>Ga0315297_10000487_pt1 | contig 23157 bp, 20 predicted proteins | sample YL17G15_0_MG_FD_203628 | JGI IMG/M metagenome (GOLD analysis project Ga0315297, IMG submission 203628) | Sediment microbial communities from Yellowstone Lake, YNP, Wyoming, USA - YL17G15_0 | ecosystem: Environmental > Aquatic > Freshwater > Lake > Sediment | place: USA: Wyoming | collected... | reverse complement strand
TTAGCATCCAATAATTTTACCGCTCAACATTTGCACGAGCCGCGAGAGTTTCTTTGTATCTTGTCGCTGCGAGCCGTTCTTTCCCGGAAGGACAGCGAGGAGGTACGGCGAAGCAGATTCCCGACCTGCGAGGGGATTGCTTCTACCAGCGAAGAGCGCCGATCTCGCACATGTGCCTGCCTGCCCTAACGGGTTAGGCCAGGGCGTACAATGCAGGATACGACACCCAATTTGCTCGGCGTCAGGCCCTTCCAGGGTGCTTCACGAAGACGCCGGACTCCTTTTTTAAGCAGCATCGCGCTCCCCCTTCCCTTGCATGGAAGGGGGTTGGGTGTTAGGCCCGCAACCGCTTAATGGCCGTAAACCAGGACCCAGAATTCGGCCGGTGCAAATCCGCCGACACTGACATCGTAGATGCGGACGCGCACGGTTTCGCTAAACATTAATATATTGTAAGCATTTATCGTACAAAATGCGTCGCGCGTATCCGGTTCGCTTGTGTCCACTGAGCACACCATAAAATTGTCTGTGGCGTCAAAGCCGATATCAATGTCATACCAACCTGATGCAGATAAAACAACAACAGGTGCAACCCCATTGACATTATTGAACCAATCCTCAACAACAGGAGCATCGGCCCCAGTACGTTCGACGTGCACGCCGGCCACCACCTGCACGCCGGCCATACGATGCAGGAAGGCCGCCATCTCGGCGCGGGTGACATAGTCATTGGGGCAGTAGTGGGTGGCATCGCAGCCGTGCGTGATCCCAGTGCTGTCCATCCAATGGACGTCGTTGTAGAACCAATCGCCTGGGAGGACATCGTCAAAGGGCCAGGCTGCCAGCACGGCGACAGTGCCAAGGCTGGTAATGATCGAGGTGAGGATGAAGGCCGTGACGATGAGGAAAATCTTTCGCTTGCTCATGGGAGCTCCTTTTAAATCTATGCAGGCCAATCATTTATTGCTCTTGATTGGCGAGTGAAACCCATTTCTATTCCTGATCATATTTTGCGATCAATCAGCACCAGTGACAACGAATTCGCTAGGATTCGCAGGTACCTCCTTTCATAAAGTATTTCCACTCAACATTTGCGCGAGACGCGAGAGTTTTTTTGTATCATGTCACTGCCGAATAGGCCTTCGGCGAGCCGTTCTTTCCTAGAAGGACAGCGAGGAGGTGCGGCGAGGCAATCTCCTGGTAGATGAGGGGATTGCTTCCCTGGCCTGTCCGGCCAGGACAGGCGACCGGCGCCCCACGGGGTGCTTCGCGAGGGGACCGCGGGGAGCCGGCAGGGCGGGCCGATTTCGGCTAGACGTCAGGAGACGCCGGACTCTTTCTCTGAGTTCGATGTCGGGAGACGTCGGGCTCTTTACTCAGCAGAATCGCACTCCCCCTTCCCTTGCAGGGAAGGGGGTTGGGGGTTAGGTCCGCTGCTACTGGCCGTACAGAATCACCCAGAACTCGGCAGGCTGGGTAAAGCCAACATCGGGGTCGTAGATCTGGACTGTTACAAAAGTTGGCGGAAACTGGGGATTGTAGACAGAACAAGTCGCGTTACGCGTTTCGATCCTGAATAAGTCAATCGTACACATGGGAAACCGGTTCGCGGTGGTAAAGCCAAAATCAATGGCGTAATATCCCATTATACCAGAAACCGTCGGCGCAACCCCGTTGACATTGTTGAACCAATCGCCAACAAAAACATTATTACTACCATCAAGCTGTATATGGACGCCAGCCACTACCAGCGCACCGGCTTCGCGATGCAGGAAGGCCGCCATTTCGGCGCGGGTGACATAGCTATTGGGGCAGTATTGGGTGGCGGTGCAGCCGTGTGTGATCCCATTGCTGTCCAGCCAATAGACATCGTTGTAGAACCAATCGCCTGGGTTGACATCGCTAAATGGCCAGGCTGCCAGCACGGCGACAGTGCCAAGGCTGGTAATGATCGAGGTGAGGATGAAGGCCGCGATGATGAGGAAAATCTTACGCTTGCTCATGGGAACTCCTTTCGTAGCTATTCAGGCAGAAAACGCTGTCGGATGCGCTATCCTGCCCTCCCGCAAGGACATCGGGACGATGTGGCGTGCTAGGCCAGGGAGGGCGCATCCTGATCAACTTTTACGGTAGATCGGCACCAGTGACAAAGAATTCGCTAGGGTTCGCAGGTACCTCCTTTCATAAAGTATTACCACTCAACATGTGCGCGATCCGCGAGAATTTTTTATATCGTGTCGCTGCCGAGTAGGCCTTCGGCGAGCCGTTCTTTCCCGGAAGGACACCGGGACGGTGTGGTGAAGCAGTCTCCCGGCCTGGGAGGGGATTGCTTCGCCGCCTTCGGCGGCTCGCCCTTGCGAAGAACGCAGGGACTTCGCCGCCTTCGGCGGCTCGCAATGACATTTGGTTGCGGCTGAAAGTGCCGGCACCTTCGGCTGGAAGCCGCGCTACGGAATTGCCAGGTTAAACGTCCGCGCCAGAAGCACGGCGATCTCTGCGCGTGTGACACTGTTCTCCGGGCAGTAAAGCAGCGGGTTGGTGCCACAACCAGTGGTGATCCCTTCTATGTACAGTTGCTCGATCCAGTTCGCCGCCCAGTAATTCGTCGGCACATCGGCGAAGATCCCTGTGGCTGGTGGCGGGGTGTAACTACTACCATACTTGGTTCGCAGCAGGAACACCGCTGCCTGTGCCCGCGTGACATTGCTGTCCGGGCAATAGCGCAGTGGATTTGTCGCACAACCGTTAGTGATGCCCTCGGTGTACAATCGTTCAATCCAGTTCACCGCCCAGTAATTTGTCGGCACATCGGTAAAGAACCCGGCCGCGGCTGGCGGAGTGTACCCGCTGCCGTACTTGGCTCGCAGCAGCAATACCGCCATCTGTGCCCGGGTAGCATTGTTCTCTGGGCAGTAGTTGCCGCTGCCACAGCCCGTCGTCACACTCGACGCGTACAGTCCTTCGATCCACTTCCACGCCCAATTATTGAGAGAGACGTCCCCAAAAGTGGGCACAAAGAGATTCGCGGTCATTGTAGAACTGCAATCGGCAATGTTTGTGACGCTTACGCCGCTCGGGCTGCCGCTGTAGAGATTGCTTTTGGGGTTAGATGTGGCATTGAAAGTGCGATTGAGCGACAACCCTGGGAATGGGTCACCCACATCACCGCGGTTTCCACCTACGGTGATGTTCAAACTATTCAGACCATCGGCTTGTTTCAGGTCAACCAGTCGGCGATTCTGGTTTGCGTTTGCACTATTGTCAAACACAACACTTTCGTCAATGTGCCAGATCAGCAGTCCACAGCCAGGCAGCCCGACATCGAAGCCAACCTTCTGGCGATTTTCTATCAAATAGTATTCACCGGTTCCCGAATATGACTCGAACATCCAATCTACCCCATTCGGGTTATTCAGAAGCTGATACACAGTAGGATTAGTTTCGACCTGTGGAATGGCCCTCCCTAGCGTTGAAGAGATGACCTGGGTAGGCGTCAGCCAGCCCTCATACCACCTGCTCCACGGGTCAGGATGGGCAGGCGAATCTCCATCGTAAGCCGATGGCCCGCTCCGATTCCATCCGCCTGAACCCATGATTCCCCAGCGACCGATTCCCTCGGTATCCAAATCTACATCATACATATCCGGCAAGCCCAGGTCGTGCCCAAATTCGTGAACGATCGTCCCAATCGTCGCGGCGTGTCCGGGCGGCTCCGCCTTGTCACAATGCCATTCGCCAAATTGGGTATACCCGCCGTTCCCGAAGGAGGAGGCGACCCGTTTTCCATCCACTATCGGCGCCGTCGCCTCCAAATACCACTCATGCGCCCAGACGCTTGGAGAACAAGTGTTACCGTATGCCGCTTCATAGCCCGCGACGACTACCATGACGTGCAGTTCGTCGAAAGAAATATATCCATTGCCATTCGTGTCAAAGGTCGCAAAATTCACATAGGGATCCGCTGCCAGGATCGCATCCCGCGTGATTTGCTGATTGGCAGTCGAAAGGTTGCCGCCGGTATTGGGATGATTGTAGGGCAGTGTGAGCCAGCCGACCACGCCATCATTGACTGTCCCAGAAGTCTCTTCTGCGGGCGCCAGAGTCAAGTTCCCATAAGAAACTTCGTTGTAATACTGGCTGATACTGCCGGTCGGGCCAAAGACCTTGTTACTCCAATCGCTAGCAAGCGTGCCCACCGGACCGCGATTCTGAAATCCTACCAGGAGGACCAGGATCTTCTGGGTGCCTGTATTGACATTCGCAAGATTCTGTTCCTTGGGTGCAGGCTGCAGCGTGAACTCTCGCCCGGGTATTGAGGCATCTGAAGGGCGAATATGCTTTGCCAACCCGCTGGGATCATCCCTCCCAACTACAAGTTGCCCTTCAGGTCCAACGGCTGGTGTCAAGTTCTTGTCAGATGCAGGGGCAGCGTACACCCAGTATTTGCTTTGCGGGTCAAGCAAAATCGTGTATCCTTCGATTGTCTCCATTCCATTTGACCACTCATCGCCCCAAGCGCGCGCCTGAAAAGTCGTGCCATCCGGCTGTTGGACAGGATAGACTCTAGGGGCAGGTGGACCAGCGTGCGCCACCAACCCTCCAACCGAGAGGCCTGCCAGAAGCGCAATGAAAGCCGCCAGAGCAATTTTGGTCAGAAACAACCGTTGAATCATTTTTCTCCAATTAGTGCCATGCTAATATTATACAGGATATGTCAGGTCACTGGTCAAACTCCCATTGGCGGGCGCAGTGCGCCCGCCAATGGGATTGCTCAATTCTCTTTTCTCACCGGAGAAATAAATGAAGGCAACCTCCACCGCTCCCACCAGGGTTGTGTTCCGAGAGCAGTAGGCTGATTCTCAAGCCAGGATCATCACCATCGGCATCGGCATCGGCTTCACAACTCACGCCTGGGTGGTAACTTTTACAGTTGTCGCAGCTCTGGTTGCCCCATCAGACCCTAGCATCGCTCGTCGCCGGATACAGCGCTCGTGCTACGGGTTCGGGGTTGGACCTTGCGTCTAGGGCATCTCAAGCCCGGAGCCAAGCATATCGGGCAAAGGCATCGATGCGTTGGTATCGGTCGGATAAAGGATAAAGGTCGTTCGGCCAATTACAAAAGCGGTATTAGCCTCAAGAAAGTTGACTCCAATGAATAAATTGACACCCATCTCCGCGGTCAGAATCACAGGCGTCGCATCATATAAGGATACGCAATCAGCCCAGGTGTAGTCATAATCTTCATGGACTTCTATTGACCGGGTGCCAGGTGGTTCCCATTCCTGGGTGAAAGTGTTGAGCTCAATGTAATCAAGGACCGCGTTTTCGTCAGCATCGAAACAGAACACGGCACCGAGAAGTCTTAAGCTCTTACCGTATAGGGCCGTCAGGATATCTGGGTGCACGGAAAAGATATTGTAACCGGCGACGTTCCGATATATAGAAGTCGCTTCTGCGAACCGACCTATTCTCACAGGATCGTCTGACCATAAAGGGACCCAATCCCCATACCCGACAGTTACTAAGACAGTCCCAACGGGAGGGATTTCTGACTGGATTTTTAACATCTTAGCCATTTCGGCGCGCGTTATGTAGTTCTCCGGGCGGTAGGTACCATCCGGGTAACCGCTGGAAATGTTGTAATCTTTCAACCAACAGATGAAGGTCTCCGCCCAGTGGCCATTGGTGTCCGAAAAACAACCTGTGGAGGCCGATGTACGGCCCACTACAAAAGCCGCTGCAAGGAGCACTATTACCAGTGCTCCCAAGAGAAAGGAATATTTATGTTTCATGGCATTCTCCTTGAATCTTGAATTTCATGAACAACACCTGATCGACAGGTGGGCAATATCGCTGCCACCACAGACTATGATCGGCGTACAATTCGTGTTCCATAAGACTCAATGGATACCACCTCCTTTATTAGCAAGGAAGATGCATCACTCCCTCGGTAACCGATTGTCTCTATTCCATTTGACCACTCATCGCCCCAATCGCGCGCTTAATAGATCGTGCCATCAGACTGAGGTAGAGTAATTAAATCATTGGCTGATATCTTCGACGTAATCTATGGCTCCCTGGCAGACCGTAGTCAAGTGCTGCGATAGGTGCTCCCAATCCAGTGGTTCACCGGCCTGGCTAGTGGCCTCGATTGCGATCGAAAGGCAGCCAGGCCCGGCATTGTAGTTGACCAGTGTGAACTTCCATAAGTCCTCATAGCTGCTCACCTGGCCTGGAGCAGTCTGAAGATCGTTATAGATGATTTGCCCAACCTGTCCGCAATTGGCCTCCAAGGTCTCGGCAAAGACGCTGACACTGAAGTCCGCCTGCCGCAGGTCAAGACCGAGCGGACAATCGGCGCAGAAGGCGTCCGCACTGCGCACCAGGGCACCGCGCAGAGTGGCCTGGTCCGAGGCATTCAGCTGGGGGTATCCCTTGCGGCAAACGCTATCCAGCAGCACTAACGGACAAAACTGTTCGTAGAATGCGGGGTTCCACAGCAAGGCTGTATCTGCGCCGTTATCGGTCAACTGCCCTAAACCTACTTCGGGGATGCTGGTAAGGATCCCAGGCCAGAACTGGCTCTCGCGGCTGAAGAGGTTTTTGATCAACTGCGCCGGGATGCCGGTATCCTGGGCTGTTTTGAAGATCATTTCATCGAAGCGGTTCTGCCACTCCTGGACAGCCGACCGCGCCGCCTCCACACCGCAGGGACTGGCCGCGCCGCCCGGCAGCAGGCCATCATCCGTGCAGTTGCCGACATCCACCGCGCCCTGGAGGATCAGATGGCCGGCCAAATAAGCATAGGGGATGTTCGAAGCCAGTCCTTCCGGCTCCTCAGGCGTGGTCAACCAGGCTGGCGGCCCGCCGACTGGAGGGAAGGCTTCCCAGGTCTGGGCGCAGCCGGCCAGGGGGGCGCCAGCCCATTGCGTGCTGAGCACATCTACGTACCAGCTTTGCCCAGCGGCGTCCTCCGCATTCTCCACAACTCGCACCTGAGCCTGGAAAGGCTGGCTGCTATCCCCGTAACTCGAATATGCCCAGAAATCCACCGAAAGGCTACCCTCGGCCGTCGCCTTGAGTGGGAGTTTACAGATTGCATCACAGGTGAAGGGCTCACCGTCGAGGGTGCCTTGGATGCCGGTGATCTTCTCGTTAGGCAAGGGTTCTTCCCCGCTTAGCACCAGTGTTGGCGGCTGTTCGCAATAGTTCGTGGAAGAGACTGAGGCACAACCTTCTAGCGACACCCATACGACCGGCGCTGGTAAGTTCACGCCGATCTTACGACTGGCTGGGCCAGATTCAACAAAGTGCAGGTAATAGCCGGGACAACTGGAAGAGACATCCCCCTGTTCGAGCCCTTCACACGGTGGGGTGACGGCCCACTTGTTGTAAAGAACTTCGCCACAAGCCTTGTAGATATCGCTCCCGGTCGGCAGGCCCTCGTGGTCCGTGAAGATTTGACAAACGACCTCGTTATCTTGCCAGCGTATCAGCCACCATTCGTAGGAGGTGTAATCAACGACCACTACGGCGACACGATCCGGTCCCGAGGGAGTGGAAGCAGCAGCCGAGGCGCGTGAGCTGCGCAGGCCGAACGCAAGCGTCAGCCCGATGATAACCAAGAAGATCAGGCCAATCCATGATCTTACTCGCAGACAAACCCTCGTAACGTCATTCATAATCAAGGATCCTTGTTCATTTTAGCGAACTGAGACATTTACTGCTTCTTGCATAAATCACTGAACCTGCTACTATCGAATTGCTCGCATTTCATGGGATTTTGGTTTAGATATTTACCGAGTAGGCCTTCGGCGCAGTACTTTGTAGATGGTCTCTCTCTTCAGTGTGGTTTTTGAGCTAATAGTGTTCAGTTAAGAGGGTCGGGCTCCCATGCCCGACAGCGTGCCCGCCGAGTGCGCAGCACCTACTCGGTAGGCCTTCGGCAAGGTGCTTTGCGCAGCACCTACTCGGCGCGAGGAGCCGTCTTTGCGACCTTATCTGACTTGACAATGCACAAGGTGACATTGTCGTACTTCCTACATCCTACTTGGGCGGATAAACAGGCTGTATTATAGCACGTTGGTTTGCACACCCCAGGGCAAGTTGCTTGCGCGAATGGCTTGTTGAATCCTTAACTAAATGTTGTATAATGGGTTTGAACTGTCCGCGATTACGCGTTATAATCCAGTCATGCATTGGTTTTGGTTGCCGGGCGCCGGAATGAGCCTGTCCCTGCCACCCCTTTTCTTCGGAGAAAATGGGAAGAAGACCGGCAATGAAGTACGGGAACTCCCCAGGCGTGCAGGGCGTCTATTTCATAGCTGCTTTGTTGAAGGAGGAATACCATGTTGATACGGAAGAATATTTTCGTCGTACTTAGCCTGACGGCGATCATCGTCACGTCGGCCTGCGGCGGACGCGGCACGCCCGACGTCGCCGCGACCCTCGCCCCGATGTATACAGCCGCGGCGCAGACGCTGGAAGCGCTCACCAGCCAAGTCGTGGTGCCTGCAACTCCAATCCCCCTGGCGCCCCCGACGCCCACCGGCATCCCGCCGACCCAGACGCCGATGATCATACCCACGAGCGTGCCAAACACGCCCGTTCCTGTTACCCGGTGTGACTGGGCTTCCTTCGTCGTAGACGTCAGCGTGCCAGATGGCAGTACTATTGCGCCCTCCACTGCCTTTGCCAAAACCTGGCGCTTAAAAAACATTGGCACCTGCACCTGGACCTCTGCTTATCAACTGGTTTTCTATAACGGAAATGCCATGGGTGGACCCGCAAGCCAGCCCCTGACCAGCACAGTCGCGCCAAGCCAGATGGTGGATATCTCGGTCAGCCTGACGAGCCCCATAGTGGCCGGCCCTTATCGCGGCTACTGGATGCTTCAAAATCCAAGCGGCGCCAGGTTCGGTTTCGGCGCCCAGGCGAATACTGCTTTCTGGGTGGATATCAAGGTTGTAGGAAATCCGACCACGACAACTATCACTGCCGACACGCCTGATCCCTCCACACTCGGTCAATCGGTCGCGGTGAGTGTTACCGTGAGTGGAACAGGCACTACCCCGACCGGAACGGTAGCCATCACTGGCTCGGATACCCCCTGCACCATCACACTCACGAGCGGGAGTGGCAATTGTAATGCGGTCTTCAACACAGCCGGAGCGAAGACACTCACAGCTACCTACAGCGGCGATGCGAACTATGCGGGTAGTTCGGACACCGAGAGCCATACAGTGAGCCAGGGTCCCACCACGACGACCATCACTGCCGACACGCCTGATCCATCCATACCCGGTCAATCGGTCGCGGTGAGCGTTACCGTGAGTGGGACAGGTATTTCCCCGACTGGCACGGTGATCATCACCGGCGCGGACACAAACTGCACCATCACGCTTTCAGGTGGAAGCGGCAGTTGTAATGCGGTTTTCACTACAGCGGGCGCCAAGACCCTCACGGCCACGTACAGTGGCGATGTGAACCATATGAGTAGTTCGGACACTGAGAGCCATACAGTTAATCTGACCTACCCTTATTAGTTGTTTTGCGGGTTGTTCAGCTGGCATACGACTCACTGTAGAGGTGAGCGTATGCCAGTTGAGACAAGTGAAATCGAATATCTAACGGTTTACATAAGCACTGCATTGCTGGTCAAAGGGTTCATGGACCGGCTGGACCTGGTTCAGGCGATTGACCAGGCGCGTGCACATAAACTCGAAGTCACAGCCACTTACGATAAGTTCGTACAGGCGGAAAGCATTAACTGGATGAGCCTGGAAGCTGCGCTATGCATTTATAAATAGCCGGGAGAATTTTTTATTTCTTGTGGAGACTTTTTGGGGTAATCTTCACCTACTCTCAGACTTCCAACATGTTTTTCAAACATATTGGTCGTTTTTAATATTCACTGTAGCTTCTTTAGTGATAGCAGGCTACTTTTTCTTTCCGCTTTTCGCCCGGTTATCTACCGATACAATAAGCATTGTTTTTCTCTCTGCAGAAACTGCTCTGGTCTTCATAGTAGTTGGCGCATTCTTGAGCTTTTTATTCAATGCTGTCGTAATAGCGTGGGTATTTATTTTTGTGCTTGCAATAATATTAAGGCGATATTGGTCGCGGCCTTCTAAAAACAAAAAAACAATCGGGGTATCCCAGTTTATAGGATTGATTCTCCTTCTGGCGTGGATAAGCATTGTAAAATTATCTTTTTTGAGTGGATTAAGCTATCCCCTCTACAGTGACTCGGCTTATCACTTCGATTTGATTAATCAGATCCTGGGTGGGAAGCTATCGTCCTTATTGTTCAGTGCCAACGGTCTCCCTGATTATTACCATTATGGATTTCATAGCATTGCAGCTCTTTCTTCTCTCATAAGCAGCCTACCTGTAGAAAAGAGTATGCTGATTGTAGGGCAAGTTTTACAAATTTCCATCCCACTCTCTTTTTATCCAATTGGAAAAATTCTGACGCACAAAGCCTGGGGGGGAACTCTGGCGGTGACAATTGCCGCGTTTGGCTGGCCCATGCCGGCGTATGCAAGCCAGTGGGGTAAATATCCGGCTATTCTGAGTGTTCAATTTTTCCTTTGGTTTTATTCTATTTATTTACTGATCCAAAAGAATGATATTCCCAAGAAAAGATTATTTTCTTTTCTTTTTACACTTATGTGTCTTTTTATTGGATTAATCTTTCATACCCGCATTGTTATCATCATCGTTTTGTTCTTCGTCATTCAAAAACTTTTCGAATACAACACGACGGTAAAAAAAGACACACACCTGAATTTATTCCTTTTTGTAGCGCTCCTAGGAAATCTTATTCTTCTATATATTAACGACTTCGAAGATTTCCAGCATATCTATATAAAATATCTCCAGGAAAGCGGGTTAACTGCCCTACTTCTGCTCTTTTTTGCGAGATTCTTCCGCCATAAATCAAAACAGCTTTTTTATCAGCAAGTAATCTTTATTGTATTCCTACTTGTTATGTTGAATATACCAATTCCTCATGGGCTTCTAAATAGAAATGCTGCATACTTTATTGATCGGCCTTTCTTAGAAATAATACTCTTTATTCCTCTCACGCTTATAATGGCAATTGCAGTTACCAATTTTACAAATATATTGCTGATTAGTGGCAAGCGTATCAGGAGTTTGCGTATTTATAGGGCGGTAGCGATTGTATTTCTTGGGGCAATGAGTGTGTTCACGTATCCTATACGTAGTTCATGCTGTGTCATTCTGGACCCGCCAAATATCGCAGTTATCCAGCGTATTAAGGCGGAATTGCCTTCCAATGCCAAGATCCTGATTGCTGCAGGCACCTGGAGCAGTTATTACGATGCGGGCATCTGGATTTCTCCTCTGACCGGCATCCAGACTGTGAATTGGTCCTATGACACTGACTTTAATAAAGATGTCCTACTAAGTTTATGTAAACAAAGTGTGATGTATATATACGTGGGAAACACAGCTTACAGTTTCAGCCGGTTGTCTCTGCAAAATGCGAATAGCGGCCAGGAATTATTCCAAGTGAATGGTGTTTCCCTTTTCAAACTCGGCTGCCAGGATATACCACTCGAGAGCGGTCAGTAAGTATCGCCTGTGGGGCAATGAAAGAAGGTTTTTGAGTTACCGAACGGTCTCCACCCCGGTGCTGTACCTCCTCTTAAAAGAACTCCTTGTGTGCATGTTCAATTAAGTTATAATGAAATCGATCTTATGCTGGTATCGCTTTCCTTACGAAATATTCTCGTCACAATGGAAGATATGATGATACGCCTCACGAAACCTTGCTGGATTTTCTCTATGCTGATCTTGCTCATTCTGAGCGCCTGCGGTGGCGTAGAAGCTACGCCCTCCTTGAACCCGGATGCGGTCTACACAGCCGCCGTGCAAACGGCTTTCGCCATCATTTCCCAAACCGCTGCCGCCGTGATCGACACTCCGACAGTCACACTCACTCCTGGCCCATCTCCCACATTGGGGCCTTCCAAAACGCCGCTGATCACGGATACACCTCCTGGAGGAACCCCCGTCGCGACGAAAACACCATTCACCATTAACACGCCCCCGCTTGCCACACAGCAATCCTGCGATAACGCAGCTTATGTAAAGGATATAACAATCCCTGATTTTAGAGAGATCGCGCCTGGCGCCCAATTCGTTAAAACCTGGCGGATCAAGAATAGTGGGACTTGCATCTGGAACACCAATTACAGGCTGGTTTATGGTTTTGGAGGCGATGGAACCGATTGGAAAAACGCCCAGCCGGCATACCTGACGAAGGCGGTCAACCCCGGCGAAGAGATTGATGTTTCGATGACGCTCAGCGCGCCGGTCAATACCGGCCAGTATGGCGCCCACTTCAACATGATGAATGATAAAGGATACAACTTCGGCACCGACCTGACCCTCATCATCAAAGTAAGTGGGACGCCCACACCCTGACAGTGTCCGAATCGTTAACCCAATCCATAAAGATGGAAGCTCGTCGGCTGGGGTTTGCCCTGGCTGGCATCACCACGCCCGATCCGCCGCCCCACTGGTCAGTTTTTGAGAACTGGCTGGCCATGGGGCGGCATGGTCAGATGGCATATCTAGCGGATGAACGCTCCCGGGCGCATCGCCTGGACCCGCGCCGGCTCCTGCCCGAATGCCGCTCGATACTCGTACTTGGGATAAGGTACCCTGCCCCTCACCCACCTCTGCCCCCCCATTTCGACCCCCACCCAGACCCTCCTGCCCCCCTCTGTCCCCCCATTTCTGCCTGCGCCAGTGCCGCCCTGGCCTGGCCGCCAGGACAGGCAGGCACAGGTGAACTTCGAAATGAGGGGATGAAAGGGGGGCGAATGGGGGAGGGTGCAGGAAGGGGTGGGGGGGATGAAAGGGGGGACGGGGGTGAGGGCGAATCACCTCACGGCCGCGTCGCGGCCTACGCCTGGAGCGCGGATTACCATCTTATCCTGCCTGAGCGCATGCAGACCTTATTGACATTTGTGGAAACTCACATAGGGCATCCCATCCCCAACCGCTGGTACACCGATAGCGGGCCGCTCCTGGAACGCGACCTGGCCCAGCGCGCCGGCCTGGGCTGGATCGGCAAGAACACTAATCTTATCCACCCGCGTATCGGCTCGTACATCCTGCTGGCCGAAATCCTGCTTGGTGTTGACCTGGAACCCGATCCCCCTTTCGAGGCGGATCGCTGCGGGGCTTGTAAGCGCTGCATCGAAGCCTGCCCAACCCAGTGCATCCTTCCCGACCGCACCCTGGATGCCTGCCGTTGTATCTCGTACCTGACGATCGAGCTAAAAGGAGAAATCCCGCTCCATCTGCGCGAACGCATGGGGCAATGGGTCTTCGGTTGTGACATTTGCCAGATGGTTTGCCCGTGGAACCGCTTCGCTGCGCCGAGCGGAGACCCAGCCTTTGCACCCCGTCCCGGCGTACCACACCCGGATCTGATTGCCGAACTGACGCTCAACCCACAGGATTTCAACCATAAGTTCAAGGATAGCCCAATCCAACGCGCCAAACGGCGCGGCTACCTGCGCAATGTGGCAATTGCCCTCGGTAACGCGCGTGACCCGGCAGCCATTCAGGCACTTCGAAAAGCTTTGCGTGACCCTGAACCGCAGGTACGCGCCTCATCCACCTGGGCGATTGAACACATAAGAACCAGAATCCGCTCTAACCAGTGACCAGGAGATTATGCCGAAGTTACTGTTAGCCACCAACAACCGCGGCAAAGTTCGCGAGATCCAGGCCCTGCTGGGCGGCACAGGTGTGGAATTGATCCTTCCGGAAGAAATCGGCCTGGAGCTGCTTATCCCCGAAGAGGGTCAAACCTACGCCGAGAACGCGGCTCGCAAGGCGTTGGCCTTCGCCCGCGCCAGTGGACGGATTTCCCTGGGCGATGACTCCGGTCTGGAAGTGGACGCGCTGGATGGCAAACCGGGCTTACATTCTCACCGCTTCGCCCCCTGGCCGGATGCCACCGACGCCGACCGGCGCGCCTATCTCTTGCAGTGCTTGCAGGGCAAGCCTCGTCCCTGGACGGGGCGCTTTCGCGCTACGGTGGCGGTCGCCACGCCCGCCGGCGAGGTGCGTTACGCCTTGGGCGCGTGTGAAGGCGAGATCATCCCCGAGGAGCGGGGGACAAATGGATTCGGCTACGATCCGATTTTCTTGATCCCTGCTCTCGGAAAGACGATGGCCGAACTTAGCATGGACGAAAAGAACCGTCTAAGCCATCGCGCCCGGGCGATCCAGAATGCGCGTCAATTTCTGAAAGAGATGCTTGGGGTTTAATCGCTTGCCTTCCGCACTCGATTGCAGTGGGGAGGGATTTTTGCCATGGATTGACACGGATCTTCACTAATTTGGCCTTCCATGCATGGCAGAATCATAAAAACCTGTGTTTATCCGTGAAATCGGTGGCCGATTCTTTGAAACGACATCCAAGAGTTGGCTACATCCCTGGCGTATAAGGCACCGTCTTCAAGAAGACTGTCAAGGCCCCGGCCACGCGGCGCGGCTCTTCCAGCATGACCATGTGACCGGCGCCGTCCACAGTCTGGAGCGCAGCCCCAGGAATTTTGGAGGCCAGGGTTTTGGAATATGTAAGGGGGGTGAGTTTGTCTTCTGTACCGCAGAGCACCAGGGTGGGGAAGTGGATTTCGCTCAACCGATCCATGATGTCGAAAGCATCGCATGCGAGCAAGTCGCCGTGCAATACAGCCGGGCGCGTCTCTGCCATGCGGCGAGCGGCCACCGCTTTCAGGTGAGGGTCGGCCTGCGGCCCGAAAGCCCACTCGTTGATTATCTCGACTGCCAATGAAAAGGTGGCCGGGTTGGCTGTGTTGCTCAACACAGGAGGAGCGACGCGTAAGCGCGCGCCTGTCCCGATCAGGCCGAGACCGGCCACCCGTTCGGCGTGGTCGAGGCCCAGGGTCAGGGCGATTGCGCCTCCCATTGAGTGCCCGACAATAACCACCCGCGTGAGTCCGACCGAATCTATGAAATTCACTACACTGCTGGCGTAATCGCGGATGGATTGGAGTCCGACGCTGCTGGATTTACCGTGTCCGGGCAGGTCGAGCGCATAGATGCGATAACCAGTCAGCCGCCGAAGTTCGGGCGGCCAGTACAGGTGGTTCCCGCCCGCCCCATGGATCAAGATCACAGGAGGCCTGAACACATCGCCCCCCTCATGGATGAAATAGTGTATTCCGGCAGCGAATGGCATAGCACCTCAGGTTTCGATAGGGGGGATTAAGCCGATGCCCGCGGTGTGGTGCAGACGGTCGGCAGCCTCTTCGGTCAGAGGGATGAAGACCTGGACACGGGTACCTTCAAGGAAGTACGGCGTTTTTTATTGAGCTACGTAATAGTGCGCTGGCTGCGCTAATGATTCCCAAAGATATCCATAGATAAGGCAATGCGAAAGTGTCTAGGCTAAAGCCCTCAATGACAAATGCTATCATCACGAATAAACCATACCAACCGACAGTTCGGAAGAGTAAATCTGAACTTCGCCTCAGGAAATGGCCTGATTTCCATAAGACATAATACCAGGTAAGGAAAGATGCGAACCCCGCAATGCCTGTTTCTGCTAACAACCGTATCCAAAAACTCTTCGTGTTTGGAATCGTCAAGGCGCGATAAAAAACATTCATTACTTCCGGTAGCCCCCAACTGTAAGAAGGAAGTGTCTTTTGGAAGAAAAACCCCACATTACCGAGACCTACTCCGATAAAGGGGTGAATACTAAAAACATACCAACCCGCTACCCAGTATACAAATCGCTCTGCGAAGGCCAGATAGTTAAATAGTACATAAATATTGCTACTCAAAATCTTCCAATCGTTGAAGAGCACGGGCTGGAAGAAGCGTGCCAGCCGCCAATCAATTTGGGACAGACCAAAAACTAGAATGAGTGCACCGAGGGCATAGATTCCTAAAAAGCCAAGTGTGATTATTACTAGAATCAGAGCGCGCGAAACATTCTTGAATAATGGCGTGAGATTCGGCAGTCGTTTGAGACCCCACTTCTGGAGTCTTTGAGCCAAAATAAAATTGAGGTAGATGCCTAATACTGCCAAAACCAAAAGGAACGCCAGCGTACCGATCCTTGATGATAAGAACACCACACCTGCGCCGATAAGGAGGAGGATATTCTCCAGGGTGAATTTGCCAAGGCGGAATCTGTACACAGATGCTCTGGTAAAGGTTGCAGCCAACCAGGCGGGTAAATAGAGTATATTCATTTGATGGGCCAACCAGGAAGGCTCGAATGCGAAGCCGGTTATCCGATTTAAGAATAAATCTCTAGTTGAGATAAGACGTTGGAATTTTAAAAAGATCACCGGGTAGTTACCATGAAATAGAAAGATATATGCCAATTGGATAAGAGACCATGATAGCAATACTGCTCCGCTCAGGTTGATATATTTTAGAGTCAGGGTTAATCTTGACTTGGATATGGAAATCCATCCTGCCGTCACCAGGTAAAACATTGCCCCAATTACCAGAGTTAGGATACCGCTGATTTCTTCTCCTAAAATGCTTTTGTTTCTAAAAGATGGAATATCGGTAAAGAAAGCAAGAGCGCAGGCGATTAGTCCTATTGAAACGAATAGAAAAAAAGGAATACTCTCACGGGGCAGTGTGCCTTTTCTAACGAGAAAAGGGATTATCCAGAATAGCACTAACCAGCCGAGAGGAAGAAGCGAAGCCGGAGCGACCATTGTGTTACCAGCTAATTTTGACAGGAATGGCAGGCTAGTGATCGGAAGCAATAAGATAATACCAGCCCAGGCAATATTGAGCGTAGAGTCCAATAGTCGCCGGAGGACCTTAGGCATGTTTCTATTTCCTTTTTAGGGTTGCTATCCAGAGGGCGATCACGAATCCCACAACGGCTCCGGCGAAGACGAGATTTCCTCGATCGTAAATAACGGGTTTATCTGGTACCGTTGCCGTTTCAGTGAGCGCAATTTTCAGGATTGAAATAAGACCCTGGCTCTTACTTTCTTCCGCTGCAAGCTCGGCTGACAGTCCTGCCAAGGTATTTTCAATTTCTTCAAAGGAATAAAGTTCACAATCTTTATTCCAGACGAATGAATATGGGGATGTGTGATTCGGCTCGGGGGTTGGCGTCACGTAGGTTGGCAGACAGGTTTGCCAGGCACTTACTTGAACTTGGAGTTGTTCCGCTTTTATCGCATATTCAAGTGCTTGTGCCAATGTTTGATAGGCTATTTCGGCCCAAGTATTTACCAGGGTCGCGGCTATATTGGGGTCAGCGTTTCGGACGCGCATTTCCCAAACAGATTGTCTTCCCTCTATAGATGATTCGCTAACAAATTGCTCTAAATTAATCTGGATACCACTAGCATATACTTTTGCAACAACTTGTTCTCTAACAGCCGTGGAAAGTATCAATGCTCCGGCCGTGCCGAAAGCGTAATCTTCCTCATACTGTGTTAATTCACGTTTACTAAAATCCATACTAATAACAATGACCGCCTTCGCTTCATAAATAGGTGGGCGAAGGCAGTGATAAATCCACCCTCCTATCCCTCCCAATACGGTAAGGAGCACGATGATCCACCAGCGTGCAAAGGTGCGCTTGGCAGCTTCAAGGGGAAAAAATTCTTGTTGATTATTCATTTCGAGAGAGACATCAGGATTGTGAGGTCCTACGCCCTAGAAGGATAAGGGCCACGAGTCCTGCACACAATACTACCCCAAAAATAATGATTGCTAACCAGGGTGTCAGAGACAACGCTATGAATGCAAGGAGGCTAAGAGCCAGGGAGCCTAGGTGAATTGTCACTACGGCCCGATTAGGGTCTACACCCAGGGCAACCAGGCGGTGGTAAGTATGGGATTGGTCTGCTGAAAAAATGGACTTATGACGGCGCAGACGGGAGATTACTACCAGGGTCGTGTCAAAGATAGGGATACCTAGCACCATAATCGGGACGAACCAGGATGAACCCTGCGGAAGGTTTTCAGGCGTATAGATCATTGCAACTGCTGCCAAAATGAATCCTAGTGTTTGAGCACCCGCGTCACCGAGGAAAAGACGAGCGGGGGAAACGTTAAAAAAATACAGGCCGATACATATCCCCAGACAAACTGCACTGAAATTCGCCAAGGATATTTGCTGGGCAACTAGCGCCATTCCCATGAAGAAAGCGAAAGCGATCCCCCCTATTCCAATGGCCAGTCCATCCATACTGTCTACCAGGTTGAATGCATTGGTGATCCCCACAAACCAGAAGATAGTCACCCCCCAGTTTAGAACAGTAATCATTTTATCGCTTAGAAAAGGAATGGATAAACCGCCAAGAAAACGGACTGAGACATCTGAAGCAATCAGTAAAATGGAGGCCAGGATCTGCCCAGCTAATTTTTGAGGAGCGGATAGCCCTTTTGCATCATCCCATAGGCCGAATAAAAAGACGATAGTAGCGGCGATCAAGAGTGTTGAAATCGGCTTTTGCCATAAATGAAATAATGGTATGAGAAGAATCAGGCTCAGAGCGAGGACGATTCCTCCAGCCATTGGCGTGGGCAAGTGATGTAATTTATGTGAGGCGCTGCCGGGTATATCTACGAGTCTCATTCGCCTGGCTGCCCACACAGCCAGTGGTCCTAGAGCCATAGCCATCAATATACCCAAGGCGTTTTCCTTGAGCAAACTAATAATTTGAATGAACGTAATAGACATTTGAGTACCCTGGCAATTTCACAAAAATTGATAAACAGAAAGTGTCTGGGCGATGATTTGCGCTGACGAAGACTCTATTACAGCGAATCTCTGCCTTGGTTTCCCATTTCTCGTCGTTCAGATGGGTTTATTACTAATAAGCGTATAGCACTGCCTTTTCTACCCATCCCCACCATTCTACCACAGCCTCTCGTTCCCACTCTTGGACCTGCGAAAAGGAGTGGCTATCCGATGGTCTTGTGGGTTAATAGGTGGCATGAGCCGATGTCCAAAATGCCAAAGTGCTGAACGATAGAATCGTGCCGGGAAGTCTGCTGCCGGAAGTCACCGCTATCAGTTTGAGCGCTGTGACTGTAAATACACGCCGGGGAAGAAACCCCGGGGCTATGCTCCTGAATCATGTCAACATGCGGTGTAGTTGACTGGGGCATATACACCGGGGTGCGCTTTGTGGGCGAGTTCGCCATCGGCACCAACTACGAGATTGACCACCTCTCGCACAACATCCTGTTCAACGAGAAGATCGGCGGCACCTTCCACATGGCGCTCGGCGCGGGCTACCCTGAGACCGGCTCACGCAACAAGAGCATAATCCACTGGGACATGGTCGCCCCACGGCCATTCCGATGTTTTTCTGACCTCGGCCCTCAGGCTGCCGACTGGGGTGGTGTATTCCTTAATCAGCAGATCGCCATCGCCGCCATGCGTTTCTACCCACTCTTTTGTTCTGACGCGAGGATCGTAGCTGACCGGCAGGCCGTGCAGGTTGTAGTGGTCATTGACCACATCCATCTCGGAGAGATCGCTGGTGTCCGCGTACCATTGGCTGAAGTCGGCCACCACCGCCGCCCACGTCTACGGCCCAACCATCTGGTTGACGGAGACATTGATGTCCACCACCGTACCGTCGAAGGGTGCTCTCAAGTCGTAGTTATCCCGCGTTCTGCGCCGCGGCAGCCTGCGCCTTGGCGTTATCGAGGTGCGCCTGGGCCTGAATCGAGCCGGACAGCCCGAACATCTCCCCGGCGCCGGGATATCCCTGACGGTTTACTATCGGTACACTCCCCAGGCCAGGCCGTCGTGCCGCAGGACGTACTGCCTGGAGAAGAATTCGAGATATTCGGTTTTTTCCTGGAGGTGGTAACCAAAGAAGGCAACTGCAAAATGCTTCATGCGCGCAAGCATATCCGGATCATCGATCATCCCGTGCACCTGGTCAACAAAGGAGATCATTCCCTTGTCTTGCGCACCCAGGTTGTCATAGATAAAGCAGGCTTCCTGATCATACAGGTTGATCGTATCTGCAGTAGCGCCGATGATCAGGACGGGCCTGTCCACGGCGGCCAGGCCGCGTTCCCCGAACAGCCAGGCACCTTCCGGCGCCATCGGCATGACGGCGCGTATGCGTTCATCCGTCATCGGCTGCCACAGGCCGTCGTTGCTGGTGGTGAGATCCGCCCCCGCATGAGAGACAAAGGCTTCCCAATCACTGGCTGGGGTGCAGATGTATTCGATCCACCAGGCAGGCAGTGTTGAGGCAGGGTTGCTGCATTGCGAGAGATAATATTCTGGATCGACGCGTGCCCCGCTCACTGCCAGGGCGTTATACCCATCGAAGGAATACCCCATGAATCCTGCATATTCGGCATCGATCATGCCTTCCATTACCTCTGGCGGGTGGGAAGCCACCTGATCCAGTGCGAAGAGGATGTCCAGAGGATAATCGATCAACCATTCTCCCCACAGGTTTGAGGGGCCCTGGTTGTTCAATCCCATCACCACGAAGCCATGGGAAACCATATGTTGGGCAAAGAAAAATCCAAGTTGAGTGGAGGAGATGATCAGCGGATAGGGTGCAGCGGTCAGATCAGGTGGGGCATCGACCAGGGATTCGATCCCGATAGCCTCCTGAGACCGAGTGGGATACCAGATCGTCAGGTAGATCTGGCGCCCGTCGCGGCTGGCATCCTCATAGCCTACCATCTTTAGTATGCCAACATGGTAGGGGCCGGCCTCGGCCAGCGGGTAGTCGTCTGCGCCTGGGAGCAGGCTGCACCCGCATAAAACCAACAGGCTGAACGATAATATTATGGAAGGAGTTCTTTTCATGCTCCACCTCCTGAAGAATGGGGATTGACATTCCTTGAACAACTGTTATATTATACTATAACAGTAGAGCAATTTTCCATGCGAGGTACAACCCCTGGTTTATGAAGATAACCCGACAGTTTTCCGTCAACACCCCATCCGGGGAACCCCTGGTGGAACAGCTCCACCGCCAGTCACCTGGCTGATTGCCAGCGGGCACTGGATGCGCAGGTTAGTGAAAGTAAGTTCGTCTATTTCTCGACTTTAATGGGGCCAAACGCCCCAATTTTCGCAAATATGCCAGTATCTGGATCGTTGCGGAAACATAAAAGATAATACGGGCCACTATCATAGCGAGCATTTTGCGTAAACTGGGTTGGATCATAGGAATAAGTGTGAGTACCCCCAGCCGGTTCATGGGCTCTGTGGATGATAATAACCCAAGGTGGCTGATCCGAAGATGACCAGGCGTTTAGGTCTTCAATGGTCTTTCCATCTTCTAGTGTAACAAGGATATAACCAGACTCGTTAGGCTCTTGCTCGTTGATGACAAATTTGACCATGAAATCGTCATTTGGGATTGTCTGCGGGCCGTCTAAAGTGCACTCATTTTCATTAATGGTCAGGGTCAAGGTCGGAGTTGGGGTTGTACAACCGACCAAGAACAGCAAAGTCAATACTCCCCCAAATATATGGAACAATATTTTGCGATTCATTCCATCCTCCTCTTGTTTTGAACAGGTTGGATAATATATAGTGGGTGGTCGCCGGTATCGGGGAGCAAGCCGCACTCTTATAGAACCAACAGGCTGAACAACATTATTATGGAAAGAATTCTTTTCATGCTCCGCCTCCTGAAGAATGGGGATTGACATTCCGAAAACTACTGTTATAATATACTATAACAGTATAACATTTTTTCTTGCGGAGTACAATACCTGGTTTATGGAGATAACCCGACAGATTTCCATCACGATCCCATCCGGAGAACCCTTGGTGGAACAACTCCACCGCCAGTTCACCTGGCTGATCGCCAGCGGTCAATGGAAGCCAGGGGATCAGCTCCCTTCCATCCGGCAACTGGCGCAGCAGCTGTCCATCAATATGCATACCGTCCGTAGTGCCTACCAGCGTCTGGAACGTGATGGGTTAGTCTTTACGCGCCAGGGTTCGGGCACCCGGGTTCTACCGCTTAACCCCCGACGCCTGATGGAACTGGCCGGACGGACCCGCAGTTATACCATCGGGGTTATCCTGCCCGGCATGTCCAATCCGTTCTATCATGCCTTCCTGCAGGGAGTTGAAGAAGGGATCGGCCGCGAGCAGCTACTTTTATTCGTTTGTGATGCGCATGAAGATCCGCAGGGGTTCGTACGCTATTTTGCCCAACTCTCCGCCAGGAACGTGGATGGGATCATCGTCGCTTCCTTTGACCTGCACCAGTACCTGGGCCAAGAGCCTTCCCCCGTGCTCCCGCTTGTTACCGTGGATTGGCCGGGATGTGCAGGGCCGGTGGTGAACTTCGACCTTGAAAATGCGGGCTATCAGGCAGTCCGGCATCTGCTCGACCACGGCCACCGCCGGATCGGCCTGGTCACATTTGTGGAAGAGAGCGCCAATGTCATCCCGGTAACGGAGGGCTATTCGCTGGCCTTGTTGGAGACTGGAATCACAATGGATGAGTCACTCATTGCCCGCGTCCCCGGCTTCGATATGAGTGCGGGGGAATTGGGGGTTCAGCAGTTGCTGGCACTTGGCAAACCTCCCACGGCAATTTTCACGATCGCGGACACACTCGCCCTGGGTGCATTGAAAGCGCTCAAAGATGGCGGCCGACGGGTGCCGGAGGAGATTGCGCTGGCCAGTGTCGATGACATCTCGGTTGCTGAATTGGTCGTTCCCGCCTTGACCACGGTGTCCTTGCCAGCCCGCCAGCTCGGTCTGGAGGCGATGCAGATGCTTCAGAACCTGATGGATGGAAAAAAACTGCCTATTGAACAGATGATCCTGCCGACAGAGCTGGTCATCCGTCAAAGCTGTGGCTGCCGTTGATTGTGATGCTCAAAGTGAAGGAGGAAGTAATGAAAAGGACCTTTCGAGCTACCTTTCTCCTGGTTGTGGCAATACTGGGGGTCGTATTGTCCGGATGCCACCCTGCCCAACCCGCGTCATCCGTCCCAGTTAAACAGGTGCTACCCACCCCCGAGTCCCTCCTACCCATGTGGTGGATGAACCCCACTCTCTCTTCGCAGGCACCCATCCCAATTAGTGCAACCACCGATATCCCATACACGAGCGAGGAATTGCTGGATGTATACGCA
>Ga0315297_10000485_pt1 | contig 23221 bp, 17 predicted proteins | sample YL17G15_0_MG_FD_203628 | JGI IMG/M metagenome (GOLD analysis project Ga0315297, IMG submission 203628) | Sediment microbial communities from Yellowstone Lake, YNP, Wyoming, USA - YL17G15_0 | ecosystem: Environmental > Aquatic > Freshwater > Lake > Sediment | place: USA: Wyoming | collected... | reverse complement strand
GTCCCGGTCGTTCCGGCCTTGGCCCACAGGTTTCTAGTGCCCAAGACCGGAGTCCTGTTCCGCGACTATATTGGGTTATTGGGGGTCGGGCCTATCCAACTAATTGATAATCATAGAGTTCGTCCTTCTTAACCCGCGCTGAATTAGCCTAAGATGAGATTTTAAGCCCGTGAAAATCGTCCCTAAGATGATTGTGGCCGATGCCAAGAGCCAAACGCACCTATCTTCCCGGACTTTTATGGCATCTAACGCAGCGATGTCATAACCGTCGATTCCTATTAGGATGTCAACAAGAACGAAAGAACTGGCTCTATTGGATGGGGCTCGCATCGCATCGCCACAAGTTGACGATCTTGAACTATATGGTGACCTCGAACCATATTCACCTCGTCGTTTTGGATGACGGTCCATCTGGGGCCATCGCCAGATGCATGCACTTGGCCTCCGGCCAAACGGCCCAGCAGTACAACTCCAGAAGGCGACGGCATGGCTCCTTCTGGGAAGATCGATACCATGCGACAGCCGTGGATTCCGATGTTCACTTTGTGCGCTGCATGTTCTACGTTGACCTGAATATGGTTCGGGCCGGTGTTGTTTCACATCCTGGCGAATGGGCGCACTGCGGATTCCGGGAAATCATAGGGCTGCGGCAAAGATATCGGCTGATCAATAGGCAGAAGCTTTGCAGTCTCTTGGGGCTAGCGCCATCTGATCTGGCGAGGAGCTATGCCTGTTGGATTGAAGATTACAAAAAAGAGCCGCATCTTGAAAGGGAGAGTCGCTGGACTGAGAGCCTTGCCGTGGGGAGAAGGGAATTTGTAGTAGATTTCAAGGATAGGTTAGGACTTCGGGCTAAATACAGAGTAGTAACTGGCGCAGAGGAGTCATTTGAACTCAGGGAAGACCGGACGCCCTGGGGCTGACCGCTTAGGACTAGGTTTAAATTTAAGGCCGGAATTCCTCTTCTAAGTTCATAAAAAGGAGTTCGATTTTGAGATAAATTTTATATTATCAATCGGATGCGCGGGCCCGACCCTCAAATCTGAATCAACAAATGAGCATGCCGGATCAACACGAGGAAATCGAGGGACAGCTCGCCTTCGAGGGCGATTTCGTCCCGGCCTTGAGCCCGGCGCGGGCCGGGAAGCTTCACCGCTCTCGGATCACCAGCCGCCCGAGGCGCCGCCCCCGCCGAAGCTCCCTCCCCCGCCGCTGAACCCGCCCCCTCCGCCGCCGCTGTGGGACCCGCCTCCGCTGAAAAATCCTCCGGAGCTACGGCTGGTCCATCCGCCGCTTTTTCCGGACATGGAACGCAAAGCCTTGCAGGGAGAGAGCATCTTGATCACGATTGCAATGATGATCAGGATGAAGAAGAAGGCGCAGTTGAACCCGCCCGAGGACTTGCCCTTGGACTTGTCCTGGTTCTCCAGCGCCTGGAGGCCGGCCGAATCGCCGCCGGCGACCTGGGCCAAGGTCTGGAAAGCGTTCTTGATGCCGGCGTAATAATTGCCGCCCCGGAACTCGGGGACGATCTGCTGGCGGATGATCGTTCCGCACTTGCCGTCGGGTAAAACCCCTTCCAAGCCGTAGCCGACTTCGATTCGCACCGCCCGTTCGTTCAGGGACACGAGCAGGATGACGCCGTTGTCCTTGCCCTTCTGGCCGATCTTCCAGGCCTCGGCCACGCGCATGGAAAAGTCCTCGAGGGAATCGCCCTCCAGGGATTTAATGGTCAGGAGCACGAGCTGGGCGGTCGTCTTGCTCTCAACCGAGGCCAGGTAGGCATCCAGCTCGGTCTTCTCCTCGGGTTTAAGGATGCCGGCGTAGTCGTTGACCCGGCCGACAAGCTGGGGCACGTTGAGGGCCGACAGAGTCCCGACCCCGGCGGCCAGCAGCCACAGCGCCAAACACCATACGAGTCTGCGTCTCTGCATGGGCTACTCCACCACCGGCCGGTCGGAAAGCTCGTTGACGTCATCGGCCTTCCGGGGAAAATCCTTGGACAGGGTTTGGCCGCAGCGCACGACCTGGCCGCACAGGACGTCCACGAACGCGCGCTTTTTAACCCCGGCGATGATTTCCTCCACAACGGACTGCCAGGTCTGCTGGGGAATGACCCTGGCGATCCCCGAATCCACCAGCAACTCGACCCGGCGTTCAAACAGGGCGACGAAAATCAGGACGCCGGTCCCGCCCTTGGTCGAGGAGATGTGGTGGTGAAAAAATTCGGACGCGGCTCTGCGCCGGACCTTTTCCAATTGGTCCTTCCTGGAAACGAGAAGCCGCTTCAGGCCCGGCCAGGCCGACAGCAGGACATAGGTCAGGATAAAAACCGCGGCCTGGACCACGAGCAGGGCCCACAGGGCGTGCCGCGTCTCGAACGACCAGAAAAACCGCCGGAGGAATTCGCCGATGGGGCCGATAAAGGTGAGGTAGGCCACAGAGGCCACGAACAGCATCACCGCCCCGGCCAGCAGGACATGGCCCGTGTAGGCCCCGGCCCGGCTGGTGATGACCGTGACGATCTCAGCCGAAGTCTTGAGCTCCGCCTGGCGGATGGCCTCGGTGATGCGGTCGAGCTCCGCCTCCGAAAGTATCTTTCGGCGAGGCATGGCCGGCTCAGTTGAACTTAACGGCGGGCGCGGTCTTGGCCGCTTCGGGCGCCTTGAAATATTCGTACTTGTTGTAGTCGATGCCCCGAATCTTCATGAAAATACCGCCGGTCAGCGAACGGGCGTAGCTGCGGAAAGGCTCGACCTCGTCGTTGTAGCGCTTGCGGGAAACGTTTATGCGGTTTTCTGTTCCGGCCAGCTCGTCCTGGAGCTTCATGAAGACTTCGTTGGCCTTGAGGTTGGGATAGTTTTCGACGATGACCAGCAGCCGGCCCAGGGCGCCTTCCAATTGGGAATTGGCCTCGAGCTTTTCCTTGGGGGTCGGCGCGGCGTTGTACCGGGTCCGGGCCTCGGCCAGGTCGGACAGAATTTTCTGCTCATGGCTGGCATAGCCCTTGACCGTCTCCACCAGGTTGGGGATGAGGTCCATCCGGCGCTGAAGGTCGCTTTCCACGTTGCCCCAGGCCTTCTTGACGCCTTCTTCCATCTTGGGGGCCTTGTTGTAGCCCTGGATGAAGCAGCCGCCGATGATGACGATCAGGACGAACACTATGAAACCGATGATGGGACCTTTTTTCATTGAAACCTCCGTTTTAATCGTTCTTTAATAGCATACGTTGCCCGGATTCTACCAGTTTTTATTTGGGGACACAATACTGTGTCCCCTGTCAATTCCCCTCGCGATTGAGGGACAGAGTATTGTGTCCCCCTAGGCTTCCAGGGCGGCTTCGGACATGGCCGCGACGTTCTGCGGCGGGACGTTGGGCAAGAGCGCTTCGTGGCTGGGGCTGACGATGAGCCGCGGCCCGAGGAGCCTTTTGACCCGCCGCACCTCGTCCTTGACCTGGGCCGGGGTGCCCCGCACGAGGAGGTCCTGGGTGTCGATGCCGCCCAGAAAAGCGACGCGGCCCTGGAAGTCGCGGCTAAGGATCTCGGCATCCATGTTGGCCGCTCGCGCCTGCAGCGGATGGAGGCAATCGACGCCCGCCTCGATCAGCCGGGGGATCACCCGGTGGATCGAGCCGCAGGAATGGAGAATGACTTGGGTGCCGTGGCGGTGCCCCTGGTCGGTGAACTTCCGGAACCAGGGCAGGATGAAGCGGTCGAAGAGCTCCGGGCTGATGATGAGGTCGCGCTGGGTGCCGAAATCGTTGCCGAAGAAATAGCCGTCCACCAGGCGCCCCGCCTGGGCGAAGAAGAGCTCGTTGGCCTCATAGTAGAACCGGCAGACGTGGTCGGTGGCCGCCTGGACGACCTCGGGCGCAGCGTACATCTTCATCAGGTAATGCTCCATCCCGAACAGGTCCATGACGTCATGGAAGAAGGGCGTCCAGAATCCCGAAGCCCGGTAGTAGTCGCCCGCGTTCCTCAGGGCCTCCAGACATTCGGAAAAATCCAGGTATTTGACATCCGGCCAGTCATAGGCGTCGACCTCGGCCGGAGTCTCGCACCGGGCCAGCGGCCCGGCGATGCCGTGGTATTCTTTCTTGGCCAACGAGTCGAAGAGCTTCCGGCCGGAGGGGTGTCGGTAGGTCGTCTCGAAGAATTGCGGCGAAATCCAGCGGAAGTCGTCGCCCAGCTTGCGCCTCAGCTCTTCCTCGGTCTTCGTCCCGAAATATTGATGGTAGATCGGCCAGGTATCGGCGTAGGGATTCCCCAGCCAGAACCCGCAGCGCGGGACCGGCTCGCCGGCGATGATTCCCCGAACAAGCTCTCGGCTGTTCATGGCCTGCGCCGAATCATTTGACTCTATTTTTCGCGGCGAACAGCGGGGCCGGCGTCGAACGCTCCAGGTCGAAGACGACGACTTCGTTCCTGCCCTTGTTGAGCCAGCACCCGGGGACGAACAGGTCGCGCTGAGGCCCGGCATCCCAGTAGCGCCCGAGGTTGTGGCCGTTGACCCAGACCACGCCCTTTTTCCAGCGGCTCAGGTCGAGGAACGTATCCCCCGCGGCCTTGAGCTCGAATACGCCTTTGAAGAAGGCGGGCGCTCTCGCCGAGGCGGGGCTGCCGTAGCGGAGGCCGTCGAGATAAGCCTGGTCCAGGGGCAGATTATAGACCTCCCAGTCCATGAGCACCGCGTTGTTGATGGACACGTAGTCCTCGATTCCCTTGCGGTCCATGAGCTCGGGGCCGAAGTTCACCCGGCCCAAGGCTTCGACGAACAGGTCGAGCGTCGGCGCCGGCCCCTCGGCTTTGGGAACGGCCACGGTGTTCTCCTTCAAGCGGCGGTCCATCTTTCCCAGGAGCCGGCCGTTGAGATAGACCTGGACGTAGTCCTTGACCTCCTTGACCGTGAGCGGCCCGCTCCGGCTGCCCGCGATTTTAGTCCGGTAGAGAATGTAGCCTAAGTTCTGGTCGTAGTATTCCATGGCCCGCGGCATGACGGATTTTTTGGGCTCGGGCAGGTTGTCCCAAACCGAGGCGAACCGATCGAGAGCGACGGCCGGGATGTCGATGGCCGCCAAAGGCTTGGGCAGGGGCGGCAGCGGCTTCTTGCCGTGCTGGTATTTGGCCAGGATATTCCTCATCCAGAAAAACTCCGCGGTCGGCCGGCCGGCCTCGTCGAGGGGAGCGCCGTAATCATAGCTCGTCACGTCCACCCAGTAGTTCGCGCCCGAAGCGTTGGCCCCGGCCCAGAAGCCCCAGTTCGTGCCGCCATGGAACATATACAGGTTGACCGATCTTCCCGCGGCCAGCATCCATTCGAGCTCTTTTTTCTGGGCGGCCTCGTCCGCGTCGCCCCACTGCTCGTTCCCCCATTGAGTGAACCAGCCCACCCAATACTCGCCGCACATCTCGGGAATCCCGGACCGGAATTCCTTCAATGCCTCGAAGCCTTTCTCCGCGCCATCGCCGAAATTGATGACGGGGGTCAGGTCCTCCAGAGTCCCGTTGGCGAGCAGAGACCGGCTGGGTCCGTCTGACGTGTAGAAGGGCACGGTGAACCCGGCCCGGCGCAGCGTGTCGCGGAGCCGGCGGAGATAAGATTTGTCGCTGCCGTAGCTTCCGTACTCGTTCTCGACCTGGATCATGATGATCGGGCCGCCCCGGTCGATCTGGAGGCCGGCCAGCTCCTGACCCAGCCGAAGGATATAGCGCTCGGCGAATTCCAGGTACTTGGGGTCCATACAGCGAACCCTGAGGTTCCGGTCCTTGAGCAGCCAGGCCGGGAGTCCGCCGAAATCCCATTCGGCGCAGGCGTAGGGCCCCGGCCTCAGGATGACCTTCAGGCCCGTCTCCTGGGCCAAGCGGATATACCGGGCCAGGTCGCGGTTCCCGCTGAAATCGAATCGGCCCGGGACCTCCTCGTGCGTGTTCCAAAAGACATAGGTGCAGACCGTGTTGAGGCCCATGGCCCGGGCTTTAAGCAGCCGGTCTTTCCAGTAGGGCTCGGGCACGCGGAAGGGATGCATCTCGCCCGAGAGTATTTGAAAGGGCTTGCCGTCGAGGAGAAACCGGCCGTCCTTGACCTCGAACGCGCCCGGGATGGAACCCGGCGTACTTTTCCGGGCGGCGCAAAAAACCGATACGGCCGCGGCCAGAATCGCAAGGACCGGCAATATTTTTTTCATGGCTACTCCTTGATGACGTCCGTTTCGCGCCGGGCGCCGGATTTATCGATGCGGATGGTCTTAATCTCGAAGGGCCGGAAGTCGAGCGCTGCCTCGACGGACATCTCGCCGAGGCTGAGTATCGCCCGCGTCGGAAGACCCGCCGCTTCCTGCAGGCGGATGATCAACGCTTCCCCGTCCTCCGACTGCTTGCAGGCCAGAAGCCGGACGTTCGGCGCGTCGAGGCGAAGCCAATCCAGGCCGGCTCGGACCGCCTGAGAATCCGCGGGTCGATACGAACCGAACGGCAGATGAGCGTAGGCCGGCGGCGGCGCGTTCAGCCGATCGGCCAGCGACGGCAGGGACTCGAGCACTTCCCTCGCCCCGCCGACCGTCACGACCAGCCCGATATCGTGAACTCCCTGGTCCATGTATTTTCTCGCCGGTGATTCGCCGAGAGGAAACCCTTTATCGTGACAGTAAGCGGCGCTCCGCAAAACCGACAGCCGCACCTCGCCCTTGAAGAAATCGAAACCGGGCTGGCCGTTGTTGGCCAGGCCGAGGCCGACCTCCCGGCCCTTGATTTTGCCCTTCAAGAACAGCCAGGCGCTATGGACGTGCTCCTCGCCGTCGGCCGGACGATTGATGGCCCCGCCCGGCACTTCGGCCAGGGCAAAGGGCGCGTCAAAAACCGTGGGCACGGAGAGCTTCAGGCGCTTTTTCTCCTCAGCCCAGAGGACGCGCAGGCGGAATTCCAGCACGGGCCGTTCGGAATAGGCGATCGTCCGGAAAACGACCCGGCTCCGGCCATAGGATAAAACGGATTCCGTGATGCGGCGGACAGGGCCCTCTTGGACGATTCGCGGCTTCCCTTCCGGCTTGAACCGGCCCAGGATTTTCTTGTAGTTCCAAACGTCCGCTCCCCAGGAATCGCCCAAATCCTCGACCACGAGCGGTTCGAGGAGCAGGCCCCGGAGAACGTTCCGTCCTTCTCCGGCGTCGAGCGAGCGGACTAGGCCCGTCTTGCGGTCGAGCCCGTGGCTCAAGGCCGGGGGCTTGGAAGCGCGCTGCGGCTCGCCTTCTTCTGCTTTTATATTATAGAAAGTCGCCGCACTCCCCCCGCTTTCGGCCAGGAAGCACACCTTTCTGCGCCAGCCGTTATAGGGGAGCAGCGATTCCGGCTGTTCTTCCTGGCAGGAAATCTCTCGACCGTCGAGGTCGAACATCTTGAGATGCCAGGGCTTGTCCGGCCGCGGACGGTAATCCAGCATGCATTCGACTTCGACCGGGAATCGCCCCGGACCCGGTTGGGGATTCAAGACCGTCACCGGCACATAAGCCTGCCCCGCGGCGCAGCGGGCGAAGTCCGCGGCCGCTTCGAGCCTGAGGCGCCGGGCCGAGGCCGAAGCACTCCCGTAGAGGTCGAGGGCGTCCTGCTCGGCGGTCTCCGTGCACGACCCGGTCAGGATGTCGTGGAAATCGTTGAAGAGGTGCGCCCGCCAGGCCTTGTCCAGGTCCTCGGCCGGATACGGCCGGCCCAGGAGCCACCAGGAAGCGGCCCGGGCCGCTTCGGCCTGGACGAGCTCTCCCAGGCTGCGGCGCGAGCGACGCTTGAGCCGGCTCAAGGACGTATAGCAGCCGGTGAAGATACGCTGGATATCGCCTTCTACGACAGGGGCGGTCACGGCCGCTTTCTCCAGGCCCTCCAGGAGTTTTTCCGTCGTGCTGTGGATAACCTTGACCCGGTGTTCCTTGGCGATAAATTCGTCTATCGTCCGCAGGTCCTCGCGCGTCGCCCCTCCCCCGTGGTCGCCTAAACCCCAGAAAACGCCCGCGTCCCGGTTGAGTTCCAGGGCCTTGGCGGCTCCGGCCTCGAGCCGCTGAAGGATGTTGTCTCGCTCGGTGTGATAGAGCCCGATCGAGATCCTCAAACCTATGACTTCGGAGCCGTCCACTCCGCGCCAGCGGTAAAGGTCCGAGGGCAGGGAGCGTTCGTTTTCCTGGGGCCGCATGTGAATGTACATTCGGTAACCGGCCTGGCGCAGGATCTGGGGCAGGCCGCCGCTGTGGCCGAAGGAGTCAAAATTGTAGGCCACGCGCGGCGCAACGCCGAACTTCTCCTGGAAGTATCTCCGGCCGACGACGATCTGGCGGATCAGGGATTCCGTGCCGGGCAGGTTCAGATCGGGCTGAAGGAACCAGCCGCCGCTGATCGACCACCGACCCTCGGCCACAAGCTTCCGAATCTCGTCGAAGAGCTCGGGGTCCAGCCGCTCAACCCATCGGTAAAGCACGGCCTCGTTGTGGTTGAAAATGAGGTGAGGATGCTCCCGAATCAGGCTTGCTGCCGTGCGGAACGTGGCCACGGCCTCCGAGGCGCCCTCCTCCCATCGCCACTGCCAGACGGGGTCGAGGTGGGCGTTGCAGATAAGGTGAACCGTCGGTTTGTGCGCGTCCGATCGGCCGGTTTCGTTCATAGAGAATTATTCTTCAGGTTTCGTCTTTTGAAGGAAGCGTTTTATACCAGCTGAAATAAAGGATGACGGCCATCACGGCCGCCGCCGCCCCCCAGATCCCGAGCTGCTTCCAATTCCTCAGAAAAAGATAGAACGGAAGCATGGCCAGGCTGAACTGGAAGATCATGGTCAGCCCGCCGTTCAGGGCGTCCATTCGGGGCATGGGGTCGCGGGCCGGCACGAGGCCGCGGCGCACCGCTTCCCGGCGCACCGGCCCCCACAACCCGAAGGGGCGGACCCGGCTGTAGAATTTCACCAGGATTTCCATGTCCGTGGGCTTGGTCAAGCGGGCGATGATGATCGTCGCCAGGAAGCACAAGGCCATGTCCGCGCCGAGTGAAGCCGCCGCATGCAGGTGCTTGAACAGGATGAGACGCAGGGTGATCAGGGCGGCCGACACGGCCATGCTCCAGACGTAAGCCCGGGCGCTGAACCGCCAGTAGTGCCAGCGCAGGGTCGCCGGCACGAGGATGACCGTCACGATCACGAAGACCATGGTCTCCCAAGCGGTGATGATGTTGCTGAACGACAGGCTGAAGGCGAAACCGATGAGGACGGCCGCGACCGAGGCCGCCTGCCCCAGCCGGACCAGCGTCTTCTGGGACATTTTTTTGCCCAGATAGCGCTTGATGAAGTCGTTGAGGACGACCGAGCTCGTGACGTTGATCATGGCGCTGATCGTGGACATCAGGGCCGCCAGCAGGATGGCCATGAAGAAGCCCCGCAGGCCGCTCGGAAAACGCTGCAGGACCAGGGGCATGATCTTTTCCGCGTCAAAACCGGCCCCGGTCCCGAGATAGAGAATACCCAGGACCATGAAGGCGCAAGCGATGATCCAGCGCAGGGTGTAGCCGACCGTCCACATGCCTGCGGCCAGGGCGGCATCGCGCGGGCTGCGCGTGCTCAGGAAAAACTGGAAGTCCCAGACGTTGGGGCCGGCCAGCACGCGGAACACCATCCAGGAGAACCCGGCCATCAGTATCGGCCCGAAGAGGTTGAAATGCTGGTAAGCCGGCGCCGTCGAGCCCAGAAACGACGGCCACAGTTTCCAGGCCGGGGCCAGGGAGTACCATCCCGGGTCCTTGACGATAAACTGAACGGCCGGCGGGTGCTGGAAGACCATGACGCCCATGATGACCGCGCCGATGGCGATGAGGATCGTTTGAAACACGTCGGTCAGGATGACGCCGAAGAAACCGCCCAGGGTGACATACACGCCCACCACGGCCAGGACGATGAGCGTCGCCTCCCAGCGCGGAAGGGGCAGGAACTCCTCGGCGAACTTGCCCGTGCCCACGGAGATGAACATCAGGTTGGCGATCATCAGCACCAGCAGGAACAGGGCCGAAACGAGGCGCGCCGCCTCGGCGTCCCGGGTCGCGCCGAAGCGGGTTTCGTTCCACTCGGCGAAGGTCATGACCCCGGAGCGGCGGATGTACTTCGCCTGGAAGGCCATATAAAAGCAGATGATGAACCATCCCCAGAAGATGTGGGTGGCCCACATGGACTTCAAGCCCAGGTAGAAGATCACCCCGATCATGGACATGGTCCCGCCGATGTCGATATAGCTCGAGCAGCCCGACAGGCCCAGCATCCACCAGGGAACGTTCCGGTCGGCCAGGTAATAGGAATCGAGTTTTTTCGTGGCCCGGCGCCGGACGACGACGCCGATCATGGCCACGGCCAGGAGATAGACGGCAATGATGACGAGATCAACCGGACTGAGCTTCATGCCTTCCTCGCACAGCGCAGACTGAAGCCCCGAGGGACGAGGCTTCTCTCAGGACGGGCCGAAGGGCTATCCCCTTAGAATCAGCTTGGTCGACCCTATCTGGACCGTATCCCCGATATACAGGGGCGAGTCCGTGACGCGCCGGCCGTTGACCAGGGTGCCGTTGCTGCTGCCCAAATCGCGGATCGAGAACCCCGAGGGCGAGACGTCGATCTCGGCGTGATGGGTCGAAACCTGGCCTTCGTTGATCACCAGGACATTGTCCGGCGCGCGGCCCACGGTGGTCCTGGCCCGATCGATCAAGAATGTCTGACGCCGGCCGTCGCTCCAAACGATCTCAACGCTGGCCCGGACCTTGAGGCCGGACGCCGGCGCCGCGGCCGACCCCGACCGCCTGACGATGAGGATGACGACCAGGATGATTACGATCGCGGCCAGGAGGACGATGACGAGAAGGGTCGTGCCGCTGATCCCGCTGCCGCCGGGGATGATGGGCCCGCCCCCTCCCCCGCCGCCGCCCGGACCCGGCTGGGACTGGGCGATGGCCTGGGTGAAGGCTTTGGTCAACTGGCCGATGTTTTGAGTCGAATAGGACTGGCCGCCCCCCAGTTGGGCGATCCTGTCCAGGGCCTGCTGCGCCAGGGAATTGACGGCTAGGCCCAGGCCGATGGTACTGACGGTGATGGGCATCTGGTTACGAGCCTGGGCGGCGCCTGTCGGGCCCGCCGCCTGGGGCTGGCTTTCATCCGGGGGCAACTGGCTGGGGTCTTGGCTGGCATAGCTCTGGGCACGCTGCTGCTCGTCCTGAAGTTGCTGAGGAGTAAGCTGCATGGGGGATTGCTGTTGTTGCTGGGGCGGCTGCGGCTGCTGGTACGGATCGATCTGCGCCGGGAACTCCTCGGCATAAAGCATCGGAAACAGGCTGAACCCCGGCCCGCGCCGCTCGGTTGTCGGCTGAGAAAAGGCTTTGTTGCGGATGTCCTCGGCGGCTTTTTCCGGATTGCCCGAGCACGTCGCCACTCCGTCGCTGAGGAGGATGATCTGCCCGCTCAATCCCGAGCCCTGATTGACGATGTAATCCCGGGCCTTGTAGAGGGCCTCGGCCAGCGGCGTCTTGCCGTTTCCGTTCAGGGCTTGGACCGCTCCGGACAGTGCGGCAAAATCCGTGGTGAAACCCCTCTCCAGGTTCACGTCGCAATCCGAGCGGCCGAAGCTGAACAAGCAGACTTCGACGCCCTGGGGCATTTGCTTCAAGGCTTCGACGGCCGCGCCCTTGGCGATATCGACTTTTTTGCCGCCGGTCCCGGCTTGTTCATTCATCGAGCCGGACATGTCGATGACCAGGGCGATCGAGGTAGTGAACGTGGCTCCACCGCCGCCGCCACCGCCGCCGCCAGGCCTGCGGGGCGGGCCGGTGGGAATGCGCGTCCCTTGCCCGATGCCCGCACCGAGCGGCGTGGCGTAGCGGATCAGGATCGGGAAGCAGTTATCGGTCTTGCCCGGCGCGCCTTCGATGGCATAGCGGAAGGTCAAGTTATTGCTGGTCTGGGCGCTTTCAACGCCGTCCACGACGGCCGTCGCGGCCAGGAAGACAATCCGCGGCTCGATGCAATCCACGGGGGTGATGACCGTCAGGTCGATCCACGGCTTTTGCTGGGTGCCGGCCGCGCCCATGCCGACCGTCCCCTGCCCGCCCGAAGCAATGGACACCGGAGTGGTATAAACCGCGCCCTGGTCCATCGAACGATAGATCTTGATGGTGACGTTCTTCCCCTGGGGGATGCCCGAGCCGTCAACATAGGTCGTAGGAGGATTAAGGCAGAGGTACGTGTATTGGGTCCCGCCGAGGAACATCTGCACGGTGAAAGGCCCTGTGCCGGGCGGGTTGGGAGCGAGCGTCCCGGGCGGGGCCGTGGATGGCGCCGCGGCGCCGGCCAAAGTGCCGAGCGCCTGGGCGGGAGTGGCATAGCGAATGAGATCCGGATAGCAATTCGCCGAGGAGCCCGGAGCGCCGCCGGCGGCATAGCGGAAACTCAAGTCGTTCGTCGTCTGCGGGCTTTCGACGCCGTTGATCACGGCCGTCGCGGCCAGGAAGACGATCCGCGGCTCAATGCAGTCCACGGAGGTCAGGGCCGTGATATCGATCCACGGCCTCTGCTGGGTGCCCGCCGCGCCCTGGCCGACCGTGCCGGTGCCGCCGAAGGCAAGCGAGACTCCGGTCGTGAAGCTCCCCGGCGCCCCGGTCATGGATCGATAGATCTTGATGGAGACGGATGTCCCGACCGGGATGGGAGTCCCGTTAGTGTACGTCGTTGGCGGATTGAGGCAGAGATAGGTGTTTTGGGTTCCCCCTAAAAACATCTGGACCGTGAAACGCCCCGTTCCCGGCGGGTTGGGGACTTGGCCCCACAGCGGAAGGCTGAGGCCGGCGACGAGGAGGCTTAGGATCAGAACAAGACGCGCGGCACGATTAAAACTCTCTGGCATGTCCGACTCCTTATAATTCAATGTCAGGACCTTTCCTTTTCCTTTATCACAGCCGTAAAAACAAGTCAAAGAAAACTCCCGCTATCATTTCTTTTTCAAATCAAAATGGCTTTGGCTGCAGGGGCGGAAGAGGGAGAAAAAATGAACGGGGCCCCGCTTCGGGTATCCCCCGGCAGTCCTCGCAAAATTCGCTCCGGGCTGGCGGGGGTCCCCCTGCCCTTGCCCCCCTTTCATTTTTTCTTCAGAATGCGAAGGGCGAGTCAACAAGGCGATGAGGAAGGCTGGGCGAGCGACATGAGAGGGTTTAGCCCGACCGAATCGGTTTTCGAGGGGAGCCGGCTCGGAAGAAGCCGGCCGGCGAAGATGTCTGAGCGGACGCCGGTCTCCGTTCAATCAAGGGCGTACGCGAGTTCTGAGCCGCCGAGAAAATCGGTTCGGGCGCGGCGTGAAAAACCCGAACGGGAGCGAAACCGGCTTCCTCAAGCCTTCTTTTAAAAATTCAGCCGAACCGCATCCCCTATTTCACAAATCGGAAAAATCATGCTAAAATAAGCGCTCAGAAAAGGAATGGTTATGCCCAAAAAGAATAAATCCATGCGCAGCATCGTTTTCTGGCTGGCGGCCGGCGCAGCCATCATTTTGCTGTGGAGCCTGTTCCAGGGCCCGGAAGCGAGCAAAACAGAGATCGATTTCAGCAAGTTCCTGGACGAGGTGGATAAAAACAACATCATCGAGGTGGCCATCGCCGGCACCCAGATCAAGGGCAAATACCTGGACGGCACGGAATTCAAGACGATCATGCCCGGCCAGTACAACGACCTGGTCAAGGAACTGCGCGAGCACAAGGTCTCGATCCAGGTCAAAGACACGAACCGCAGCCCCTGGCTGTCCTATCTGTTCACCTGGTTCCCGATTATCCTGCTCATCCTCTTCTGGGTGTTTTTCATGAGGCAGATGCAGGCCGGCGGGAACAAGGCCCTGTCCTTCGGCAAAAGCCGGGCCAAGCTTTTCTCCGGCATGCAGAAAAAGATCAACTTCAATGACGTGGCCGGCGTGGAAGAGGCCAAGAATGAGCTCCAGGAAATCATCGGCTTCCTCAAGGACCCCCAGAAATTCCAGAGGCTGGGCGGCCGCATTCCCAAGGGCGTCCTGCTGGTGGGCGCGCCCGGCACTGGCAAGACCCTCCTGGCCCGGGCCGTGGCCGGTGAAGCCGACGTCCCCTTCTTCTCCATCTCCGGCTCGGACTTCGTGGAGATGTTCGTGGGTGTCGGCGCCTCGCGCGTCCGCGACCTGTTCGAGAACGGCAAGAAGCACGCCCCCTGCCTGATCTTCATCGACGAAATCGACGCCGTCGGCCGTCAGCGCGGGGCCGGCCTGGGCGGCGGCCACGACGAGCGGGAGCAGACCCTGAACCAGCTCCTGGTGGAAATGGACGGCTTCGACTCCAACGAGGGCGTTATCCTCATCGCCGCCACCAACCGTCCGGACATTCTGGACAGCGCCCTGCTCCGGCCGGGCCGCTTCGACCGCCGGATCGTGGTCAACATGCCCGACGTCAAGGGCCGCGAGGACATCCTCAAGGTTCATATCAAGAAGATACCCCTGGCCTCGGACGTGGACCTCAAGGTCCTGGCCCGCTCCACCCCGGGATTCTCCGGCGCCGACCTGGCCAACCTGGTCAACGAGGCGGCCCTGTACGCCGCCCGGATGGACCAGGACAACGTCGTCATGAAAGACATGGAAAACGCCAAAGACAAGGTCCTGATGGGCGTCGAGCGCAAGAGCATGATCATCAGCGACGAGGAGAAGAAGAGCACGGCCTTTCACGAGGCCGGCCACGCCCTGATCGCCGCCCTCATTCCCGAGGCCGACCCCATCCACAAGGTGACCATCATCCCCCGCGGCATGGCCCTGGGCCTGACCCAGCAGCTCCCGCTGGACGACCGCTACACCTTAAGCAAGGAATACCTGGAGGCTCAGCTGTCCGTGCTCATGGCCGGACGCGTGGCCGAGATCCTTCTCCTCCACAAGACCACGACCGGCGCGGCCAACGACTTCGAAAAGGCCACCGAGATCGCCCGGAAGATGGTCTGCCAGTGGGGCATGTCCGACCTGGGCCCCCTGAGCTACGGCGAGCGGGACGACCTCATCTTCCTCGGCCGCGACTTGGCCATGAACAAGAATTTCAGCGAGAAGACCTCGGAGCTGATCGACGAGGAAGTCAAGAAGATCGTCATCCGGAACTACGAGCGGGCCCAGGGCCTCCTGGAGAAACACAAGGAAAAGCTGGTCATCATCGCCGAAACGCTGCTCGAAGAGGAGGTCCTGTCCTCGGAGCAGATCGCGGATATCATCAGCGGCAAAAAGCCGGCGCCTCAAAAATCGAACAACAAGAAAGACGAGAAGAAAGACAAGGAGCCGGCGCCCAAGAAAGAATCGGCCAAGCGGTCTCAAGCGGTTAAAGCCTGAATGACCAGAACGATCGTCAGCCTGAAGCTGCGGGGCGAAGCGCATCCCCTGGGAATCCGGACCTGGTTCATGGGCGTCCTCAACATCACGCCCGACTCCTTCTATGACGGCGGCCGATTCCTCGACCTGGGCCGGGCGCTGGCCCGGGGCCTGGAGCTGGCCGCCCAAGGGGCCGACATCATCGACATCGGCGGGGAAAGCAGCCGGCCCGGCTCTGAACCCGTGCCGGCCGAGGAGGAGATGCGGCGGGTCGTCCCGGTCCTCACCGGCCTGCGCCGCCAAACATCCGCCTTCCTGTCCATCGACACGACCAAATCGATCGTGGCCCGGGCGGCCATGGACGCCGGGGCCGACATCATCAACGACATCAGCGCCATGCGTTTTGACGCGGACATCCTGCCCCTGGCCGCCCGCCAGGACGCGGCCGTGGTCCTGATGCACATGCGGGGCGTTCCCCGAACCATGCAGCAGGCGCCGGCCTACGAGAACACCGTGGCTGAAGTCAAAGGCTTTCTGGTCAAGCGGCTGGCGGCCGCGGTGCAAGCCGGGCTCAACCGGGACAGGATCATCATCGACCCCGGCATCGGATTCGGCAAAAGGCTCAAGGACAACCTGGTCCTGTTGAACCATTTGCCGGTCCTGGAAGACCTGGGCTGTCCCATCCTGGTCGGCCCGTCCCGCAAGTCCTTCATCGGCCAAATCCTCGACCTGCCGCCCGAGGACCGGCTGGAGGGCACGCTGGCCGCCTCGGTGCTGAGCGTCGCCCGGGGAGCCCACATCCTGCGCGTTCACGACGTCCTGGCCGTGCGCCGGGCCGTGCGCGTGGCCGAAGCCATTTTGGGAGAGGATAAGGCGACCGGAGACCTGGAGGAGCCGAACCGCTATGTTTGCTAGCATCCTCCACTCCTTGCAGCACGCCACCCTGCCCGACCTGGCGGACATCCTCCTGGTGGCCGTGATCATCTACAACCTGGCGCTCCTCATCCGGGACACGCGGGCTTACCAGATGGCCATCGGCCTGTTCATCATCGGCCTCCTGTTTTTCATCACCCAGCGGACCCAACTGACCGTCACCTACTGGCTCATACGCAATTTCATCCCCTACTTGATCATCGCCATCATCGTCCTGTTCCAGGACGAAATCCGGAGTTTCCTGGCCGGTCTCGGCTCGCGCTGGCTGCGCCGGCCCATGGCCTTCACCGCCTTGCGCCAAAAACTGGGAGAGGTCTTCCAGGCCGTGGACTACCTGTCCCAGAAAAAAATCGGGGCGCTGATCGCCGTCGAAAAGGAAGTGTCCCTCAACGGTTTCCTGGAAACGGGCACGCGGATCGACGCCAACCTCACCAAGGAGCTGCTGGTCAGCCTGTTTTTCCCCCACTCGCCGCTTCATGACGGCGCGGTCATCATCCAATCCAACAAAGTGACGGCCGCCGCCTGTCTCCTGCCCTTGCCCTCGGTGAAGACCCTGGGCGAGGCCTTCAAGACCAGGACGCGCCATCTGGCCGCGCTCGGCCTGTCCCAGGAGACGGACGCGGCGGTGATCGTCGTCTCCGAGGAAAGCGGGGAGGTGTCCTTGGCCACCCGGGGCAAGCTGCACAAAGTCCCGAACAAAGAAGACCTTGAAGACCGTTTGATCCACTATCTGCAACGATGATTAAAAGATTACTGCGGAGGCTGTTCGTTAAAAACTGGGGGCTGAAGGTATTCTCCCTGATCCTGGCGGTTATCCTGTGGCTGATCCTGGTCCCCGAGGAAAAGGTCGCCATCGAAAAGATCCTGAGCATTCCCCTGGAAGCGTCCAACATCCCGGCGCACATGGAGCTCGTGGAAAAGCCCGTGTCCCTGGTCGAGGTCACCTTGCGCGCGCCCAGCCGGTTGATCAACCAAATCATGGTTTCCAACCTGTCGGTCTTGCTCAACCTGGAGAACGCTTCGGCCTACCAGGAGGATTATCCGCTCTATCCGAACATGATCAGCCTGCCGACGGGCGCCGAGGTCGTCAGAATTTATCCCAACCGCGTCCACCTCAAGCTCGAAGAAACCAAGGCCTTGATGCTGGAAGTCGTGCCGAGCATTATCCGGGAAAGCGTGCGGCCGGGATACCGCCTGGACAAGGTCGAGGTCGACCCGGCTCAGGTCCTGGTCAAGGGCCCGAACAGCAAGCTGAACGAGCGGGATAAAGTGCGGACCGTGCCCATCGACCTGGCGCCGTTCGCGCGGACTGCGGACGTCCAGGCCGAGCTGATCCTGCCCCGGCCCGAGCTGCGCTTGGCCTTCGATCAAATGAGGGTCCGGGTGAGGCTGATCATCACCCCGAACAAGGCCGCGAATTCCATCCCGGCCGCCAAACGCTGAAGGAGCGTCCCCAGTCCCATGGCCAAATATTTCGGAACCGACGGAATCCGGGCCAAGGCCGGAGCGTTTCCGCTCGACTACGATTCCGTTTACGCCCTGGGCAAGGCTCTCGTCTCCCTGGCCGAGGAAGAGGGGCTCAGCCGAAAATTCCTCCTGGGCCGCGATACGCGGGAGTCGGGAGGCTGGCTCGAAACGGCCTTCGTCCACGGCGTCCAGGACGCGGGGGGAACGGCCCTCTGCGCCGGCGTCCTTCCCACCTCGGCCGTATCACTCCTGGTCAAGAAGCACGGGTTTTCAGCCGGAGTGGTCATCTCGGCCTCACACAACCCTTACCAGGACAACGGCCTCAAGCTGTTTTCCTCCAAAGGGCGGAAGATCGATGACGGTTGGGAACTGCGGCTCGAGCGGGCCCTGGTGTTCCCGCCGAAGAACGTCCAGCCGCTGGGCCAACCGGCGGAGGTCGTCCCTTCGCTCGCTGAGGAATACGTCGATTTTCTCAGGTCCAAGTTCCCGGGAATGGCGGGCCGTCGGCCGCTCAAGGTCGTCCTCGACTGCGCCAACGGAGCAAGCTCCCATCTGGCCCCGCCGCTCTTTTGCGAGCTCGGGTATGAGGTCGAGGTCATGGCTTGCGCGCCCGACGGACGCAACATCAACGACGGCTGCGGTTCGCTCCACCCCCAGAGGCTGGCCCAAAAGGTCACCGAGGCCGGGGCCGACCTGGGGGTTGCTTTCGACGGCGACGCCGACCGGGCCGTGTGGGTGGACGAGCGGGGCCGCCTGCTCAACGGCGACCATACGCTCTTTGTCCAGGCCGCCCACATGAAGTCTGCGGGACACCTCAGGGGCGGCGCGGTCGTGGCGACACCCATGAGCAACCTGGGCCTGGAAAAGGCCTTGGACAAGCTCGGCATTCGCCTGGTCCGGGCCGCAGTCGGCGACCGGTTCGTCCTGGAAAAGATGACAGCCCTGGGCGCCAACCTGGGCGGGGAGAAATCGGGCCATACTATCTTCCTCGACGACTGCCCCACGGGCGACGGGCTTTTGACCGCCTTGAAGATGCTCGAGGTCATGGTCGGGCGCGGGGAAAAGCTGTCCGGGCTCGTGGAGGGCTTTGTCGAATTGCCTCAGACGCTCCTCAGCATGCCCGTGGCCCGCAAGGCCGATTTCCAGACCATCCCGGAGATCACTGATACGATGGCCCTCATCCGCGAAATGCTCAAGAATTCCGGCCGGCTCGACGTCCGCTATTCGGGGACCGAGCCGCTGGTCCGGATCATGGTCGAGGGCGAGAACAAAAAGCAGGTCGAAGAGCTGGCCCGGCGCATGGCCGACGTCCTGGCGAAGCATTTGGGGCAGCCCTGAGCCGGCCGGGAGAGCCGGCCGAGCACGGAGGGTACTATGAAACTGGCCATCAACATCGATCACTTCGCCACGCTCAGAGAGGCGCGTCGCGGCAGCGAGCCCGAGCCCGTCCTGGCGGCGCTCCTGGCCGAGCAGGCCGGCGCCGAGGGCGTCGTCTGCCATCTGCGCAGCGACCGGCGCCACATCAAGGAACGGGATTTGAAGCTCCTGCGGGGCGTGATTAAAACCATGCTCAACATGGAAATGGCCGCCACGGACGATATGTTCAAGGTGGCCATGGACGTCAAGCCCGACGTCGTCTCGCTCGTGCCCGAACGGCACGAGGAGCTGACGACCGAGGGCGGGCTGAGCGTCATCGACCACCGCCGCCGCCTGGCGCCCTTCATAAAAAAACTGCAAGCCGCGGGCATCAAGGTCAGCATTTTCATCGATGCCTCGGAGAAGCAGATCAAGGCCGGCTCGGAGCTCGGAGTGAATCTTATCGAGATCAACACGGGCCAGTACGCCGAAGCCGCTCCGGGGCCGGGCCGGGCCAAGGTCCTGGACGAAGTCCGCAAGGCCGCGGAGTACGGGCAGGGGTTGGGTCTCGAAGTGCACGCCGGCCATGGGCTGGACTACCACAACGTCCGCCCCATCGCGGCCATTCCCCAAATCACGGAGCTCAGCATCGGGTTCGCCATCGTCGCCAGGGCGGCCATCGTGGGCGTCAACCGCGCGGTCCGGGACATGGTCGCGCTCTTGAATAAGCACTGAGATGGATATTTGGGTTGACGCCGCTCGCCTGAAAAAAGACATCGAGGACCTGGCCGGCATCGGCCGGGACCCGAGAGGCGGGATCAGCCGGCCGTCCTTCAGCCGCGCCGACCTTGAGGCGCGGGCCTGGCTCAAGGACCGGATCCGAGCCGCCGGCCTCGAGTTCCGGCAGGACGGCGCGGGCAACCTGTTCGGCCGGCTGGGCGGTCCGGGCCGGGCGGTCCTATCCGGCTCCCACATCGACACGGTCCTCAACGGCGGCATGTTCGACGGGTCGTGCGGGGTGCTGGCCGCGCTGGAAAGCCTGCGCCGGATCAAGGAAGAAAAGCTCGCCCTGGCCAAGCCCCTGGAGCTCGTGTCGTTCACCGACGAGGAAGGAAACCTCGTGGGCGATTTCCTCGGCAGCCGGGCCTTAATCGGCGGCCTGAACCGGGAGGAGCTCGAGCACGGGATCACCCAGATCGGACCGGCGTTCAAGGATATCCTGGCCGGAACGGAATTTACCGTGGACGGCATCCTCGCGGCCGGGGCGGAACGGACGGAAATCGAAGCCTTTCTCGAGCTGCACATCGAGCAGGGACCCGTGCTCGAGACCGAGGACGTGCCCGTCGGCCTGGTGGACAGGATCGCGGGCAAACGCTACCGGCTGGGCTCATTCGCCGGGACGGCCAGCCATGCCGGCGCGACGCCGCTCGAGCTCCGCAAGGACGCGTTTCTGGGGTTGGCCGAGTTCGCCGTCAAGGGCACTCAGCACGTGGCCGTGCACCACGAGGACGCCGTCGTGACCATCGGCAAAGTCGCCGTGCTTCCCGGTTCGTTCAGCATCGTCCCGGGACGCGCGGATTTTTCGCTCGACTTCCGGAGCGCGTCGGCCGCAGCCTTGGAAGCCATGGACAGGGAGCTCTTGGCCCTGGCCGAGGACATCGCCGCCGGCCGGGGTTTGAGTTTCGGGTCGAAGCTCGTCGACTCTACGGAACCGGTGAGCATACCGGACAGGATGATGAATCTCTTGAAAGAGGGATGCCGGAGCCTCGGCTACCCGTCGTTCGTCCTGGCCAGCGGCGCCGGCCACGACGCGCAGATCCTGGCCTCGGTCGCGGACGTCGGTATGATTTTCATCCCTTCGCCCGACGGGATCAGCCACTCGCCGAAGGAAACGATCAACTGGGACGACCTGGAAAAGGGCGCGAATCTGCTCCTGCACAGCCTGATTGAATTGGCCCGTTAATCCTCACCGGACGGCCGGTAAGAGCGGCCCTGCTTGACCTCTGAGCGGCGGTGCTTTGCTTCGAGCATCTTATCCTTGGCCCTTTTCGAGCGCTTGCGTTTCTGGCGGCGGATCTTGGCGATGCGCTGTTCCTCCTCGCACTTCTTGCCGAGGATGATGCGCTCCAGCTTGTCGGCCAGGATGCGGCGGGCGAAGAAGCGGTTGAGGGCCTGGGAGCGCTCCTGCTGGCATTTGACCTCGAGGCCCGTAGGCAGGTGCTTGAGGTAAACGCAGGTCGAGAGCTTGTTGACGTTCTGACCGCCCTTGCCCTGGGAGCGGACAAATTTCTCGATGATTTCGGACTCGCGCAGGCCGAGCTTGTCCATCCTCTGCCTCAAGGCCTCTTCTTTTTCCGGGCTGACCCCGAAGCTCACGACCATGTTCTTATTTTACAATAATTCAGTGACACACAACTAAAATACCGAATTTCAAAATTAGGTAAATTAGACGTGTGTCACCGAATTAATCTAATTAGCGGGAATTGACGAATCCACATTATCGGCCTAAACTGCTTACTAATAAAGACCGCGAAAAAGGAATTCGTCATGAAAACGCACAAGCCATCCTTCGTAGCAGGCGTGGTTTTTGCCGTAATGCTAGTTGGCGCCGCCGCATTTGCCTCCGCCCAGGAGCCGCTGACCGTGGCCGAGTCGAGCCAGTACAAATCGACCTCGCTCTACAAGGACGTCATGTCCTTCATCCGTGTCCTTCAGGAGCGCTCTCCCCTGCTCCGGGTCGAAACCCTCTGCCGCAGCGCCGAGGGACGCGACATTCCCCTGCTCGTCCTGGCCGACCCTCCGGTAAACGCTCCCGAGGACCTCAAGCGCGGCGGCCGGGCGGTCGTCTACATCCAGGCCAACATCCACGCCGGCGAGGTCGAGGGCAAAGAAGCCTCGCTCATGCTGGCCCGCGACATCCTCCTCAAGAAAACTCCGGCCGTCCTGGATAAGCTCGTCATCCTCATCGCGCCCATCTTCAACGCCGACGGCAACGATAAGATCGACAAGGCCAACCGGCCCCAGCAGGACGGCCCGGACAACGGGGTCGGCGTCCGTCACAACGGTCTGAACCTGGACCTCAACCGCGACGCCATGAAGCTCGAGAGCCCGGAGCTGCAGGGTGTTGTCCGGAACATCCTCAGGCGCTGGGATCCCGCCCTGGTTATGGACCTTCATACGACGAACGGCTTCTATCACGAGGAGCCGGTGACCTTCGCCTGGGCGCCCATCCCCAACAGCGACCCGGCCATCCGGGCGTTCATGCGCGACAAGCTGCAGGTCGCGGTCGAGGCCCGGATGCGGGATGTCCACAACGTCCAGGCCATCATTTACGGAGAGCCCATGGATTTCCGGAACTTCGAAAAGGGCTTTGAGTCCTACGGGTACCAGCCGTATTTCTTCACCAATTATGTCTGCCTGCGGAACAGACTGTCCATCTTGAACGAGAACTACAACCATGCCGACTTCAAGACCCGGGTCCTGGGCTGCCGGGCCTTGCTGGAATCCGTCCTCACCTACACCCGAGAAAATAAGGACACGATCCTCACCTTGGTCGCGGACGCCGACCGGGCGGCGATCGACAGGGGCTTGAATCCTTCGGACCAGGACCGGTTCGGCCTGGCCTTCGAGGCCAAGCCGGTGGAGCGCAAGCTGACGATCAACATCTGGGAGACGGAAATTGTCCCTCGTCAAGGGACCTACCCCGAGATGAAAAAGACCGACCGGAAAAAAACCATGGTCCTGCCCTTCTACGCGGAGTATGCGGCCACGCGCTCGGTCCGGTTTCCGGCCGGGTATTTCATCACCGTGCCCGACGAGGCCGTGATCGGCAAGCTCCGCCAGCACGGGCTCGTCGTCGAACGGCTGATCGAGCCCGCCGCGGCCGAAGTGGAGTCGTTCCTGCTCAAAGAGCTCAAGACGGGGCCACGGCCGTTCCAGGGCCACTGGATGGACGCGGTCAAGGGCGACACCGCCAAAGTCAAAAAGGGCTTTGCCGCCGGAACCTATTTCGTCTCGACGGCCCAGCCCCTGGGCAACCTGGCCGCGGCCCTGCTCGAGCCCGAAAACGAGGGCGGGCTTCTGACCTGGAACTACTTCGACAAATACCTCGCCCCC
>Ga0315297_10000484_pt1 | contig 23254 bp, 20 predicted proteins | sample YL17G15_0_MG_FD_203628 | JGI IMG/M metagenome (GOLD analysis project Ga0315297, IMG submission 203628) | Sediment microbial communities from Yellowstone Lake, YNP, Wyoming, USA - YL17G15_0 | ecosystem: Environmental > Aquatic > Freshwater > Lake > Sediment | place: USA: Wyoming | collected... | reverse complement strand
TTTTCCTTTTCATGGTCGGTTCCTTGAATGAGAATGCTTTTTAGGGAATGAAACGGATTTCTTTTACGCGGAAACTATAGGGGGGCGGACCTTCAGTGTCAAGATATTATGAACGTCAAGGTCGCTATTATCGCTTGTTATCCTGAAGGTTTCTTGACGACGGGGATGTGTAGTACAGGAAGGAGTCCGGTGTGGGGAGAAAAATAGGATGTCTGGGGTATACGCGCTTACGAATCGTATTCATTGACCAGGTCAGATTACCCCATCTATCGCTTTGTATTTGAATCTTTCATACCCATTTTCATCGGCTATAAATTATTCCCGGAAAATTTGTAGCTGCCTCGCTGCTGGTCTTTTGAAATCTTTTAGAATTTTCTCCGCTTCCTTTACAAACTTTACAGCAAAGTTAAAGGCGTGCTTCGCTTCTTCCTGGGAGACGAGGCCGACAACATCATAAATGACGCGATGCCTTTTACTCCTCATCTTGTTAAATATGTAGATTTCATCCTGGAATTTCTCGCCAAAAGCGATTTCAGCAAACTCAACGGCGACCTTGTGTTGCCCTTCTCCGGCGGTCGGTCTGAATCCGTTGGCAAACATAAGAACCCTTGTTGCTTGCAAGACGGCGTTGTAGGCCATGCTGAAGGCCCAGTCATGATCTATAGACATCATGGCGCTTGCCGCTTTTATGTTTCGTTTGGCCAGTGCAAGTCTGCTTGCGGCCTGAGTTGGCGCTGCACTGAAGTGTTTGATCTGCCCTTTATTGAGCAAGTCTTCGTAATTCATCCTCATCCCCTATGAGCATGATCTTCGGTTCGGCCATGACCCTGCTGATAAAAGGATCACGATCTTTGATCCGCTGTTTGATTTCCGATATCGGGAAAAGGGAGGGATTGATGTCCCGACCCAGGGACTTCTCCGGCTCTCTGAGTAGTTTCAACAGATTTTCAAGAGGCATTTTGCCTATGGCCATCAAATCAATATCGCTTATTTCATTTTCATTTCCGCTTGCGAAAGAACCGTAGATGAATGCGTATTCAATATCTTTACTGCCTGATAAAACCTGTTTGAGCAGACCCGGCGCCCCCTTGATTTTAAAGAAAACGGATTTGAGTTCCGAATAGAGGAGGAATCCTTGATTTAAGCGAAAATATTTAAGGTTGCCTGATCTGCTGCTGGCAAGAAGCCCTATGGACTCAAGGTTCCTCAATTCGGTACTGATGTTTTTGTAATCTTCTCCGGTTATCCGTTCGAGCTCCCGGAGATAAAACGATTGTTCCGGATGCTGAAAGAATGTATTCAAAAGCTCTACCCGGACTCTTGAGGTAAACAATTTGTGCAGCATGGTCATCTCCTATGATGGTCATTATACATCAATTGATGGCTATATTACATCAATATTTTTTCCGATCTTTCAAACGGAATTCAATGATCCGTTCCAGAGGTTTGACATGCACCTTGGTATCGGAAGCTTGGATCATCTGGCCCTGCAAGAATGCGCAGCGGCCGGGATGATCCGCTCTATTGAGCCGTTCTATCGGTTGACAGCGGGCATCGTTTTATGGAAAATAGGGATAATATATCTGCCGCGGATGCATTGGCAGGAATCTTTTTCAATAAAAAGGATACGCGGATGCGGATACTGGGATTGGATTATGGCAGCCGGAGGATCGGTGTCGCCATCTGCGATGAGTTGGGGATGACGGCTCAAGGTCTAACCACCATCATTAAAAAGAACCGGAAGGCGGATCTCGGGGCGATTGCCGAGCTGGTCAGACAATATGACATCGAGCGTATTGTTATCGGTTATCCGCTGCGACTTGACGGCAGCGCGGGAATCCAGTGCGAAAAGATCGACCGGTTTGCCAGACGTCTGGAAATCCGCTTTTCGCTTCCCGTCATCCGCTGGGACGAAACGCTCTCCACGAAAGAGGCGGAGGAAATTCTCCGGGAGGCCGGCATGCGCCGAGAAAAGAGAAAAGAGGCGGTCGATCGTCTGGCCGCCGGCATCATCCTGCAGGGATATCTCGACTCGCCGTTGTGCGCGGGAAAGGTTACCCGTTGCTGAATCGATTAAGAAAAGCGGTAAGGCAGAGGTGGAAAACGGCCTTTCTGCTCATTCTAATCGCGCTGCTCGCCGGCATCGCCTTCCACCGCTATGCGACGTCCCCCGTCAACTATCTTTCCGCGGCAAGGATTGTCGATATTCCGAAAGGATCGGGATTTTTCCGGATCACGGAGATCCTCAATGATGCCGGTCTGGTAGAAAATCGCCCTTTCTTCTGGTTGCTCGCTCTTGGAAAGCAGGTGACCAGACACATCCGGGCGGGCGAATACGAATTTGTCGGTTCTATGTCGCCCGGGGAAATCCTCGACAAGCTGGTCCGGGGGGAGATCAAGAACTATCAGGTGACGCTGCCCGAGGACTTGACGGTGAACGACGTGGCCAAAAGACTCCTCGCCGACAAGCTCATCAACGAGAAGGAGTTCATGGCCCTCGCCACGGATAAACTGTTCCTGGCCTCTCTGGACATCGAGGGGGATAGCATCGAGGGGTACCTTTACCCGAACACCTATCTATTTGACCGTTCCATGACCACCAGAGAGGTCATCCGGATCCTCGTCCGGCAATTCTGGAAGAAGATCACGCCGCAGATGAGAAAACGGGCGGAGGAGATCGGCCTGTCCCTCAACGAATGGGTGACCCTCGCCTCGATCATCGGCAAGGAGTCTGGAAACAAGGAAGAAAAGCCTCTCATCTCCGCCGTCTTTCACAACCGCCTGAAACTGGGGATGAAACTGCAGAGCGATCCAACCGCCGTCTACCATTTTGCCCAGGAAGGGAACCCCGTCAAAGCCGTCCGGAAAAAAGACCTGCACTCCGACACGCCTCACAACACCTACCAAATCGCGGGTCTGCCGCCGGGTCCCATCGCCAATCCCGGCATCGATTCCCTGCGGGCCGCCCTGTATCCCGCCCCCGTCGGCTACCTCTACTTCGTGGCGACGAACGATGGGTCTCATCAATTCTCCGCCAGCCTCGAAGCCCATAACCGGGCCGTCTCAAAATATCAGACGAACAGACAAAAAAAGTAAAAATATTTCTTGACAAAGCAATAATCCTCCTCTATCTTTCCACCAAAGTGGGGCAAAGTGGATGAGAGTGGAGGATAATTTCAGATGTCCGTCTTCAGAGGTCAATACTACCACACCATCGATGACAAAGGGAGAGTCATATTCCCGGCCCGCCTCCGCGATGTCTTCGCCGAAAAATATGACAACCGTCTCGTCATAACGAACTGGGACGGCTATCTCATGGTCTTCCCCTACGACGAGTGGCGCGTGATCGAGGAAAAGGTCTCCCGCCAGTCTCTCCTGCGTAAGGAGGTCCGGACCTTTCAGCGTTTTTTCATGTCGGGCGCCGTCGATTGCACCCTGGACGGCCAGGGACGGATCCTCATCCCCCCCAATCTCAGGGAGTTCGCGAAGATGGAGAAGGACATCGTCCTGGCCGGCATGATCAAGGTCATCGAGATCTGGAGCAAGGACAGGTTCGAAGCGGAGCAGAAAAAGAGCGGAGACAACCTGGATGTCTTCAGCGACTATATGGCGGATCTGGGAATATAAAAGGCCTGTGAAATGGACGCCTTCCACAAGCCGGTCATGGTCGGAGAGGTTGTCGCATCGCTTCACTGCCGGGCAGGAACCATCTATGTGGACGGCACGGTAGGAGGCGGAGGACACGCCGCGGCGATCCTTGAGAATACGGCGCCTGACGGTCTTCTGATCGGCATCGATGCCGATGGGGATGCCATCCGGGAAGCCGGGATACGCCTGGCCCCTTTCGGTGACAGAAAGATTTTAGTGAAGGGAAATTTTGCCGACATGGAAACCATTCTGGCCGGGATGAACATCGGGGAGGTGGACGGGATTCTCCTCGATCTGGGGGTTTCCTCCCACCAGTTGGACACGGCGGACAGGGGGTTCAGTTTTACGCTGGACGCCCCCCTGGACATGCGGATGGACCGCAGCCTGGGAATCAGCGCCTGCGATCTCATCCATACCCTGTCCGCGGACGAGTTAGAGAGGATCATCCGGGAGTACGGCCAGGAAAGAATGGCGGGAAGAATTGCCGGGGCAATCGCAGAGAGCCGGAATCTTTCTCCCCTCCGGACCACGGCTGATCTCGCGGGTGCGGTGGTCAGGGCGTTGCCCAGACGAAGAGGACCAGCAAGGATCCATCCGGCCACGAGAACCTTCCAGGCCCTCCGGATCGCAGTCAACGACGAGCTTGCCAATCTGTACCGGGCCACAGCTTTCGGGGTGGAGCGGCTCAAAGAGGGAGGGCGTTTTTCGGTCATCTCTTTTCACTCGCTGGAAGACCGGATTGTCAAGAACGCCTTCCGGAACGGGGAAAAGGGCTGCCTCTGTCCACCGGATCTTCCCGTCTGCGCCTGCGGCCGAAAGCCGACCCTGAAGGTCCTCACAAGAAAGCCGGTGGTCCCCGGCGAGGAGGAGATCCGCGAAAATCCGCGGGCCAGAAGCGCAAAGCTCAGAACGGCGGAAAGGATTTGACCTATGCAGGCCGTAGAGGTCCTTAAACAGACGGTTAGGCAGCAGGAAAGGATATCCGGCAGCGTCGGATATTCCACCTGGATCTTCATCGCCTCCGTCCTCATGGCGGTGGCGCTCATCTATGTATGGAGCCACATCCATATGACGGAGCTGGAGTATCAGGTCGCCCGGGAAATGAGCGGCCGGGAGCAGCTCACCGAAGAACAGGCAAAGCTGAAGGTCGAGCTGGCCACACTGAAATCCCCTCAGAGGATCGAGACCATCGCCCAGGAAAAGCTGCAGATGACTTATCCAGGAAGGGAACAGGTGATTTTGCTCAAATGAACGGTGACGCCCGAAAATGGCTGAAATTCAGGATCGCCACCCTGCTGGCCTTCTTCCTGGTTCTGTTCATCGCACTTGCCTCGCGGGCCTTTCAGCTTCAGATCCTCTCCAACAAGGAACTGAAGGCCCTCGCCGAAAAGCAGCATACCCAGACCCTTCTCCTGCAGCCCGACAGAGGGATGATCTTCGACCGGAACGGAGAGAAGCTGGCCGCCACCATCATGGTCGATTCCGTCTTCGCCGACCCCACCAAGATCGAAAATCCCGCCGATGCGGCCGGAAGACTCGCAGCCATTCTTCAGGCAGACAGGACGGTTATCCAGAAGAAACTATCCGGCACGAAGAATTTCTCCTGGATCACCCGGCGGATTGCCCCTGAACAGGCCCGTCTCGTGCAGGAGCTGGGCATCGATGGAATCTTCCTCGTGAAGGAGCCGAAACGCTTCTATCCCTCCGGCGAGCTGGCCGGCCACCTGATCGGCTTCGTCGGCCTGGACGCCACCGGTCTGGAGGGGCTGGAACTCAAATATGACCGTTACCTGAAGGGTGCGCCGGAAAAACTGCTCTGGACGCGGGACGCCAAGGGGAAAAGGCTCTATCCCCGGGTGGAGATCCCCAAAGCCGCACCCCGTGAGAACTACAACCTCGTCCTGACCATCGACAACCGCATCCAGCACCTTGTCGAATCCCATCTGAAGTCGGCAGTGAAGACCAAGGGGGCGAAGGGGGGATTCGCCATCGTCATGGATCCCCGCACGGGTGAAATCCTGGCCTTGGCCAACGAAATGGGATTCGATCCCAACCTTTTCTCGGTTGTGAACCCCGCCACCGGAAAAAATAAAGTCATCACCGACAGCTTCGATCCCGGTTCCACCTTCAAGCCGTTTCTGGCGGCGGCAGCTCTCGAGGAGGGGGTCGTCAAAGAAACGGACATCTTCAACTGCGAAGACGGCCATTATGCAGTCGCCGACCGGGTGATCCATGAGGCGAACCGCAAGCGGCACGGCGCCCTGAGCTTCCACGATATCCTCAAGTACTCGAGCAATATCGGCGCGGTCAAGATCGGGGAAAGGCTCGGCAAGGAGAAGTTCTATCAGTACATCCGTAAATTCGGATTCGGCGACAAGACCGGGATCGACCTCCCGGGGGAGGTGAGCGGAATCCTCAGACCAGTGGAGAAATGGACACGGGTGGATGCGGCGACCGTCGCCTTCGGGCAGGGGGTTTCCGTGACCGCCATCCAACTGATCACCGCCCTGTCCACGATCGCCAACGAGGGCGTGATGATGAAACCATTCGTCGTCCGGGGGCTGATGGATCGGAAAGGAAATATCGTTCAGGCCTATCGCCCCACCGTGGTCCGCCAGGTCATCTCCGCCCAGACGGCAGGGAGGATCACCGCTATCCTGACCGACGTGGTCGGCGCGGAAGACGGCACCGGCAAGCATGCCCGAATCGCGAATGTCGCCGTCGCAGGAAAGACGGGAACTTCCCAGAAATTCGATTTCTCCCGGCGGGCTTATTCCACTGAGAGGGTCAAAACGTCCTTCATGGGATTTTTCCCGGCTGAGAATCCGCAGATTGCGATTTTAGTCATCCTCGATGAGCCGCAGCGGGACAAATGGGGCGGCGTCGCCGCTGCCCCCGTCTTCAGGAATATCGGGGAGCAGATTCTGACCCGTTTCAAAACGAACATCCGGGTAAACTTCGCTCCGGACAAGGAGAAAACCGCTGATGACATGAAGCTGAGGCTCATTTCCGCCCCGGCGCCGCTCGCGAACCAGACTGCCCCGGAAGGGGACGAAGCAGCCGTACCGGATTTCCGCGGGATGACGATCCGTGACGCTCTGAGGAAAGCAAAGGAAAAAGGAATAGAGGTCCGTGTCATCGGAAGCGGCTGGGCGACTGCTCAGCAACCGGCCGCCGGCCTGCCCGCGCCGGAGAACCGCCTCTGCACCGTCACCTTCGGCATGGGTTCATGAGAGGATCCGATGCAACTGTCGCTCCTGATGAGAGGAATCGAAACAATGGGAACCACAGGGGATTCGGACGGCGAAGTTGCATCGGTCTGCTACGATTCACGGCAGTGCTGCAAGGGCAGCCTCTTTGTGGCGATCCCCGGCCTTAAGACGGACGGTCATCGCTTTATCGGCGACGCGGTGGCCAGAGGCGCCGCCTTTATCATCCATGAAGGTGAGCTCCGCCCCCCCGGCGGCGTCACTGCCATCCGCGTCCGCAACAGCCGCCCGGTCCTCGGCCGCCTCGGACGGAATTTCTTCGCCCACCCCTCTTCCCGGCTCTGCCTTCTCGCCGTGACGGGAACCAACGGCAAGACCACCGTGACCTATCTCCTGGAATCCATCCTCAAGGCCGCCGGCTATCCCGTCGGGGTCCTGGGCACGGTGAACTATCGGTACGGTGGAAAAACCTTTCCGGCGCCGAACACGACCCCCGAGTCCTTCGAAATGCAGAAGATCCTCCGGGAGATGGCCGATCACGGCGTCACCCACGTCGTGGCCGAGGTCTCCTCCCATGCCGTCGACCTCAGAAGGGTCGACGACTGCGCATTCGACGCGGGGATATTTACCAACCTCACCCAGGACCACCTCGACTACCACGAAACGATGGAGAACTACTTCCAGGCGAAGAAGCGCCTCTTTTCCGAAATCCTCCCCGCCGGAGAGAAGAACCGGCCGCTGAGGATGATCATCAACGGCGACGACATCTGGGGGCGACGGATCATCCGGGAAGTCAAGGGCGGCTGCCTCACCTTCGGCCTGGAGCACCCCTGCGACGTCGCCGCAGACCCCTTTCGCCTGTCCCTCGACGGGATCGAGGCGACGCTCCGTATCGATGCGGAGAAGATCGAAATTTCATCTCCCCTCCTGGGCCGGTTCAACCTCTACAATATCCTGGCCGCCGCGGCGGCGGCCAGGGCTCTCGCAATCCCCATGCAGTTCATCCGGAACGGGATCGCCAGTCTCGCCCACGTCCCGGGACGTCTGGAAAAGGTCAGTGCGGCGGGGCAACCCGCCGTTTTTGTAGATTACGCCCACACGGACGATGCCCTGCGGCGGATCCTCCAGAATCTTTCCGCCTTCCGGGCCGGGAGGATCATCACCGTCTTCGGCTGCGGCGGAGACCGGGACCGCGGGAAGCGGCCGCTCATGGGCGAAGCGGCAATCGCTTACAGCGACCTGACCATCGTGACCTCGGACAATCCGCGGACGGAAGATCCCCTGGAGATCATCCGGGAGATCGAAACGGGTATCCGGGCGCCGAAATTCGCGAAGCTCGAAGATCTCGAGCGTCATCTGGGTGAGCGAGGCTATCTTGTCATCCCCGACCGAAAAATGGCCATCACCGCGGCCATTGGTCTCGCCGGGAGTACGGACATCGTTTTAATCGCCGGGAAAGGACACGAGGAATACCAGATCATCGGCGGCAGGAAGTTCCCCTTCGACGACCGGATGATCGCGCGGGAAGAGCTGACGCGTTGGCGGGTCGGGAGGACAGGATCATGAGAGAAAACGAGCCGGCTCTTTCCGCAGCAGAGATCCTGAAGGCCACGGGAGGAACCCCGCTGCGGGGCGGCGCCGGCTGGTCGTGCCGCGGCCTCTCCACTGACACAAGGAGCCTCCGGGAGGGAAATCTCTTCATTGCCCTCGCGGGAGAAAACTTCGACGGTCACGACTACCTCGCGACGGCCGCTGAACGGGGGGCTGCTGGTCTCGTTATCCGGAGGGACTCTTCGGAAAAGCTCAACACCCTGACCAAAGATCTGCCGGTGATCGGCGTCCCGGATACCCTGCGGGCGCTTGGGGACATCGCCCATGACTGGCGGGGGAGATTCTCCCTCCCGGTAGTGGCCATCACGGGAAGCTCCGGGAAGACGACCACTAAGGAGATGCTGGCGTCGATCTCTTCTCGCTCGCGAAATGTCCTCAAGAACGAGGGAAATCTGAACAATCAGATCGGCCTCCCCCTGACCCTTCTCCGGCTGCGGCAGGGGCAGCAACTCGCCATCGTCGAGATGGGAACGAACAGTCCCGGAGAGATCGCGAGGCTCGCGACCATCGCCGCTCCGGATGTAGGGCTGATCACGAACATCGGTCCCGCTCACCTGGAAGGGCTCGGTTCCCTGGAAGCAATCCGGGAAGAGAAGGGCGATCTTTTTCGGGTCATGGCCGGCAGGGGGACGGCGGTCATCAATCATGACGATCGGGCCATCGGCATTCTTGCCGAGCGCTGGCAGGGAAAGCGGATAACCTTCGGCCTGACACCGGGCGCCGACGTCGCCGCCCGGCGGATCGAAAAGGCGGGACCCGCAGGGGTCCGTTTTCAACTCGTCATCGACGGGATCGGACTCCCGATTCGCCTGGCGGCTCCCGGGGTGCACAATGTCGCAAACGCCCTGGCCGCGGCCGCCGCTGCGTTTACATTAAGCTTCGATCGGCGTCTCATCGCGGAGGGCCTCTCCGCCTTCCGCCCCCTCCCGGGGCGGGGCGAAATCAGGCCGCTCGGAAACGGCGCCTTCCTGATCATGGACACCTACAACGCCAATCCGGCATCGGTGCGGAAGGCACTCCAGACCATGCAGGAACTGCGCCGAAGAGGCGCCGCAACCGCGATCCTGGGCGACATGCTGGAGTTGGGCGAGCGGGCGGAAGAATTGCATGAGGAAATCGGAACGCTCCTAACAAAGACCGGCGTAGACGCGGTTTTTCTCAAGGGGACGCTGACCCGGGCTATGGCCGCCGCGGCGATCCGGGGGGGGCTCCCGGCGGAGAGGATCGCCTTTTTCGACGACCCCAGGCAGGTCATCGACCGCCTCCGGCTTCACCTGAAGAAGGACGACTGGATCCTGATCAAGGGGTCCCGAAAAATGAAAATGGAAGAGGTAGCCGAGGCCCTCATCGAGGCCTTTGACCTGAAGCCGCAAACGGTGTAAGTTTCGCCGCGCAAGAAAAGGCCGGACGCAACGAAAAGGAAGTAAAAATGCTTTTTCATCTTTTATATCCGCTACATGAAATATATTCATTCTTCAATGTCTTTCGTTATATCACCTTCCGGACGATCTATGCCGCGATCACCGCGCTCGTGATTTGCTTTGTTGTCGGTCCCTGGCTGATCCGCAAGCTCCATGAACTCCAGATCGGACAGACCATCCGGGAGGATGGACCGGACTCCCATCTCGCCAAGAAAGGCACTCCGACGATGGGCGGCATCCTGATCATCTTCGCCGTCACCATCTCCACCGTGCTCTGGGCCAACCTGACGGTCGGCTATATCTGGCTCGTCATCATGGTGACGGTCGGTTTCGGCCTCATCGGCTTTCTCGACGACTACCGGAAACTCACCCGGCAGAATAGCCGGGGCGTCCCAGGGAAAATCAGACTGGCCGCAGAAATCGCCATCGCGGCGTTCGTCGGCATCGTCCTCTACATCAAACCGGGGTTCAACGCCCAGGTGACCATCCCCTTCTTCAAGACCGCGCTCCCGAACCTGGGATGGGGATATGTGCTCCTGTCGACGTTCATCATCGTGGGCGCCGCAAACGCAGTCAACCTGACCGACGGCCTGGACGGACTGGCCATCGGTCCGGCTATCACCTGCTTCATGACCTATCTCCTGTTCGCCTACTTCGCCGGCAACATCAAGATCGCCGCCTACCTCCAGATCCCCTATGTGGCTGGAACCGGCGAGCTGGCCATCTTCTGCGGAGCGATCGTCGGCGCCGGTATCGGTTTTCTCTGGTACAACACCTATCCCGCCCAGGTCTTCATGGGGGATGTGGGCTCCCTCTCTCTCGGCGGCGCCCTGGGCGCCCTTGCCATCCTGACGAAGCAGGAGATTTTACTCGCCATCGTCGGGGGGATCTTCGTCCTGGAGACCTTCTCCGTCATCTTCCAGGTCGGCTGGTTCAAGATATCGAACGGGAAAAGGATCTTCCGGATGGCCCCGCTCCACCACCATTTCGAGCTCAAGGGCTGGGCCGAACCCAAGGTGATCGTCCGCTTCTGGATCATCTCCGTCCTGCTGGCGCTGGTGGCAATCAGCACGCTGAAGTTGAGGTGAGAGAAAACCCATGAAACTGGAAAAACAAAAGGTGGCGGTCATCGGCGTCGGGAAAACGGGACGCGCGACAGCCCGTTTTCTCGCGGGGCGGGGGGCCCGGATCGCGGTGACCGACGAAAAGCCGGTATCGGCATGGGGGGAAGCCCTTGTCGAGTTAGAGGAGCTGTCTGCGGACCTGATCATAACCCCCTACGGACTGGAGGTGCTCACAGGCGCCGATCTGGTCATCCCCTCGCCGGGCGTCTATCCGGCAAACCCCATTCTCGTAGAGGCTCTCCGGCGGGAGATCCCGGTCTTGAGCGAGATCGAAGTCGCCTGGCGCTTCCTGAAGACCCCTCTGGTCGCCGTCACCGGAACCAACGGGAAGACTACGGTCACGACGCTCATCGGAGACATGCTCCGCACGGCGGGGAAAAAGGTCTTCGTTGGAGGCAATATCGGCGCCCCCCTGATCGAATACGTGGACGGCCCGCATGATGCAGACTGGGCAGTCGCCGAGGTCAGCAGTTTCCAGCTCCAGTGGGCGCGTGAGTTCCATCCTCATATCGCCCTTCTTCTCAACGTCACCAGCGATCACGTCGACTATCACGGCAGCTTCGAAGCCTACCGGCGGATCAAGGAAAGGATCTTCGCGCGACAGACCCCTTACGACCTCGCCATCCTCAACGCCGACGAAGCCTCCACGGCGACCCTGAGCGGACGCCTGTCCGCCCGGACCGAGCTTTTCAGCTCCTCCGGCGCCGTCGCCTGCGGAATGTTCCTGGAGGGAGAGAAAATGGTCCGCGTTTCCCCCTCCGGTGAGCGCGAGGATTTCCCCCTCGGGATGATCCGGATCCCGGGACGTCACAACGTCGAAAATGTGATGGCCGCCATCATTGCGGCCCGGGCGTGCGGATGCCTGCCGCCTTCCCTCATCGAAGCCGTCGAAAGTTTCCGAGGCATCGCCCACCGGATCGAATACGCCGGCGAGAAAAACGGCGTCGTTTTCTATGACGATTCCAAAGGGACCAATGTCGGGGCGGTCATACGGGCGCTGGAGAGCTTCTCTTGCCCCGTCATCCTTCTGCTCGGGGGACGGGACAAGGAAGGGGATTTTGCCGCCCTCGCGCCCCTGATCCGGAGCCGGGTCCGGGAACTGGTCCTCTTCGGCGAGGCCAGGGAGAAGATCAATGGTCTGGTCGGCGGGGTGGTCAGGACCACCCTCGCGGCCACCATGAAAGAGGCGGTGACGACGGCCTATCGTCATGCCTCCCGCGGCGATGTCGTGCTCCTCTCCCCGGGGTGCGCCAGCTTCGACGAGTTCGCCAACTACAAGGAGCGGGGGAACGTATTTCAGGAATTGGTCGGGCGGCTTGAGAGATGAATGGTTTATCGAGAGAAAAGAAACCGGATCTGATCCTCCTTCTGGTCACGCTGCTGCTGGTGACCATCGGAACGGTCATGATCTACAGCTCCAGCTCGATCCTGGCAACGGAGCGGTTCCAGGACGGTCAGTTCTTTCTCAAAAAGCAGCTCCTGTTCCTCGGCCTCGGGCTGCTGCTCATGATCCTGATGATCAGAATACCCTACTACAAGCTCCGGAAACTGGCCTGGCCCGGCATCGCGGCCTCGGCCCTCTTTCTCTGCGCGATCTGGATTCCCCACCTGGGAATCCGCGCCGGCGGGGCCGTCCGCTGGCTCAAGCTCGGGGTCTTCTCCTTTCAGGTGTCGGAGATGGTCAAGGTGGCCCTGATCCTCTTCCTGGCCCATTTCCTGACCGAGAGGGTCAACCATATCCGGGAAATCCGCCAGGGGCTGTTCATCCCCCTGTCCGTCACGGGGGTCCTGGTTGGCCTGATCCTGCTGCAGCCGGATTTCGGCACCACCGTCATCATCGCCGTCATCGCCCTGATGATGCTCTATCTGGCCGGCGGCCGGATCGCGCACCTCGCCGGCCTCGTCATGCTGTTCATCCCCGTGGCCCTCTGGCTCCTGCTCCACAAGAGCTACCGCCTGGCCCGCCTGACGGCTTTTCTCGACCCCTGGAAGGACCCCCGCCATTCCGGTTTCCAGATCATCCAGTCGCTGATCTCCTTCGGTTCCGGCGGTCCCTTCGGTGTGGGGATCGGGGACGGGATGCAGAAGCTTTTCTATCTCCCGGAGCCCCATACCGACTTCATCCTCGCCGTGATCGCCGAGGAGGCGGGGCTCATCGGCGTGGGCCTGATCCTGTTTCTCTATTTCATCCTGATCCTGCGTGGTTTCCGGATTTCCCTGAAGGCGCCCGATCTTTTCGGAAACCTGCTGGCCGCCGGGCTCACGATGATGCTTGCCCTGGAGGCCTTCATCAATATGGCCGGCGTGATGGGGCTGATCCCCCTCAAGGGACTCGCGCTCCCCTTTCTGAGTTACGGGGGCACATCGCTGATCATGTCCCTGGTTGCGGTAGGGATTCTATTGAACATTTCGTCCTATGAAGGGTAGATTGACCATGAGGTGCAATTCCGGCCAGCGAACTCCAGCGGAAACCCAGACGGCGGTCGGGAAGGCAGGAGAAAACCGCGGGATCGGGATGATCATCGCCGGAGGGGGAACGGGGGGCCATCTCTTCCCCGGGATCGCCATCGCCGAGGAGTTTCTCCGCCGGGACCCGCAAAACCATGTGCTCTTCATTGGAACGGAAAGAGGTCTGGAAAAGAAGATCCTCGGCCGGATGGGGTTTCCCCTCCGGATCCTGAAGGTCGAAGGCCTCAAAGGGCGGGGAGCGCTGCGGACCGCGGCGGCCCTTCTGAAGATCCCCGGCAGTCTGATTGCCTCCTTCCGGATCATCCGCGATTTCTGTCCGGACGTCGTGATCGGCGTGGGCGGTTACGTCTCGGGACCGGCGGTCCTCGCCGCCCGTCTCATGGGTGTGAAAACGGCGATCGCCGAGCAGAACGCCTTTCCCGGATTGACCAACCGGATCCTCGGTCGTTTCGCGCAGAAGATCTTTCTGGCCTTTTCCGAGTCGAAGCAGTGGTTCCCCGCCAGCCGGACCCGGGTGACCGGAAATCCCATCCGGGCGGCCTTCTTTGAGGAAAAGACGGAAGACAGGAAGAAGAATCGGCGCTTCAACCTTCTCATCTTCGGCGGGAGTCAGGGGGCGCATGCGATCAACCGGATCGTCAGCGAGGCTCTCGACGATCTCCTGCCCCTGAAGGAACAGCTCCGCTTCCTCCACCAGACGGGGGAAAAAGATCGGGAGGCCGTCGCGGCTGCTTACAGCGAACGGGGGTTTGAGGCGGAAGTCTCCCCGTTCATCGTGGATATGGCCACGGCCTACCGGTCGGCAGATCTGCTGGTGTGCCGGGCCGGAGCGACCTCCATCGCGGAAATCACCGCCAGCGGGAAGGCGGCCATCCTGATCCCTTTCCCGTTCGCCGTGGGCAACCACCAGACGAGAAACGCCGAGGTCCTTGCCGACGCCGGGGCGGCGGAAATCATCCCGGAGAGAGAACTGAGCGGCCGGAGGCTGGCGGAAGCGATCGAGCGGATCTACCGCAATCCCGGCGCCGTCCGGAGAATGGAAGCCGCCGCCGCCGCCCTGGGCAACCGGCGCGCTGCGGCGGACATTGTCGATGCCTGCCTGGATCTGATCGGAGAGCGACAATAGGCAGGACGCACTTGAGGTAAATAGATGAAAGAAACCCTTCGCACCAGCAGCATGTACCGAAAGGTCCGGCGCATCCATTTCGTCGGCATCGGCGGCATCGGCATGAGCGGGATCGCCGAGGTCCTCCTCAATCTGGGCTATGAGATCAGCGGCTCGGACCTCTCCGTCTCCGACATCACCCAGCGCCTGGACGACCTGGGCGCCGCGATCCACCAAGGCCACGACGCCGCCCATATCGGCGACGCCGACGTGGTCGTCATCTCCACCGCCGTCCGGCCGGACAACCCGGAGGTGCTGGCGGCCCACGAGCAGGGCATCCCGGTCATCCCGCGCGCCGAGATGCTGGCCGAACTGCTCAAGATGAAGTTCTCCATCGCCGTCTCGGGCAGCCACGGGAAAACCACGACGACCTCGATAGTATCGACGCTTCTCGCCCACGGCGGCCTGGACCCGACAATGGTGATCGGCGGCAAGCTTGCCAGCATCGGCGGAAACGCCCGCCTGGGGGACGGAGAGGTGATCGTGGCGGAGGCGGACGAGAGCGACGGCTCCTTTCTCAAACTGAGCCCCTGCCTCGCCGTGATCACCAACATCGACCGGGAGCACCTCGATTACTACCGGGACGTAGAGGAGATCAAGGAGGCATTTCTGCAGTTCGCCAACATCGTCCCCTTCTACGGTTCGACCATCCTCTGCCTGGACGACCAACACGTGCGGGAGATCCTCCCCCGGATCAAGAGAAAGGCAATCACCTACGGGCTTTCGGCGCCTGCCGACTACCGGGCGGAGGGGATCTCCTTCGCCGGGACCTCCTCCCGCTTCTCCCTCTACTGCCGGGAGACTCTCCTGGGCACCGTCAAGCTGAACGTGCCCGGTCTGTTCAACGTCTATAACTCCCTCGCGGCGATTGCGGTGGCGCGAGAAATGGGCCTGACCTTCCCCGTCATCCGGGAAGGGTTGCAACATTTCACCGGCGTTCAGCGACGCCTGGAGGTTCGGGGAGAGACCGGAGGGATCACCGTGGTTGACGATTACGGCCACCACCCGACGGAGATCCGCGCCACGCTCGCCGCGGCAAGGCAGGTCTGGCCCGGACGGATCATCGTCGTCTTCCAGCCCCACCGCTATACCCGGACGCAGGCCCTCTTTCAGGAATTTCTGACGGCCTTCACCGACGCCGATTCCCTGATCGTCACCGACATCTATGCCGCCAGCGAAGATCCGCTCCCGGGGGTGACCGCGGAGGCGCTCTGCGAGGCAATCCGGCGCGCGGGTCATCCCGATGCCGTTTATATTTCCGGATTTGATGCCATCGTGGATCATCTCACGCAGGCGGCGCGGCCGCCGGATGTCATCCTGACCCAGGGGGCGGGAAGCGTCTGGAAGGCGGGAGAGGCATTTCTGAGGCGGAGCAAGGAGGAGAAGACGAATGGGCGCGGATGAGGTCTTTCGCGAAGAGCTTAGGAAACTGATTTCCGGGGAGATCCTTTTCGACGAGCCGGCGGATCGTCACACCTCGATCGGCGTCGGAGGCAGGATCGATGCCCTTGCTTTTCCGGAAAGCGAAGAGGAGATTGCGCGTCTGGTCGCCTTCCTCCGGGCGCGCCAGGCCTCTTTCCTCCCCGTCGGCAACTGGACCAACCTGATCGTCCGGGACGGAGGCTACCGGGGCGTCCTCATCTCGCTCGCACGCATGCGCGGCCTGAGCATTGGGGAAAATGGAGACGGCGGCATCCTTGTGAAGGTGGAGGCCGGCGTTTTGCTGTCCGAACTGGTGAACCTGTCGGTGCGTGAGTCGCTCACCGGAATGGAGTTCTGTGCGGGCATCCCCGGCAGCGTCGGCGGCGCCATCCGGATGAATGCCGGGGCCTATGGGGGCGAGATCAAAGATATCGTCGCCGTGCTGCGCCTCTTCGATCCGTCGGAAGGGTTCCGCACCGCCAACAAGGACACCCTCAGTTTTTCATACAGAAACCTTGACTTGCCCTCTGAAACGATTATCATCGGCGCAGTGTTCAGAATGCGGCGGGGGGACGCGGAGGGGATCGCCGGACGGGTCCGGGAAATCCTTGCGGGGAGAAGGGAAAAACACCCGTTGGAATTCCGGAATGCCGGCTCCATCTTCAAGAATCCGCGGGGGGTCCCGGCCGGAAGACTCATCGAAGAGGCTGGGCTCAAAGGAATCCGGACCGGCGACGCCCAGATATCGGAAAAACACGGCAATTTTATCGTCAACCGGGGACTTGCCACCGCAGGGGAGATCCTCTTTCTGATCGCCCTCGTCCAGCAGCGGGTTTTTGAGGCGACGGGGCATGCCCTGGAAACCGAGGTGAGGATCATCGGGGAATAAGTGTATCCATGAAGACTACGTATCGTCTGCAACTGGAAGCGAAAAAAAACCGGCTGAAGCGCCGCGCGGGAGAGGTCTTGCGGGAAACCGCCCGAGCGCTCCTCCTGATGGGCGTCATCGTCGCCGCGACCGCTGTGCTTCTCGCCGCTTTTGACTACGTGGTCCGCTCCCCCTATCTCAGCATCCGGGAGACCGTCGTTCGGGGCTGCAAGGAACTTACGGAAAAGGACATCATGGCCCTGGCAGCCGTCCAGTCAGCGCCGAACATCCTGAGCCTCAACCTGGATGCGATAGCCCGCCGGATCCGCGTCAATCCCTGGATCCGGAATGTCTCCATCGGCAGGGAATTTCCGAACCGTCTGGTCATCGTGGTCCAGGAAAGGGAGCCGCTAGCCCTCCTCGAAAGGGAAAACACACTCTATCTGTTAGATGGCGATGGGACGCCTTTCAAGAAAGTGGAGTTAGGGGAGGGAAACGACCTTCCCGTTCTGACGGGCTTCGTCCGGGCGGGCAGGATCGATGAGCCGCTTCTTAAGAGCTCTCTGGCGCTCTTGAACACCCTCGCGGCGGCGAAGGATGTCCCCCCGATCGGCGCCGCCTCGGAGATACACGGAGACGAGACCTTCGGGCTCTCCCTCTTCACCGACATGGGACTCTGCCTGCAGCTCGGTTTCGAAGACTATGAGACAAAGTTGAAGCGCCTGATTCCTGTCATGGAGGATCTGGATAAAAAGAACCTGAAATCGGCTTTCCTGCTCATCGACCTCAACGATCCGGCCAAGATCAATGTCCAGAGGCGAAACCTCCTGGTGCCGACGGCGCCGGCAGTCGGCGGGAAGGGATACCGGATGTAGGAGATTTCAAGACATGCCTGACCATTCGGCAGCGATCGGAGAATAGATGATGCTGCCGCGAAGAGTGTAAAAAACGTTCAACAGAGGGCGGGAGGATTGGATGGGGAAAAAAGATAACGTCATAGTCGGTCTGGATATCGGGACCACGAAGACCTGTGCGATCGTCGGTGAGGTCAAGGAAACTGGGGTCGACATCATCGGCATCGGTTCCCACCCCTCGGAAGGGTTGAGAAAAGGCGTCGTAGTCAATATCGAGAGCACCGTCGAATCCATCAAGCGGGCGGTGGAAGAGGCGGAACGCATCTCCGGCTGCGAGATCCGTTCCGTCTATGTCGGCATCGCCGGCGGCCACATCCGGGGCCAGAACAGCTTAGGAATTGTGGCCGTCAAGGGACGCGAGGTGGGAGCGGATGATGTGGAGCGGGCGATCGATGCGGCCAGGGCGATCGCCATCCCTCTGGACCGACAGATCCTCCATACCCTCCCCCAGTACTTCGTAGTCGATGAACAGGACGGTATCCGCGATCCGGTGGGAATGTCGGGTGTCCGCCTGGAGTCGAAGGTCCATATCGTGACCGGCGCCGTCACCTCCATTCAGAACATCGTGAAATCGGTCAACCGGGTGGGCCTGGATATCAAAGAAATCGTCCTGGAACAGATCGCCTCCAGCGAGGCTGTCCTCAGTTCCGACGAAAAGGACCTCGGGGTCGCCCTGCTCGACATCGGCGGCGGGACGACCGACATCGCGATCTTCTCGGAGGGAAGCATCAAACACACGGCGGTGCTGCCGGTCGGAGGCAATTATGTGACGAGCGACATCGCCACGGGGCTGCGGACGCCGATCGCCGAAGCGGAGAGGATCAAGATCAAATACGGCTGCGCTTATATGCCGCTGATCCCCAAGGATGAGGCCATCGAAGTTCCCAGTGTCGGGGGGCGAGCGCCGCGGGAGGTCTCCCGGCAGATCCTGGGCCGGATCATCGAGCCCCGCATGGACGAGATCCTCAGCATGGCCTACAAGGAGATCACCAAATCCGGTTGCGAGGACATCCTGGCCGCGGGGGTAGTCCTGACGGGAGGGGCCTCGATCCTCGAGGGCGTCCCCGAACTGGCGGAGCAGATCTTCAACATGCCGGTCCGGCGGGGCTGCCCGACGGACATCGGGGGGCTTACGGACGTGATCAACAGCCCCCTGTATGCGACCGGTGTCGGGCTTGTGCTCTATGGAAGCCGTAACATAGCCCGAGAGGCGCTGAGCAGGGCGGAGGGAAATTTCATCAGCCGTATGTTCAAGGGGCTCAAATTGTGGGTTCTTGAATTCTTTTAGGGAGGGGAGGAGTTATGTTCGAATTGTCGGATACGGGTTTTGTGAGCGCGGCCAGGATCAAGGTGATCGGCATCGGCGGCGCGGGTGGGAATGCGGTGAACACCATGATTTCATACGACCTGCGGGGGGTTGATTTCATCGCGGCCAATACCGATGCACAGGCGCTGGGGGCCTCCATTTCACCGATCAAGATCCAGCTCGGCGTCGAGGTCACCAAAGGGCTGGGCGCCGGTTCGGACCCCGATATCGGCCGGCAGGCCGCCCTAGAAGCCAGGGAGTTGTTGAGGGAAAAGCTCGAGGGGGCCGACATGGTTTTCATCACCGCCGGCCTGGGAGGAGGCACGGGCACGGGGGGGGCGCCGGTAGCGGCGGAAATCGCCAAGGAGATGGGCGCCCTGACTGTGGCGATCGTGACGAAGCCCTTCCAGTTCGAAGGGAAGAGACGAAACGGCCAGGCCGACGAGGGAATCGCCGAACTGCGAAAGAGCGTGGACACCCTCATCATCGTCCCCAACCAGCGGCTCCTCAGCCTGGGCGGCCGCAATGTCTCGCTCCTCGAAGCCTTCAAGAAGGCCGACGACATTCTCTACCATGCCGTCAAGGGGATCTCCGATCTGATCATGGTTCCGGGGCTGATAAACCTCGACTTCGCCGATGTGAAGAACATCATGTCGGAAATGGGTTTCGCCCTGATGGGGACCGGCGTGGCCAGCGGCGAGAACAGGGCGGTGGAGGCGGCCCAGAAGGCGATCTCCTCGCCGCTTTTGGAAGACAACACCATTCAGGGCGCCCGCGGCGTTCTGTTGAACATCACCGGCGGCCCGGACATGACCCTCTACGAGATCCACGAGGCCTCCTCGCTGATCCAGGCCGAGGCCCACGAGGATGCGAACATCATCTTCGGCACCGTCGTCGACGAAACGATGACGGACGAGATCCGGATCACCGTGATCGCCACCGGCTTTGAAAATCCTGGCATGCCCAAAGCCAACGTCATGACGCTCGGCATTCTCCGGCGAAACAACAATCTGGCCGTGCCCACCTACATCAGGAACGACAAACCGGTTGACGTATGCGGCACAGTCAAGACCGACAGAGGCGAAGATGAGGGGAAGCCCGATCTGGAGATCCCCACGTTCCTCCGAAGGCAGGCGGATTAAAAATACGTCCGACGGGGAGGCAAAGGCCTGAAAATGTCCTGGAAACTGAAAAAGAAATGCCTCGCTCTCCTCGCCCGGGAAGAGGGGTACACCCGCAAGATCTGGGGAGATGCCCTGACTATCTGTCTCGCCTACCCGAACGTTTACAGGACGGGGATGTCCAATCTCGGGTTTCAGACCGTCTACGCCCTCATAAACCGCCACCCCGCCTGCCTGTGCGAACGGGTCTTTCTCCCCGATCCCGGCGACGAAGCGGCCCATGCCGCCTCCGCAACCCCGCTCTTCAGCCTCGAATCGCAGAAGCCCCTCGGCGATTTCGACATGGTCGCCTTCTCCCTCTCCTTTGAAAACGACTATCCCAACATCCTCCGGATTCTCGATTTGGCGGGGATTCCTCTCGCAGCCGAGATCCGAAGAGAGAAGGACCCCCTCGTTATCGGCGGCGGTATCGCCGCCACCCTCAACCCCGAACCCCTCGCCGACTTCTTCGACCTCTTCCTCTTAGGCGAAGGCGAGGCCGTTCTCCCCGAATTTCTGGATGCCGCGGTCGCCCTCCGCCGGCAGCTTACGCGGGAGGCATTCCTCGTCCATGCGCAGAAAGAGATCTCCGGGGCCTATGTCCCCCGTTACTACCGGGTCACGAACCAATGCGACGGACGTATCGCCGCCCGGGAGCCCGTCGACGCCGCCTTCCCCCGGCGGATCCCCGTACGGTGGGTCCCTGACCTCGACACATTCCCGACCGAACAGGGCATCACCACCGCCGGCACGGAGTTCGGCGGCATGTTTCTGACGGAGGTCAGCCGGGGGTGCCGGCGGGGCTGCCGTTTCTGCGCCGTAGGTTTCGTCTGCCGGCCGGCGCGTTTCCGGAGCGCCGCGTCTCTGGAGGGCTCCTTCCGGCGGGGGCTCGAAAAAAGGAAGACGATCGGCCTTTTAGGCACGGCCGTCTCGGACCACCCCGATCTCATCCCCCTGTGCCGTTCTATCCTGGACAGCGGCGGAGGATCTGTGGCCGTCGGCTCACTCCGCCTTGATCGCCTGAGCGTCCCCCTGGTGGCGCTCCTGAAGGAAACGGGAATGGAGACCGTCTCCCTCGCACCTGAGGCCGGATCTCAGCGTCTCCGGGATGTGATCCGCAAGGGGTTCACTGCAGAGGAGATCTTTTCCGCGGTTGAAAAACTCATCGAATATGATATGGTGAACCTGCGGCTCTACTTCATGGTGGGCCTCCCGACGGAAACGGACGAAGATATGGATGCCATCGTCCAACTGGTCAAGGGGATGGAGCATCGCGCCCGTCGGTATTCGGCGGGCAGGAAAGGGTTCCGGCGTCTGACGCTCAGCATCAACCAGTTCATCCCCAAACCCGGAACGCCCTTCCAGTGGCACCCCCTGGAGGATACTGCCGTCGTCAGGAGAAGGATCCGGAAGATCACCGCCGCGTTGAGGAACGAAAAGGCGGTCCGGGTCATCCACGACATCCCGAAGTGGAATTATATCCAGGCGCTGCTCTCGCTGGGCGACCGAACGGTGGGGAAACTGCTGCTTGCGGTTCACCGTCACGGGGGCAACTGGGCGCAAGCCTTTAAGGAAGTGAATGTGAATCCCGACTTCTACGTCTACCGCCGGAAGGAGACCGGGGAGATCCTGCCGTGGGATTTTATCGATCACGGCATTGAAAAAACATTCCTAATCAGCGAATACCGGAAGGCATTGTCCGGGCCACCGGGGACAGATTTTAAATCTGTCCCCATCTAAACAAGGAGACAAAACCATGACAGCCGTCCGCACCCCCCATCGCCAGACCAGACAAATGAAGGGGATGATCTTCTTCATCGCCGCACTGGTCCTGTTGGTTGTTTTTCTTCGGATCATCGGCCTGATCACCGAATGGTTCTGGTTTCAGGAAGTGGGTTATCAGCAGATCTTTACCGTGACCCTCCTGGCGAAGATCAAGACCGGCCTTCTCTTTGGCGCGGTTTTCTTTCTCATCCTCTACGGCAGTCTTCTGATCGCGCTGCGCCTTTCGCGGGAACCCCTTTTCGGCGATCAGGCGGGATCGTTCGACATTCCGCTCCGGCAGATGGAGCCGGGCGCCCTCAAGATCCTGGTCTCCGCGGGATCGCTCCTCTTCGGCCTTTTCGCCGCGGCGAACGGATCCGATCAGTGGGAAAACTTTCTCCGCTTCGTCAACGCGACCCCCTTCGGCGTCTCCGACCCGCTGTTCCAGAAGGATATCGGCTTCTACGTCTTCCAGTTCCCCTTCCTTCTCCATATCTACGGCTGGCTGAAGTTCGTCCTCATGGTGACGGCGGCGGCGACGGGGTTCATCTATCTCATCAGGCGATCATTTCTGTTTATACCGCCCCGGGTATGGAAGGTTGCGCCCGCCGCCCGTGCGCATCTCGCCCTCCTTGTCGCCCTGTTCTTTTTCTGGGGCGTCTTCGGGACGTGGCTTGACCTCAACGATCTCCTCTTTACGAAACGAGGGGTGGTCTTCGGTCCCGGCTACACCGACGCGACCACCCAGCTCTGGGCGCTGAAACTCACGATGGGGCTCTATGCACTCTCCGGGATCGCCGCGATTTTCTATGCCTTCCGTCCGGACTGGCGGGTTCCGGCGGCGGCGGTTCTCCTTCTCATCGCCGTGACCGTCCTGGGCCGGGGGATCTACCCCTCCCTCGTCCAGAAATTCCAAGTGATTCCCAACGAGATCGTTGCCGAAACCCCCTATCTGGAGAAGAACATCCGCTATACGCGCCTTGCCTATGGCCTGACCCAGATCGAGGAGAAGGAATTCCCGACGGAGGAAAATCTGACGGCGAAGGACCTGGAGAAGAACAACCTCACGGTAAAGAACCTCCGGCTGTGGAACCATGCACCGCTCCTGCAGACCTACAGCCAGCTCCAGGAGATGCGGACCTACTACAAGTTCACCGGCGTCGACAACGACCG
>Ga0315297_10000482_pt1 | contig 23272 bp, 18 predicted proteins | sample YL17G15_0_MG_FD_203628 | JGI IMG/M metagenome (GOLD analysis project Ga0315297, IMG submission 203628) | Sediment microbial communities from Yellowstone Lake, YNP, Wyoming, USA - YL17G15_0 | ecosystem: Environmental > Aquatic > Freshwater > Lake > Sediment | place: USA: Wyoming | collected... | reverse complement strand
TGACCGGCCCGCCATTCACCAGGACACGCGGATCGACCTTTTTACCCTCGTTCGTTCCAACGCCCGGCGGAGGGCCGCGGCCAGGACCTCTTCGTCCCCCGCCTTTACGATGACCTGGACCCGGTAAGAGCCCCGCGCCCTCGAAACAGAGGCCAGGGCGGGACCGAGGACGTCGATCGCTTCCCCCTCTTCCCCAAGGGCCGCCGCGAATTCCCGCGATTTCCGGGCCAGAGTCCTGAGGTCTCGTCCCTGCAGGACGACCTCGGCCATCCGGGTGAAAGGAGGATAGCCGAGCAGGCGACGGGACTCGATCTCGGGCTCGTAGAAGGCCGAAAAATCACCGGCAGCCGCCGCCCGAATGACGAAGTGCCCGGGCTCGGATGTCTGGATCACGACTTCGGCCCGTTCGTCGTCCTCGGCAAATGCCCGCATCCGCGCCACGGATTGGAACGCCCTCTGTCCGGCCCTGTAGTCCGCCAGACCGAGGAGGGCCTCCGGGGCGATCACTCCGACGAGCGGCGCCGGGCAGACGTCGGCCCGATGGGCCAGGAGGCTGGTCCCGAGGAGGATTCGGACCTTCCCCCGGCGGAAATCATCGACGATCCTGTCGCGGTCCTTCTCCCGGGCCGCGTCGTCGGCGTCGAATCTCGCCGGACGGACCCCGGGGAACGCCCGCCGGACCTCTTCCTCCACGGCCTCGATGCCCTTCGCCCTCCGGCGGACGAGCCCCGCGCCGCACTTCGGGCACCCGGGCGACGACGGCTGGGTGGAATTGCAATAGTGGCAGACCCACTGGTCGCGCTTTTTATGGTAACTCACGGCGATGTCGCAACGCGGGCATCGAGGCGAGTAACCGCACGCGGGACAGAAGACGGCCGGGGCATAGCCCCTCCGGTTGACGAACAGGATGACCGGGTCGCCGCGGTCGAGACGCCCTTTGATCTTCGCAAGCAGGGCGCCTGCAAGGGCTCCTTTCTCCCCGCGGTCGTCCACGACGCTCGTCCGAAACCTCGGGGCGGGGCCCTCCAGGGAGACCAGGGTCCCCGCTTCCCGGGCTTCGTGATAGGCCTCCACCGAGGGGGTGGACGACCCGAAGACGATGGCGGTGCCCTCCCCGGCGGCCCGGAGGAGAGCGCCGCGGCGCGCATCGTAGAGCTGGCCCTCCTGCTGGGCGTACGAATCGTCGTGCTCCTCGTCGACGATGATCAGCGCGAGGCCGTCGAGTGGGGCCAGCAGGGCCGAGCGCGGTCCTACGGCGAGGTTCGCCCGCCCTGCGAGGAGCGCCTTCCACTCCTCCTCCCTCTCCCGCCGGGGCAGGCGGCTGTGAATGACGGCCGCGCGGACTCCCGGCCAGCCGGCGGCCCTTTCCTTCAAGGCATCGGCCATGGAGACTTCGGGCGTCAGGAACAGAACCTTGGCCCCCCGGCCTACGGCCGCGCTGACGAGCCGGCTGTAGGCTGCCTGCCGGGCCGGGGCCGGCCCGAAAAGATAGGTGGACGCGGCCCAGCCGCCCGCCGCCACGTTCGCTTCGATCGCGGCCAGGGCCGGGGGTACGTCCCGGGCGAAATCGAGGTCGAGCTGTCCCCTCTGCGGCTCAACGGGTGCCCGCTCCCGAACCCGGGGTCTCGGGACGGCGGTTCGGACTTCGATCATCGCTTTGCCCTCCAGGCGCTTCAGGAGAGGGCCGCAGTCCTTGAGGCTGAGTCTTTTAGCGAGGGAGCCCGGCGTCGCAGCCCCTACGGCGAGGAGCTTGGCAAGCTCCTTTTCGCGCCCGGTAAGGCTCCCCGACGCGAGGGACTCGCGGCCGGACGCCGTCAGGCGGACCGTCGTCCTCTCCTTCGGGACGAGGGTCGGCGGAAGGGCGGCCTGCAGGATCTCTCCCCAGGGAGCGAAAAAGTGTTCCCCGAGCCGCTTGGCGAAGGCCAGGAACCCCGCGGAAAAGGACGGCTCCGCGTCGAGGACATCCTTGATGTCCTTGAGGTCGAACTCCCCTGCCGGGGCCTCCGGTACGACCGCCACGACGAAGCCGGTCATCGTCCGACGGCCGAAGGGGGCGAGGACGCGGCAGCCGGGCCGGACGCCTTCACGGAGAAGTTCGGGGACGCCGTAGTGGAAGGTTCTGTCGACGGGAAGGGGAAAGACGACTTCGGCGAACACGGTCACTTCTTGCCGAGAAGCTCCATGACCTTCTTCATGTCGTCCCAAACCTGGCGCTTGAGCTCCCTGTTCCCCTCGTTGCGGACGAGGTAGGACGGGTGGAACGTGGGCATGACCTTGATGCCGCGGAACTCGGCGAACCGGCCGCGCCGCTCGCCCATGCTCATCCTCCCCGGGACGAAGAAGTCCGTCGCCGTCTTGCCCAGCGTCACGATGACCCGGGGGGTGACGATCTCGATCTGCCGGAGCAGGTACGGCCCGCAGGCCTCGACCTCGGCCGGCAGGGGTGTGCGATTCTCCGGCGGCCGGCACTTGACGACGTTGGTGATGTAGACCTCTTCCCTTTTGGTGTGCATCGCCTCGATGATCTTCGTCAGGAGCTGGCCGGCCCGGCCGACGAACGGGCGCCCCTGGGCGTCCTCGTCCTTGCCTGGGCCCTCGCCGACGAACATGAGCTCGGTCCGGACGTCCCCCTCCCCCGGCACGGCGCGCGTCCGGACGTCACCAAGGGGGCAGAGCCGGCAGGCGCGGACCGCCTCCTCGAGCTCCGGGAAGGACAGCTCGAGCGAGGGGGCGGCGGGCTTCGCCTTGGGTGCGGCGGGCCCGGCGAAGCCGGCCCCGGCCTCGGAGAGGAAGCTCAGCCTCTCACCGATATCCTTCAGAACCTCACTTTTTTTTCGCATGGAGGACGGCCTCGATCCTGTCCAGGATGATCCGGCTGATCTCGCGTTTGCTCATCCGCTCCGTCGCGGCGACCCCCCCCGAGACGTCGACGATCGCGACGCGATTGTCGTCCGACTCGAAGCCGACACCCGCTTCGCCGACGTCGTTGGCGACGATGAGGTCGAGGTTCTTTTCCTTCAATTTCCGGAGGGCGTGCGGGACGGTCTCCTCGGTCTCGGCGGCGAACCCGACCAGGACCTTCTTCCCTTTCTTCTTCCCGAGCCCCCTCAGGATGTCGAGCGTCGGGACGATGCCGACCGTGCCCGCGAGCTCGCGCTTCGGGACCTTGCGACCGGCCGTCGCGGCGAATCGGAAGTCCGAGACCGCCGCCGCCATGACGACGACGTCGGCCTTCGGGAACGCTGTCCGAACCGCCTTCTCCATCTCCGCCGCGGTCCCGACCCGGACCGTCCGGACGCCGGCCGGCGGGTCGATCCGCGTCGGTCCGGAGACCAGGGTCACGTCCGCCCCGCGGGCGGAGGCTTCCCGGGCGATCTCGTATCCCATCTTGCCCGAAGAGGCGTTCGAGAGGAAGCGGACGGCATCCATGTATTCCCGGGTCGGCCCGGCCGTGACGAGGACGCGGAGCCCCTTGAGGCTCTCCGTCCGTCCGAGGATCCTCAGGCCTTCGGCGACGATCGCCTCCGGCGCGGCCAGGCGACCCCAGCCTTCGTCGCCGCAGGCGAGCTCGCCCCGTTCCGGCTCGACGAACTCGACGCCCGCGGCCTTGAGGGCCCGGATGTTCTCCCGGGTCCGGGGGTTGAGCATCATGGCCTCGTTCATGGCCGGGGCGACGAGGACCGGGCACCGGGCGGCGAGGTAGAACGTCGACAGAAAGTCGTCGGCGACCCCGTTGGCGAATTTGGCCAGGATGTTCGCCGTGGCCGGGGCGACGCAAAGCAGGGAGACCTCGCGGGCCAGGGAGACGTGGCCGATCTTCCGGGAGACGCGGGCGTCGAAGAGATCGACGATGGCGTCCTCGCCGGAAAGCGCTCCGAAGAGCAGGGGTGAGACAAGCCTGGCGGCGTTGGCGGTCATGACGACCCGGACGCCGACCCCGGCCTTCCGGAACCCCCGGAGGACCTCGCAGGCCTTGTAGATGCTGACGGACGAGGTGACGCCGAGGGCGATCTTCCTCCCGGGGTTCATGGACGTCCCTCCCCGGAAAAACTGCGGAGGATCGCCTCGATCCGCTCCATTCGGACGCCGGGGCGGCACCGTTCGGCGCGGATGATCGACCGAAGCTCTTCCACGGCGGTCTCCAGGGCCTCGTTGACGATCACGTAATCGAACTCGGGGAACGCGAGGATCTCCTCCCGGGCCTTCCGGAGACGGCGTTCGACCGCATCCGGGCCGTCGGTCCCCCGCCGAAGGAGCCTTGTCCGGAGCTCCGCGAAGACGGGAGGCATGACAAAGACGAGCGTCGCCCGGAGGCCACTCTTGCGGATCTCGCGGGCCCCCTGGACGTCGATGTCCAGGACGACGTCGCCGGCCGCGGCCCCGACCTCGGCCCGAGACGTCCCGTAACGATGGCCATGGACCTCAGCCCATTCGACGAAGTCGCCGGCCCGGACCATGGCGTCGAACTTCTCCCCGGATGCGAAATGATAATCGCGCCCATCGACCTCGGTCTCTCGCATCGGCCGCGTCGTGTGGGACACGGAGAACCGGAGGTCCCCGGCGTCCGCGAGGATCCGCCCGATGAGCGTGGACTTTCCGCATCCCGAAGGGCCGCTGACGACGAATATCATGATGTCCCTCGCTCTCTAGACGATGTTCGCGGCGTGCTGGCGGATGCTCTCCAGCTCGTTCTTGATGGCTAGTCCCTCCCGGATGATTCCGATCTCCTGGGATTTCGAGCTGGAGGTGTTGGCCTCTCGGCCGATCTCCTGGGCCAGGAAATCCAGCTTCTTGCCCACGGGGCCGGCCGCGCCCGGGGCCAGGAGCTCTCGGAGGGCTTCGACGTGGCTCTTCAGCCGGAGGATCTCCTCGACGAGGTCGTAGCGCTGCATGAGGGAGGCGGTCTCCTCGGCCAGGCGCTCCTCGGAGATCCCGAAGCCGTTGTTCAGGTCGCGGGCCCTCTGCCGCAGTTTCCGCCGGATGAGGGCCGGCTTCTTGCGGAACTGGCTCTCGATCCGGGCCGTCGATCGCCCGATGTTCCGGAGGTGGATCCCGAGCCGGCGAACCGTCTGCGCCCCTTCCTTTTCCCTCTGCCGGACGACCTCATCGAGGGTCCGGCCGAAGCACGATTCGAGGAAGGCTGCTTCCGCGGCCGTGATCTCCTTCCGGCTGATCTCGACGACCTGGGGGATCCTCAAGACCTGCTCGAGGGAAAAATCGAAGCGTTTTCCCAGCCTTGCGGATACCCGCTCCAGGGACGCCAGGACCTTTTCGAGGAGGGCCTCATTGACGGCGAAATCCCAGCTCTTAGGGTCGAGAAAACTCATATCAACGTTGATCTCGACGCGCCCCCGCTGGAGCCGTTTCTCGCAGGCGGCCCGGAGCCGGTTCTCGACGTCCCCGAGCGGCGTCCCCCTATAGGACCAGTCGAAGAACCGGTGGTTCAGGCTCTTGACGGAGATCTTGAGCCGGACGGACTCGGAGGCGAACCTCTTTTCGGCGAAACCGGTCATTCCCTGGATCAATGCGAAACCTCCTCGTCCTCGGGGAACTGGAGCTCATAGAGCTTGCGATAGAGCCCATCCCGCCGGATGAGCTCCTCGTGGGGCCCCCGCTCGGCGATGCGGCCGGCCTCGATGACAAGGATGCGGTCGGCGCTCCGGACGGTGGACAGGCGGTGGGCGATGATGACCGTCGTCCTTCCCTGCCTCAAGGTCGCCAGGGCCTCCTGGATGAGGTGTTCGGACTCGGAATCCAGGGCGGACGTGGCCTCGTCAAGGATGAGGATCGGGGGGTCCTTGAGCAGGGCCCGGGCGATGGCCAGCCGCTGTCGCTGCCCCGCGGACAGCAGGCCGCCGCGCTCGCCGATCGAGGTTGCGTATCCCTCGGGGAGCTGCATGACGAAATCGTGGGCCTTGGCGGCCTTGGCCGCCGCGACGATCCGGTCGTCCGGGGTGGCGTCGAGCCCGTAGGCGATGTTGTCCCGGATCGACTCGTTGAACAGGATGATCTCCTGGGTCACGAGCCCGATGCGGGAGCGGAGGGAGTCCAGGGTCACGTCCCGAATGTCGATGCCGTCGACCAGGACCCGGCCCGCGGTCGGCTCGTAGAACCGGGCAAGGAGGTTGATGATCGTCGTCTTGCCGGCGCCGCTCAGCCCGACGATGGCGACGGTCTCGGTCGGCCGGACCTCGAAATCGATCCCGGTGAGGACCGGCATGCTCCGATCGTAGGAGAAGGAGACGTTCTCGAACCGGATCGCGCCCTTGACCGGGGGAAGCGGATAGGCGTTTGGGGCGTCCCGGATGACGGGCGTGTTCGCCAGGACCTCGGTGATCCTGGCGTGACAGGCGACGGCCTGCTGGATGACGTTATTGGCCTTGCTCAGGCGCTTGATGGGCATGTACATCAGGAAGAGGGCCGTGAGGAAGGCCCCGAAGTCGCCGGGGCTGATGGCCCCCTCGGCGATCCGCCGGGTGCCCACCCAGAGGATGAAGGCCCCGACGGCGCCGCCCAGGAATTCCATGAACGGCGAGGAAAGGCTTCCGATCCAGGCCAGCTTGATGCTCGTCCGCAAATAGCTGGCCGTGGCCTTCAGGAACCTTTGGATCTCGAACCGCTCGGTCGTGAAGGCCTTGACGATCTTGTTCCCGGTGATCGTCTCATGGAGGAGCCCGTAGATCTGGCCCATCTTGACCTGGGCTGAGAGGCTCTTCTTCTTGAGCTGGCGGCTGAAGACGGCCATGGGGATGGCGGCCATCGGAGCGATGATGAAGGAGACCATGGCCAGGCGGAAGTCCCTGATGAAGATCCCGATGAGCAGGGCGACCAGGATGAAGGCCTCTTCGACCATGTCGCCCAGGGCGCCGGACAGCGCCTCCTTGACCTTCTCGACGTCGTTGGTCAATCGGGACATCAGGTCGCCCGTCGGCACGTGGTCGAAGTAGGCCGTCGACTGGTAGATGATGTGCTCGTAGAGGTCGTCCCGCATCGTCTTGACGACCCGGTGCCCGGCGGCCTTCATGAAGAAAGACGAGAGAAACGTGAACAGCCCCTTGCCGAAGATGACGACGAGCAGGACGAGCGGGAGGGCACGGGTGATGTCCCCCTCGGTCACATGGAGCGTCCGGAAGACGGCGTCCATCAGCCGGGCCTTGTCGGGGACGGCCGGGGCAGGAGTCCTCAGGAAGAGCCTGTCCATGATGGGTTGGACCATGTCCACGAAGAGGTAGGTGAACAGGGCCACGAACAGGGACGCTCCGAACGACAGGAAGAGGAGCTTCTTTTCCCGGAAGGTCAGCTTGAGGAGCCGGAATACGTCTTTCATGCGTCGGCTCGGGAGGCGGGCCCGCGGGCCGCGGCGACGACCCGGAGCCGGAAGCCGCCGGGGATGGTCGGATTCGAGGTCATTTCCCGTGCGCGAGCATCATCTGGTACATCCGGTCCTTGAGAGCGAGCTTTCGCTTCTTGAGCTCCTTCTCCTCGATCGTCTCGGTTTCGGTCAGGAAGGGCTTGGCCTTTAGGCCCTCGAGGGCGGTCTCGCAGGTGCGGTGCTCCTCGAGAGCGAGGCGGAAATCGGGGTTCTCGCGGGTCAGAAGCTCCTTGAGCTCGTTCTCGTCCATGGGGCATTCTCCTCCGCCGTCAAGGATACCATATCGTGTATCCCCGTGCAATTTCAGGTCCTTCCGAAGATCCCCTCGAGGAGGGCGGCCGCACGGATGCCCCGGGCCACGTTGCGTTTGACTTTGCCCCGCCGGATTACTATACTACCTCCCGCCCGAGCGGTCGCCCGGGCGCGCATGGCCAGGTAGCTCAGCTGGTAGAGCGAAGGACTGAAAATCCTTGCGTCGACGGTTCAATTCCGCCCCTGGCCATTTTTCATTTTTGGCCGCGAGCTACCCCCCTGAAGACGCAGCCTGAAGGTTGCATAATGATACAAGCTCATCGATCTGGCGGATCCCTTTGCCATTAGCCTCCGGGCGGTCTATAATTCGGCCTTATCATGGGGACGGACGGGTGAACATCGATGTTGCGGACGGCGTCGCCGTCCTCGGCGCCGCGCTCCGTCATGCCCGATCGACGCCGGAACGGATCCGCGAATATCGGGACCAACGTCTCCGCCGGATCCTCCGCCATGCCCGTATGAACGTCCCTCTCTATCAAGACATCTGGAACGGTCTGGGCGCTTCGCCCGACGCCATCCGCAACGCCGGCGATCTCACATCCCTGCCCGTGGTCATGCGAAAACACTTCCGGGCGCGGCCGGCCCATGAGGCGTTCGCGCGCGGCACGGACCCGGACCGTCTGATCACGGTCCAGACGACCGGCTCGACCGGCGAGCCGTTCGTCGTCCTCAGAACCCGGGCCGAGGACTTCATCTTCCATGCGTTCCGGATGCGGGCGATGATATCCTTCGGGCTTCGCCCGACGGACCGGATGGCCAGGATAGGAACCCATGCGCATGGCCAGTCCCCCCTCGCTTGGAAGGTTGCCCAACGGTTCGGGTCCTTCCGGCAGGCCCAGATTCCCCTCCTGGATGAGCCTTCAATCATCGCCGCGGCGCTGAGGAAGGCGAGGCCTGACGTCGTGACCGGGAACGCGGGCGTCCTGACCCGGGTTGCTCGGGAGATCGCCGCCCGGCCGGACGACGCCCCGCGGCCGCGCTTCGTGGTGACGAGCTCCGAGGTGCTGGCGGCAGGCATGAGACGCCGGATCGCGGAGGGCTTCGATTGCCGCGTCTACGACACGTACTGCAGCGAGGAGTTCGGCCTCATCGCCTGGGAATGCCGAGAGACCGGGTTGTATCACGTCTGCGACGATAGCGCCGTCGTCGAGGTCCTAAAGGATGGCCGGCCGGCCCGAGAGGGCGAGCGCGGCGCGATCGTCGTCACGGCCCTTCACTTCTTCGCCATGCCGTTCGTCCGCTACCTTCTCGGCGACGAGGTCGTTGTCGGACCGGCTCACTGCCCGTGCGGGGCGCCGTTTTCCACTCTCGCGGAGATCTCCGGCCGCACCGTCGATTACCTGAGCTTGCCCGGCGGACGGGAGCTTTATGCCGCGGCAGCGGCCCATGTCATCCAGGCCGTCGCCCCGTGGGTCGAACAGTACGAACTCGTTCAGGAGCGGCTCAACCGCGTCGTTGTCCGCCTCATTCCGGACTCCCCCCCCCCGCCGGAAGCCTTCGCCCGGCTCCGCTCCGGACTCACGGACCTTCTCGGCCGCGATGTGGATATCCGGTTGGAGGTTGTTCCGGAGATCGCCCCAGGCCCGGGAGAAAAGTTCCGGTTTCTGCGTTCGATGGTCGGACAGGGCGATGTGAGCGCCTAAGGGGAGCCACCCCGCTAAAGGACGCCGCCTGAAGGTCGCGGCTGCACCAATGGGCGGGCGCCCCGCCTCCTCTACTTCACCATGCCGTCGAAGAGGCGGACGATGCGCTCCGAGCAGGCGGCAATGTTGTCGTTGTGGGTGACCATGACGATGGTCCGTCCTCCCTTCCAGAGGTCGACAAGCAGGGCCATGATATCCTCGCCGCTCTTGGAATCGAGGTTCCCTGTCGGCTCGTCGGCCAGGATGATGGGAGGGTCGTTGGCCAGGGCGCGGGCCAGGGAGATCCTCTGTTGCTGTCCTCCGGAAAGCTCCGAGGGCTTATGCTCGCGCCAGTCGTAGAGCCCGACGGCGTTCAGGAGCTCGGTCACCCGCTCCTTCCTGCGCCGCGCGCTCTTGCCGTCAAAGAGCATCGGGAGCTCGACGTTCTCCCAGGCCGTAGCGTAGGGCAGGAGGTTGAAGTTCTGGAAGACGAAACCGATCTTGTGGTTACGGACGGCTGCAAGCTCATCGAAGGAGAGGCCGGCCACTCGTTCGCCGTCGAGGACGTACTCCCCGGCCGTCGGCGTATCGAGGCACCCGATGACGTTCATCAGGGTCGACTTCCCGGACCCGGAGGGGCCCATGATGGAGATAAACTCGCCCTTCCCGATCGTCAGGGTGACGCCGCGCAGGGCTTCCAGCGTCTGGCTCCCCGTCCTGTAGACCTTGGTGATCCCGTTGAGCTCGATCATAATGATCCTCTATTCATAACGGAGTGACTCGATAGGGTTCGACCGGGACGCCCGGAGGGCCGGGAAGATGCCGGAAAGGAAAACGAGGATGCCCACGATGACCGTGTAGGCGACGAAGATGCGAAAGGAGAAGACCGGCCGGTGGAGATAGGCGTCGATACCGAACGACTCATAGTTGATGGGGACGAGCCGGACGAGGTTGACAACGTTGAATGCCGTGAGGAAACCCCAGAACGTCCCCTTGCCGAAGATGAACGCCGTCTCGAGCAGGAATTGCTGGACGATGACCCGGCGCCGGGCCCCGATGGCCAGCTTGATGCCGATCTCGCGCGTCCGCTCCTTGGCGGCGGCGTACATCAGGTTCGTCACGCCCACGGCCCCGATGAGCAGGGTCAGGACGCCGATGATGCCGAGGAACAGCTCGATCCCCTTGAAGATGGCCGCCCCCTCCTTGGCGTTGTCGATGGTGTTCCAGATGTTGAGGGCGTAGGGGTCGGCCGGGTCGAATCGGTACTTGCGGCCGAGGAGCGCCTTCGTCCGGGTTTCGACGAGCTTCGAGTCCTCGCGGCTCCGGGGCTGGATGTGGAGCTGGTCGAGGTACCGCTGGTTGTCGATCTGGCGGAAGGCCCGGAACGGCAGGTAGACCTGCTCGGCGTCCGGCCCGTTGTACATCGAGTCCTGGAGCTTCTTCTGGAGAACCCCGACGACCATGAAAGGGACGCGGTTGACGACGAGGGATTTCCCCACCGGGTCTTCACTCCCGAACAGGTCCCGGGCGACCTTCCAGCCGATGAACGTGACCTTCCGGCCGCCGGACTCGTCGACCTCGTCGAGGAACCGGCCGCCGAGCCGGGGAACCTGGGTCCGCATCAGGGCGAACTCGGGCGTGGCGCCGTGGACGTTGCGGTTGATCTCCTTTCCGTTGGCCGACACGGGCATGGAGTTATAGGCCTCCGGGGCGATGCGGAGGATCTCAGGGACGCGCTCGCGGAGCTCTTCGACGTCCTCGGGATAGACGCGTATTTGTCGCCCCTTGGGCAGGCCCTCGAACGGGAGCGATGTCTGACCCCCGGAGATCATGATGAGGTTCTCGCCGAGGCCGCTGAAGCTGATCTTGAACTGGGTCGTCATCCCCTGCCCGAACGCGAGGAGCAGAAGGACGGACAGCGTCCCCCAGAACAGGGCGAAGGTGATGAGCGCCGCCCGTTTCCGGCGCTTACGGTATTCGCTCCAGAAGAAGCGGGGCAGGGTCGCGTTCATGTCATTTCCTCAGGGCGGCGATGGGGTCCGTCGAGGCGGCGGCCCTGGCGGGGATCATTCCGGCGACAACGCCGATGGCGAGCAGGATGAGGATGGTCGAGACGATGACGAGCGGGTTCAGGACGGGGACACCGACGAACTCCGTGAACTGGCCGGGAAAGGCCTTGGCCGCCTGCGTGGCGAGCCCCGCGAGCGCGAATCCCAAAACCCCGCCGACGAGCATGATCATCAGGGACTCGGCGAAGAACTGGCGCAGGATGGTCCGGCGGCGGGCGCCCACGGCCAGCTTGATGCCGATCTCCCGGGTCCGCTCCTCGACGACGACCCGCATGATGGAGGCGACGCCGACCCCGCCGACGAGGAGGGTGAACGAGCCGATGACGGCCATGAAGACGGTGAACGCGAGGAAGAAGGTCGTGAACTGCCTCTCCCATTCGAGGGTATCCCAGACGCCGAGGGCGTCAGGGTCGTCGGGCGAAAAGCCGACGAGCTTCGCCAGGTGCTTCTTGACGTCCTCCATCACGGGCTTGCTTCGGCGGAGGTCGGCGGGACGGAGGATGATGTTCGAGACGTACTTGTCGCCGTAGAGCGCGGCGAACGTCGTCCAGGGGATGAACGCACAGCGTTCGTCGCGCTGGCCGTTGTAGTTGGAGTTCTGGGTCTTCTTCCGCATCACCCCGACGATCGTGAACGGCACGTTATCGATGAAGACGGTCCGGCCGACGGCCTCTTCCGCACCGAAGAGGTCGCGAGCAAGGACGTCGCCGATGAACGCCACCCGCTTCCGCAGGGCCATGTCCTCGGGATCGATGAACCGGCCGCTCTCGGCGATGGTGTTGCGCATCCGCTCGAACACGGGATTGACGCCGCGGAGTGTGTTCCGGAATTCCTTCCTCCCGTTCCGGATGAGGCGGCTTCCGACGAATTCGGGGCTGATGTATTCGATGCCGGCGACCTTCTCCGGGATGGCCTCGACCGTCTCCGGGGTCACCCGGACGGGCTTGCCCTTGAGGAAGCCCTGCCAGGCGAGCGTCGTCCGGGACGGGAAGACGAGGACGATGCCCTGCCCCATCCCGTGGAACCGCTTGGCCTGGGCCTTGGAGACGGAGTCGCCGAAGGCGATGAGCAGGATGACCGAGAACGTCCCCCAGACGACGCCGGACAGGGTCAGGGCGGTCCGGAGCGGCTGGCGGAGGAGGTCCCGGACGAGGTTTCGGAGAAAGATGCCGGACATAGGGTCACTTGATCTCGCGGGGAGGCCTCTCGACGACCTTTTCGCCCTCTTTCACGCCGGAAAGGATCTCGATGTTGAGCCCGTCCGAAAGCCCGGTCTGGACCTCGACCTTCTTCGTCTTCAGGCCCCGGCCCTCGGGGATCTCGACAAAGCGCTTTCCTCCCTCGAAGAGGATCAGCCGCTCGGGGAGCATGGGGACCCGCTTGCGGTCGCGGATGCGGATGCCGGCCGTTGCGGAGAAGCCGGCCCGCAGAAGCGCTCCGGTCGTCTTATCGATGGAGATCTCGATGTCGAAGAGCGTGGCGTTCGCTTCTTTCTTCGCCTTAGGGAAGATGCGGATGACCCGGCCGGCGAGCTTGGCGTCGGGCAGGGCGCCGATCTGGATCTCGGCGTCCATGCCGGAAGTGATCTTGCCGACGTCGATCTCGTCCACGGTGCCCTTGAAGAGCAGGCTCGCCATGTCGGCCAGCGAGCAGAGCTCGGTCCCCGGCTGGTAGTTTGTCAGGGGCACGACGGGGTCGCCCTGGAAGACGCTCTGGGACAGGACGATGCCGGCGTTCGGGGATCGGATGATGGAATCGATGTCGCGGTTGGACATCTTGATCCGCCCCTTCTCCAGGAGCTCGAGGCGTTCGCCGGCGATCTTGTAACGGAGGTTCGCCTCCCGGAAGGCGCTCTCCGTGGCGGCCATGTCGGCCTCGGAGACGAGCGCCCCTTTAAAGAGCTGGACCTGCCGCTCCCAGTCCGCCTTGAGCTTGCTCATGCCGATCTCGGCGACCTCCACGCTCCGGCGGGCCTCTACGTATTCGAGCGGCGTCGGGTTGGGGGAGATCTTGAAGAGCGGCGCCCCGGCGCCCACCGCATCCCCCACCTTGAAGAGGACCTCGGCCACGATCCCGGGGATCGTCGATTTGACCTTGGTCTCCTTCTCAGGCTCGATGGTGCCGACGGCGAGGGCTTTCTCCAGGATGTCGCCCCGGATGACGGCAACGAGCTTAAGCGTCTCCTTCTTCTTCCCGCAGGCCAGGAGGAAATAGAAGAACACCGCGATGAAAAGGCACGCGAAGACGCGCAGGACCCACTTTTTCATGGCAAACCTCTATGAAAGGACATTTCTCTCATATAGACGCAAAAGTGGGGGGAAAAGTTCTTTCCTGTGTCGGGAAGGGGCAATGAGGGGGGCCTTTCGGCCCCCGGCTCAGAACCGGTAGCCGACGGAGATGTTCGGGACGAGGAGGGTCATCTTATACGCCCCGGGCATGGCCGACGCGAAAGCCGGGTCGGTCAGGGTCTTGAGGTAGGAGACGTTTCTCTCCGTGCCCATCAGGTATTCGACGCCGAAGTCGATCTGGAGACCGGCGGTTTTATAGCCGACGCCCGCCGTGACGACATTGAACGTGTAGCTCGGGAGCAGGATGTTCAAGGTCGTGTCGGGAGCGGGGGTCGGGTCGTAGTAGTATCCCGCCCGCAGGGCGAGGGCATCGCTCAAGGCGTACTCGCCGCCAAACCTTATCTGCGCCTTGCTCGACCAGTCCATCCTTTGGGAGTCTCGGCCGCTCATCGCCATCATGGCCTTCCAGGCCGGGTCGGTGAACGTCGTATCCAGCGACTTGATCTGGGACCATTTCGTCCACTGGATGTCGGCCGTGACGAGGAGCCGGTCCATAGGGCGGACGGCGACGCCGCCGGCGATCCAGAGCGGGAACGTGATGCTCCGTTCTAGGCTGGAGGCGTCGCTGAATCCCAGCATGGCGAAGTTGGAGATCAGCCCATCGCCTTTGAACTTGACCTTGCTCGACGTGCGGATTGTAAGGCCGACGCTTATGCGATCAGACGGCTTCACGAGCACACCGAAGGTAGCACCGAGGCCCCAGCCGCTCATGCTCTCCTCGTACTGCCCGAGGTCCAGGGCATAGGGCGGCACTGGGAGCTCGGCTTCCCCGGCGTGCATGTTGATGGAGAACATCCCGTAGTTGACGTTGAGCGCCGCGCCAACGGAGATCACATCGTTGATCTTATAGGCGACGAGTGGGGACAGGCTGAAGAGGCCGACCTTACTCGACCAATCGTAGCTCTTGCCGCCGGCAAGGGCGAGGAGGTCGGAGCCGTTCCAGTTGATCCCGATCCCGGACGGCGTGTAGGCGCCGAACCCGAGGACCAGGCGGTCGGAGAGCGGGTGGTAATAAGCGATCATCCCGCCCAGGTAATGGCTCAGCTTGCTTTTGGCGTCGACGAGGGTCATCATGCCGCCCGTTGCGGGGACGTCCAGCCTGTACCTGCTCGACGGGATGAGGTCGGTCCCGTAAAACCCCAGGTAATTCGTCTTGAACCCGGCCGCCCCTGCGGGGTTCCAGAAGACGGCGCTGAAGTCGTCGGCCAGACCGACGAACGCGCCGCCCATGGTCAGGGCCCGCGTCCCGAGGCTGTTGAGGTTCAGACCGTTGCCGCGGGCCAGGCCGCCCAGGGCCAGGAGCGCGACAAGCGCCATTATCGCGAATCTCCGAACATTCATCGTTAATCTCCTAATGAATTCCCATACGTTTACTATATTCGAGGGCGGAAGTCAAAGTGTCAAAGGGGTCAGGTCTCAACTTTTGACATTTGGTCCCCCTGGGCAAGATCGATCTAATTGCTCGTGTCCGAATGTCCAAAGTTGAGACCTGACCCCTTCTTGTCGACGGGAGGGCGCTGCTGTCAAGAATGCCCGCTTCGACTTGACAATCTCCCTAAAATGGATATTTATTCTCTTAGGGAGCGCATCATGGAAGAGATCGAAGTTTCAAGCTGGCTGACGCTCGACGCGATCAAGAAGGCGGCCGACCCCGTCGAGACCGTCGGGAACCTCCAGATCGGCCACGCGATGTCGGTCTTCTGCACGATCGAGGAGGATTACCTCGAGCTCTGCTACAGCGACTCCGCGGCCAACGTCCTGAGGCGTTACGAGGACCGGGACGAGTTCGACGTCGCCCTCGAACAGAGGAAGGAGGAGGTCGGGGACGCTCCTTTCGAAGAAGGCAAGGACATCAACAAGGATTCCGACGAAGAAGAAGAGGATGAGGAGGACGAGGAGACCGAAAATGGCTTTCAGATCGAGGAAGCCGACGACGTCTAATCCTCCCCCTTCCCGCCGAGCCCGTCCTTAAGCCCGCCGAGGAAGGTCAGCGCCTCGAGCGGCGTCATCCCAGGAATATCGCAGGCCAGGACCCGGTCCCTGAGTTCCTCGAGCGCCGCGCGCTCCCGATCCTCCGCGAAGAGCAGGCCCTGGGTCCGGTCGCGCTTCGCCGGTGAGCGGTAAGCCATCCGCGGAACCCCTTCCTCATCGAACTCCCGCTTCTCCAGGTTGAAGAGGATCTCCCGCGCCCGGTCGATCACCGCTCGCGGGATACCGGCCAGCTTGGCCACGTGGATGCCGTAACTGCGGTCGGACGGGCCGGGGACGATCTTCCGTAGGAAGATCACGTCCTCCTTCCATTCCTTGACGGAGACGTGGAAGTTCTTGATCCGCTTGAGGCTCAGGGCGAGCTCGGTCAGCTCGTGATAATGGGTGGCGAACAGGGTCTTGGCCCGGACCCCCTCCCTCTCGTGGATATGCTCGGCCACGGCCCAGGCGATGCTCAAGCCGTCGAACGTGCTGGTCCCCCGCCCGACCTCGTCGAGGAGGATCAGGCTCTTTGGCGTGGCGCTGTTCAGGATGGCGGCGGTCTCCAGCATCTCGACCATGAACGTGGATTGCCCGGCGCTCAGGAAGTCCGTCGCCCCGATGCGCGTGAAGATGCGATCGACGAGACCCAGCGAGGCCGACTCGGCCGGCACGAACGAGCCCATCTGGGCCATGATCGAAATGAGCGCGACCTGGCGGAGGTAAGTCGATTTTCCGCCCATGTTGGGCCCTGTGATGATCAGGATCTGGTCTTCGCCCGTGTCGAGGGAGGTGTCGTTCGGGATGAACGGTTCGGCGTTGCCGGTCTCGATGACGGGATGCCGGCCGCCGACGATCCGGACGGCGTCCCCCCCGTTGACCTCGGGGCGGCAGTAGTTCCGTCCGACCGCGAGCTCCCCCAGGGCCGTGAGGACGTCCAGCCGGGCGACGGCGGCGGCGATCCGCTGAAGCCGCGTCGTCTCCAGGGCCACGGCCGCCCGGGTCTCCTGGAAGATCCGGTATTCGATCTCCGCTATCCGCTCCTCGGCGTGGAGGACCTTCTCCTCGTAGGCCTTGAGCTCGGGGGTGAGGAAGCGCTCCGACCCGACGAGGGTCTGCTTGCGGATGTAGTCGGGCGGGACCATGGGCAGATTGGGTTTCGTGACGTCGATGTAATAACCGAAGACCTTGTTGTAGCGGACCTTGAGGGACGAGATGCCCGTCCTCTCCCGTTCGGTCTTCTCCAGCCTGGCGATGAAAGCCTTCCCCGATCGAGAGACGTCCCTCAGCTCGTCGAGCTCGGGGTCGAACCCCGGCTTGACGATCCCGCCCTCCGTGAGCAAGAGCGCCGGCTCGTCGAGGATAGCTCGGTCGACGAGTTCGACCACGTCGCGGGCGTCGTCCCACCCGTCGAGGATCTCCCGGAACGGGCCCGCCCCGAAGGTTTCGAGGATCGCCCGGACCTTCGGCAAAAGTTCGAGGGACCTCTTCAGCACGACGAGGTCCCTCGCGTTAGCCGCGGCAAGGGAGATCTTTCCCGCCAATCGCTCCAGGTCGTGGATCCCCTTGAGAGCGTCGCGGACCTCGCGCCTCTCAATGGTCAGCCGGGCCGCCTCGGCGACGGCATCCAGACGGGCAATGATCCGCCCGACGTCGGCCAGCGGCTCCAAGAGCCAGCTCCGGAGCGTCCGCGCCCCCATGGAGGTCACCGTGAGGTCCATGACCCCGAGCAGGGTATCCGACGTCCGGCCGTCCCGGATGTTGCGGACGAGCTCAAGGTTCCGGACCGTTGCCGCGTCCAGGACAAGCCGGTCGCCGGCGGGGACATAGACGATCTTGTGGACCAGGGTCACGGAATCCTTCCGGACCTTCCTGACGTAATGGAGGAGCGCGCCGGCAGCCGCGACGGCCAGCGTCCTGCCGTCCAGGCCGAACCCGGCCAGGGACTTGACCCGAAAATGCTCCTCGAGAAGCCGGGCGGCCTGGGGCGGGTCGAAGGCCCAGGCCTCGACCGGGCTCATGGGAACGGACGCCGCGTCCCGCGGGGAGAGGACCCTGGCAAGGGACTCCTCGGCGCCCTCGGGATAGAGGATCTCCCTGGGGGATGACTTGAACAGCTCATCGGAAGCCGCCCGGATATCCTCGGGGCCTCCCTGGAACGCCCGGATCTCGCCGGACACAAGGTCGAGCCGGGCCAGCCCCCACCCTTCCCGGCCCAGGACGACGGCGGCGACGTAAGTGTTCTCCCGGCCGTCGCCGTGATCGACCTCGACCGCCGTGCCGGGCGTCAGGACCTTGATGACCTCCCGCTTGACCACGCCCCGCGCCGACCTTGGGTCCTCCATCTGCTCGCAGACGGCCACTTTGAAACCGCGGCGGAGAAGCTTGGCCAGGTAGGAATCGACGGCATGATGAGGGACGCCGCACATCGGGACCTTCTGGCGCGAGGTCAGGGCGATCTCGAGGACGGGGGATGCCGTCTTCGCGTCCTCGTAGAACATCTCGTAAAAGTCGCCGAGCCTGAAGAACAGCAGGGCGCCCGGGTGCTCCTTCTTGATGCGGAAATACTGTTCCATCATCGGGGTCAGGGAGCTTTTTTCGGCCATGGCAATGTTCAAATATACTCGCAGACCGGAGGCTTTGCAAGGTTATACCGGCCCGGGGGCCGGCGGGGGCGCGAAACGCGCCGATTGACATTGGAAGGGCCGGGCGATAGTATTATCTGCGTCTATGAAGCTCAACGTCCCTAACTTCCTGACCGTCCTCCGGATCTTCGCGATCCCGGCCCTGGTCGTCGTCCTGGTCACGGATTTCCGAGGATGGGAGATCGTGGGGTTCGCGCTCTTCCTCATTGCCTCCCTAACGGACATGCTGGACGGATTCTTAGCCCGGAAGAAACAGCAGATCACCGTTTTCGGCCAGCTTCTCGATCCCATGGCCGACAAACTGCTCATCGCCTCGGCCCTGATCTGTCTCGTTGAGCGCCGGATCGTGCCGGCCTGGATGGCCGTTATCATCATCGGGCGGGAGATCGCGGTGACCGGGTTCCGGGCCATCGCTTCATCGCGGGGGCACCATATCCCGGCATCGGCCCTGGGAAAGCTCAAGATGACGCTTGAAACCGTCACCCTCTGCCTTCTCATCCTCGGCCCGGTCAATCTGGGGATGCTCCACCTTCTCGCCCCTCTCGGCCTATGGCTCACGGTCATCGTCGCCGTGGCCTCGGCGGCGGAGTATTACTTCCGTTTCGGGCCGACGGTCCTAGCCAAGGATCCCTGACAGGGCCTGTTTCGCATTCTCAAGAGTTCCCGGGTCCTCGACGTTCGTAACAACGGGGGGCTCGGGCCAGCCCCGGCCGATCCTCCTCATCAGCCCGGAAAGGACCTTGCCGGAGCCGGTTTCCACCCATAGTCCGATCCCCTCTCCCCGGAGGGCCTCGATCGACGCCGTCCAGAGGACGGGCCTGCTGACCTGACGCCGGAGGGCATCCCGGGCCTCCTCGCCGGTCCGGACGGGTTTCGCGTCCACGTTGCTGATGACCGGGAACCTCGGGTTCCGGAACGGGACAAGGGCCAGATCGGCCGCCAGCCGTTCCTCGGCGGGCCTCATCAGGGCGGTATGGAAGGGCGCGCTCACGGGGAGGACGACGGACCTTAGAGGCTTGAGGATGCGGAGGGCCTCGGCGAGCCCAGCCGTCGGCCCCGCGATCACGACCTGATCCGGGCTGTTCCAGTTGGCGACCTCGACGGTCCGGCCTTGGATGCCTTCAAGGGCCTGGCGGAGGCGCTCCGGATCGGCGCCAAGCACCGCGGCCATGCCTCCCGCCCCCGCGGGGACGGCCTCCTGCATGTACACCCCCCGCTTGTGCACCAGCCGGAGGGCGTCCTCGAAAGCCAGGACTCCGGCGGCCACGAGAGCGGAATACTCGCCGAGGCTGTGGCCGGCCGCCGCGGCCGGTTCGGCCCCGAGGAGCCTGAAGGCGATCGTGCTGACCGTGAGGAGGGCCGGCTGGGTGTTCCGGGTCATCCGGAGCTCCTCCTCGGGCCCCTCGAAGCACAGCTTGGAGATCGCGTAGCCGAGGGCCTCATCGGCCCTCGCGAAGATCTCCCGGGCTTCGGCGAAACGGTCGTGGAATTCCTTTCCCATGCCCGGGGCCTGCGATCCCTGACCCGGGAAAAGACAGGCGAAATTCTTCATGATCCCCTCATTCCAGGCAGTCCCTGTGGACGCGGATGTCCGCCTGGGCCTTCAGGTTCCCGATCCAGTCCGCGACGAGTTTTTCCCGCTTCCGCTCCTGGATGAAGGATTCGATCCGGTCGAGGACCTGGACCATGGGCACCGGTTCCGCTCCCGCACGCTTCTCTGCGGGGACGTAGACGTCGTTATAATAGGATTCGATCTCCTTGATGGTCACAGGAGAGGCCTGGCTGAACCGGGCCGCGATCGTCCTGCGATAATGGGCTGTCTCCTCCAGGAACGGTCTGAGGTCCCGGGCCTCGAGGCCGAACTCCTGGAGCGCCTTGGCCCACTCGCCAGGCCCCATCCTCCGGGCGGCCTCGTCCGCGGCCGCCGCGATCTCCTCGTCTCCCGGCGCCGCGGTTCCCCGCGCGAGGTCGAGCACGAGCTTTTGCTCGACGAGCCTGTCCAAGACGGCTGACCGGGAAACCTCCCGCGGGTCCCCGGCGTGGAGCCCGAACCGGAGGGCGATCCTCACGTCGACGAGCGTGACGGCCTTGCCGTTGACGACGGCGGCCACGCAATCCTCCACGCCCTGTCCGGCCGCCGGGAGCCGGAGGCAAAGGGCCGGGAGCCCGACGAGCGCCAGGAAGGCGATCCAGGACACCCGTCGTTTTTTCCGGGCCCTTTCTTCGATCGTCATTTTAAAACACGTTCCCTATGGTGATGAAGGCGAACGGCCGCCCTTTCTTCTTCGGGTCGTCGACGTTCCAGCCGAGGTCGAATCGGAACGGGCCGAGCGGCGTCCGGTAGCGGAGGCCGAACCCGACGGCTCCCTGGAAGTTGAAGAAACGGAAATCCTTCCTTTTGGAAAAGACCTGGCCGATGTCATAGAACACGGCCCCGGAGAGGTCGGACAGGGTCGGAAACAGGGGGAACCGCATCTCCAGGTTGAGGAGGACCATGGCCTTGCCGCCGATGGGCATGTTCGTATGGGGGTCCTTCGGACCGAGTTCGTCGATCCTCTCCCCGCGGAACGAATTGCTCCCCCCGGCAAAGAACCTCTCGGGGACGGGGATCCGGCCGCGGCCGAGCCCGACGCGGGCGGTCGCGCTGAAGTTGAGCCGGGCCATCAGGGGATAATAGTACTGGTACTTGAAAAAGGCCTTGAGATAATCGGACTCCGTCCCCAATACCGGGAAGGCCCATTCCCCGACGAAGCTCATGAAAGTTCCCCGGGAGGGATTGAAGGTGTCGTCCCTCCGGTCCCGGATGAAGCTCGCCGAGGCGAGCGCCGTCGAAAACGGGAACAGCTGGCGGTCGACCTCCGACTCGGCGATCTCGAGGTAGGTCAGCTTCGTCCGGGACAAGCTGAGGGTCCCGAGGATGACGAACCCCGGGGACAGGGGCTTGACGACGTTGAGGCTGAAACCACGGCGGTCATAGCCGAAGCTCTTCCGGTCTTCACCCTCGAGCCAGCCGTTGAGGATCGTCTGCATGGGGATCCCTAAGAAATAGGGTTGTTCCCACGAGGCCACCGCCCGTTTTTCGACGAGGCTGAACTGACTGACGAGGCTGATCTGGGAGGCGATGCCGAAGATGTTCGCCCGGATGAACTCGGCCGTCCCCCGCAGCTTGATGTCGTTCTCCCAGATTGCCAGGGATCGTGGCTCGTTGCTCGTCTCCAGCCCCACCCCCAGGCTCGCGTAGTTCCGCTCGCCCTCGCGGACGGTAACGACGAGGTTTGCCGTCTCCGGAGAAACGGAGACCTCATCGACCTTCACCTCGGAGAAGATCCCCAGGCTCTCGAGCGTCCGCTTGGATTCCAGGACGCGCTCCCGGGACACCGGGTCCCCCGGCCGGAGCCGGAGCTCCCGGAGGATGGTCTTCTTCCGGGTCACCCGGTTCCCCGTGACGACGACTTCGGCCACGCGGACGGCCCTGCCCTCGACAACCGTGATCAGGACGGCGAAGGAGCCGGGGGAGATCTCGCGGACCTCAGAGGTCACGGAGGTCCCTCGCACCCCCCGGTTGAGGTAAAAGGCCTCGATCCTTTCGACGTCTTTCCCGACGTCCGGCGGATAGAAACCGCCTCCCTCGGCGCCGGCCATCGCCGCCCGGACGTTCTCCGGAGCGAACAGGGCGACGCCCGCGAGCTCGATCCGCCCGACCGTCCGCCGCGCCCCTTCGGTGAGGACGAAGATCGCCGTGGCCGCCTTCTCCCGGCTCTTCAGGACGAGCTCGACGCGGCAGTCGGCATAGCCGTTCTTAAGGTAGAGGAACTCGATCTCCCGGGGGATCTCGAAGAGGCGCTCCCCGTCAACCAGGGCGAAGAAGGGCATCTTCCCGCTGATCCCGACCTCGTCCAGGATCCGGGCCGGGGGAAAGGCCGAGAGGCCCTCGAATTCCACCCGGTCGACCCGGTACCGGTCGCCCGGAGCGACGTCGTAGATGATTCGGACCTCGTTCTCCAGCCGTTCGATCCTCGATGACAGGGCGGCGAATACGTACCCCCGGCGCCGAAGGGCGGTCAGGATCCGGGCTTCGCCCTCGGCCAGACCCCATTCCTCGAAGATGTGTTCCTCCCAGATGGGGGTGAGGATCGTCGCCGGGACGTCCGCCCCCCGGATGAGGAAGGTGATCTTTTCGCCGGGCTGGACGCTCACGGCGAGGTCCACCTGACCAGCGGCCTCGTCAAAGGTCTCGCGGGCGAGCTCGACCTCCGCCCGCTGGTAGCCGAGGGCGGCGTAGCGGGCTTTGAGCTTCTGAAGGTCGGTGTGGAACCGTGACGGGACATAGACATCCCCTGCTTTGTCCCGCAGCCGTTCCCGGAGCTCCCTCTCGGAGACCAGGACCGCACCCTCGAAGGCGATCCCGGTGATCCGGTACCGCTTCCAGGACCCGATCTCGAAGACGACATCGGCCCCGGACGCCTCGAGGTCCCGCTCGATCGAGGCCTTGACCGGCGCTCCGAAATATCCCTCACCGGCCAGGACGTCCCGAAGCTCGGCGACGGCCCGATCGACCTTATCGTCTGAAAAGAAGGTCCCGGGGCGGAGGGCTTCGACGCCGTTCTTCATCTTCGCCTGGGGGAGATCGTCCCCTCCCCGGAAATCGACCCTGCGGACCGTCAGGCGACGGGTCAGGACGAACGTGAGCGCCACCCGGTCATCACCCGATCTGAGGACACGGACGTCGGCGAAGAGCCCCGTTCCGTAGATCTGTTTGATGCTCCGGTCGACCGCCATCAGGGCATAGCGGTCGCCCTTTTTGATGGAGATGAGCTCCTCCATGTTCTGCTCGCCGGCCCGGCCGTCCGCCCGGACGACGACGCTCTCGACGACCGGGGCCTCCCTCTCCAACGGGCGCGGGAGGGCGAGAACAGCCGGCGCCGCGAGGGCCGCG
>Ga0315297_10000481_pt1 | contig 23280 bp, 8 predicted proteins | sample YL17G15_0_MG_FD_203628 | JGI IMG/M metagenome (GOLD analysis project Ga0315297, IMG submission 203628) | Sediment microbial communities from Yellowstone Lake, YNP, Wyoming, USA - YL17G15_0 | ecosystem: Environmental > Aquatic > Freshwater > Lake > Sediment | place: USA: Wyoming | collected... | reverse complement strand
CCAGGACACTCCGGCCGGGCGCAACCTCTGCCACCTCACCGGCCAGGCCGCGAGCTTTAGCCAACCCAAAGTCTGTGACCTTCGGCGTGCCGTCCGGAGTCATCATCACATTGGCCGGCTTCACATCCTGATGAATCAATCCCTGCTCATGGGCATAGTGCAAGCCCCAGGCAAACTGGATCGCTATGTCCAGGATCCGCTTGAGCGCCTTATCATGTCCCCCTTCATATAGCCTGCGCTCCTTGATCCAGTCCGAGAGGCTCCCTCCTTCAATATACTCGGCAAACACGCGCGGAATTCCGCCCAGCGTGCGGACATAATAACAGCTCACCGTATGGGGATAGAGGCCCAGGTTTATCCAGGTCTCGCACTCGCGGACAAAGTTGTTCTTCTGTTCCTCAGTCTTGAACCAATCCGCCCTGGGGCTCTTGACGGCCAGGTCGATATTCCAGCCACGGTGGTTAACCCGATAGACCAATCCCATGCCCCCGCCCTTGTGAATGTCTTTGACCTCATAAAGATCCAGGATCACATCGCCGATGTTCCATTCGAGAGCAACATCGGCCTCGGCAGCCTTGATATCTTCCGCTTTCCTGGGGAGAGCGGCGGCTATCGTTTGCTCGATATCCGGCTCAGCCTTTGCCCCAGCGGCTTGCATTACCCCAGGCCCGACATCGGATTCTCTTATGGTCTTGTTTGAGTCCTCATTCTTTTTTTCTGACATAATTCCGCCTCCTCAAAAAATCATAAAATCTTATATAGATCTCTTTTCAATTCTTTATCTCATAATGTAAATAACCTGAGTTTACCCATGATTTTATACACTATGCTTTTTACAGGGAAGAGAAATGAGTACGAAAAAACGTATAGTGAGCAAATTGTACACTATGCGATAGTCCTTAATTTTGATGCCTTATCCAACTAAATGATAATAATATATTTACTCGCTTCAATTTATAGTGTACATTTTTTATAGTAAATTCAGGTAAATAACTAAAGAGCATTTTGCAGCGCTTTGAGGAATTCACCTGCCGCTTGATAGCGTTTTTTTACGTTGTCGTCCAAGGCGCATTCAATAACCGTCGCCACCTTCTTGGGGATATTCGAATCGCGGCTGCGGATTGGGACGATGTCTTCATGTAAGATGATCTCCATTGGATCTCTCCCCCTTCTGAAGTCCCGCGGAAATTGGCCGGTTAGCATGTTGTAGAAGGTCGCGCCCATGCTCCACACATCGCTAACCGGCTTGACATACTTGAAGTTCGTCACCTGTTCTCGGGGCATAAAGGGTGGAGTCCCTGCGGCGGCACCAGTCATTGTCATGCCGCTAAAGCCGGCCTTCTGAAAATCTTTAGCCAGGCCCACGTCGCAGATCTTTGCGACCCAGCTATTCTTCTGGCCTTGGAGAAGGATATTGGCGGGCTTCAGATCCCGATGAACAATGTTTTTGCTATGGATATAACTCAACCCTTCCAGCGCCTGAAGCATAATATCCCCACCCTCTGACAACGATAGCCTGCCTCCGGAGCGCTCCATTATATCCGTTACACTCCCCCCCGGGCAGAATTCCATGACAAAGTAGAAAGCCCCGCCGGCCGAACCATTGTCCAACAAGGCTACGACATTTTTGTGGCGCAAAGACTTCATCGAATCGACTTCTCGCATAAACAACCGCCGGGAATCTTCATCTACCGCAACTTTGGATAGCATGACCTTGACGGCAACGCGCTCACCGTCCTTCTTGCGCTTAGCGAGATAAACCGCACCGAACCCGCCGGCTCCTAGCTTCTTCTCTATCGTATAGCCTTTGATTTCAGGAGCCTCTCCGGCACCGGCGACTTTACCTGCCTGGCGCATTAGCTCCAGCAGAATTCGTACAGGGTCGGCCTCAGCTTTTTTGCGGCATGATTCGCAGATGTAGTCGCCCCGGCGAGCTTTACCCGCCTCCTGAGAGACATCCTTGCCGCACTTCTGGCACCGGGCCGGTTCTGGGGCCTTGGGCGGCTCGTGAGAGGCCAAAAGCTTCTGCCGGCATGCCGGACAAATAAATGTCCCGCCTATCCATTTGCATTTATCCCGATCACCGTCGGGTATCCCCCGGCTGCATTCACAACATATCGCTGCCACTTCAAGTTGCAAGGCCAGCACAGTGCGGCCGACCTTGATCCGAGCGCCGTCCTTCAGGTTAACCTCTGGGTATTTTCGCTTCGCCGCTTCCTCCGGGCTTTCATCCAGTTTTCTGCCGCCGCACTTAACGCCGTCGACATATGTCCCGTTGAGACTCCCCAAATCACGCAGGCACGCATCAGGGGGATTGACCTCCATGATGAAGTGGTGGCGCGACACCAAAGGGTCATCGGGCAGGCACGCGTGACAATCAGGCATCCGGCCAAAAAGGAAAGTATCGTGTTCCTCAAAGGCAAACTTCTTGCCCACCATAGGTCCTTCGACAATTTCGAGTTTCACTTTTCCCGACATGCCCATCTCTCCTTTATTGCAGAAAGGTCTTTTCTAAGGTCCCTTTCGAAGGTCTTTGAGTTGCCTTGCGCTCCATCAGCGTTTTTTCCTAAACAGTCTTGAAAAAATTGATACCGAACTCGACGTGTCTTCCGATTTTTTGCTCATTTCTTCGAGCTTCTTGCGCACGCCCTCTGGTCGCAGCCAGCCGTATCCGGCGTACTGCAGCTGGCGGATGAGAGCATCATAGTCCTGCTCGTTCCAGGAGGGTTTGCCGCGATGTGTCAGAGCCAGGCGGATATCCTCTTCAGAAGGCACACGATCCTGCGGGAGTTCGCCAGCATTGGGCGTGTGCAAGCTGAGAAAAGATTCGAGATAGGGCCGAGCGCCCTCATCCCAGTCGGCGAGAGAAGGGAATTCGCACTCCCAGTCAAGCTCCCACAGCCGTAGCGTCTTGTCCTCGCTGCCTGACAACGCCCACCGCCCATCCGGACTGATGCTGACCGAGTTCACTTCGTTTCTGTGTCCCTCGAACGCATGCACGCAGCGGCCCGTGGCTAGCTCCCATAGTCGAAGCGTCCCGTCCGCGCTGCCCGACAGCGCCCACCGCCCATCTGGACCGATGCTGACGGACTTCACGCGGTCTGTGTGTCCTTCGAACGTGCGCACGCACCTCCCCGTCGGCAGCTTCCACAACCGCAGCGTTTTGTCTGCGCTGCCCGACAGCACCCACCGCCCATCTGGGCTGATGCTGGTGGAGTTCACACGGTCTGTGTGTCCTTCGATCGTGCGCACACACTGGCCCGTGGCCAGCTCCCACATCCGCAGTGTACTGTCACCACTCCCCGACAGCGCCCAGCGTCCATCCGGACTGATGCTGATGGAGGTCACCCATTTTGTGTGTCCTTCGAACGTACGTAGGCACCTCCCCGTGGCCAGCTCCCATAGCCGCAGTGTCTTGTCGTCACTTCCCGACAGCGCCCAGCGCCCATCCGGGCTGATGCAGACGGAATCCACGCCTCCTGTATGTCCTTCAAAAGTGCGCACACACTGGCCCGTACGCACACTGAATAGCCGCAACGTGAACTTTTCGTCCTCCATAAGAAGGCTGTCGTTGCCCCCCGACAATGCCCAACGCCCGTCGCCACTGATGCTGACGCAAGTGGGCCACAATGTATATCTTTCGAAGCTGCGCACACACTGGCCTGTGGCCAGCTCCCAGAACCGTATTGCGTTTTCGGGAAAGCCCCCCGAAAGTACCCAGCGCCCATCCGGACTGATAGCGGCAAACGCCACAGCAGACGTATGTCCCTCAAGGGTGCGGCGCTCCCATCCATCAGCCAAGCATTTGATTTTTCCGTGTAGCCCTATCTGCCGGCACAGCTGCAGTAAGTCATCGTGCCGTTCGTATCCGGGAACCTGTCGCGCCCTTGAAAGCTCGGCCGCAGCACGGGAGGGGTCGCCTTGCTTAAGCGCCGATCTGACGCTCTCCTGCGCCCGGCAGACTGCAGCCTCCGCCCGAACCACCTCTGCCGAACTCTGCGGGCGCACGACGGCAAAAGAGGCCCGCGGACCGCAGCGCTTCAGCTCCCACAGCCGCAACGTATTGTCGTCGCTTCCCGATAGCGCCCAACGCCCGTTTGGGCTGAAGGTGACAGAGGTGACTTTGTCTGCATGTCCTTCGAAGGTGCGAACACACTGGCTCGTGGCCAGCTCCCATAGTCGCAACGTCTTGTCCTCGCTTCCCGATAGCACCCAGCGCCCGTTTGGGCTGAAGGTGACAGAGGTGACTTTGTCTGCATGTCCTTCGAGGGTGCGAATACACTGGCCCGTGGCCAGCTCCCACAGCCGTAGCGTCTTGTCCTCGCTGCCTGACAACGCCCACCGCCCATCCGGACTGATGCAGACGGAGATCACCTGCCATTTGTGTCCTTCGAAGGTGCGAACACACTGGCTCGTGGCCAGCTCCCACAGCCGCAGCGTCCGGTCCGCGCTGCCCGACAGCGCCAGCCGCCCATCCGGACTGATGCTGACAGATCTGACTTTGTCTGCATGTTCTTCGAAGGTGCGCACGCACCTCCCCGTGGCCAGCTCCCATAGCCGCAGCGGCTGATCGAAGCTCGACGATAGCGCCCAGCGCCCATCCGGACTGATGCTGACAGATCTCACGTACCAGCCATGTTTTTCGAAAGCGCGCACACACCTCCCCGTAGCCAGCTCCCACAGCCGCAGCGTTCCCTCGCTGGCCGACAGCGCCAGCCGTCCATCCGGGCTGAAGGCGACGCAATTCACGACACCTGTATGTTGTTCGAAGGTGCGAACACATTGGCACGTAGCCAGCTCCCACAGCCGCAGCGTCTTGTCGTCGCTTCCCGATAACGCCCACCGCCCGTCTGGACTGACACTGATGGAATTCACACCGTCTGTATGGCCTTCGAAGGTGCGCAGCCAAGAATGCCATTCCCCTCGTGCCCTGCGAACAACCTCCAGCGCCCGGTGAATCTCTTCTTCCCCTGGCGCCTCGCCGGCAGCCTGCTCCAGGATCCTCCGAGCGGATTCCCCGTCCCCACGCTCTATATGCACCAGCCCCAGATAGGATCCAACGCGCCAGTCACCACCGCGGGATTTGCGGATCTCTTCCAACCGTGCGACTGCGACTTCGTCCGTCATTCGACCCAACCTCCATAGAAGCAAGCTCTGGTTGTAGGTGGCTTCCAGGTGCTGGGGGTCAGCCTGCAGCGCTCGCTCAAACAGCCTTTCGGCCTCCTCATGCCTGCCGAGGTCCAATAAAGAGACAGCCTGGTTGTTCAGCCCGTCAGCCAACAGCTGCCCGGCCTTCGGCTCCGGACGGCTGTATTCAACTCCCGTGGCATGCAGGTAAGCCTCCTTCGACCGCTTGATAACCTCCTGCATGTCACGTAGCCTGTCATCTAGCCCTCGTTTGAAACATCGCCTCAAGACCTCGACTATTTCCTCGGGCATCCGCGGAATGGTTTCATCCCCGGCTCCGGACTCGAGGTAGCCCTCGAGCGCCTCAGCCGCTGCCTGGCCCGCAAGCCATGTCACCTCCCCCGTAAACATCTCAAGAACGCTTAAGCCCCACGACCAGATATCTGTCTTTCGTGACAGCAGCTTCCCCTCGGCTTGCTCTGGCGAACAGTAAGCCGGCGTCATCCCGCCGAAACTCACCAATATGCTGCGGCCCGCTGCTGCCGCGGCTGCGACTTGCGCTTCACCCGCGGTGCCCCGCGCCTTCGCCAAGCCGAAGTCCGTCACCTTCGCCGTCCCATCCGCCGTCATCATCACGTTGGCCGGCTTCACATCTTGATGCACCAGCCCCTGCTCGTGGGCATAGTGCAGGCCCCAGGCAAACTGGATCGCTATGTCCATGATCCTCTCGAGCGCTTTGCCCGGCCCCCCCTCATAAAGCTTCCGCGTCTTGATCCATTCCGACAGACTCCCCCCCTCAACATACTCAGCAAAAACCCGGGGAATGCCTCCCAGCGTCCGGACGTAGTAACAGCTCACCGTATGGGGATGGAGCCCCAGGTTGATCCAGGTCTCGCACTCGCGGACAAAGTTGTTCTTCTGTTCCTCAGTCTGGAAGTAGTCTGCCCGGGGGCTCTTGACGGCCAGGTCGATGTTCCAGCCCCGGTGGCAGACCCGGTAGACCAGTCCCATCCCCCCGCCCTTGTGAATATCCTTGACCTCGAAGAGGTCCAGGATGACATCGCCGACGTTCCATTCGAGCGGCACCTCGGCCTCGGACGCCCTGATCTCCTCCGCCTTCCGGGGAAGAGGGGAGGCGATCGTCAGCTCGGGGTCTGGCGCTGCCTTCGCCTTAGCAGGTTGCGTTGCCCCGGGTTCAAGACCAGATTGCTTTATGGTTTTGTTTGAGTCCCCGTTACGTTTATCTAACATAATCCCACCTCCTTAAAAAAACAATAAAATCCGCAAATTATTGTCTTTCGATCCCTTTCATTCCTCCGTCTTAAAATTTTTCATTTTCTACTTCCGCCCCTTCCCAAATAGCCTTGAAATCCAGAATTTCTCGACTGTCTTTGGCGATTCTTTACGGTCTTCCAATTCTTTGGTCATCTTTTCAAGCTCTCTTTGTATGCCCTCAGGCCGCAGCCAGCCGTAGCCGGCGTATTGCAGCCGGCGGATGAGGGCATCAAATTCGTGCTCGTTCCAGGAGGGTTTGCCGCAGTGTGTCAGAGCCAGCCGGATTTCCTCTTCAGACGGTGCATATTCCTGCCGGAGTTCGGCAGCATAGGGAGTGTGTAAGTTGAGAAAAGATTCGAGATAAGGCCGAGCGCCCTCATCCCAATCGGCGGGGGGAGGGAATTCATAGTCCCAAACAAGTTCCCAGAGTTTCAACGTCAGATCCTCGCTCCCAGAAAGCAGCCAACGGCTGTTTGGGCTTATGGCCAAAGAACTCACCCTTTTCCTATGCCCTTCGAACTCTCGTGCACAATGCCCTGTGGCCAACTCCCACATGCTCAACTTGCCGTCCGCGCCTCCTGAGAACACCCACCGACCATCCGGGCTAAACACTGCAGGATTTACAAAACTATTTGAGACAAATCGGTTCACAAACCTTCCTGTCGCTAGCTCCCATAATCCTTGACCATGAGAAAGTATCCAATGGCCGTCCGGGCTGAGCGCTAAGGAGAGATCAAAAAAAGGTACATCCACCAACTCAGACCCAAGCAGAAAATCTCGCACACGTTTTCCTGTAGAAAAATCCCACAACTTTTTAGAATCTTTGCTCCCTGACAGGCACCAGCGTCCATCCGGGCTGATGCTGACGGAGTTCACCGTCGCTTCGTGTCCTTCAAAGGTGCGCACGCACTGGCCCGTGGCCAGCTCCCACAGCCCCAGCGTCTTGTCGTCACTTCCTGATAGCCCCCAGCGCCCATCCGGACTTATGCTGACGGACTCCACGCAATCCCTGTGTCCTTCGAACGTGCGCAAACAGTTGCCCGTGTCCAGCTCCCACAGTCTCAGCGTTTTGTCATCACTCCCTGAAAGTGCCCAACGCCCATCCGGGCTCAAGGCTATAGAATTTATTTGATTCGTGTGGCCTTCAAACACCCGGACACATTGACCTGTCGCCAGTTCCCACTGCCGGATCACCCATTCTCTTTTTTCACGTAATCCAGGAGGTAATCTTATCACCTCACCTTCAACGGAGAATCCCCAGCGACTGTCCGGACTAATCGCCACAGAACGTGCTCCCTCTTTGTGACAATTTATGGAACGAACGGTCCACGCACCATCCAATTTGAGGCGCTTCGCTTTTGATCCAGCTGCATGAAGTAATTCCAGCACCTCAGGGTGTCTTTCATATCCCTGTAAGCAGCGGACTCCTTTTATGACTCCAGCGGCCTCTTCCATAAGACCCTGTCCTTGTAGAAAACGGGCGCTGCTAATTGCCGCAATCGCTTTAGAAGCACCAGTGATGGCCTCTAATGAACTTTGAGGCTTCGAGATTGCGAAGGGCGCTGCAGGTCCAAGGACTACTGGTTTTAGTCTCCATATGCGAAGTTCTCCCGAAACGAAACCAACCGAGAGTCCCCAATCCCATTTTGGAAACGGAGTCCACCATAATCCTTCAAAAACCCTTATGCATCGCCCGGTGGCCAGTTCCCATAATCGGAGCGTGACATCAATACTCCCGGAAAGTACCCAGCGGTCATCAGGACTAATCGCAACATGGTTCACGGCGTTAGTATGGCCATTGAACACTCTCACGCACTCCCCCGTTGTCAACTCCCACAATCGCAGCGTTTTGTCGCAACTTCCTGAGACTCCAAAGCGCCCATCTGGGCTAATCGCAACATAACTAATCTCCTCCTCGTGGCCATGGAACACTCGCAAGCACTTCCCTGTGGCCAGTTCCCATAGCCGCAGCGTATCGTCCGTGCTCCCTGACAGCGCCCATCGCCCATCCGGACTGATGCTTACGCAGGTCACCCGATTAGTATGTCCTTTAAACGTACGCATGCACTTGCCCGTGGCCAGCTCCCACAGCCGCAGCGTCCCGTCGATGCTCCCCGAAAGCCCCCAGAGACTATCCGGGCTGATAGCTACCGTCACAATGCGAAGACCTTCGAAAACACGGACGCATTTTCCTGCTGCAATTTCCCACAGCCGCATTTTGTCGTCCGACGTCACCGAGAGTGCCCGTTGCCCCTCAGGACTAATTGCTATAGAAACTATTCTCTCTTCAAAGCCTGTGAATTCCCTCACACACTTTCCCGTGGCCATCTCCCATAACCACATTCTCGGTTCTTTTTCCCGAATATTCACCTCCCCTAGAACGTATCGCCTATCTAGGCTCACTGTTAATAAATTAGCATTTTCCAATCCCTGAATGTTACTCTTAAGAATTTGCATATCATAAGATAGCCATCTCCCTCGCCCAGTCTCAGCAAGGCGAAGTGCATTCTGAACCTCGACTCCACCAGGGACAATCTCACTGGACTTAGTCAATAGCTTCATCGCCGATTCTGCATCGCCCCGCTCCATGTGCACCAGCCCGAGGTAGTATCCAACGTGCCAGTCACCCTCGTGGGTCACGCGAATCCCCTCCAGCTGTTTGACCAAAACATCATCTGTCATTCGACCCGAACGCCAGAGAAGCAAGCCTCGGTTGTATACGGCTTCTTTATGTTGTCCATCCTTCTCTAAAGCATTATCAAAAAGCTCCCCGGCCGCGGTTTGTTTGCCGAGGTCCAACATAGACACAGCCCGATTATTCAGCGCGTCAGCCAGGAGATCAGCGGCCTTGGGCTCTGGGCGAGCATACTCCTCTCCAGTAAAGTGCTGATAACTTTCCATCAACTTCGTTACGATCTCTTCCATAGATTCTGGCCGGGCTTCAGGATCTCGCTGAAAACATCGCCTTAAAAGCTCAACCACAGCCTCCGGCATTATGGGAATGGCCTCATCATCGGCTCCGGTCTCAATATAACTCACCAGTACCTCAGCCGCAGCCTGACCGGCCATCCAAGTCACCTCCCCCGTAAACATCTCGAGAACGCTCAGGCCCCACGACCAGATGTCGGTCTTCCGCGAGAGGAGCATTCCCTGGGCCTGCTCCGGAGAACAGTAGGCCGGCGTCATCCCGCCTGTGCTCACCAGGATGCTTCGACCTGGCAGAAAGCGAGCGCTCTCCCCCGCTAATCCGCGGGCCTTGGCCAAGCCGAAGTCCGTCACTTTCGCCGTCCCGTCCGGCGTCATCATCACATTGGCCGGCTTCATGTCCTGATGCACCAGCCCCTGCTCGTGGGCATAGTGCAGGCCCCAGGCAAACTGGATCGCTATATCCAGGATTCTCTCAAGGGCTTTATCATGTCCCCCTTCATACAGCCTGCGCTCCTTGATCCAGTCCGAAAGGCTCCCCCTTTCAACATACTCAGCAAAAACCCGGGGAATACCCCCCAGCGTGCGGACATAATAACAACTCACTATGTGAGGATGAAGACCGAGGTTTATCCAGGTCTCAGACTCGCGGACGAAATTCTTTTTCTGTTCCTCGGTCTGGAAGTAATCCGCCCGGGGGCTCTTTACGGCCAGGTCGATGTTCCAGCCGCGGTGGCAGACCCGATAGACCAATCCCATACCGCCGCCCTTATGAATGTCCTTGACCTCATAAAGGTCCAGGATCACATCGCCGATGTTCCATTCAAGAGGGACCTCAGCTTCGGCTGCCCTAATCTCTTCCGCTTTCCTGGGGAGAGCGGCGGCTATCGTTCGCTCCATATCCAGCTCAGACCTTGCCCCGGCGGCCTGCGTTACCCCAGGCTCAAGATCAGATTGTCTTATGGTCTTGTTTGAGTCCTCATTCTTTTTTTCTGGCATAATTTCACCTGCTCAACAAACCAACAAGCCTACATACCTACCTTTCTTCTTTATTGAATATTCCTTTTATAGCCATTTCAGAAAATCCGTTGGGTCGCTTCGCTCTCCCACAATGTTTTTTCCCAACCAGCTTTGAAAGGATTGATATAGAAGTCAGCTTGTCGTTTCATTTTTTGGCTATTTCTTCAAGCTTCTTACGAACGCCTTCTGGCCGCAGCCAGCCGTAGCCGGCGTACTGCAGTTTCCGGATGAGAGAATCAAATTCCTTGTCGTTCCAGGAGGGTTTGCCGCGGTGCAACAAAGACAATCGGACTTCCTCTTCAGACGGTGCATGATCCCGCGGAAGATCGCCAGCATAGGGAGTGTGTAAAATGAGAAAAGATTCGAGATAAGGCCGAGCGCCTTCATCCCAATCGGCAGGCGGAGGGAATTCGCGCTCCCAGTCGAGCTCCCATAGCTGCAGCGTGTTGTCCCAGCTCCCCGACAGAGCCCAACGCCCATCCGGACTGATGCTGACGGAGGTCACCCGTTCTGTATGTCCTTCGAACGTGCGCACACACTGGCCCGTCGCCAGGTCCCACAGCCGCAGCGTATTGTCCCTGCTCCCCGACAGAGCCCAGCGCCCATCCGGACTGATGCTGACGGAGTACACCGAATCCGTATGTCCTTCGAACGTGCGCACACACTGGCCCGTGGCCAGCTCCCACAGCCGCAGCGTCTTATCGTCGCTTCCCGACAGCGCCCAGCGCCCATCCGGACTGACACTGACAGAGTTCACCCAACCCGTATGCCCTTCGAAGGTGCGCACACACTGGCCCGTGGCCAGATCCCACAGCCGCAGCGGCATGTCGGGGCTTCCCGATAGCGCCCAGCGCCCATCCGGACTGATGCTGACGGAGTGCACCGAATTCGTGTGTCCTATGAACGTGCTCACACACCGGCCCGTTGCCAGCTCCCAAAGGCGAAGTGTATTGTCCCAGCTTCCCGACAGCGCCCAGCGCCCATCCGGACTGATGCTGACGGAGGGCACCGAATCCGTGTGCCCTTCGAAGGTGCGCACACACTGGCCCGTCGCCAGCTCCCAAAGGCGCAGCGTCCCGCCGAGGCTTCCCGACAGCGCACAGCGCCCATCCGGACTGATGCTGACGGAGACCGCTGGCCCGGGCCCTTCGAACGTGCGCAGACACCGGCCCGTGCTCAGCTCCCAAAGGCGCAGCATCTTGTCCCAGCTTCCCGATAGCGCCCAGCGCCCATCGGGTCCGATACTGACTGACATCACCGTGTTCGTGTGCCCTTTGAACGTGCGCCGAAGCCATCCGCCGCTGAAATTCTTGGGCTGGCCGTGGAGCCCTATTAAATGGCAAAGTTCCAGAAGCTCCCCGTGCTTTTCATATCCGCGAATCCGCCGCCCCCTCGACACTTCCGCCGCGGCACGGGAAGCATCGCCCCGCCGGAGGGCCGATTTGGCGCTCTCCAGCACACGGCGGACTTCGGTCTCCACGCGAATAACCTCAGCCGAACTCTGCGGGCGTGCGACGGCGAGAGAGGCCGGGGGACCGCTACGCTTCAGCTCCCAGAGCCGCAACGTCTTGTCTTCGCTCCCCGAAAGCCCCCAGCGCCCATCCGGACTGATGCTGACTGAGGTCACGATACTCGTGTGTCCTTCGAAGGTGCGCACACACCGGCCCGTGGCCAGCTCCCAAAGGCGCAGCGTGTTGTCGTCGCTTCCCGACAGCGCCCAGCGCCCATCCGGACTGATGCTGACGGAGTTCACCCAACCCGTATGCCCTTCGAAGGTGCGCACACACTGGCCCGTCGCCAGCTCCCAAAGGCGCAGCGTCTTGTCGACGCTTCCCGACAGCGCCCAGCGCCCATCCGGACTGATGCTGACTGAGGTCACGCAACCCGTGTGCCCTTCGAAGGTACGCACACACTGGCCCGTGGCCAACTCCCACAGGCGAAGCATACTGTCGTTGCCACCCGACAGCGCCCAGCGCCAATCCGAGCTAGTGTAAACTGAGAACACGGAACATAGATTTACTTCGAAGGTGCGCACACAGTTTCCCGTGGTTAACTCCCACAGCCGCAGCGTGTAGTCCGAGCCTCCCGACAGCGCCCAGCGCCCATCCGGACTGATGCTGACGGACTTCACCTCGAGCCTTTGTCCTTTGAACGTGCGCACATAGTTGCCCGTGGCCAGCTCCCATAGCCGCAACTCGTCCCAACTCCCCGACAGAACCCAGCTCCCATCCTGACTGATGCTGACGGAGTACACCTTGTCGGTGTGTCCCTTGAAGGTGCGCACAAACTTGCCCGTGGCCAGTTCCCATAGCCGCAGCGTATTATCGTGGCTTCCCGACAGCCCCCAGCGTCCATCCGGACTGATGCTGACGGATTTCACCCAATCTGTGTGTCCTTCGAAGGTGCGCACCCAAGAATGCCATTCCCCTTTGGAGCTGCGGACAACCTCCAACGCCCGCTGAATCTCCTCTTCCTGTGGTGCCTGATCGGAAGCCAGATCCAAGACCCTCAGGGCGGACTCTCCGTCCCCGCGCTCTATGTGCACTAGCCCCAGCAAGTACTCATCCCGCCAGTCGCCCTCATGCGTTGTACGAACTTCCTCCAACTGTTTGGCCAAGACATCATCGGTCATTCGAGTCGACCGCCACAGCAGCAAGCCCCGGTTATATGTGGCCTCTACATGGTGCGGATCTAATTTCAGGGCATCCTCAAACAGCTTCTCGGCTTCATCTTGCCTGCCGAGGTCCAATAAAGAGATGGCCCGGTTGTTCAGCCCGTCAGCCAGGAGATCTGCAGCCTTTGGCTCGGGTCGAGCATATTCCTCCCCAGTAGCACCCTGATAACTTTGCATCAACTTCGTTATGATATCTTTCATATCTTCTGGCCGGTCTTCAGGATCTCGCTGAAAACATCGCCTTAAAAGCTCAACCACAGCCTCCGGCATTTTGGGAATAGCTTCATCCTCGGCGCCAGTCTCAATATAACTCACCATTGCCTCAGCCGCAGCCTGACCGGCCATCCAGGTCACCTCCCCCGTAAACATCTCAAGAACCGACAATCCCCACGACCAGATGTCGGTCTTTCGCGATAGCGGCTGCTTTGCGGCCTGCTCTGGTGAGCAGTAGGCCGGAGTCATCCCGCCCGTACTCACCAGCACACTTCGATCGGGCGCAACCTCTGCCCCCTCACCGGCCAGGCCGCGAGCCTTTGCCAAGCCAAAGTCTGTGACTTTCGGCGTGCCGTCCGGCGTCATCATCACGTTAGCCGGTTTCACATCCTGATGGATCAAGCCCTGTTCATGGGCATAATGCAAGCCCCAGGCAAACTGGATCGCTATATCCAGGATTCTCTCAAGGGCCTTATCAGGCCCCCCCTCATACAGCTTCCGCGTCTTGATCCAATCCGAAAGGCTCCCCCCTTCAATATACTCGGCAAAAACCCGCGGGATTCCGCCCAGAGTCCGGACATAGTAGCAGCTTACCGTATGGGGATAGAGGCCCAGGTTGATCCAGGTCTCGCACTCCCGCACAAAGTTCTCTTTCTGTTCCTCGGTCTTGAACCAATCCGCTCTGGGGTTCTTGACGGCCAGGTCGATGTTCCAGCCGCGGTGGCGGACGCGGTAGACCAATCCCATGCCCCCGCCCTTGTGGATGTCCTTGACCTCATAAAGGTCCAGGATTACGTCTCCGATGTTCCATTCAATAGGAACCTCGGCCTCGGCTGCCCTGAGTTCATCCGCCTTCCTGGGGAGAGCGGCGGCTATCGTTCGCTCGATATCCGGCTCAGCCTTTGCCCTAGCGGCCTGGGCTACCCCAAGCCCGACACCGGATTCTTTTATGGTCTTGTTTGAGTCCTCGTCGTTATTGCCCGGCATAATTTAGGCTCCTAAACAAACTAAAAAACTTTCATAGCTCCCTCTCTGCCTTATTTAAGATACCATTTATCGCCACTTCGGAAAATCCGTTGGGACGCTTCGCTCTCCATCAATGTTTTCTCCCAAACAGTTTTGAAAGGATTGATGTTGAAGTCGATTTGCTTTCCCATTTTCTGGCCATTTCATCAAGCTGTTTGCGAACGCCTTCCGGTCGCAGCCAGCCGAATCCACTTGCTCTCAGGTCGTAGAGCAGAATCTCAAACTCATTCTCAGTCCAAGTCGGACGGGACCCGCCCTTAAGCGAACTTGATCGATTGGCCCTTATCGCAAGAAATGCCTCAAGGAAAGAACTAACTGGCTCTGCGCAGTCTGAAAAGCCGGGGAACTCGTAGTCCCAGTCCAGTTCCCACACGCATATAGTCTTGTCCCACGAAGCGGAAATGAGCCGCCGTCCGTCGCTACTGATTCCCAGGGAGACGACAGTTTTAGTATGCCCCTCGAACGACCACACTTCTGCTGAGCTACTCGAATCAAGATCCCAGAGGCGTACCTTCGAGTCTTCGCCTCCCGTGAAAGCCCATCGTCCGAAGGGCGCTATCACGGTGGCCGTCACCCTGCCATGATGCGTTTGTAGCATCTTCAGACATTGCCCTGTAGTCAGGTCCCAGTACCGGATTTGGTCGCCGCTTCCGGTCAAAGCCCTCTTTCCCTGCGGACAGATCGCGACGCACATAACTTCGTCTATGTGTCCTCGGAGTTTGTGGATACAGCGGCCCCTAACGAGGCACCAAGCTCGGGCTGTCCTGTCCGCGCTTCCGGAAAGCAGGAGCCTGCCGTCGAGTTTTACCGCTAAGCACGTCGGCACCCCTTTGTGACCACGTAGGACCTGCAGAGGCTGGCCTTCATCGGCGCTCCATACTCGGATAGTATTGTCCTCATTGCCTGAGGCTACCCATTCCCCATTCGGACTAATGCACGTAGCTTGAACTTTACTCCGAAGACCAAGATCACGCGCCCAGAGCGTCGCACAATTCTCAAGATTGATTAACCTGATCTCACTTGAGGCTCCGTAGAAGATAAAACGCTCATCGGCACTAACCGATAAGCGATGTGAGTCAGCTAAATACTTGAAATCGGTGTCGACGGACTTTAGCATATTTCCAGTCGAGAGGTCGAAGAGCTTAATCGTTCCCTTTCGCATACAGGATATTTCCCCTACACTGGAGATCGCCCTAGAGCCCGAACGATTAATTTGACAGTCGCGTAGCTCCTCGCGACCGTTGTCGATCACCCTCTCCCGCCAAGCGCCGCGGAATCCTTTGAGGCGGCAATTAAGGCCTGTATGCCGCCAAAGGTCTAGAAGCTCAGGGAAACGCTCATAGCCCGGAGTATGCCTAGCGCGATCTAGTTCCTCAAGAGCATCGCCAAACCTTTGCTCTGCAAGCGCGCTCCGTGCACGTATGGTCGCGTCCCGGACAAGGCGCGCGTTCTGGAGCAGCTCGGAAGATGTTCGAGGCACCGCAACTGCGACCGGGGCTGGCTGACCTGTATCCTGAAGCTCCCAAAGGCCTAAAGAGAAAAATATTCCCGGCCAAAAGCCCTTTCTTCCGTCCTTGCTGATAGCGACCGAACGGGGAGAATAACCTAAATCCGCGGATTCGGCTTCGGCGAACGTCCTCACACATTGGCCACTTCCGAGGTGCCATAAGCGTACCGTACGGTCCTTGCTCCCGGAAAGCGCCCACTGCCCATCCTCACTAACGCTTACCGACTGAACCTCCCCCCGATGTCCCTTTAGGACCTTTATGCACTCACCGGAATCCACCCGCCACAATCGCAACGTCCAATCCTTGCCGCCTGACAACACCGTTGCGCCGTCTCCAACGAAAGCCACGGTTTGCACGTGCTCGGTGTGTCCTTGGAGCGTTTTTAGGGACTTCTTCTTGGACCTGAAATCTTTGATATCCCAGAGGCGCACTGTTGCGTCTTCTCCGCCAGAAACGGCCAAGCTTAAATCCTGCCTGACGTCGATACCGGTCACTAAACCGTTATAGCCCTCGAGGTTATACAAGTGACTTAAAGGCGATAGATACCAGACGCTGATATGAGATGAGCGCTCCGCCGCCACGAACAAGACCTTGTTGATTTGGCAGAGGGAAATGACACTCCCTGAAAAATCCCCAATACTTGCGATGCATTCGTCATTCTTGAGATCCCAGACACGTACCTGATAATCGCTAGGGACAGCAGTCCTCACGCCGGAGCCCGTAATGATATACCGTCCGTTTTTATCAAGGTGAAAGCAACTAATCGCGCCCTTCTCTTCCTCGAGAACCTTCAAACAGCGGCCGCTAGAGAGATCCCAAAATCGAAGCTTGCCATCCCAGTCCCCAGAAAATCCAAGGCGGCCATCTGGACTGAGCATGACAGTTGAAATAATTGACTCGTGGCCCTCATAGGTTTGTAGTCGCTGGCGCCAATCACAGGTATGCCTGCGCGCATCGTCGAGCGTGAGTTCAAGATCTTTCACACCCGGAGCCTTCTCGACGGCCTCCTCAAAGACTCGAACTGCAGCTTGAGCATCTCCTCGCTCCGCGTGGATGCATCCAAGAAAGAACTCATCTGCCCAACTATCTATATGAGACGGCCGGATGCCCTCGAGTTTTCGGACTAAGTCGATGTCAGTGATCCGGCCGGATCGCCAAAGAAACAGGCCTTGGTTATAGCTCGCCTCGATGTGGTCGGGTTGCGTCTCGAGCGCCTGGGCGAGTAGATTCTCAGTTTCGTTGAACCGGCCGAGGTCAAGCAGACTCACTGCCCGGTTGTTCAACGCATCGGCCAGCAGTTCCGCGGCCTTCGGCTCAGGACGACTGTGCTCACCTCCGGTAGATTTCAAGTAAGCCTCCTTCGTCCGCGTGATTATCTCTTGCATATCACCTGGCCTGTCATTTGGCTCTCGCTGAAAACATCGCTTCAAAAGCTCAACCGCAGCCTCCGGCATCTTGGGAATGACCTCATCCTCGGCGCCTGTTTCAATATAACTCTCCAGCACCTCAGCCGCCGCCTGACCGGCCATCCAGGTCACCTCCCCCGTAAACATCTCAAGAACCGACAATCCCCACGACCAGATGTCGGTCTTTCGCGATAGCGGCTGCTTTGCGGCCTGCTCTGGTGAGCAGTAGGCCGGAGTCATCCCGCCCGTACTCACCAGCACACTTCGATCGGGCGCAACCTCTGCCCCCTCACCGGCCAGGCCGCGAGCCTTTGCCAAGCCAAAGTCTGTGACTTTCGGCGTGCCGTCCGGCGTCATCATCACGTTAGCCGGTTTCACATCCTGATGGATCAAGCCCTGTTCATGGGCATAATGCAAGCCCCAGGCAAACTGGATCGCTATATCCAGGATTCGCTCAAGCGCCTTATCCTTTCCCCCCTCATACAGTTTTCCCGTTTTGATCCACTCAGATAGGCTCCCCCCTTCAACATACTCCGCAAACACCCGCGGCATTCCCCCTAGCGTCCGGACATAGTAACAGCTCACTGTATGGGGATAGAGGCCCAGGTTGATCCATGTCTCGCACTCCCGCACAAAGTTCTCTTTCTGTTCCTCGGTCCTGAAGAAATCCGCCCGGGGGCTCTTGACGGCCAGGTTGATGTCCCACCCCCGGTGGCGGACCCGATAGACCAAGCCCATGCCCCCGCCCTTATGAATATCCTTGACCTCATAAAGGTCCAGGATCACATCACCGATGTTCCATTCAAGAGCAACTTCGGCTTCGGCCGCCCTAATTTCTTCCGCCTTCCTGGGAGGAGCGGCGGCTATCGTTCGTTCGATATCCGGCTCAGCCTTTGCCCTAGCAGCTTGCGCTGCCCCAAGCCCGACATCGGATTCTTTTATGGTCTTGTTTGAGTCCTCATTCTTTTTTTCTGGCATAATTTCACCTGCTCAACAAACCAACAAGCCTACATACCTACCTTTCTTCTCTATTGAAGATTCCTTTTATGGCCACTTCGGAAATCCCGTTGAGGCACTTCGCTCTCCATCAATGTTTTTTCCTAAACAATCTTGAAAGGATTGATGCTGAAGTCCACTTTCTTTCCCATTTTCTGGCCATCTCTTCAAGCTGTTTGTGAACGCCTTCAGGACGCAGCCAGCCGGATCCGGCGTGCTGCAACTGGCGGATGAGAGCATCAAATTCCTGTTCGCTCCAAGAAGGTTTGCCGCGGCGCGTCAGGGCCAGTCGGATTTCCTCTTCAGACGCTGTATGATCCTGCGGGAGTTCGGCGGCGTATGGCGTGTGCAAGCTAAGAAAAGATTCGAGATAAGGCCGAGCGCCCTCATCCCAATCGGCGGGCGGAGGGAATTCGCACTCCCAGTCGATCTCCCACAACTTCAGCATCTTGTCCTTGCTCCCCGACAGAGCCCAGCGCCCATCGGGACTGAAGCTGACGGATTGCACGCTATCTGTATGTCCTTTAAACGTACGTACACATTGCCCTGTGGCCAACTCCCACAGCCGCAGCGAGTTATCCCTGCTCCCCGATAGCCCCCAGCGCCCGTCTGGACTGATGCTGACGGAGGTCACTGAATCAGTGTGCCCTTCGAACGTGCGCACACACCTGCCCGCGGCCAACTCCCACAGCCGCAGCGTCTTGTCCTTGCTCCCCGACAGCGCCCAGCGCCCATCCGGACTGATGCTGACGGAGGAGGTCACATAATAATTTAATCCGAACTTGCGTACGCACTGGCCCGTTGCCAGTGCCCACAGATGTATCGTTCCGTCCCCGCTCCCCGACAGCCCCCAGCGCCCATCCGGACTGATGCTGACGGATCTCACCCAACTCCGGCGCCCTTCGAAGATGCGCATGCACTGGCCCGTGGCCAGCTCCCACAACCGCAGCGAGTCGTCATCGCTCCCCGACAGCCCCCAGCGCCCATCAGGACTGATTCTGACGGAGGTCACTGTAGAAGGGTGCCCTTCGAACGTGCGCACACACCTGCCTGTGGCCAGCTCCCACAGCCGCAGCGTCTTGTCGTGGCTCCCCGACAGCCCCCAGCGCCCATCCGCACTGAAGGCGACGGAGCTCACCATTTCCGTGTGTCCTTCAAATGTGCGCACACACCTACCTGTGGCCAGCTCCCACAGCCGCAGCGTCTTGTCCACGCTCCCCGACAATCCCCAGCGCCCGTCCGGACTGATTCTGACGGAGGTCACTGAATCAGTGTGCCCTTCGAAGGTACGGCGTAGCCACCCGCCAGCGCAGACATGACGTTTCCCGCACAGCGTTATTCGGCGCAATAGCTCTAATAATTGCTCGTGCCGTTCATATCCAGGAATCCGGCGCGCCCTCAACACTTCTGCCGCAGCGCGGGAAGCATAGCCCTGGCCGAGGGCCGATTTGGCACTCTCCAGTGCCCTGCGGACTTCGGTCTGCGCGCGAATCACCTCAGCCGAACTCCGCGGGCGTGTGAGGACGAGAGAGGCCGCAGGACCGCTACGCCCCAGCTCGTACAGCCGCAGCGTCTCGTCCTTGCTCCCCGACAGCGCCCAGCGCCCATCCGCACTGACGCTAACGGAGGTCACTGGATCAGTGTGTCCTTCGAACGTGCGCACACACTTGCCTGTGGCCAGCTCCCACAGCCGTAGCTTACAGTCCCCGCTCCCCGACAGCGCCCAGCGCCCATCAGGACTGACGCTAACGGAGGTCACTGGATCAGTGTGCCCTTCGAACGTGCGCACACACTTGCCTGTGGCCAGCTCCCACAACCGCAGCGAGTCGTCGTGGCTCCCCGACAGCCCCCAGCGCCCATCGGGACTGAAGCTGACGGATTGCACGCTATCTGTATGTCCTTTAAACGTACGTACACATTGCCCTGTGGCCAACTCCCACAGCCGCAGCGAGTTATCCCTGCTCCCCGATAGCCCCCAGCGCCCGTCTGGACTGATGCTGACGGAGGTCACTGAATCAGTGTGCCCTTCGAACGTGCGCACACACCTGCCCGCGGCCAACTCCCACAGCCGCAGCGTCTTGTCCTTGCTCCCCGACAGCGCCCAGCGCCCATCCGGACTGATGCTGACGGAGGAGGTCACATAATAATTTAATCCGAACTTGCGTACGCACTGGCCCGTTGCCAGGTCCCACAGCCGCAGCGTCCTGTCCTCGCTCCCCGATAGTGCCCACTGGCCATCCGGACTGATGCTGACGGATTCCACCCAAAACGTATGTCCTTTGAACGTACGCACACATTGGCCCGTAGCCAGCTCCCACAGCCGCAGCGTCCAGTCGTGGCTTCCCGACAGCCCCCAGCGCCCATCCGCACTGAAGGTGACGGAGGTCACCCCATCCGTGTGTCCTTCGAAGGTGCGCACCCAAGAATGCCAGTATCCACTTGAACTGCGGATAACATCCAACGCCCGCTGAGGCTCCTCTTCCCGTGGTGCTTGCGCGGAAGCCTGCTCCAAGACCCTCAGGGCGGACTCTCCGTCCCCGCGTTCCATATGCACCAGCCCCAGCAGGTACTCATCCCTCCATTCGTCTGTGTGCGTGGTCCGTACCTCTTCGAGCTGCTTCACCAAACCATCGTCCGTCATTCGACCTGTCCGCCATAACAGCAGGCCTCGATTGTAGGTCGCCTCCAGGTGATGAAGGTCAGCCTGCAGCGCTCGCTCAAACAGCTTCTCGGCCTCATCTTGCCTGCCCAAGTCCAACAAAGAAACAGCCCGATTATTCAGCCCGTCAGCCAGGAGGTCCGCAGCCTTGGGCTCGGGGCGAGTATATTTCTCTCCAGTCGCACGCTGATAGCTTTCCATCAACTTCTTTATGATCTCTTTCATATCTTCCGGCCGGTTTTTAGGTTCTCGCTGAAAACATTGCCTTAAAAGCTCTACCATAGCCTCCGGCATTTTGGGAACGGCCTCATCCTCGGCGCCTGTCTCAATATAACTCTCCAGTACTTCAGCCGCCCCCTGACCGGCCAGCCAGGTCACCTCTCCCGCAAACATCTCAAGAACGCTCAGGCCCCATGACCAGATGTCGGTCTTTCGTGATAGCGGCTTCCCCTGCGCCTGCTCCGGAGAACAGTAAGCCGGTGTCATCCCACCTGTGCTCACAATGATACTTCGACCAGGGAGAACCCGGGCGCTCTCACCCGCTAATCCGCGGGCCTTAGCCAAGCCAAAGTCCGTCACCTTCGCTGTCCCATCCGGCGTCATCATCACGTTAGCCGGCTTCACATCCTGATGAATCAATCCCTGCTCATGGGCATAATGCAGGCCCCAGGCAAACTGGATCGCAATGTCTAGGATTCTCTCAAGCGCTTTATCCTTCCCCCCCTCATACAGCTTTCGTTCCTTGATCCACTCCGACAGGCTCCCCCCTTCAACATACTCGGCAAAAACCCGGGGTATCCCCCCCAGGGCCCGGATATAGTAACAGCTCACCGTATGGGGATGGAGCCCGAGGTTTATCCAAGTCTCCGACTCGCGTATAAAGTTCTTTTTCTGCTCTTCGGTCTGGAAGTAATCCGCCCGGGGGCTCTTAACGGCCAGGTCGATGTTCCAACCACGGTGGCGAACCCGGTAGACCAGGCCCATGCCCCCGCCCTTGTGGATATCCTTGACCTCATAAAGGTCCAGAATCACATCGCCGATGTTCCATTCAAGAGGGACCTCGGCTTCGGCAGCCCTGATTTCCTCCGCCTTCCTGGGGAGAGCGACGGCTATCGTTCGCTCGATATCCGGCTCAGCCTTTGCCTTAGCGCCTTGCACTACCTCAGCCCCGACATCGGATTGTCTTATGGTTTTGTTTGAGTCCTCGTTACGTTTTTCCCCATTGCGCTGACTCCTTAACATAAAACTTCTCTCTGACTGTTCAAGGGCAACAAAATGCCCTCGTATTTCCTTCTAACGAAAATTGATTTAGGCCTTCGAGCTAGTCGCGGGAACCGGTGGGAGGATTTCCTGGAGGTCTTCGGTAGTGAGCCGTTCCTTCTCGACAAGCACTTCGACAAGGGCATCCAGATTCTTACGATTTTCCTCCAATAATTGCATCGTTTTTCCCATCTGTTCTTTCAAGATTCTGTTCGCTACTTCGTTAAGCTGGAGATAGACTGGGCTGCTGAGCGCGCCCTCATACTTTAGGAGTTCGGGAGTGACAACCAGTCCAAAATCGTCTTCCATTCCATACCTACAGGCCATAGCTCGTGCGGCGTTTGTAGCACTCTCTAAGTCTTGGGAAGCTCCGGTCGAAAGCCCGAGATCTTTACCATAATAAAGAAGTTCTGCCCCTCTGCCACCCAAGCTGACGCGAATGTCGGCGAGCAGCTCGCTACGGGTACGACTGCCACGGCCCTCAATTTCAGCTGAACAAGGTGCCATATACCCACCATGACTGCCTCGTGAAATGACGGTCACGTAAGCGGGCCACCAACCTGACAGCCAGTACAATATCGTATGTCCCGCTTCGTGACGAGCCGTCCTCATCACCTGCTCGGGATTTCTAGCCCGCGCTTCACCAAAGCGGACCGTCTCAAAGGCGTTTTCAAGCAGCTTGTCCGTAAGCTCTCCGCCGGACTTGACGGCATTGCGCGCTCCCGTCTCAATGATCGACTCCAGATTGGCAATGCTCATTCCAGCCGAACGCTCAGCGATCAGATTGATAACTTTCTCAGAAACGCTGCAAGCCGGACGGTTATTCAACCGCATAATGAGATATTGCTTACGAGCGGCCCGCTCCGGAAGGTCTACCAGGATTGCGCGTGAGAATCGCCTGACAAGAGCAGGGTCCAAAGCACGGGATGACCTTTCTGGGCCAGCTTGATCTTCAGCGTCTACGCTAAAGTTTGTGGCTGCCAGCACAAAAACCGGACGGTCCTTTGAGGGACTGGTGAATCCATCAAGTTCGGCGAGAAGCGCATTCAGGGTGTTCTCTTCCGCCCGGGCTCCACCGGGACCGCCAGAGCGCGTTTTGCCGATCGCGTCTATCTCATCGATGAAGACAATTGACGGGGCATAGCGGCGTGCTCGGGCGAAAAGATCGCGCACATTCTGGGGGCCGCTCCC
>Ga0315297_10000480_pt1 | contig 23300 bp, 22 predicted proteins | sample YL17G15_0_MG_FD_203628 | JGI IMG/M metagenome (GOLD analysis project Ga0315297, IMG submission 203628) | Sediment microbial communities from Yellowstone Lake, YNP, Wyoming, USA - YL17G15_0 | ecosystem: Environmental > Aquatic > Freshwater > Lake > Sediment | place: USA: Wyoming | collected... | reverse complement strand
GCCAGGCCGCGGTTGGACCGGACTTCGCGCATGATCCGGGAATTGAACCCGCCCGAACCAAGGATGAAATTCATGACCTCCATCTCGACGTTGTCCGGGTCGAGGCGGTTGATGCCCAGGTGGCCCATGCAGATGACGGCCTGGGTTAGGTCCGGTTTGTCGATGAGATAGACCCCGGGTTTAGCCGCCAGGACCGCTTTGGGCACGACCGGCTTGTCCGCGGGCTTAGCTTTCCAGCTCCGGAACGTCTTGCCCAGGAGCGATGTGGCGGACGAGGCCCCAAAATCCCCGGCTATGGCCAGGACGATCTCCCGGTCCTTGATGTTCTTCTCGTAAAAACCCTTGACGTCCTCGAGGGTGATGCCGTTGATGCCGGCGCTCGTGGTGCGGCGGGCGTCCGGGAAGTCCTTGCCGTAAACGAGCTCATTGTAGAGGTACATGCCGACCATCATCGGCTGGTCCCAGCGCCGGCGGATGCCTTCCAGCTCCTTCTGTTTTTCGGTTTCGAACCGGTTCTGGTCGAAGGCCGGGTTGAAGAGCATGTCGGCCAGGATCTGCCACGTTTCGTTGAAATTCTTCTTCAGGGTCCAGAAATTGATCTGGGAGTATTCGTCGCCGGCGTAGCCGTAGATCGACGAGCCTAGGAAATCCAGCCGTTCCTCGAGCTTGTCCGGGGTCAGGCTTTTCGTTCCGCCGCTCTTGAGCAGGGTCATAGTCAGGCCGGCCAGGCCGTCCTTTCCCTTAGGGTCCTGAAGGCTGCCGGTCTTGAAGAATAGGACGCCGCTGACCGTCGGGGACTCGCGGTCCTCCTTGAAATAGAAGGTGATTCCGCTCTTGACCGTCGCCACGTTGGGCTTCAGAGGCTTGAACTCCAGGTCGGGGAATTTCAAGTCGTTCGGGTTCTTCTGTCCGAAGGCGAGCGACGAGGCGACGAGGATGAGGGCCGTCAGCACGGCCAGGGTTCTGAGGGGTTTCATTTTTCACCTCCCGGCTCTTTACGTACGAGGACGCCGACTGTCCGGTTGGATTCGTCGAAGATGCGCTTGGCCGTGTCCATGATCTCCTGGGGAGTTATCTTTTTCATGGCCTCGACCCGCTTGAAATCCGCGTCCACGTCGCCGTAGATGACGACGTTGGACAGGAGGCGCATGGCCAGGAAGATGTTCTGGCCGAAGCTGGACGACCGGTACAGGGAGGCCTCGGCCATGTTCACGACCTTGTCCAGTTCCTCCTTGGTCACGGGCTGGGTCTTCAGCCTGTCCAGGTGCTCATAGATCGCCGCCTCGAGTTCGGCCGTGGTGTGGGGATGGCGGGGCTCGCCGGCGATCTGGAACAGGGAATCATAGCGCTGTCCGGGGGCGTTGGCCATGGCATAGACGCTCAGGGCCAGCTTCTTGTTGGTCACCAGGTCGCGCACGAGCCGTGAGGATTCTCCCCGGCTCAGCACGAGGGAGATGACCCGCAGGACGAGATTGTCCCGCTCGGGGTAGGCCGGAATGTGGTAGCCGATGGACAGCCGGGGCTCGGCCTCGAACTTGACCAGGACCCGGCGCTCGCCCTTCTGCTTGGGCTCGAGGAAGACCTGCCGCGGCGGCTCCCCGCCCCGGGGGATATCGCCGAAATACTTCTCGGCCAGGGCCTTGACCTGCTCGAACTTGACGTTGCCGACGATGGCCGCGGTCATGTTGTTGGGGACGTAGAAGTGCTTGAAGAAACTCAGGGCTTTGGCCTTGGTCAGGGTCTGGACATCCTCCATGTAGCCCACGACCGAATGGCGGTAAGGGTGGATGGTGAAGGCCACATTGTTGAACTCTTCATCCAGGAAACCGTCCGGGTCGTTGTCCTCGTACATCCGGCGCTCCTCGGCGATCACGTCCCGTTCGGAATAGAATTCGCGGAAGACGAGGTCCTTGAACCGTTCGGATTCCATCAGGAACCACAACTCGAGCCGGTTGCTGGGGAGCATGATGAAGTATTGGGTCGTGTCGTTGCTCGTGCTGGCGTTGAGGAACTCGCCCCCGTTCTCGGAATAGATCCGGTCCATCTCGTCCTTGACCACGTATTTCAGGTCTTCCTGCTGGAGCGCGACCAGCTTATCCTTGAGGCTCTTGATCTTGGCCTGGTCGGCGGCTGAGCCCTTCATCATTTCTGCGGCCAGCTCATCGCCCAGGCGGTCCATTTCCTCCAGGATGGGCTTCTCCCGGGCGTAGTCCTTGGTGCCCATGACGGTCGTGCCCTTGAAGGCCATGTGCTCGAAGAAATGGGCCAGGCCGGTCCAGCCGAAGGGCTCGTCCACACTGCCGACCTTGACCTGGATCATGCCGGCAAAAGTGGCCGTCTGGGGGCGTTCATAGACCAGGAACCTCAGCCCGTTGGCCAAGGTGAACTCTTTGACCTTGTCCGAGAACCCCGCGCCGTAGGCGACGGGGACTAGAACGGCCAGGAGCAGCATCAATACCAGAATCCTCCTCATGGATCCTCCTTGTGTGAATGGGAATTGAGTAAAAAAATGCGACATGTTTTCTCTCGATGAAGCCGAGTCCTCGACATGCCGAAAAATCCGATTTAATTTTTATAGCAGACCTCTGACCCCAAGTCAAACCGCGGCCTCGCCTTGATTGTGAAGGGCTGAGAGAAATGATAAAATAAATCACTCTTGTCCGAGCCGGTCATAGGGATGATATCGAACCATCAGGCGCTGTCCGCGGGCGAACTGGAAAAAAGGAGTGCGGCCCGCAACTCCGTATATGCCGCACTGTTCCTCACCTCGATGAAGCTCGTGGTGGGTTTGTCCACCGGCAGCTTGGGCATCCTGGCCGAAGCGGCCCATTCCGGGCTGGACCTGGTGGCGGCCTTCGTCACCCTGATGGCCGTGCGCATCTCGGACAAGCCGGCCGACCGCGAGCATCCCTACGGCCACGGCAAGGTCGAAAATTTTTCGGCCCTGATCGAGACGGTCCTGCTGTTCGTCACCTGCGCCTGGATCATCTACGAAGCCGTCCACCGGATTTTTTTCCAGGCCAAGACCATCAACCCCAGCCTATGGGCTTTTCTGGTCATGGCCGTGTCCATCGGCGTGGACATCAGCCGATCGCGGATGCTGTATAACGCCGCCCGGAAACACCACAGCCAGGCCCTGGAGGCCGACGCCCTGCATTTCCACACGGATATCTGGAGCTCGAGCGTGGTGATCGGCGGCTTGGCCCTGGTCTGGCTCGGACAGCACGTCATGTCCGGCGCCCGGGGGTTCCTGGAAAAAGCCGACGCCCTGGCGGCCCTGGCCGTGGCCTTCATCGTCCTGTTCATCAGCTATAAATTGGGCAAGAGTACTATCGGAATGCTTCTCGACCGCGCGCCGGAAGGCCTCCTGGTCGAGTTCCGCCGGGCGTCGGAGGCGGTGGACGGAGTCCTGAGCGTGGGCAATGTCCGGGTGCGGCGCTCGGGGCCCCGGGTCTTCGTCGATATGAACGTCGAGGTCGACCGCAACCTGTCCATCGAAAAAACCCACGCCATCGCCGAGTCGGTCGAAGCCATGGTTCAGCAACTGTCTCCGGGAGCCGACGTCGTGGTCCACACCGACCCGCGCGAGGCCGAGCGGGAAAGCATGGCCCGCCGCATCCGCGGTATCGCCAATAGGAATCAGATGGCCGTGCACAACATCGGACTGCACGAGGACCGGGGCCAGGTCATCGTCGACCTGCACCTGGAAGTCGACGACCACCTGTCGCTCGAGCAGGCCCACGAGCAGGCCAGCCACATCGAAAAGGACCTGAGGGCCGACCTGCCCGAGATCAGCGTCATCAACACTCACATCGAATCCCGCGGCACGGGCCTGGCCGACGACGGAGCTGTGGTCACCGACCGGGAAAGCCGGCTGGCCATAAAAATCAAGGGAATTGCCGACAAAGTCGCGGGCCATGAGGCCTGCCACAATATCTCGGTCCGGCGACAAGGGAAACAATACTCAGTCTCGCTCCACTGCACCTTCGACGATAAAATGCCGATCATCCAGGTTCACGACATCACCACTCGCATCGAGGAGCGGTTGAGGAGAGAAATCCCCTCGCTCGAGCGGGTCATCATCCACGCCGAGCCGGACGGCACCTGAGCCCGGGACGCTCCGGCCAGGATGATCCCCAGGCCCGCGCCCAGGACGCTGTTGACAACAGCCGACCGGGTGCGCTAAGGATATGGGGTGCGCTCAATCGAACACCCCCCATCCTGAAGGAGAATCATCATGGCCGGTTTTGAGGGACTACAATGGGCTTCGCGCCAGATGCGTTATCTGTTGATCGGCAAGCAGTTCGAGCTCATGGAGACCGAGGCTAAGGTCTTTGCCGTATCGCGGTCGATCCATTACGGAGCCTTCCTGGCTTTCGAGGGCATCCGCTTCTTCTGTAAAAAAACAGGCGGCGGACGGCCGGAAGCGATTTTCCTCAACTGGGACAAAAACCTGGAGCGGTTCAGGCGGGGCATATCCTTCAACCTGGGCCGCCCCCAGCAGGAGCTCGTCCCTTCCGCGGAGGAGCTGGAAAACCTGTTCGTCCGGCTTTATCTCCAGGACGACTCTATGAGGGATTTTCTCCTGGAGATAGCCGGCCTCGGGGCCCAGGGATACCTCCGCCCCTTCACCGTGGACGAGGATCAGTCGATCGGCGTCACCTTTCCCGCTCAGCCGTCCATCCGGGCCGTGGCCTGCCGCTACGACCGCTACCTCGGCGAACCGTTTTGCGGAGTGGTCATCCCCCACATCGTCCGCGCCCTGGGCGTCAACAAGACGGGCTGTCTCAAGCTGGGAGTCAATTACCTGATGAGCGTCAAGGCCGTGGACGAGGCCAAGCGGATCGCGCCCGAGGCGGCTTCAGCCCTGTTCCTGGACGACAACACCTCGGCCCGGCTCGAGGACCGGCACATCACCGAGTGGGATTCCTCCTGCTGCCTGTTCGCCTTCCGGGACGGGACCGTGGTCAAGATCCCGGAGAGCAACCTGATCCTGCCCTCGATCACCATTTTCGGCATCGTGACCATCCTGAAGGGCATGGGAGTCAAGGTCGAGGAGCGCCACATCGCCTACGGCGAGCTCGTCCGGCGGGCCAAGGCCGGCGAGCTCATCGCGGTCTGCAGCGTGGGCACGGCCGGCATCCTCAACCGCTGCCGGAAACTGGTGATGGTGGACGACGCCGGCGGAGCGGCCTTCACCCACACTTCGAACGAAACACATCCGCTGTACAAACAGCTGGGGCAGGCCCGGGAACATTATTGGGACATCTACAGGGAGAAGGTTCCGGCCCCGGCCGGTTTGAAGCTTTTTAAATACGGTCTCTAGCCGGCCGCACTTGCCGAAGTAAACCGTCGCTTGTCTCAATCCCATCGAGGAGAACAGCCATGAACGATGCTTTACAGCCCAAGCCGAAATTCCCCGCCACGTTTTGGACGGCCAACGTCACCGAGCTCTTCGAGCGGGCGGCCTACTATTCCATGGCCTCCTTCATGGTCATTTATCTCAAGGAAAGCCTGGGCATGTCCCCGACCATGGCCACCTTCCTGAACGGTTCGCTCCTGTGGGGTTTGATTTACTTCCTGCCCATCCTGTCCGGAACCCTGGCCGACAAGTACGGCTACCGGCGCCTGCTGCGCCTGGCTTTTGTCATGATCTCCCTGGGATATTTCGTTATGGGCAACATCCAGAGATTCTGGCCGTCGATCGTCGGGTCCGGGACGGGCCGGGCTCTGGACTACACTCTGCCGGTGGTGCTGGGCATCGCCCTCATCGGCATCGGCGGCTCGATCGTCAAACCCTGCATCGCCGGGACGGTCCAGAAAACGGCGGGCATCCGGGCCACCCTGGCCTTCGGCATCTTTTACATGGTCATCAACATCGGATCGATCACCGGACGGAGCGTTTCCTATTTTATCCGGAGAAGCTTGGGCATCCCGGCCATCTTCACCTATGCGGCCACGATCTTCGCCCTGATCGGCCTGGTCATGGTGCTGTTTTTTTACAAAGAACCGGAATACATCAGCGACGGGAAGAAGGACGGCCAGAGCGTCCAGAAAAAGACCCTGGGCCAGGCCGTGGCCGGCATTCTGGTCGTCCTGAGCAACATGAGGTTCCTCTTCTTCCTGATCGTCATCGGCCTGTTCTGGTTCCTGTACGTTCAGCTCTACAACCTAATGCCGCTCTTCCTGCGATACATCGACCCCAACGCCCCGGTCGAGCTCTACACTCTGGCCAACCCGGTCATGATCGTCGGCCTGCAGCTCATCATCACCCGGATGGTCAAAAAATGGTCGCCGATCCGGTCGATCCTCATGGGCGTAACCGTCACCACGGCCGGCATGCTGACGAACATCATTCCCCCGCTCTTCTTCGCCGATCAGTTCCAGAAAATCAACGTCCTGGGCCTGGCCATACCCCTGGCCGGGATCTTCCTGATCGTGTCCATCGCCTCCATGGCCCTGGGCGAGATGATGGCCTCGCCGCGTATCTACGAGTACTTGGGCTCCATCGCTCCCAAGGGCGAGGAGGGCCTGTACCTCGGCTACGCCAACCTGCCCATCGCCCTGGCCAGCCTCATCGGCGGTCCGCTGGGCGGAGCGTTCTTCGAGCGCTACATCGCCACGCCGGCTAAAGCCGGCCGACCGACCGACGCGGTCCGGATGTGGATCATCGTCACCCTAATCGGCGTGGCCTCGATGGTCGGGCTGTGGGTTTACAACCGGATCGTTCCCAAGGAAAAATGATGAGGGATCCCGGGCCGGACGCACTTGTCTCTCAGCGAGGACTCGGCCGATAATAGTCACACAAGGAGGGAAGGCCATGGACATCAAAACCGTTAAGATCGATAAGCCGGACGACATGAATTTCATCCTCGGCCAGAGCCATTTCATCAAGACCGTGGAGGACATCCACGAGGCCATCGTCGGCACCGCGCCCCAGATGAAATTCGGCCTGGCGTTCTGCGAATCGTCGGGCCCCGCGCTCGTCCGCTATTCGGGAAACACGGCTCCCCTCATCGAGCTGGCCAAGAAAAACGCGCTGGCCCTGGCCGCCGGGCATTGCTTCATCATCTTCCTGGAGAACGGCTACCCGATCAATATCCTCAATACGATTAAGAATGTGCCCGAGGTCTGCCGGATTTTCTGCGCCACCGCCAACCCGGTCGAAGTGGTGATCGCCGAAACCGAAAGCGGCCGGGGAATCCTGGGCGTCATCGACGGCCTGAAATCCAAAGGCCTTGAGACCGAGGCCGATATCCAATGGCGCCACGGGCTGCTGCGCAAAATCGGCTACAAATTCTGATTGTTGAGGTCGACGCCGGCTCCCCGGCCCGGCATCAGCGCCGAGAGAATCAGGACTTTGGAGAGGTGCGGGGGAATCAAAGACCGGTTTGACTTTTTTTTGAATTAATATTGATAATATGTCAGAAAGTTCTCAAAGGTCAAACAGGGAGGATGAAATGGTGACACATTGTTTTTTTTCTCGAAACTTCCGGCGCGCATTCTTTCGATTTTCCGTCTGCCTCCTCCTGGCTTTGGCCTTGATGGGGTCGACGCCCCGGGCCGCCGGCTTGACGACCACCTCCGACATCCTCATCCAGATCCATATCGGCAGAGGCGCGGAGGGATCCAGGTCTTTCGACTCGATCGATATCAAGCTGACGCCGTCATTGACCCGCATCGCCAATTCGGGTGTCACCGTGAACTCGACAAAGACTCCCAACAATCGGGTCGAGGGCAGGATCCACTACCACAGCGGCCTTTTTTCCACGGCCGTTCAAAACATCAAGATCTACATCCAAAAAGAGGGAGACCCCGCGATCCCTGCCGCGGACCTTATCCGGGGCTCGGTCAAGCCCAACGCGAGCGCGGTCATCGATGTGCCCGACTATCTGGCACTGATTTCGCCTGCTACGGATTCTGTCGCTGTCACCCGGCCCGTCGGCGATGTGGATGTCAAGTGGAAATACATTGGCCCCGCCACCACTTTTCAGGTCAAGGTCACGGAGAATGTCTCTCATAGGGTCGTCTTTAACAGGGAGGGGATCTCGGGGAACCACGTTCTCGTCCCCGCTTCGACGTTCGAAACCGGAAAGATGTATCTTTGGCTTGCTCGTCTCGATCCGGCCGTGTGTGGGTACTCGTGCGCGGGAGCAAAAACATCCCTCCCTTGACAGGGTTCCGCCAACCTTAACCTCGACACTACCGGCGCAAAAAACACGACTTGCCTGCAGTTCCTGAACGGGATCGTAGACGATTTCAAACAGGCGGGAGTCGCCGTTCCCGCCCAAGTGCGTTCCCCGGCGACCCAGTTTTGTTCTAATCCTTCGGTTTCAATGTGTCTAAGATTTTGGCATCGATCCAATAGATAGCCTATGCGCCGTAACCGGGTGCGGCGACGCCGCGGCCAAGGCCAAGCTCCTCGGCGGCCATAAGTTCTCATGCCAGTGGATCAGCTGGGACTATTTCGGCGGAGCTGATGTCACGGAGGAGAACGGCGTTCTGCGCCTCAAGGCCGAGCAGCGCCAGCGCGACGGGACCGATTTCGCGGAAGTCGAAGGATTCATCACCAAGGTCGAGGCCCGGAGCTTCCTCCTCCAGGGCTCGATCGTCACCCAGATCAGCCACATCAACAACGGCCAACCCTGCCGGCGCGAAGGCCTCTGGACCTTCCGGATCACCGGCCAACGCAAATACTGGCGGCTGATGGAGATGCAGAATCCTTGCGAGAACGTCGTGGACTATCTCGATATCTTTTTCCGCTGATCGTGTTTGGTGGCTGCCCGCAATTTCATCTCATCACTAGTTAATTCAATCCGGTTCCCGATCTCTCTCCATTAATAACCTGAAGTTTATTTGACGGATACTCTTCGCTTTATGGCAATTCATATGGAGCTGGAAATCTAAAAGCCGACTATTTCTCCGGAAGCGGGCTTCTGGATCTCTGATTGTTCTTGACATCGCTCTACGACCGGCCATAGAGTAAGAACATAAAGGGAAGGCATCAAACCTGAAATTGGGGCGGGGATAAACCGCACCCCGCGAGGAAGTCAGTGTCTTCCAAATTTGCACGAGGGAGGATCAATACATGTCAAAAAAAGCGATGACGTGCGGGGGAGCTATCGTCTTGTTGTTGATTATGGCGACCGCTGGCCTGCCTGTGCATTCCACCGCGGGCGGGCTGGTTCCCGACCTGGTCGTGTCGGCGATCGATTTTAAGACCGTCTCACAAAACGTCGACGCTAAAGGCAACAAGTACTGGATCTTCAACGTCTATATCACCGTGGCCAACATCGGCAAAGGGGATGCCGGGAAATTCAAGGTGCTTTTGACCCGTAACATCGGCCCGGACGGCTCGTATGTCCAGGCCTGCTCTGCCTGCTGGCCGACGCTGGACGGGCTGCGCGCGGGAGAAAGATACACCCTGCCCCCCTTCCAGTTCAACAATGCGATGGGAGCCAATTGCGCCTTTAATGCCAAGGCCGACTATCCGGGCGACGTGGACGAAAGCGACGAGACTAATAACACGCGGACCGAGACCTTCATCCGGTAACCTCAAACGCGATCGCTGTTTTTTCCTTGGAGTTGAGTTTTTTTGTGGTCGGACCAGTATTGCCCCGCAATATTATTTCATCCCGACCCCAAACTCAGCGAAACTCAGGCAAAGTCAGGAAATTCGGGGAAATCCGGAACGACGAGCCTTTGGTCCTCAGTCTCCCTTGACTTCCTTGATCTCGAAAAGATTGTAGTCCGCATCCAGGACAAACGTCAGATAGGCCTCCTCTCTCGGGATCCGGCGGACCGTCACGTTTCCCAGGCGGCACCGCTCCAAAAACGCCGGCATATCGTCCACCTCGAGAGAGACGTGCTCGATCGGCCTGGATTGGACCGAGTGATGAGGGACAATGAAGATTTCGAAGTGAACGTTCTCATCCAGATAATTGACCATCTTCGACTCGAAGTCGATTTCGAAAACGGCCTGGGCCAGGTCCCGGGACAAAGACCGAGTTTCGGCTTTTTTCAGCCCCAACACCTCTCCAAAAAACCGATCGGCGTTTTCTTCGGAGCGACACACCAACGCGACATGCCGTAGTTTCATGACGCCCTCCATCCGACGTTTTTTCTAAAGACAGCCCCGCGCCCTTCGGTCATTCGCCTTGACTATCTCCGGAGGCCTCAGAGCCCCTCGTGCGGCTTGATGATGACCTTGATCGATTCCCGGCCTTGGATCACCAGCTCGAAACCGCGGGCGATATCCTTCAAAGGCAGACGGTGGGTGATCATATCCTCCACTTCGATCGCGCCGGAGGCGAGAAGCGTGATGGCCTCGAGGATATCCGGCGGGCCGCAGTAATAGGTGGTGAGGATTCTCATCTCCCTGGTCCAATAATCGTTCAGGGGAACGACGACCTGCTTCTCGGGTCCGGGGACGGCGAAGAAAACAACGGTCCCGCCTTTGTCCGCGCACTTCCAGGCCTGAGCCACCGCCGGCAAGGCCGAAGTGCACATGACCACGACATCCGCCGGCCGTCCAAATTCGGCCATCAGCCGTCCGGGCACGTCGCCCACGGCCGCGAGAGTGATATCGGCGCCGTTCTTCCGGGCCAGGTCCAGCTTGACCGGGATCATATCCGTGGCCGCGACCCGGCAGCCTTTGGCTTTGGCCAGCTTCACCTGCAGCAGCCCGGACATCCCGCAGCCCATGACCAGGACCGTCTGACCTTTTTTGACCCCGGCCAGGTTTTGAGCCCGAACGACACAGGCCAGGGGCTCGATGAAAGTACTCTGGTCATAGGTCATGTTCTCGGGAAGCCGATAGGTTCCTTTGTCGACAAGCTCCTCGGGGACAAGGATGTACTCGGCAAAGCCTCCGGGCAGCCGGACTTTAACGTTGGGACAAACGGGATAATGACCCTCCCGGCAGTAGTGACAATCGAGGCAGGGCACTTTAGGCGCGACAAAGACCCTGTCGCCGGGCTTGTAAGCCGTGAGGGCCTCGCCGACCTCAACCACTTCCGCGCCGATCTCGTGCCCCTGGATGAGCGGCGCCCGGGGCAGCCTGTACCATTCGACGACATCGCTGCCGCAGATCCCGCAGGAAAGGACCTTGATCAGCATCTCCTTGGGGCCGGGCTTGGGACGGGGCACCTCTTCCAGCCGGATATCGCGATTGTTGTACCAGAGCGCGACTTTCATTAAACCCATCAGCGCTTTCCCTGATTCTTGAGACTCTGATAAAGATCAAAAGCCTTGGCCGGCGATTCATTCTTGTGAACCACCGCCCGGACGGCCTGGACCATGGCCGTGGGCGCATCCGACTGAAAGATGTTTCGTCCCATATCGACTCCGGCCGCGCCCTCCTGGACCGCCCGGAAGGCCATGGTCAGCGCCTCCAATTCCGGCATCTTTTTGCCGCCGGCCATGACGATGGGCACCGGGCAGGAGGCGCAGACCGTCTCGAATCCCTTTTCCACGTAATAGGTCTTGATGTAATGGGCCCCGAGCTCGGCGCAGATCCGGGCGGCCAGCCGGAAGTAGCGGGCGTCGCGGACCATATCCTTGCCCACGGCCGTCACGGCCAGGGTGGGAATCCCGTAGCGCGTTCCGAGGTTGACCATGTTCGTCATGTTGAGGATCGATTCCCGCTCATGTTCCCCGCCGATGAAGACCTGCACGGCCATGGCGCAGACGTTCAATCGGATCGACTCCTCAATATCGACCGCCAGCCCTTCGTCGGACAGCTCTTTGAGGATGCTCGTCCCGCCCGAGACCCTGAGGACGATAGACTTGGGCGTTGCGGAAGGAATGATGGTCCGCAAAATTCCCCGGGTCAGCATGAGCGTGTCCGCGTAGGGCACAAGGGGGAGGATGGTCAGGTCGACCCTCTCCAGGCCCGTGGTGGGTCCTTGAAAATAGCCGTGGTCGATGGCCAGCATGACCGTTCGGCCGCTCTCGGGACTGAAGATGCGCGCCAGCCTGTTCTGCATGCCCCAATCCAGGGAGCCTGACCCTTTGAGAAAAAAAGCCTGCGATTTTTGCGGGATATCCGCCGCATAGTTCTTAGCTTCCTTGAGGTCATCGACATCGGGCATTGATCTTCTCCTCAACTGGAATAATAGTATATTTTATAAAAAATCCGCGGCAAATGCATCCGCATCTGTCCGGCTCGTCCGGCGACCTCTCGGGTCAAAGCGAAAAAGTGGAAAGTGTAGACGCGACCCTATATTTTGATTGGTGGAGCTGACCAGGATCGAACTGGCGACCTCTTGAATGCCATTCAAGCGCTCTCCCAGCTGAGCTACAGCCCCACAGAGGTGGAGTTATATTACAGAAAGAAGAAGTTTCAGTCAAGAATACCGCCGGGGCTACTTGGCGGTTTCCAGGGAAGCGACTTTCGTCTGAGCCTCATATCCGAAGTAGGTTTGGGCATAATCGGACTGGAGCTTTTTATAGAGCGCCAGAGCCTCTGCCTTCTGGCCTTTTTTCTCCAGGGCTTCGGCTTGGTGGAACATGACTCCGTCCAGCGGATAGTCCTTGGGATTCTCGGCCAGGATGGCCTTATAGATTTCGATGGATTTGTCGTAGTTCTTGCGCCAGAAATAGACCTGGGCCAGCAGACCCTGGGCCTGATAATAGATGTTGTCCTTGGGGTATTCCTTCACCCGGCCGATCGACGCTTCGGCCTTGTCCAGATCGCCCTGCTCCACCCAGTAGGCGGCCACCAGGACATCGGCCAGCCGGCCGGCCTTGCCCTTGAAGCCCTGGAGCTTGACCAGGTTGCCCGGGTTCTTGGGCAGGTCGTCCCGGAGAGCGATCACCTCGGCGATCGCCCGGCTTTCTTTTTTTTCGCCCTGGGCGCGGAAGAACTGGATGCCCAGGTAGATGAGGACCAGAGCCACGAGAACGACACCGGCCATGGCCAACTGGCGGCCAAATTTCTTCCCGAAAACGACCAGCCGGCGAAACCCGAAGGCCAAATCGTCCTGCTTCAGGCGGTGTCTTTCTTGCTGTTTCATTTTTCTCTCCAGGCCGCTCACCCGGGCCGATGGAATGACAAGGCACTTTATTTACCACATTACCGAAAAAATTCCAAGCCCCGATGAGAGGGGGCCATTTGACACGGGTCGTCCATTTATTTATAATCGCCCGCATGATTGGCATGGAACGCTTCGCGCTGCTCGCGGTGAACCGCGCGTCGTTCTCCGCCTCTGCTCCCCTTTTCTGGTGGGCGGACTCCCCCGCCCAATAGCCGCACCCGTCTACCTGTATTTTCCCTAGGCCGGATCGCTGCCAACCTTTGCCGTTGCGCGCCGATTCCATCACGGGACCAAAGAGAAAAACCAGAAAAGGAGAACTCCCATGAATGCCTTTGCTCGATTCACCTCGAGAGACCAAGACTTTTTGCCCGAGAATTATTACAACATCAAGGCCGACCTATCTTCCCTTCCCCGTCCTCCCCTCCATCCCGGGACGAAACAGCCGCTCCGGCCCGAAGACCTGGAGCCCATTTTTCCCAAGGGCTTCATCGCTCAGGACGGGGTCCGGGAAGCCCTGGTGCCTATCCCGGCCGCAATCCGCGAGGCGTACTGCCTCTATCGGCCGACGCCCCTCGTCTATGCCTCGGGCCTGAAAAGGGCTCTCGACACGCCGGCTCACATCTTTTACAAATACGAGGGGGTGGGCCCGGCGGGCAGCCATAAAAGCAACACCGCCCTGGTCCAGGCCTACCTGGCGGCCAAGGAGGGCGTCGCAACCCTCTGCACCGAGACCGGGGCCGGACAGTGGGGCAGCGCCCTGGCCCATGCCGGCTCGATCTTCGGGGTCGGCGTCCGGGTGTTCATGGTCAGGGTGAGCTTTCGCCAGAAACCCGGCCGGCGGGTGCTGATGGAGATGTGGGGGGCCAAGGTCGAGGAAAGCCCCAGCCCCTCGACCGAATCCGGCCGGCGTTACCTGGCCGCCGACGCCGACCATCCCGGCAGCCTGGGCATCGCCATATCCGAGGCCGTGGAAGCAACCGTCACCGGCACGGGCACCAAGTACGCGCTGGGCTCGGTCCTGGATGCGGTGTTGATGCATCAAACGGTCATCGGTCAGGAGGCCGACCGGCAAATGCAGGCCGCTGGAGCCCGGCCGGATATTATCATCGGCTGCGTGGGAGGAGGGTCGAACTTCGGCGGAATCGCCTTCCCTTTTATTCGCAAGAATTTGAAGGGCGGGGACTCCATACGCTTCATCGCCTGCGAGCCCGACGCCTGCCCCACCCTGACGGCGGGCGTGATGCGCTATGACCACGGCGACACGGCCGGCCTGACTCCCCTGCTGTTTATGCACACTCTGGGCAAGGACTTCGTCCCGGCGCCCATCCACGCCGGAGGACTGCGCTACCACGGCATGGCCCCGCTCGTCAGCCACCTGGTCAAACTGGGCCAGGTCGAGCCCCGGGCTTACGCCCAGGACAAGGTGTTCGACGCGGCCCGGATTTTTCTCCAGGCCGAGGGCATTTTGCCCGCGCCTGAATCGTCCCACGCCGTAGCCGCAACGATCGAGGAGGCGCTCCGGGCCCGGAAGGAGAAAAAAGAGTTGACGATCCTCTTTAACCTCTCCGGCCACGGTTTTCTGGATATCAACGCCTACGCGGCCACCGGGTCCAAGAGTCCTAAAAACTAAGGTTTGGGAAAAAGCTTCAGGGTCAGGGCTGCCAGCCGCTGACCGTAGCGCTCGCAGACTTTCAGCGCGCGCTGGTCGGGTGCGCCGACGGACGCCGGGCCGTAGTGGTCTCCCTGTTCGTCTCCCTGGACGACCATGCCGTGGATCATCAAGGCCTTGAGGATGTCGAGAACGGTCGTCTCGTTGCCGCCGGCGATATTCCCGGATGAGGTGAAAGCGCCGCCCACCCGGCCCGTGAGTTTACGGTGGAATTTGACGCTGTCGTCCAGGAGTTTTTTCACCTCCCAGGACATCGTGCCGTAATAGGTCGGTGAGCCGAGGACAATGGCCTCATAACCGAGGAGGTCGGCCGCGGCCACGGATTCGACCGGGCGAAGGTCCGCTTCCAGTCCGTGCGTGCGCAGAGACGCGGCGATTCGCTCCGCCATTTTCTTGGTGTGGCCTGTCCGGGAGTAATAGGCGACGAGAGCTTTGGCCATGAGTCAGTCTCCTTGTGTGATTTCGAACGCCCAGGCATAACGGCAGGGCGGACGGCTGAGGGCCGATTCCGGAAGGGTCAGAACCACGGACCTCCCCCCGGCGCCGCCGTGTTCCCAGCGGACCGCGTCCTTGACGCCCAGCATCCGGACTGTTGCCGTGTCCTTGAGCTTCAGGCTGGAGAGCATGATCCTCGCCGGAGGCGCGGTCTCGTTCTCCCCGGCAAGATACAGGGCGTAGATGGCCCCGTTTTTACCTTGAGTAAAGTAAATGTTCGTTTCCTTGAAAGGCCGGCGGAGGCGCGTTCCGTAGATCGCCTTGGAATTCACGGCCATCCACCGGCCGATGGCCTCCAGGCGGTCATAGACGCCCGCGGCGAACACCCCCCGTCCGTCCGGGCCTGCGCCCAGGACGATGTTGCCTCCCTTGGCCACAACTTCGATAATGGAATGAATCAGTTCGCGGGGGGATTTGAAGACCTCGTTCGGGGTGTAGGTCCAGCTCGTGCCCAAGGTCATGCACGTTTCCCAGGGACCGTCCGGCGGGACATCGGGAATCCTCTGTTCCGGCGTTTCGTAGTTCTCATGGCGGCCGCCGACCGAGCGGTCGGCGATGATGAGGCCGGGCTGACGGCTTCGGGCCATAGCCGCGATCCGGGGCATGTCGATGTCCTGGTCGCGGCGGTTTCGAACCATGATTTCCTTGACCGGGTCGAGCACGGGCGGGTAAGGCCTGACCCAGCCTCCGTCGAGCCAGAGGATGTCGATCGGGCCGTAGCCGCTCATGAGCTCTTCGATCTGCCCGTAGGTAAAATCCTTGAACCGCTTCCAGCGCTCCGGGTAGCGCGAGGTGACGTAGTTGACGTTCCGGTCGGGGGTGGCCCACTCCGGCGCCCAGTAGTCGGGCGAATGCCAGTCCGGCTTGGAGAATCCCGCGGCGACGCCCATCCCCTCGGACCGGAAGGCCTTGAAGATCTCCAGGGCGACATTGGCCCGCGGGTCGGAGTGGAACGGACAGCCGGGGTCCGTGATCCGGTAGTCAGTCAGCCGGGTGTCGAACATGCTGAACCCGTCATGGTGCTTGGCGTAGAAGATCGCGTAGCGCAGGCCCGCCGCCCGGGCCGCCTTGGCCCACCGGCCGGGGTCGAAGCCCGTAGGGTTGAACGTCGTCTTGAGGGCTTCGTATCCTTTTTTATAATCGGTGTAGGAGATGCCCTCCGGCCGGCGGCACCAGGGCTCGTCCTCGGAACAGATCGACCAGCTTTCGACGATGCCCCACTGGCTGTAAGGTCCCCAGTGGATGAGGAGACCCAGCTTGGCGTCCTGGAACCATTCGAGCTTGGCCAGAACCGCGGGATCGGTCTCGCGCTCGAAGTCCGGGGCGGCGGATTGCGGCATCCCCGGCAGGAAGCCCGCCAAAACCGCGATCGCCAGAAGGCGCCAGACGACGGGTCCGCGTCTCATCGGGCCTACTTCATCAGGCTGCCGCTGTCGGCCACCTTCCAGGCCTCCCCGTCCTGGACATAGAGAATGGTCCGGAGGACCTCCCGCTTCTTTTCGTTGAAATACTTCAGGTCCACAACCTTCCAGTCCTGAAGGCCCTGATAGAACATCCGCAGAACAGCCGGCTTGGGCATGGCGAAGCGCGACCCCTTGAACCGCCCCAGGACGGACTCGTCGTTCCCGTAATTGATGATCGACACCGGCAGCATGTTCCTGACCGTCGAATCCTGCTTGATGAATTCCTCGACCTGGTCGCGCGGCTGGTAATTGGAGTCGATGGTCACCCACGCCAGGGCTCCGCCCTTCGGCGCCTTGGATTTGCAGCCGAACGGGCCGCCGAGGACGATCCCGCTGAAAACACACAAGAGCAACAGGTTCTTGACGCTCCTGGACATATCCGCCTCCTTGGTTGTCATTGAAAATGCCGCGGCCCTAAAAGGCTTAAACATGGATTTGGGCTTAATTCTAGACCCAAGAAGCTCTTCTGTAAAGCCGAAGGTCCATCAGGGCCACGACGGCCGAATACCAAACGCTGGAATGCCCTGTCTAGATCTATATCTTGCTTAAGAGTCCTTCCCTGACGATCGTGGCGCCTGTTTGAGGGACCTTTCCCACCAAGCGCACCAACAGTTTATCCTGCCCGCCAATTTTAATGGCGCAGATCGAGACTTTAGTCAACGCGCCGGAGACGACATTGGTCAGTCCGGCGACAAATCCCGTCGCTCGGCCGGTCAGGACCCCGGCCTTGAAGCTGACCGTCACTTGGCACTGATTCTGAGTCACCTTGAAATCGCCGGCCGGCTTGATTTTCTGGGTTTGGCCCAAGGTTATGTTGGAGCTGCCCAGCACATCCGTGACCACGAGCTCCTCCGATTCGGCGCCATAGTTACCGGCGAGGTTGGGGCAGTTGTTCAGCCACATCTCGTACCGCCTTTGGTATATCTTGTACGGTTGGGCACTCACGCGCAGTATCGGCGCCGAGCCGCCCCGCTCCTGGTACCACTTGAAGAACTGGGCATCGTTGGTGGGGAAGCATTCCCCCAGCCAGGGATCAATCAAGAAGGCGTTGTTCCAGCCCTTCATGACCTCCAGGGTCGGATTGCCCTGGAAGCCGTCGGGCTGGCCCCAAATGACAAAGGCATGATCCCCCCAGGCGTAATCGCCGAGGTCGTCCCCTTTCTCCAAGGCCATGATCAAGACATGAAAGACCGTATGGGCATGCTCCTGGCAATGGCCGAAACCGTTCTCCCACACCCAGTGGGCGGCGGCATACGGTTCGTCGGCTTGATAAGTCAAGCCCTTATCGCTCCAGGCGTCGAACACGGATTTTATCCTGTTGTACTGCGAGGCCGAGAGCGTTTGCCGTTCGTCCGGCGTATCAAGGTTGAGGGCTATGAGGCGCTCGTCCACCCTGGCCGTAATCCATTGCGCGATCTCCGCCCTGGGCTTGCCCGCGGCCAGCATCCCCTTGACCTCTCCGACCATGCCGGGGATGGTCAGGTCGGAGTCGGCGGCCGGCGCCGGGGCCGCGAACGTGAGGGTGAAGGCGCATAGGACAATTACAATCGGAACAATTCTCAAATCAAGTTTGCCGAATAAGAATCTCATGGTTATCCTCCTCGCGGAAATACCTTCCGCTATAGCGGCTGCTTCCGCACTACGACTTGACCACGGCCGACGCATTGACTCCCAGAGGATTGATGCGCACGGCCAGGGAATAGAGGAACGGATAGCTCGCCTTGAGGTGCTGGGCGTAGGAGATCCACTGGATCACGATGAGCGAATAGGCGCGCCGCAGGTCGCCGGCGATATGAATCAGGTCGCTCTGGGGAAGACCCGCTATGTCTCCGTCGCGGAAACTCAATTCTTCGGCCAGGTGGAAGACGGCCCACAGCAGGTCGGTGAAGCTCTCGTGCTCCAGGATGTTCGGATTTTCGAGGAGCGTTAGCATGAACGTGCGCTTGGACTGCATGAAGGCCTGGAGCTCGGCCAGTTGAGAGGCGCCTGGTTTGCCCTGGTAAGAAAAGTTTGCCGCCGCCTTCCTAGCCTGGTCGAAGTCTTTGCGTTCCCAGTCAAAGCCGAAGGCCACCCGGTCCTTCAGGCTCTCGGCGTTTTCGATGAAAGCCGAGAATTTCCGCAGCAGCTCCAGCCCGACCTCGCTGAAGAACGTCCCGATGACCATATTCAGCTTCTTAAGGCGCGACTTTCTCTCCCGGCGTTCCAGCAGGTTCTCGATGAACAGGACGACGACCAGGACATCAATGAACAGGAAGGCCAAGTCGCCCACCAAGTAAAGGAAGATGTGGTGGAGATCTTTAAAGATTAGGTAGTGAAGAAAATAGAATCCGACCGAGGCCGCAAGGAACAGGACGACCAACAGGACCTTCCAGGAAAGCAGGCGTTTCATGGGTTTATGATACCCGATTTCCAGAAACTAAAAAATCCCTCAGGATATTACTTGACCGCGATCGCGGAAATTTCGATCTTGGCGTCCCTGGCGAGTTTCGCCACCTGCACCGTGGCCCGGGTCGGCGGGTTTTCGGGGAAATATTTTTTGAACACAGTGTTGAATTCGGCGAATTCGTTGAAGTCGGTGATATAGACGGTCGCCTGGACGACATAAGACAGATCCATCCCGGCTCTTTTCAACAGAATTTCAATATTCTTAATTTCCCGTTCCGCCTGTTCGGACATGGTCGTCCCTTCGAATTGGCCGTTTTCAGGGTTGATGGGGAGCTGACCGGAGATATAGAGTGTATCCTTGACGAGTATGGCCGGGCTAATCGGCGAAGTTGACGGCGTATCGGTTAGATGAATTATCTTTCTTGCGGACGCTCGTTCTTCGGCCGACCCGGCGGAAACAAAAAACATGGCCAGCAAAAGAATAATGAAACAAATGAAATTGAATTTGCTTTTCATCTTGCCTCCCGATGATCTTGAGTGTTTATTGAATAATTTTATCAAGTATTAAGTATTAATTGAAATTGAAATCTTGGCATTGGACGGAACTAAGACGTTTTTTTAGAAAAAATGCCCTTTATAGGACAAAAAACTGTGGAAAAAAGATAATAATTTGTTTCTAATTAAATAGGTAATCCGGTCCGCCCCGATTCTAGATCGATCCCAAATTCCTAACGCTAACGTCTCTTATCGTTTGGGCGGCTTCAATAGGATGATAAGCCTGACATTGGGACCTGCCAGCTCATCATAATCATCGTTCTCGATGGTGATTTCGTAAGTCCCAGGGGGAATATTGGCCATATCAGCCTTTTTCCCTACTGTCCAGGCGAACTGATCCTTTATGACCGGGATGGGCGGCGAGATAACGAAGGACCCGCAGTACACGTCGCACGTATAGGCGGGGTGAGCGTCATAATAAGCGGAGTGTTTCCAGCGGATGATGTATGTCGTGCCTATGTTGAGATTAGCGCCGTCGGGCGGAGATGTGACGTCGATAAAAGGCGGCGGCAAAGGATTGATCTTAATATTGGGACCCGTGAGCTCATCATAATCATCGCTTTCGATGGTGATCTCATAGGTGCCGAGGGGCACGATTGTTCCGTCGGCCTTTTTCCCCACCGTCCAAACAAATTGATCCTTGATCACCGGGATGTGCGACGCGATAACGAAAGACCCGCAGTACACGTCGCAGGTATAAGAGGGATGCGCCGTGTAATAGGCGGAGTGTGTCCACTTGATAGTGCAAGATGTCCCGGCATACAGATTGGCGCCGCTCGCTGGTGCAATGATATTGATGTTTGGCGCCTCGGCGGGTCCAGCTAAAAGGCCGTAGGACAAGGAAAAAACTAACACCAAAAGAATGACACCGTTTCTCATTTTCTTCCTCCCCTAAATAAAAAGATCGTTCTCTCGAGCTGATTAACCTCTTCTGATATTAACTTTAGCTGCTACTAGCCTTATTGTCAATAATGCTATCCCGATAGGCTGCCCACTTCTAAATTCCATGAAATCCCCGGGTGCGGGATTATTCCGAATCAGTTTTTTGGGGGTCGGGCCGAAGCAAATCCGTGTAATGCTTAAAGTTAAGAATAATTTGTCGATTATTTTCGGCCTTAAATAAGCTTTTTTGCCACTGGGTTCATCGCAATAATGGATACCTGATTCCGCTCAGGAACGGCTTGGCGTCCTAGAGCAAATAGATAGTCCGGTCCGATCCCATAACGCCATAGCAACTTAGGGGCATTCCTTCCCCGGGAAAGAAATGCCCCCTTGTCCGATGACTTCTACCGTCGCTAAGGATCAGAAGCGGACGACGAAACCGGCGGTGAAAGAGAAGCCGCTGAAATCGACTTTGGCCTTGCTGGGATTACCGGCAGGCTCAAGTTCGGAGATCCAAAGAATCGGCTCCGTCGCGAGCCCCAATAAACTGTAATCCGTGATCCACAGCGGCCCCTCGAACGTAGCATTTAAGGCTGGGACTGCCGGCCAGACCCAATCCACGGAACCCTCGAAATTGCTGAAGGCCGCATAGCGACCCTTGACCTCGGCGACGATTCCGAACATTGGAGAAAGAGCGAATTCCAGGCCGAGACCACCGTGAAATCCCAGGCCGCCGCCCGTGGTTCTGGCTTCCCAATTGACAGGAAGGAGGAACCAGAAACTGTGGTCGAAATCGACTTTAGCCAGGTAGTACCCCAGGCCGACGCTCAAGAAGAACTTCAAGTTGCTGCTGGTGGGAAGGAAATAATAGAACGTGGCCGTGATGGGGATGGCGCTGACGTTGGATTTCCAAGTCACTACAGGGGCGCCGGCGGCCGGGATGAGAGCGAAGGGCTCCGAAGTTTTTGTGGCTTGGATGTATCCCACGCCCAGGCCCACGCCTATGCTCGGAGAGAACTGGAAAAGGAGCTCGCCCCCGAAGTTCATGCCCAAATGAACGGGCAGGAATTCGCCGCTACCATAAGCTGACATGGCCTCAAACATATTGATAAGAGTGTCTGACCAACCCACAATGCCCTTGTTCAGGTCTCCCCCCATGAGGTAGTTCAGGCCGCCGTAGGCCTTGAATCCGAAGCGGCCCTGCGCCTCTACCGGCCCGGACAGAAGTACCAGCATGAGCAAAACGACGGAAAATACGCCAAGAAATTTTTTCATGTATCCTCCTTTGTGATGAATGCTATTTTCTAGGAATTTCAGGAAATAGTCAATATTCCGAGTCGTGCGCCTCACAAATTCCCGTCATTTCGTTGGATGACACGCTGATGCATAGGGGGTCGCGTCTACACTTTCCACTGTTATCGACACTGTCGAAAAAGCCTTTTCCCATTTTTCCCAGCGGTTCTTTCCAGCGTTTTCGTTCCGCGCGCAATTCCTGCTCATTTGCTGATGGCCTTTTCTAATGGCGGATATGCTGGCCCGCAACAATTATGCAGTCACATTCAATATTGAATCCATCGTTTTTTGACAAAAGAATCATCACGTTTCTGGAGAGTTTGCCATATACATATGGGATTTATTCAGCCTTACGCTGATGGTCGTCAAGACGTTGTTTGCATTTATCGCTCAAACCACGGAAACCGTCGGCACAGGTTTTGACGGGCGGAGTACTGCATTCTCTCAGGTCATTTCGTAAAAGTGGAAAGTGTAGACGCGACCCCCCTTTTTCTGCTCCCTGTGTCTTAGCCGGTGGCCAGCGCTCCTAACAAGAGTGGAATGGATTGTCCAAAAGATATAGAATATGTAGGACATTAAAGCGAAGAAAGGAGCTGGATCATGAGCGGAGAATACAAGGGAACGGCCCCGGCGGGCGCGGTCTACGGGCTCGGATTCATAGGCGCCGCGGTTTATTTCATCTCCACGGCCACGAGTTTTTGGACCGGGGTTCTGGGCTTCCTGAAAGCGATCGTCTGGCCTGCCTTCCTCGTCTATCAAGCCTTCAAGCACTTGGCGATGTAGCCGCTTTCTCCGGACGGCGGGCCTTCCTCCCGAACCCTTTGACTAACCAACGAAAATGCATCCGGAGTCCGTCGCTCTATCTACTGAGCTTCAAGCACTCTTGGATCATAATATAACATCTTAATTCGTCCGATGTAAATTGGATTAGCTCGGTCATATCTTAGGCACAAGTCGCCAATTGGGCATTGCGCACGCTTTTTGCTGCAACCCTCACTTTTCCCATAGGGTGATTTAGCCAAATCGACATTGATTTCGTCAAATAGGCCTTCTATAATTTGAAGGCAGACCAACATCATGCTGACCTTGCTTGCCTTGCCTGAAAGGAGATTGTAATGAAAGCCAAACGTGCGATTTTTGGGGTATCGGTTGTTTTGCTGTTTTTTTAATTGACCTTACCGGCGTTTGCCGCCAACTGGGTCTATGTAACAAAGTATGATTACTATGATCCCACAAAAGATGCGTTTTATGCCCATTCCCGCCTGTATATTGACTCCACAACCGTGGAACGGACTGGAAATACGATCAAATTTTGGGTTCTGGAAGTCTATGATGAGGTGCAACCAAGCGTGCGTAGGGGGTCGCGTCTACACTTTCCACTATTATCGACCCTGTCGAAAAAGCCTTTTCCCATTTTTCCTTGCGGTTCTTTCCAGCGTTTTCGTTCCGCGCGCAATTCCTGCTCATTTGCTGATGGCCTTTTCTAATGGCGGATATGCTGGCCCGCAACAATTATGCAGT
>Ga0315297_10000473_pt1 | contig 23432 bp, 17 predicted proteins | sample YL17G15_0_MG_FD_203628 | JGI IMG/M metagenome (GOLD analysis project Ga0315297, IMG submission 203628) | Sediment microbial communities from Yellowstone Lake, YNP, Wyoming, USA - YL17G15_0 | ecosystem: Environmental > Aquatic > Freshwater > Lake > Sediment | place: USA: Wyoming | collected... | reverse complement strand
CCTGACCTTCTAGCTTCTGTTGAGGAAACGCCACAGTGCTGGTTTGTATTATTCCAGAGCGAACAAACTCAGTTTTCTTTCCCTTACGCACATTCACAAGAGGAACGTAAATATTCCCCTTTGAATCTTTGTGCATAGCAAGAGCAGCACGAACATCCACGCCAGCACGGAAAGACTCAGGAGTACGCATAGGGTCAAGCGCACCAATCTGCGTAGGATGAACCATACGGGCTTCCATAGGAATGGCGCGCTCCGAGCTGATGCCGCCTTCGCCTAGAGACGTGACGCGCATGGAGGAATCAATAAGCTCCATGGGGTTCGTCTGCGTGGGCACTGCTACGAGCTGAGAGGTGTTAATAAACTTCAGAAGTCCTGGCGTAAACGGCGCAGAGGCAATAGCACTCTTAAGGTCTTTCTTGGCCTCTATTTTAATTGCTACTTTACGGGTAATATCCCGAGCATCAAGCTTGATACGCTCCTTAAAGAAGTCATCAATCATATACAGAGACTTGAAGTCCAAACTGTCTCGGTCATCAACCTCGTCGTTATTCTTGAATATTTTTAATACTTTGTGTGACGCATCTAAGATAGCATGTGGCGTCACCGTCTCATATGGGTGCCCTAGCGTTGCTTTGTTTACGTCAGGGTTCATGGAGGCTTTAGCGTAACGACTAAAGACTTCTTGAATCTTTGCTTCTGGCGTTGTTAGCTTTAAAGCTTCCCGGCCATAAGTAGGAACAACTTTGTTATAGAGACGGTCCACAACGCCTGTGATATTCTTTGGCGCCATTTGCCGATTCTTCTCAGCAAGAGCGTCGCCCCACTTTGCCACAATCTGTTCGTGCGTAACTCCTGCGCGAGTTAAGATGGGGTAAAGAGGAATCTTGGACGCACCGTACTCAAGTTGCATCTCGCCCTTTTCAGGGTCCATGGTGACGTTAAAGTTAGCGGCACCTTGCATATTGAAGTTAGCTTCAAGAATTCCATTGGAGCGCTTACGTGCGTACACACCTGGCTTTGGACGCACCATACTCGAAACAGAGTACTCGTTACCACCAACGATGAGCGTATGCCGAGGAGTGAACCATGGAATTTTGGCTAGCGTAAATTTCTTGGCTTCGTCCGTAATTTCTCCCGAGGCATTATCCCGAACGCGTATTGTACCTTGTACAGGCTCGAACAAAGAATTGCCTTCTAAGATGGCCGTCTTCTGCTCAGAAGGTGAGTAGTCCTTCTTCGTGAAACTCAAGTCTGAAATCTCAATAGTCTTACTCCGCGACTTGATGGGGAAGGATTCCATAATCCCCTCCATGACCTTCTGCCGGATGTGGTCACGCTTTGTGGCGGCATCAACCAAGACAGGCTGGACATCGTTCGGAGTGGTCATCTAGTTCCTTTTCGAAAATAGAGAAAAACGTTGTTATAAGTCTATGAGATACCTGAATGTGTCTCAAGAGAATGTTATGGGGCGGGGAAAGGTTAGAGGAATTTGGCTATAATAGCGCTTCTATTCCTCCTATAAAATTCTGTCAGCTGTCAGCGGTCTTCAGCAGAGCCTGTGCTAACCGCAGGCTCTGCTTCTATTTTTTTGTCTTCTTCCGCAAATACCTTTGCTGGGTTAGGCGGATAGACTTTGTCTTTTTCTGCAGCTATTTTTTTCTTCTTAAGCTCTTCAATGTGTTTGGGGTCGGCAATCAGCCACATAACATGCGCAATTCGCGTGCCGTCCTTAAGGTCAATGAAGTCCTGCTTTTGTAGCAACGCTTTACCCGATAGACAATGATTAATGACCTCTTCGTATTCACGGTTATTCGTGTGAGGACAGGTATACGCGGAATCATCTGGCTGAACTGCTTCGCCAGCATTAAGAGCTGCAGAACATTGTATGCAGCTGTTGTATGGTCTCCAGATAACGTACACCTTGGAAAAATAGCAAACCCTTAATGGCTCACTAACGTGCTCCGGCTCGGTCTTCTTGCCGACAAGGTTCCCTCCCTTATTGTCGCCAAAGACGTTCGTAAATTCAAAGTTTTGTGCAGTTTGTACGACGGAGCGGAAATCATCCATATCTACATTCCTTGTGATTGCTGCTTGTTTTGTAGTTCCATACGTTGGACTACAACAGCGTACAACACAAAGTCTTCAACTTGCAACTGGTGTAACCGGCTCTTCTTGGCGCCGTATTCCATTTGAGACAGCTCGTTAACAATTTGGTCCGCATTCGATATAACCTGTTGCTGGTTATAATTGGACGGACCTTGCAAAGCTTCTTGTTGCGTCTGCTGCGCCAGGTTGTTTTGCTGTTTCTGCATTTCAATCTGGATAGCGTTACTGATTCTAACGCCGCGTAGTGTCTCTTCTTTGATACGTGTCTCTTCACGGAGAGGGTCAATCTCAAATATTTCGCACATCGTGGTGTCCGACAGAACTTGAGAGCCCGTCTGCTTTCCTGTCTGCCACACGTTGTACATGAGCTGTTGCTTTTCAAAATCATCAATCATACGGAAAGGTGTCAGACCTACCGTAATCTTTTCCCAACCCAAGAACTCAGAACACTTGTCGTCAATCCATTGCATAAGGTCGACGATGTCCGCGATATGGGTCGCGAGTTGGTTCTCAATCATTCTAAGAGTCGCTTCCATGCCACGCCCAGTGAGTCCTCCGTAGAGGAACTCCATGGGAATTCCCAAGGTGGCAACGATACTCTTCTCGGCCTCTTGTATTTCTCCCAAGGTGAGCAGCGCGCGTCCTTGACCACCAATTTGAACCATTCCCACCGGGATGGGGGCGTACATAATATGCAGTGGGTCTTTACGGTGTAATCGAAGGTTGAGGTCGAGCTCGTCTTTCCACTTTGAGAGACTAATTTGTTGTACGGGGTCAGCGACTCCAGATGACTGAGTTGGGTGCAAAACACGGAATGGTACCAGATAGTCGAGCGCAATTGCCTCGTTAGCCTTTCGTAGAATCTGCGTAAAGTGAAAACGCTCCAACGCCGCCAAGATAGGAGGAAGACCCCACTGAGGATTGATACCCGCTGGAGCACCAACTTTCATGTGAAAAATGGCATCGCGTGCAAACTTAAACGGCTTACGCGCCTTAATGGCTTTTAAGAAGCCAATAGGCATTGTGTCTATAAGGGTCTTGTGGCCCGCGTTAACTCTGCTCACAACCTGCTGAGGAATCTTGTAATAGTATTCAGATTCTCCTGTGAGCGGATTATGGTCAATGTCCAGGTCTTTGGCGTCCCACCTAATAAAGTTGATTCCCTTAGCCAACAGAAGTTTTCTGTCTTCAATTTGGTCTTCAGAAGCTGTTACTTTTCCCTTACAAGCAGGGCACGAATACGTGAACTTAAGGTTGGTAACATCAAAGGTATACGCCGTGTTTTTGATGTTCGTAAGAGCGCTGCATTTCGTGCACTTTAAGTAGCGGACGAAAGGCTGGTACATAGAGACGAAGCTATTCCCATAGACATATTTGTCCAGAGACGCTTTAATAAGGAACTCTCTTACCCGGAGTGTTTTCTCTAGTAAATCTTTATGCCGCTGCTTGAGATGTTCGTTTACGGTCTCGTAAGTAATCTTGGTGATTGGATATTCACCGAATTTACGGAGAGCCGCAAAAATGTGCGGACTTTGGTAAAAGAGGTACTCACACCAGACAAACAGTTCCTTCAGCCGCTTGGGCGTATAGAGCTGCGAGTACTGGTAATAAGGATTCGAATGAGTCCCATCCATACCCCCGTGGTAGGGGTCAAACAATCTCATGGTGTCAGTCGTCATTTTGCCTCCGCTAGTTGAAAGGATAGTATATCGTGGAATCTAAAGTGAAGTTCATCAAAATTGGTGGAACACCTGCGTTTTATGTTCAAGGAGGACCTCATGATTCTTGGGAAAGGGTGTTTGGAAGTCAGTACGCAACCCAACAACGAGCTTGGATTTTTCCTGGTTACCCTCCCTTCCGGGATAACGTCATACGTGACATCAAAGAAATCTGTGAAGGTGCGCTCTCTGACGAGGAAGAACAGAAGGCATTAGACAATGGAAAACCATTGGAATACTGGGATGCTTTCGTCCGTGAGCACCCTACGGGGGGGAAATTTAATAGCTATGAGCATCAGCTTACCGGGACGGCCGAACTACTTACGTATTACCGCTGGTATCTTAGATGGGAAATGGGGACAGGAAAGACAAAAGTCGTTCTTGATGCCCTGCAACATTTACGAGAGAAAGCAGTTGTTATTTGTCCTCTTATCGCAGTCGATAACTGGGTCCGCGAAACTGACATACACTCCTCCGGAACGCTTTCGACTATCACAATTACTGGAACAGCAAAACAAAAAGAAAAGAAAATCCTTGAAGCTGCAAACAAAGATATTGTTATTGTCTCTTATGACACTGCTCGTCTTTATGGTGTACCTGTTCTGTGCGCAAAAGCTGCTGCGCTAAAGAAAAAAGAACGCGTGGGTAGTACGCCCTGGCACATGCACGTGGTGGACAAAGTAGCCACCCTCCCAGAAGATAAGCAACAAATTCACTACCTTGCGGCCTATTACGCCGGAAACCTCACACCCGCACAGATAGACGTGGAGGTAGACAAGATTGTCGGTCCTGTACCTCCTTTTCTTTCCTGTCTGGACTTCAAGGTTCTCATTCTCGACGAAGCGCACAGAGTCAAAAGTATAAAGAGTCAAAGAACAAAAGTCATAACGGCGCTATCAGCAAAGGCCACACGCCGGTACATGCTGTCTGGTACACCCACAATTGGTGACCCGCGAGACTTCTACACGCAACTAAAGATTCTTCATCCTGCGATTATGCCGGAGCAGTGGTTCACTTTCGTAAAGAAATTCTGCGAACATTCACCGTGGAATGAGCACGTAGTAACTGGCTACAAGAACATGCACATTATCAATACGAGGGTTAACTCGGTATCTAGCGAACGAAAGTTACTCGACTGCGTTCAACTTCCTGAGCAGCGTGACCAAAATGTTATGTACTACTTAAGCCCAGGACAGACCAAAGATTATAATAAGGCGGTCAAAGAATTTTCCTTGGGAGGTGAAGAGGCGAAGATTGACCTGTCTCAGGGCTCTACACGCTTGGGTAAACTTTTACAGATTTGTAGTGGGTTCTACTATATGCCCAAAGAAGACGAGAGCGCTCCGTGTGACAAGTGCCCATCATTGCAAGCTTGTTTCGACGCAGGTACAACGCCAGGAGATAAAGAATGCGTGAAGGATTCTTTAGGTAAAAATCCTCCTCCTACAATCCTACTTTACGCTCAAAACCCAAAGCTAGAAGCACTAAAGGATTTGCTCGAAGACATCCTGGATACAGAAGACCGTAAAGTTATCATCTGGGCGCACTTCACAGCTGAGCTAAACCACATCGAAGAACTCTTAAAGAAGAACAAATACGGATACGTACGTGTTGATGGCTCCAACACCAAGAACATAAAACACTATGAGAATCTCTTCCAAAATGATAAGGGTACCCGTGTTTATTTAGGGCAGGTAAACACTGGTATCGCTATCACCCTCACAGCAGCGCAATACTCAATTTACTACAGTCGCCCGTGGTCGCCCGATGCGTGGCTGCAATCAAGAGCCCGTAACTTCCGTATCGGACAGACGTCCAAAACAGTGGTCTATCGCTTGGTAGGTGCGCATACCGTCGAACAGCAGCAACTGATAGCTTTGGCTAATAGGTTGAATATTGGTAAGATGCTAACAACCAAGATGGATTGCCTCCTCTGTTCTAACTACGAGACATGTGCGGTTAAAGGGATAGAACCGTGGACAACGCTCTGTAAATATTCTTCTTCTATGGATAGACTCATAACACAACCAAAAACTGTTGCCCTCACTAGCACCAAAGGTTTAAAGTAAGTTAAAGGAGCACAAATGAATATCACCTTCGACCTTCAAGAACTCGCTCAACTTCTGAGCAAAGCTTTGGGTTGCGGAATACAAGCAGAAAACATTCATTTCACCGATGACGATTGCGTTACGCTGACTGAAGTCTCTATCGAGACCATAACCAAAGCAGCCCAAGCAACCCAAACAGCGCAACAACCCACTAACCCTCGTATTCCAGCGACCTGGTTGCCTCCTGAGGTACGGTTAGAAAACCACAATGAGCCCGTAGAAGAAGCCCCCGCTGCTAACAACTTTGACGACGTTATGAAGGCCAGCCAGCAAATCGCGCAACTTGCTTCTGATGAGTCCAAAGAGTTCCCGGCTGAGTTCATGCAAGAGATTCTGAACAAAATTCGCTAACCCTTACGGCGTAAACTCGCCCCAGGAGACCACATGTCTGAAGAAGACAATGTCAAAGAAGAGCGTTCGTCCGACAAAAAGTTTAACTATCCTGAAAACTTTATGGATATGGGCCTCCCCAAGGGAGTCATGTCGCCCTCCCAGGTCGGTATGTACCAGCGTTGCCCGCGCCAATATGAATATCGCTACGTACAGGAGTTGGTGGACCCACCAGGGGTTTCAATGGTCAAAGGCACTGCGATTCACAAGGGGGCTGAAATAATCCACAAGAGCATGATTGAGACCGGTAAGCCTTTGGACTTCAAAAAAGGAGCTGAAAGCGTCGCCAACTGTTTCGACGCCGAGTCAGCTTTTATTGAAAACTGGGACGGATTTTCTCCAGGCGTAGTCAAAGATGCGGCCGTCAACGGATATGCCGCGTACTATCGCCACGCTGTACCTCGTATCAAACCTATCAGCGCGGAAAAAACTTTCGCTATCAAAGTTGGAGTTGTGCCGGTGCGCGGTGTCATCGACCTCGTAGACAGCGTGCAAGATACGGATATGTCACTAGAAAATGACCCAGACAACCCTCGCATGGTGGAAGTTGTTTCAGATTTGAAAACCACTGCTAAGAAGTGGCCAGAACAAAAAGTGCGCTTTACGCCTCAGTTAACGTTTTATGCTCTTGCAGAAGGCACCAGTCGCGTTAGAATCGACTTCTTAATTGACAGTAAGACTGGCGTAAAGTACGAGCAGGAGAGGTCGGTAAGGGACGCTTTCGATATCAAGCTGTTAACAGAAGACGTTGAGGAGATTGCGGACTTTATCAAGAAGGGTGTGTTTCCCAGGTGTGACCCCACATCGTGGGCGTGTACCCCAAAGTTTTGTGGTTACTACGGAAGGTGCCGAGGGAAAAGATGAATATGCTCGTGAACTATAACAGCTTGCCCCAAAAAGACTTTTGGGCGCTGGTGAAGGCAACTGGAGACGCAGCAAGGCAGCGTTTCCTGGCTGCGTGGGAAAAAGTGGGAAGTGGGAAAGTCCTCAAGGATACCGAGGCTCAAAAGGCCCTCAACGACCTGTTCCTCTATACACACCAGCGCATCCAAGCCAAAGGACTCGAGAAGTTTTTTCCAACCCAGCAGTGCTACCCACTCGCACTAGGCACAGTTCAGGACCTCTGGTGGGTGGACCACTTCACAGCGGGCATCAACGCGTGGTCAACTGTGAACTGGTTTAGTTCTAGGAAGAATGCCAATGGCAAATTTAACGGAGCGTCAACGCATTTCATTTCAGACCACCACGGAGACCCTCTCTACCTGGTATCACTGTCTAATGGAGCTTGGCACGAGCCCCGAAAAAACAGAGACAGTATTAGCGTCGAAACTGTCAATGCAGGACGTTTGTTTAAGAACGATAAGGGAAATTGGGCGTACTGGGCGGGTGAGGTTCCACTTAATTTGCTTAACGAACTACCGCCTACATCAATTACTCCCCCATACAAAGGCGCTGAGTACCTGCAACCTTTTACCCTCGACCAAATTACAACTAACATCAAACTCAAAAGACTGGTAAAGATGGCTCTCGGCGAACGCATCTCATCTTTGCGTATGTCTCAGCATTCTGACTGGCGTGAAGGCAAGTCAGACATGGGTCCGATGTGGCCCTCAGCTGAATGTAACTCTGGCGCGTTTAACGAGGGTATGTTCCCGGTTGACCAGCTTGCCATCATTCAGAGTTTTGAAAATTCTCCCCTGAATAAGCCGGAGAAGCTTGAGGACCACTCGAAAATTGAGGAAGACAACGCTGAGAGCCCGGAATACGGCGTAAAAATTCCGACGCACACGGACGATGAACCCGACTTCGGTAAACACGTCCTTTCCGTGGTAGAAGCAAAACCTCACCTTGATAACTTGGGATTTACAAGTGGCCCTGCCAGTATCTACGACTGGGCGTTTAAACAGGCGGTGTCCATGTTCCAAGCTGCGTGGAACCACAAAAAGATGGATCTTGCTCCGGAGGCCGAACTTAAGGTCGACGGTATCCTCGGACCCAAAACAACGAAAGCATTGTTGGAAGCAAGCCAGCAATACGAAAAAGACGGTAGCAACTGGAGGTAAGTCGACATGGACGTAAAGATTGAGACCAAGTGCGGGCGCTGTGGGCGCAAGAGTGAGACGAGCGTTAGCCTCGACCGTGCCAGCGAAATCGTAAATGGCGACAAAGAAAAGACATCGGCTCTGAAAGAGCTCACGGAAAGCATCCGTAATTACGACAGCAAACTTCTCCCGGACGTACTCATCCTCGTAAAGAACGATGATGGTGAGTATGACATTGAAGCACTTGACGACTTGTGCGAGCTCGATGGCAAGCGCAACAGGGGCTGCAAGGCTCGTGTGAAGTACCTGGTGGAAGACCTCATGTTCCGCATTAAGCACGAGGCAAAGCCTGCGACCACAACCGAAACCGAAGGCGAAATCCCCAAGAAGAAACGCCGCACAAAGGCCGAGATGGAAGCCAGCAGGGCTTCTGCGGAGGCGTGACATGGAAAAGCTTGGAGTAGAGGAGAAGGTCGAAAAGACGGCTGAGACTGCTGAGACTGCTGAGACCGTCGTTGTGCAACAACGCTGCCCTTGGTGTCACCGCATAGTTGAAGACCTTGATACTGTCGGCGGACTGTTAAAGTGCCCTGAGCACGGCACGGAGCCATTCGAATGACTAGTGGCGTTAGACGCAAGCAGATTGACCCAGACAAGACGCTGCGGACTATACGCGCACTGTACATGGTAGCGTACAACTCAGAAAAGAGTCTCCTCCTTTGCGCTACCGAGCTGTTCCATTTACTCGGAGACATCCTCGAAGGAACTCCTCCTGAGAGGCTTGTCATGCATCAGATTGATAAGTCAGAAGTTCTAGCAGAGCTAACGGCGCTGTCAGAATAAAAACCAGAAACACCCAGAAGGAACAGAACATGTTTGAAACAGACCCTCAAGACCTGGTTGCGCCCGACGATAACGACGAGACACTCGACGTAGTAGAAGAAAAAGAACCTGTGACTGAGAAGAAAGGAAAGAAAACCGCGAAGACTTCGACCGAAAAGAAGTCGGTAACCAAAGTCGAAATTCCAAAGAATCTGCGTATTCCTTTGAAGGACATCACGTTTCCTGACCGCTATAACCGAGACAAGGTTGGGGATATTAAGGGTCTCGTGCAGTCCATCATAACTGTGGGCCAGAAGGTCGCTCTCCTCGTGCGTATCGACCCCACAGACCCCAGCAAAGTTCTGCTCGTTGATGGTCGGCGCCGTTACGCCGCTATGCTTGAAGCAGGCGTCAAAGACGCACTCGTCACTTTCACGGATGACGACAACGACGTAGACGCTTACCTGACTTCGATGCTAACTAACCTCGCGCGGGAAGGACACAACCCAATCGAGATTGCAGAGTCATTCCAGTATCTCGTCGACTCGGGTAAGAAGAACAAGAACATCGCAGCGTCTTGTAGCAAGAGTGAGGCTTTTGTTTCTCAGCACCTCAACATTCTGAAGCTGCCGCCAGAAGCCATCAAATATGCCCGCTCTGAAAAATTGAAGTTTGCGCACCTGCGCTCGCTGCTGCGTGTCTTCAACGAAGAAGATATCAAGTTCTACGACAAAGTCTTTGAAGCCACGGTGGACAACGACTGGACACCAGAAGATACCGAGAACGCTATCGTCATCTACTTGGACAAAAAGGCTGAGAAAGCAAAGGCAGCCGGAACGAAGAAAGACAAGAAGAAGGCAGGGCGTCCGACCAAGAACAAGCCCAAGCTCAAAGACTACGCAAACCTGTCTCTCAAACTGGTCTCTCAGAAAGAAGCCCGAGCGTACTTCCTAGAGGCCAACGAGTTGGTTGAGTCCGCCAACACCAAAGACCGTGTGAATTACTACAAAGGCATCATCATTGGTATGGAGCGCCTGAGCGGTCTTCGCGACACGTTCTAAACGCTCACTACCACCACGTCTACCCCCACCGGACTTTTGTCCACTAATTGACGCCGTAAATTTTTCAAAACTACCAGCTTAACTTGTCGTACCCGTTCTACGGTCACACCTGTTACAGCTGCTAGCTGAGGAAGAGTTTTCGGTTCAGTCTTTCGCTCGTCCTGAGCAATATTGTAATACTGGAGAAGGATGAACCGGTCACGAGCTCGTATGGGCATGTCATTGAGCACCTTACGGAGTAGAATGGCGTTATCGTTACTAATCGTAAGGTCTTCAAGGTTCTCATCTGGCCCTGGTCGGTTCATCGCTTCTTCTAGTGGCACAATAGAAGACATCGTCGTAATCTCTTCGGCGTTAACGGCGTTAAAATCGTGGGGTCTTCGCTTTCTTCCTAGCTTAACACATTTAGGTTGTAATGTGCGTAATGGGTTATCTGTTCGCACACCACAATGGATACACTCATACGACCCTAGTTTTTGACTTTTCTTAACTGCTTTTTGTTTGTGCGATGGTACGTGAACAATCCCACTTGCGTGTAACTCGTCCAACATTTCTTTGCGTATCCACCAGGACGCGTACGTTAAGAACCGTGTGTCGCGGGCCATATCAAATTTATCTAGCGCCACTAGCAACCCAACATTGCCTGCAGAAATTAATTTCTGTATGACTTCTGCCGATTTGGCGAGCTTTTTAGCCGATGTAACTACAAAGCGTAAGTTGGAAACTATAAGTTCTTCTCGTGCCACAGAGTCTCTGGGAGACCCGCAATATACGCAGTAAACTGGTGGCGCAAAAGCATCAAAACGGGCGCTACATTCGGTACAAGTGATGGCTTTACTTGTTATACGTTTTGGGGTAGACGCACCACAATCAGGGCAGTTATTAACTTTTGTAAGGTGGGGTAAGCGCTTGGCACATTTAGGACAGCTTTTGTAGCGTAAAAGAAGTTCATATTCTCTAGCTGGTGTGAGTACCTTATGCTTACCCACATCGTCGTAATAACTCCTAAATGTGCGACTCTCAAAGAAATTATCCATTTACCTCACCTCCTGTACTAAAAGGGTAATCGAAAGAAGTAGACAACGCAACGACCGAGCGTTAACCTTTAACCCCTTTTCACCGGAGAAGACAAAAATGGCAAAACTGTCCAAACCATCCCAGACAAACACAACTAACGAGGAGAAAGAGATGCCGAAGACTGAAGAGACCCCTGTCCCCGCTGCCATCGAGAAAATAGTGCCTGAAGCTATCGCTACAACTGGGCACAGCATAATCGATGCGTATGCGCACATTCCTGCGTTCGTAGAGCGCTACGGTAAGCCGCTCTTGCGCATCGAGGCTGAGAACGTAAGTAGCGAAGTTGTCGACAAGACTTTATGGTCTCTTCCTGAAGAGATGCAAGACAAACTCTTCGCAATCATCGCTAAGATGAATCCGCAGAAGAAGGGAGTTGTTACCGATAGCGGGCAAACAGATTTCCTTGAGATTCGTCTCAATCAAGGAACTGGTAACGACCAAAATCGCCCTGAAGATTCCGTGTCCGGTCACTACTATCTTTCCAGTGTGGAGAAGATAGGCAAGTCGTTTCTTGCCACACCTCTTCTTATCTGGGAAGGACGCCAGATGTGGGAGCAACGCGGCGACGACGCCAAGGGACCAAACACACCCGAGTGCACGTCCCTAGACCGCCATATGGGAGACCACTATGGCGCATGTGAACAGTGCCCATACCTCCCGTGGCGTGACAACAAACCAAGTCGTTGCGGTAACACCGTCACTGCCATCCTTCTCATCAAGGACTCGTACGAAATTGCGATGTTGCGATTCCAACGCACGTCCACACCGGCTGGTACACAGCTCGTCAAGTTTGCTAAGAGGGGCACTGTACCTTGGGCACGGTGGTACAAGTTTGAAGCTGAAGTTCAAACCAAAGGTAATGACAAACGGTGGTTCATTATCAAAGCCGCTCCCACGGATGAAGTAGTGGACAAAGACCTACAGAAATTCTGTGACGTAATGTGCACCGTCGCAGAGCGTGATTACTTCTATCCTCGTGTGGCCCGCCAGTATTCCCAAAAAGGTAGCAACTCCACTCCTGCTCTCGCTGCGACCACTGCGCCTGACCCCAATGCTCCAACTACAGTTACAGACGAAAACATGGGTGACTTCGGAAACATGAAGCCGTAAGACGGTAGTTTATGTGGGATTGCCTCTACGCTTAAGGCGTAGAGGCTTTCCCCTTTTTTCTCGCTAAAAGGTGCACAATGCCAAAAGACCTAACACCATTTTTGTTGCAGCATGCTCCGTGGTCACTAAGCAAAGTTGAAGCAGTCAAGCAATGTCCTCTCAAATTTAAATACGGATACGTCAACAAGCCCGACAAGGCCGCGTTAAAGCTGACTGACAACTTTGATTCTCGTGTTGGTAAGGCCGTACACAAGCTTTTAGAGATGCTGGTGCTTGGGCATAAAATGGAATCGGCCATCCAGTTTGTCACACGAGAAAATAAGTTGGTGACACGTGAAATAGAGTCACTTGAAGCATCACGTCCTGCTGCGGAGAAGTTCATCTCGACCTTTAACGCCTTTCGAGGGCAGGGTGACCGTCATGAACTTCTAACAGAAAAGAAGATAGCTGCTGGATTTAGCGGCGACAAGAAACCATTCTTTGAGAAGTGGGGGTCAACGAACACCATCCTCTTACGTGGTGTAATAGATGTTGGTTTAATCTACCTCGATAAACCAACAGCCATCATAATAGACCACAAAACAGGAAAGAATAAAGGCATAGCCCATTACGCAAATCAGTTAGACTTCTATGCCTTTTTAGTTAAGTCTAATTATCCACATGTTATGCGTATGATACCCGCAATACATTGGGTGCAAGATAAACAGGTTGAGAACGGTGCCGATATGGATTTATCCCGACTTGACGTCCTTATGGACAAAGTCGTACAGTTCATGTTGGACGCGACTGAAACTATCGACGGGTCTAAACTGGATAACACGCAAACGGGAGTATTATGTAGCTGGTGTGACTACTATGCGCTATGTCCCGAATTTGCCACTCACGTAAACGGTGCTACTAATGACCAAGAACAAGAAAAAGTCCTCGGCGGGGTCGAGTGTATTGGACCCATCAAGGGGCTTAACACCTGAAATAAAGCGAAAAATTTGGCGTCATCTTCCGGCTGAGACCTGGGTCAAAATAATAAAAGACGCTCAGAGTACTCTAGAGCCTTATCATTCAGGCTCTAAAGTCACTTCCTTATGCCCCACAATTGACCACGACGAGACTAGCCCTTCTTTCGGAATAGATACAGACGAGTGTTTTTGTTATTGCTTTGGATGTGGATACCACACCAACAATCCCATTGAACTTTACTCCGTAATTACCCAAAAAACTCTGTCTGAGAGTCTAGGTGAGTTAATCGAGCTCCATAAGCTCGATTTTATTCCTAGGGACATTGCAGGTAAGCTAGAAGAACAACGTGTAAACTACGCTATGAAGGCAGCCGTCTTTACGGTGTGCCATGAAGAGATGTGCAAGGCTATCGCAAATGACTATAAAGGAGAGTACGCGTACGTTAAACCTGCCGTTAAATGGCTCACAGAAGAACGCGGCATAGACATAGACATTTTACATATGTTACCTATAGGGGTTTATCCAACGCTTGCTAACCTTAGCAATAAACTTTCCGATAAATTCCTAGCACGTGTTGCAGCAGAACAATCTCAGAACATAAACTCAATTCCAAATACACCTGACGTAGCTAATGCTGCCGTAGAGTACTTTAGTAGTATGAACAGAGGAGGCGGTGACAGAGACTTCTTAGGGTCCATAGTCTTCCCTCTCGCGTGCTCCGTTAACAACATAGGTAGTTTCAAATTTAGAAAACCTATATCGCAAGGTGTAAAATCCTTCTACGTGCATGACGACCCTTTTGACGAATACTCAGGTCTATTCGGGCTAAACTGGGATTACTACAAAAACTGCTGGGGAGACAAGAAAGACAAACGCGCAGTCTACCTTGTTGAAGGTGAGATGGACGCTCTGTCCATTATGGCGCACATGGCCAAGACAGGGAACACCTCTTACCCGGTACTTAGCGTAAGTGGTTCGTCTGCTACTTCTACTCTAAAGAACATACTAAAAGAAAGTTCCGTGTCTTCCTTGTACTTTGTTGGAGATTCCCCAAACAAAGGAGGAGACCTAAAACCATCAGAAAGCGGTGACAAAGTAGTTAAACGTTGGATTGAGACTATGGGAGATATTAACTCATATGTCTTCACGGCCACCGCTTGGGCTAAACTAGCCCCAGGTGACGACCCTGACTCAGCAGTGCATAGAGTTGGCGGGGATGTCGTTATCGACGAGCTATTTACTAACCAAAAAGAGAACTTTTGTCCGACTAGTAAATGGCTGTATCAGTGTGCGTATACTGAGTTGTCTGAAATTGGAGAAGATGACTACAGGCGCTTCATAGAAAAAGCAGCTGAGTACGGCCAGTTTTTAACGAATACGCTAGACCGAGAGAGTTTCGTAGCGAACGTCGTTGATGACTTTCCGTCCATAAAAGCTGAACCCCTTAAACGCGGCATAGCAGGTCTGGTTAAAACCGAAGCTGGTTTTATCGAGAACTGCCGTCTATCTCTGATGGAGCATCTATATGTCGTAGGTACTGAAAGTGGCGCCGACAGAAAGCTACTCTTACTCGATAAAGAAACTCAGACTGTACACCGTATAAAACTCGACAGTGTTAGCGCTATCGCTAGGGAACTAGCGCCTATTGCTGGACGACTCACTGAGTACGTCCATGACCGCGTTGGTTATCCGCCATTTGTTATCGACCCTTCTACTGAAGAAGGTGATGGCCTACTAAAAGTATCCGACGAAAAAGTAAGGTTTTACATGAACGAAGCAGTTCTTGACCTTGCTAAGGGTATGCCAGACATACACGAAACCAAACTATTTCGTCAGGGTTATCACCGTATCCACGTTACAGAATCAGACATCCGAGAATACATTGTGTGTGGAGAACGGATTATCAAGATACTACGTGAGGCATCTGGGACTGTGTACAAAAAACTTGATGGTCCGCGTGACCAAGGGGTCTTATTCGACACAGGTTACTTACGGGATGCGCGGGTAGAAGACCCTTGGTTTCCTGGTGGAATAAGTGTGGAAAAGCTGAATGAACACAAAGATACCAACTTAGTAGACGTGTTCGATAAGATTGAAGCTCTGTTTAGTACTGGGTTCTATTTCAAAAATAATAACACGGTCCCACCAATGCTAGCGGCGCAAACAATCTATTACGCTATCAATAACGCATTCAAACGCCAAAACATTATGTACGTCACGGGCGAAACAAGCTCAGGCAAGTCCTCCCTCGCAGGTGTGTTCAGCAAGATTTCCAGTCACAAGTCCATCCGGCTTATCTACATGGCTCAAGGTCACATGGGGTTTACGGAAGCCAGCGTTAGCCGTCTAGCTGACGGTTGCCGTTTACTCATGGTTCTCGACGAAGCTGAAGCAGACGAAGGGTCAAGCAAATCTTCTGCTGTGAAAGCCGTGCAAGAAACGTTTCGCGGTGTGGTTAACGGCGACGGAAGTACACGTGTCCGCGCTTCTATGACTAGTCAAGGTGTCATTACCAACGACATCTTTTGTCCCGTCATCTTCTGCGCCATTGGCGGCGTGGAAAAAGCGCAAGACTTCAACCGTATGCTCATCGTTGAGACGCAAAAGCAAGCCGGGCGTGATAGCGCCATTAACATTGTTGAGAAGGCCTTTGGTAAAGAATACGCCTGGAAGTTGGCTCAAGATTTAGCCTTAGGTCTGTACCCGCATATACCCGCTATTCTGCAAGCATACGAAGACATAACTTTGGAGTTCCCAAACTTCAAGACCTACACAGGCGTCGTTATGGAATACAGGTATGCGTCTAGCTTGTTTCCAGTACTCGCTATCATGAAGTACTTAAAGAAAGACTGGATAGGATTTCTGAAGAATTACGTAGAAGATAACGCGGACAACATCTCCAGGGCTGCCAATATTACCGAGTCTGAAACCCTGGTCTCTGCCATGATGCACAACCCCGTCGTTGTGGTTCCCTCGGACAATAAGGATGACCGCCAGATACGCAGAGCATCCATTGCGCAGCTTCTGTCGAATCCCGCGCTTCGTGAGCGTATCAACACGGCTTCCTGTGGAATCTACTTCGACGAAGAGAAAAACCTGCTACTCGTCCTTCTTGACCAAGCCCTCACCGAACTCTTACCGGGGCTGTACACACGCCAAGGGATGAAGAGTCAACAACTACGCCAGAGTCTTATGCGTAGCAACATCGCTTTAACAACTGAAGAGATGTTAGAGAGCGGTATCATTCCCCGCAGTTACATTGTACTAGGTCATGGCGTAAAACCGCACAACGTGGTGGTGCTGAAAGCTAAGTCTTGGATGCAGGACAACGGTAAAGTCTCTACGATACCGCAACCTCCAACTAAAGGTGTGATAACCGATGACGGAGACGAAAGAACCGACGTTGAAAAAACCCAGGAAGAAAGCAAGTCCCTCGGTGGAGGAGAGTCTTTCTCAGCCTAAAAAAATGCTCTCAACTGAATGCGGTATGTGTGCCAATGGCTGGTCAGGAATCAGCTGCCCTGCCTGCCCCCTGTATGGCCAAAAGCACTTCATACACACAGGTGGCCCAAGTGAAACAGACTGTTTTATTGTCTGTGAGTCACCTACAGTAGGCCCCTCTGCCGACGTGTACAAACATATAGGTTGGAGTTCTGGGCTGGAAAAAAACGTTAAAATTCTGCTAAATGATTACCGGACAAAGAATCCAGCGTACAACAAAATAGAAATGTACTTTACGTACGCGGTGCACTGCGAAATTGAAAAGCCACCAGCTATAGCAGTAGAGAAATGCGCAGACATTCTTGAGAGCCAGTTAGTACGCTGTACGCCAGAAGGACGACCCATTATCGTCCTGGCCTTTGGTCCGACCGTACTGCGCTCGTTAGGGATTAAGTTTCAAAAGCACGCAGACGTTGTGGGTAAATTTCACTCTATTAAAGTTAGAGGACGAGACGCCTACGTTTTCGCGTCTATTTCTCTCAAACACATGGTCGTCAAAGCTGGTTATGTGGACATCGTTACGCAGCACATCAACACCTTTATGCAACAGGTGCTCCTGTCCAAACTAGGTAAGCATCCTGTTTTGCAGGCCAACGTAAACAATATTGCAGCGAATTACGTGTTTCCTACAACTGTACAAGAGGTAAACGACCTTGTTGACAAAATCGTCGCTTACGCTCCTAACGGGATGCCTCCTGGACGACAGTTACTTGCTATTGATACAGAAACGAACACTCTTTACCCGCATCGGAAAAAGCTCAAACTACTTACGGTTACTGTCGCGTGGGACGCGGGGTGTGCGGCTTCTATTCCAATCGAGCACGCGGACTCACCGCTCACTCTGGAATCTGTTAGAGACGCCTTAATTCGCCTGTTCAATTCCGAAAACCCCAAGGTGGGGCATAATATCAAGTACGACTTCAAGGTTTTACGCCGTAAAGGCTTTAAGCTCAACAATATCATTTGGGATACAATGGTATGCGAGCATATTCTTGCTGAGGACAAGAAGGGCTTTTATGGTTTGAAGGAATTAACTCGCTCGTATTTACCAGCCTATGGAAATTATGAAACTGACGTAAAAGCGTACAACAAAGACGTGATGGCTGATGCTAAGAAAGAAGCCAAGGACAAAGGTGAAAAGCTTAGTAAAGCTGAACAATTACTTCTTGCTGATGATGGGTACGCAAGTATACCTCTAGATGTCCTCAGTAAATACGGCGCTATCGATGCGGATGTCACTTGGCAGATTGCTGTACGCCAGCGTAAAGCAATGCAAGTAGAGACTGAGAGGTTCGTTAAAGCTAGGGCACCTTTCAATAATCACTCAAACGAAGACCTACGTAAAAAAGGTGAGATACTGTGGACTAACGAAAACCCCACAGTTGTAATTGGCCGAGGACCATCTTGGGACCCACTTATACGCTTAACCACCACACGGGCTATCCCTACGCTAACAACGCTAGCAAGGATGGAAGACCGTGGCGTGTGTGTAGACCGGCCTTATACACAGCAACTCGCAGTTAAGATGGAGCAGTCTTCTCGCGAGGCAGTTATCAACCTTAACTCGATGCTACCTAAAGGCTACTCAACCGCTTTTAACCCTGCGAGCGCTCCACAGATTCGCCAGATACTTTACAACATTGGGTATCTTCACCCTGAGACTGGAAAGCTAGTCTGCTACGAGGGCATTGAAGAACCGCCCAAAACAGAGAAGGGGGTTATATCAACCAACGCGAAGTTCCTAAAACTTCTGGCGCTTAAGCACAAATGCCCGTTCTCCAGGACGCTGTTGGAGTTTCGAGCGATGCAGAAGGCCCGCAACACGTTCATCGAGAACATTATGGTTCTCACACGTGAAGATGACCGGATGCATACGCACTATCACCAACACGGCACCTCAAGCGGGCGTTTGTCCTCAAGTATGGAAAACATGCAGAATATCCCTAAGAAAATAGGGATTCACAACATAAAGAAGATTTTTATACCCTCGCATCCCTCCCTCGCTTTTGTAAACACAGACGCCAAAGCAGCGGAGGTCCGCATCTATGCCGCTTACAGCCATGACAAGAACCTCATACAAGCTCTCAACGATGGCCTAGACCCTCACAGCTTCGTGGCGTCGCTGGTGTACTCTCCCGCAAACATTCTTAAAGGTATCGCGCCGGAGCACCATAAACAGACTCTGGCTACAGTCGGTACAGATGATGAGCACCCCTGGACCTACGAGGATTTCTGTGAGCGAGATGCTTTCATAGATGACGGATTAAAGTTACCTGACGGCAAGAACTCGTCTTTGTTTAAGTACGGAGTAAAGCTCTGCGACCTTCGCAGCATCATTAAGCGCGTGGTGTTCGGAATTCTTTACGGCGCAACACCGGCAAAGGTGTCTTCGGTTGTTAGCATTCCTGATGACCAAGCACAGGTCATCGTGAATACCCTGTTCACTATGTTTCCAGCTATGAAGAGCTACATTCAAGACACCAAAGACCAGCTTAACTCTTTCAACTTTGTCGAGACCTTTATTGGGCGTCGTCGGCGCTTCAATAATCTGCACTCCCTCCCCTTCTTCATGCGAAATAAGGCAGAGCGTCAGAGCATCAACTTCAAGATTCAAAGTACGAGCTCTGACATCGTTATGGACGTGCTGCACCATATAGAGTTACCGCTACATAACGACCTTCGCGGGGAACTACTGCTCACGGTGCACGACTCCATTGGTTTTGAATGTCCCAAGAATTATGTGAGTCAACTACCTGATTTCATTAAGAAGTATGGCGTAGACTACGTAGCCGACCGTTACCCTTGGCTACCTGTTCCTTTCCAATGGGACGTTGAAGTGGGTAATTCTTACGGCGAATTGATGTCCGTGCCTAATTACTTAAAGACCATAGAGAACGTACAATTCCTAGCTCCTGTTAATCCAGAAGACGAAAACGACTTTATTGAGGTTGAGATACGTGAAGACTTGGATGCAGATTTAGGTCTACTAGATGTCGGTTAGCCCGTAGCTTTTGCCTTAGCTTTCTCATCCTCGCTCGTATAGTAGAACTGCAAATCACTCGTCACAATCTTAAAAGCTAGCCACCCAAATATTGCAGCGTGAAGACAGTCATCGGGAAGTGACATGGCATGAGTCCAGACTTTACGGCCAGTGGCCGTAATATCCTCGTACTCGTTCATCATGTCGTCGATGGCTGTCTTCATCTGCTGAATGGGTCCCAGCTCGACATCTTGCCTTTTTAACAGAAGGAAAAAGTTGTCGACAATCGTGGTCTTGTCCACGGTGTATCTGTCAATTTGATTCCAAATTACAGGTTTCGTTTGGCTGGTATACTGAGCCTGAGTAACCTTGTGTACGCCTAGCCGTTTACGTAGAAGGTCATTAGGTGCGTGACCCTCACCTGCGTCACCGACTATAAGGCCAACCTTATAAGACAGACACACGTTGGCAATTTCTTCAATATTATTTACGGGATTAACTCCAGGGTAAGTTTTATAAAATAAGCAAACAAGCTTTTTGTCCCTCGGACGGTAACCCCAAATCCAAAGAGCTGTTCTGGATACGCCCGTAGTACCCCCACCTGTCCAGTCAACACCAGCAACAATAGTTGATATATCAGTGTGTTGTTTGGTATCAGGATATTGCTGGAGTTGTTTTCCAACACATAGGCGCTCGACTTCTTCTTTTGAAATCATACGCGAACCTACATCATCAGAAACTCCTAATACCTCGTTCTTAAATTTTGACTCAGGAAAAGATTCAAATTTGGTTAGGATGCGTTTCCATCTAATGCGCGCCTCATCGTACAAAGCGTAGTCATGCTTCGCCATAGAATGAGGGTTGTACTCAGGCATAAGCGGGGAACTGATATGAAAACCCTTGATATGAAATTCCGCTTCAACAGCCGAATTCTTAAAGTCGTTGAAATCAACCCACTGGCCTATGAAAGGGTCTAGGTACTTCCCGCATTTAAGGCAGATTATTCCTTCTTTACCAATGGACTTAACAGAGTCTACGTACTGATGCGTCTTGCAACCGTCACACTGCATCACCCATTCGGTCTGGCTGCTGTTCTCCCACAAGTACTGGATGGTATTCTCCATTGTCTTGGGTGTACCAGCATATGTCTCGAAAGCATATTTAGAGTGAGAAAGGCACTCGTTTCCTACGATGATGACCGGGTCGTAAAGAATGTCCTGAACCTCGTCATACATGTTCCTATCCGTTGACGGACCACGAAGACGGTCTGCATCGTCTAGGGCGTAAGTGAAAAGCATTTCCGAACCATTTCGGTATTGCTTATGGAAAACACGGTCTGCTAAACCAGAACGTAAGAAGGTGCGGCTAATATGAGGAGAGTACCTCATTGTTTTGGCGACACGTGTGTTAGAAAAACGGACTGTCTGCTCCTTAGTCGGACTTATAAACATTACGGAGAAATGTGGTATAACACTACACTCAGTAATTGCGAAGCTGGCTAAGGTGGTGGACTTACCAACTTGTCGTCCTGTTTTAAATAAGGTGCGTCTGGACCTACAATCGTAGAAAGCGCGGTGCATAGGCCAATTCGTTAAATCGAACTGTTTACCGTTTAGCTTTATCCAAGACTCGGCAACCTCACTCAACGTTGCTTCAACTTTACCTGACATAAGGTAAACATAGGGAAAGAAAAGGAAAATGTCAAAAGAGAAAAAAGAAATTATCCACTATGCAGACCAATATGACATCCCTCGTGTGTCTCCTGCAGAAGCCATTCAACAGATAAAGTTAGGCATAAAGTATGACCAGTTCGGCAGTGTCATCTGCCTTGTGGGTCAATCAGGAGTAGGAAAATCACAAATCATTCACCAAGTTGCGCGCGATATGAAGCTCAGCAAGGTGGCAGACGTCCGGACAGCTCATTTCAGTATTCTTGGTGGTGGCGTTCCCAAACTCCAAGGAGATAACGACAGGTTCTTCAACATCCTGCTTCCTCCTCAGTTTCCAAATGAAGACGAATCCGCGCTCATTTTCTTTGATGAAATCAACCAAGGCATGAGCCATGCCATCAGCATGTTCTTCAGCCTCATTGAGGACCGGCGCATCTACGATTACGAGCTCGGGAACAAAGTCAGCATCATCGCGGCCATGAACCCCAACACGGCCCAATATGTGGTGCAAAACATTGAGAGCAACGCGGCTATCCGGCGGCGTCTCAAGTTCATGTACGTCGTGTCCAACTCCAAAGACTTCCTCACCCACGCGCGCACGAGCCAGTTCCACTACACCGACATGGTCTGTAAGGCGATTGGGCCTCAAAGCAAACCCTGTCACCCATCGGTTCTGGAGTTCTTGGAGTCTTCCCCGAGCTGCATCGAAGACGGCAAGGCAAGGGACAACAACAAGCAGTACCCATGCCCGGCCACCTGGCAGAAGGTCAGCACGGACAGCTACGTCATGGAAGTAGAAGGCATTCCACTGACTGGCGACTTCGCGCGCATCAGGTTCGCGGGGTCCATTGGCATGACCATGGCGCAGCAGCTCTCTGGGTACATCCAGGACAAATCTGCGTTCGTCAGCGCTGACGATGTCGTTCTCAACTTCGAGAAGGTGCGACCAAAGCTCGAGAAGATTGTGGAGAATGGCGCCCTCGAAAAGCTCGTCGGGCTCACCAATGACGTACTCGAATATATCTTCATCAACGAGCCCGCCAACACTGACCGTACGGCTGAAAATTTCATCAAGTACCTACAGATAATCCCCAACGACGCTAGCATTGCTGCGATGCAGCAGATACCGGCAGTCGCAGCAACCAACCGCGCTCAACCGTACCTCAGCAAGCTCATGAAGGGCTTGCGCAACCAGAAGGCTTTCATTGAGTTCAACAAGAGGATGGAAGATGCCCACAAGAGCATCGAAGACAAACTCAAATAAGTTTCACGCTTAGACGTGTCAACGCTGACGCGAGATGGTCTGACCTGTCCTTAACGTACAAATAAGCAGCCGCAAGACGAGCTAGCTGCACACCCACGGCGTTCTCCGCGAACTCAGTGTGCTCTAGCTTGCTCTTGTTGAGGTGTCCCCAAGCTTGGGACACCTCTTTTTTTAGCCCGGTAGACTGCGCCTCTTTAGGTTGAAGCTTGTCCAAACTATCTTCGGCAAACTTTAAGTTCTCTGGAGGGAGAACAAGTCCTTCACGAAACATACACACGGCTGCGTACTGCTGAACATCTTCGTCGAAGTCAGGAACCGTCTGCTCGTCTGGGTCCAAGTTACGAATGACAGACGCCTCGAACACGCCCCACGCCATGTGCGCTGTATGGGTTTCTTGGATAACATCCATACTGAATGGCTGGTCATTGAGCGCCTGTACTGTGCGTTGAAACGTTAAGTTGTCCCAATAGAAGGAAGGCTTCTTAAGCAGCGTAATGGCTGCTTGGATTTTGTCTCTCTCAGGATTGTGGAGAACAAAACCATCACGCTCTAAAGAGAGCCACAAAGATTCAGGTTCCCATTCGAGAACTTCGTCTTTATAGAGTGCCCTGACAGCTGTGATAAGC
>Ga0315297_10000470_pt1 | contig 23514 bp, 32 predicted proteins | sample YL17G15_0_MG_FD_203628 | JGI IMG/M metagenome (GOLD analysis project Ga0315297, IMG submission 203628) | Sediment microbial communities from Yellowstone Lake, YNP, Wyoming, USA - YL17G15_0 | ecosystem: Environmental > Aquatic > Freshwater > Lake > Sediment | place: USA: Wyoming | collected... | reverse complement strand
CTGCTCCGTAAGATAGTATCCGAAGACGGTTGTTCGTGCAGCAAGCGACGTGTACCCTCTTACTGCAGTGATTCGTCCAAGGAGGACTTCATCTACTTGCTCCAGTGCACAGGCAAGAGTTTCCAGATCCCCGCCAGTGCAGACTGCTTTACTGTAAATTTCCGGAAATGGTACAGCTGTGGAAGAGGTACAACCAACAACCAACACAACTACCAAGGACCGCATACGTTTGCCCTTTCAAGCACCGAAGACTTATACAACTAGAGAGTTTAGCTTTGTCCAAATAGCCTCCACTGTCGAGACGAACAACTCGTCTCTTGCCCTCTGTTCAGCTGGTAAGTCGTTGTAAGGCACCATGTTAGGGTGCTCCTTCTTATCGGCATCCCTAAATGGGCCATATTTCCAACCGTCAGCTTCTTTGAAACGCAGCCAGGCTTCATGACTCTCCTGTGCGGTGTCCCCTCGTATAACTCCTTTGACTCCGTCCATGCAACTGGTACGCTGCCACTCAGGCGCGTCCTCCCAATGAACTTGCGACTGGTCCCCTAAAGAGAGACTCCATACACGGTTGACCTCGTGCGCAGCCTGCGCGCACATTTCAATAACGCCCGCTTTCCACGCAATAAAACGCACCGGTGCCATCTTCACTCCTCAACGAGTTTTGCTAGGAAACAGCGGTATTTTTACGTCCGGAAAATGTGGCGAATACAGCGCCGCAATATACTCCTCCACAAACTCCTGCGTTTTCTCAATTGCGCTCTGTACTTCCAATTGCTGATTCATCGCCTTCAATTTCTCACTCTGCTGCCGTAGAAATTGGAGCACCGGATCAATTGGCAAGCTTTCCATGGCCTTCCTCTCCTATAGCTAGTCTAATAGGCTCTTCCCAAACCCACTCGCGTGTACCGTCTGGGCGGCTGATCCTGCATTTATACTCCGCTTCGTGCATCAGCGGCACTAAACGCTCATAATCTGTTGTGTGTGAGTTGGCTGCTTGCACTGCTAACCGCAAAGTCTCACACAAAACTTCGTGCACATTCCAATAGTGGCCCTTGCTGAGTAAATGAGAAAAGGCAGGCATCGTATCTCCAGCGTGTGCGCAGTCGAAACCAATGGCCCACCCACCTTTATCACACCCCACATCCGCAGCCGGCCCACAGTAAGTGATGTTACCATGAACGATAGCGTAATCTAGGTCATCACACAGTTTTCCGTGCCACGGGTGTTCTGATGGTACCGTCACATAACCGTTGAGTGCCCCAGTGACTGGACTGCGCCTTACGAACATGTAACAGCCAAATTCTTGTAAGTAGCCCTCTACATAATCCGGCTCTGCGTTCCATGGTCCATCTACGTGTCCCTCACCAAACACCACTAGTATATTGGTTATCACTGGCAACTCCTTCTAGTACAGCACTTCTATATAGTATCGTTCATAGGAAGACCAAGCACGAACGCTTGATTTAATTGGTGAAGGCGGAGGGCGCTTGTTGCATTTCTGACAAACGCCATCTTTGTATTCACCGCCACAAGCGCAACGAATTTCGGTCACCGGAGCTTCACTCATGTATGCCCCCAGCCCCACCTTACCAGCCGCTTGGCGGGGTACACCCCTGGTCGCCAGGGAACGGATTCGGGTTGAAAGCACTCGTGTCAGCCAAACCAATACCTGTAGCCCGCAATCCGGCCCTATCATTGTAATATATAAAAGCAACCACTAATGGTTCCTCAGAAGCTGGAACAAACTGCTGTCTAGACACCGGCTGGTCGATCCGCGAACCAAAGCCGGCCCCGAGATTCGGACCGGTGTAGCTGCTATCGATTACTTCGCCCCCCAACCCTGGATGGCGGATACCGCTCGAAGACCCAGAAATATCCGGGTGCCAAGATCCAGGAATCCCCGGGTACCCGCCCGTGGAAACATGAAAACTGCAGGGGGACGCGGAGTAGTACATAGGGGCCGGTTTTTCGGCCCAAACAGTGCAAGCTATAACTCCGCGGTTTTGACCGCCGAGCGTCTTTTCTGCATAAGACTGCCCAGCACCTGCAAAGAAGAACCCTGCCACTTCGGCGTCGTTTAGACGCCAACCGGGCACTACTAACTCACTGTGCGCCTGCAGTATATAACCGCAACCGAAGTCGTTCTTGCGAGCTGGTTGCCCAGTCATGACAGATAAACCATCTATAGATGGGTGTGTCAATAACCGTCCAGAGGTACAGTTGTGAAGTACCAGGGAAAAGCTCTGCCCTTTAACCCCCTCAACGAAGGTTTGCCCAGCGCAGCGGTATTCCTGAGCGAACCCACCATCAATTTTGACGCGCATTTGTAGGACCGGGGCGGAGACCTTCGTCATTGGACACCTCCTGGGGCCAATCGCAGCATCCTAGCCGGGATTGGCGCCAAAGTTACAATTAATGTACCACTGTTGGCGCTGCAGTTAACTATGGCTGGCGCAAACGGGCGGTTAAGCGTTCTATCTCGTCCTTAGTCAGTATTAGATCGAGTGCCACTTCAGACCCAACCAAGCGCAACCGGCGCATCGTGCGCACTACCCTTTCTTTAGGCGGGTCTTGCCTTAGGATATCGTACGGTATGTGGCCGAGTTTGAAATATAACCAGTCAACGGGCAAGTCGAGGACGGTTGCCAGTTTTTGCAGGACCGCCTCGGAGGGTATCCCCTTACCGCACTCTAGAGCACTCAGGTATGGCTGAGAAAAACCAATAGCCTCAGCTACTGCCCTTTGGCTAAGACCCTTACTGACTCGTGCTAGGGCTATTTCGTAACCAAATGTCGTCACTGGCATTCCTCTCATTGATATAAATGGTCCTGCACGAGCCTGCCCAGGTATGCCCGCGAAAGCAAACCAGGCTCGTGCAGGACCGCCTATTTTTGCGGAGGAGTCTCCGGTTTGGTCGGTGTGACCGGCGGGTGTTTACCGCATTTTTGACAGACGCCGTCTTTATATTCGCCACCGCAGGCGCAGCGGACTTCAACGATCGGAGCGTCACCCGTTTTTTGAAAAGCCATAGTCAGCCTCACTTTGCCAGCCGCCTTAATTATACCACAGCGCGATTTCAGCTCTATCGTGTGAAACCAAAATGGCTCCGGGCAAGCTACGCACTACGGGACGGATGAGGTAGCGTGCCCAGAGCCTAACTTCTCGCCTTGTTCCTAGGTATTTTCATAAATAGCGTTACTCTTTACCTTGCTGCGATCTTCGACAGTCTACTGAGATCGTCGAACGTTTCGTGTGCGCTTCGCTGCACTATTCGCACAGCTATTTTCCCTTTTATTTTGATGGTCAGTAGCCAGCCGCAATCGCCCACACGTAAGAAATTAAAAGTAGTATGCGGATAGGCTCTATTCTTCAAGTTCTGTCATACCGATCCCTTATTCTCGTTCTTCGATACTTTACCAGCCGCTTCCTCACGTTCAATCATCCCCAGTAGCCTTTTAGCATGATCTAGTGTGCGAGCGTGGTTACCGTGGTCTGTAGCCTTTATAAAGTATGAAAAATCACCGGCAATTCGTTCTATGCGAATAGCCACATGCCCCGGTGCCCTATCACCCGGAGCAGTTTCTGAAATGCTCACTCGTGTGAACTTGTGCCCATGATGAACAAGTATACTGTCCTTATCTACACCACGTTTGAGGTTGTGGCCGTATACCTCGTTTTGGCCACTGGGGTAGAAGCCGGCTGCCATAAACTTTGGTGACATCAGATAACATAAGCTGGCAACCTGTTTGATCTCCCGGCTCATTATTACTAAGTTTTTTACAGCCCAGACTAGTTCTTTTTCGACGAAGTACGTAAGGTGATACTGCCCGTCCAAATAAGTTTTTATCCAACTTTCGCAAGAATCTGCTGGGCATTCAAACGCAAAACTAGTGGCATTAGCTACAAAATTGCTAGTACCGACAACCCTGTGCGTTATGTTTGGAACAAAGTTTTCGTGCTTACAACACACAAATTGATCTAGGTACACACGCTGATATTTACCTTGCTCACTGTCCCTATTCAGCGTAGCATCGTCACATAGGTAGTAACTACACCCTTTGATGACCCAAGGTTCCATCATTTTGACACTTGATTCGCTATGTTCACTCGTATGAGCATTCAATGTCGCAGGCAGATATTCTTCGTATTATAGTCATGGAGCAGACTGGTAGATCTTTCCGTCAGCGGGCGCCCACTGTATAGTCGAGCCTTCCTGCCTCGTCTCGCTAAAATAGCCTGTGACAAAACTCAGGAGCAAACTCGGCACCCCTACGATAAGCATCATTTTCATGGTGCCATTCATCCCATTAGAAGAGGCGGCGTCAGCAACAGCAAACGCAGAGCCCATTAATGTCAGTATACCGCCGGGCACACCAATTAATATAGTAGAAGCTAACATAAAATTGTTTCTGCTGTTGAGACCAAGATTATGGCGTACAATCGTATCGTCGTACCCAACCGTAATATAGTCCGTGCTCGTTTTCTCAGGGTCAGTGAGTGATGTATATCTGATTTTATAGCTACCGTAAGGCAGGTCCGCAACACATGGAGAATTACAAATAAACCCGGTCCTCTTCGACGATCCTACTATATACGTACCTGACCAATGTTCTTCAGCTGTGACCATTTCTATTGAAGCTTTCTCCGGGGTCACATCGAAGACAACTCTTCCCATATGTGGATGTTGTGGAGCTGGTTTCATGGAGATAAATGGTACTTCTTTGAAGGGTACGGGTGGGGGTGCTAGCATCCTAATACAAGATAGCTGAAACACAACGGCCGGTATGATACTTATCTTGTGCATGAACTCCTCTGCCCAACGGTACGCTGTGTCTCGATTATAAACTCATCATCATAATCGTCTCCGTCTACGGTACTGGAATAGCAACCTTCAATGCGGCCCCAGATTTCATAACAACCATCGGGTGGAGCATCCTCATCACTCCACAACAGACTCGAGCCAGCGCAATTCCAACTTTCTCTGAACCATTCAACGTCACTCAGTGTATGCTTGTTTGGCCTGACTGTGTTACCCTTCACTAAAATCAAGTCAATGTCTACGTCTTCCCTATCGCGGCTGACTTCGACCACTAATTTTAGCGCTCCTGAACCAACCTTCCGAACAAACATCACTTCTCCAACCCTCGGTTATCATTATCATTGAAGCAGTAAGCTCGGTAGTCGCAGTTCAGGCAGTATTTATACTTCTGATTGCGACGGGCGTCCCAGTCGCTAAGCGCCCGGTACACTAGCCGGAACTTGTCTTTCACCTCTTCCACCACACTCGCGGTAGCCGGGAACAGCCTCGAAGCGGAAGGCTTTTTCAAGTGTTTGAGGAAGAGGTACTGCATCTTTATAGACCTGGACTCACCAAGAGACTGCAACCAAGCTGCATATATAGGTAGCTGTACAGACTCCGATATCTCAGTCGTGGAGGGCACGTGTTGGTTAGTCTTGTAGTCTACGATAACGACTGTGTCTTCGTAGTAATCTATTCGGTCCACCCGCCCCGAAATGGAAATGCCATCGACGGTGAACTTTATTGAGCGTTCAAGATCCCGTTTGGGCGGTTCAGCCTGTTTTCGGTCCCATTTTATATAGTTGACCAACATCTCCTTGGCGTCCAGGAGTATGGGCAGCCTTTCGGTGGCGTGTTCTTTCTCTGCTGAAAGCCGAAAGGCCCTGCCCATGGCCTCACCAGGCTTGAAACTGCGCTCACCGTCGGCATGGTACCGCTCAAGCGCTCCGTGCGTCACATTACCCAGTAAGAACGCTTTGTTCTCAGGTACAATTATAGGCGGTTTCTTGACGTACCTGTATTTGAACAGGCGCCGACAACCTAGGAATGTGTCTACTTTAGACGCTGATAGTCGCATGTTGGTGTTATACTACAGCAGAGGGGGGAGACTAGTGTCTGCTGATTAAGGCGTCTCTGTAGGAGGAGTCTCTTTAGGTGTTTCAACAGGAGGAGTCTCTTTGGGTGTCTCTGCAGGTGTTTCAACAGGAGTCTCTGTAGGAGTCTCTGCAGGTGTTTCAACAGGAGTCTCTTTGGGTGTCTCTGCAGGTGTTTCAACAGGAGTCTCTGTAGGAGTCTCTGTAGGTGTTTCAACAGGAGTCTCTGTAGGAGTCTCTGTAGGTATCACAACCGGTGTTTCAACCGGGGTAGTCTCTGCAGGTGTCTCTGTGGAGGGCGGGATGGGGTCCACGGATCTAGCCCCGTGGTCATCCGGCTTGTAACCATCAGGCCACCGAGTCGCCGAGTTATACTTAGCGCTCCCCAATCTCACACCACTCAAATTCGCGCCCGTTAGATTTGCACCAAGCATTTTGGCGCTCTCAAGAGAAGCGCCACTGAAGTCAGTGCCTACCATAATGGCGGAAAATAGCTTAGCGCTCTCAACGTTAGCGCCTTTGAGACTAGCGTTCGTCAAATTAGCACCGGATAGATCAGCACTCTCAACATTGGCGCCATCAAGCTTTGCAGCAGTGAGGTCAGCACCAGCAAGGTGAGACCCCTCAAGATTGGCGCCTTCAAGGTTAGTATTCTTCAGATTGGCTTTCTCAAGGTTAGCGCTTGACAGATCAGTGCCCGAAAGATTGGTACCCTCAAAATTAGCGTTTGAGAAATCTGCCCCGTTGAAGTGCTTACCCGACAAGTCCCTGTTGCGATAGTCTTTCGTCATGGACTTCCTCCGTCGCTGGGAGCGCTATTCGAAATCGAGGCATTCACAGCGACTTGGCCGTAACAGGGCGGGTCAAGACAGATAACGCCAGTATTTGGGCAGTTAACAAAATTCCGGTAGAGCCTCATATCCAAAGGCACTGGGGTGCCCTGCTGTCCGGGCACCGCTTGAACCGTTATGTCCACGTATGCCGCCCCAGCATAGACTACACGAGCCGTACTGTTGTAAGCAGTGACCGTAACCAATCGGTCATAACCGAGAGGCACGTCAGTGATGAGGGCCGACATGTAAGTGAAGTCCTTGACGTTCATACTTTCGTCAATCACCTCGCTGATGTCAGGCGCCGTCACAACTGCCGTGGCGTCAGCCACACCACATTCATCTCCGGTCAAGGGGATAGAGATGGAGATGATTCCCCCTGTGGACTCACAAGCACTGAAAATGGCCACGATACCAACCAAGTTTAACAGTTTCATGAGACGCTCCTTGTGGTTCTGCTAGAAGTGCCACACTTTTACAGTGCTTAGGAGATTGTCCGTATCCTTCGGGGCAGGAGCTGGTGTAGTCGGGCCCCCCGAATTATCTAAGGTAGCTTGCACGCTGATTTGACCAAAACAGGGCGGGTCAAGACAGATAACGCCAGTATCTGGGCAGTTAACAAAATTCCGATAAAGCACTATATCCAAAGCTACGGGCACATCTTGAATCAGCACGTCCACGAGTGCTGACCCAGCATAGACGACACGTCCTTCAAGGCTGAGAGCTTCGATCGTAACCAATCGGTCATAACCGAGAGGCACATCTCCGATGAGTGCTGTCATGTAGGCGAAATCCTTGACGTTCATACTTTCTGAGATCAGAAGACTGATGTCGGGTGCTGTCACGACTGCCGTAGCAGAATCCACACCGCACTCATCTCCGGTCAAGGGGATCGTGATGGAGATATACGCCCCCTCCTGGGGAGTACCATCACAGGCACTGAAAATAGCCGAGATACCGACGATAGCAACCCAGTTCAACAGCTTCATAGGGACCCTCCTTTTGGTTTCTTTACGGCTTAGACCACACAACAGCTCCAGAGGAATTATATAATACCAGAGTGCCATTATCATTAATCGCCATTTTCACGACGCCCTTGCCAACTGTATTGCTAGTCCAAACCGGGTGGTCGGTTGCATAGAGAACCACATTTCCGTCATGCTGCACGACTAGTCGAACCCCGCCTTTGCCATTGGTACCGCTGGCCCACAGCACAGTCTTGGCGGGCCAAGCCCGCAAGACTAAATTCCCATCACCCTGAAGATAGAACCGGTAGGCAGCGTTAGTGGACTCAAGATAATCGTTCTGCCAAAGTGGTGTGTTCAATGAAAGAGTGTTCTTACCACTAGTGGGCTGAGTAGGCCCAATGCTGAACGTAAATTGGCTGCCTGCATCGGTATAGTAGATGTGATTTTCGACGCCATAAGTGTAAGCTATGACAGTGTTTTTGGCCGGCAGGAATTTATAGTACCGGAATTTTCCAACCTGGTTTTCGCTCTGGTAATCCGTAAGCAAGATGTGAACCGTGTGCCCGAAATCGTTCGTCTGAGTAATGTACTTTTGGCCGTGCATGTGCCCACAAACCACCATAAACACGTTGTCGTGCGACTTGATCATTGACCAAATGGCAACACCTTGCGAGGTAAGGGTACCATCGGTGTCTAGATAGCTGTGGGTGGCTATAATCACCCGGCGGTTGAGATTGGTATGCAGTACGCCTTCTGCCCAAGCCCTTTCGTAGGAATCGGGTGCATGGGCCAGGTGGATAGTTGTGAAATGTAAATTGTCTACACTGAACGATTGGTAGCTGTTGGTGTTTATATTCTGGTAGGCACCACCATACCAAGATTCACTCGCGTATTTAGAATATGGGAAAGAAGCGTTGAAATTGGCATAGTTGCTGGGGGAGTCATGATTCCCAGGAGCAAGAGCATAAGGCACAACACCGTCCAGCTGGTATATAGCTGACTTGGCTGCATCCCATTCGGACGAACTGTTATTATAAGTGATATCACCTACCTGAGAAACGAATTTGATATTTAGTGCTCCGACATTGTCCCGAATCCACCGAATCTGGTTAACAAATTTATTCGGCTCGTGCCACGTCATCATTTGTGCGTCAGGTACAACGGCTAGGACAAACGGGGTCAAGTCCAGTTCAGTCATGATCCAATTACAACACCGACAAATCGGTGTCATTAATCGTCAGTTAGTGTGGAATTGGGGGTGGGTTACGGGGTTCAGCTTAGAGTTTGGGCGATATCTAAATTGACCTCGTGCAGCTTTTTCATTAGTCTAACAATAGCTGCGAATCTCTCTGGGTCCTCTTGCCTCAACGCGGTTGCATCGACCCAGCCATGCCACCCACGCACCTCGCTCAGCACTTCACTAACGTTTTGCAGGAGATCCGTTATCTCGTCTAATTTGTGCTCTGGAGAAACGTTCAGATCAACAGTAGCTACTCTCATACCCTGTCTCCTGTCAATAAGCTATCGCTGTCTCCAGCAAAAATCCTCTCTACCCGCGCTAACGTCTGCAATTGGTCCGGTGAAAGACTAGCTGTTTTGGCCAGCTCAACTTGCCTAGCCTTTGGCATTTGTCGGTATGGATTCGGCCTAAATGACGCTCCCGGTGGCCCCATAGCCTCAGGCCCCGCAGCCTCAGGTGCCGGGTGCTTCTCTTTATACTCCTGCTCCTCATCACGGTTGCGGCGTTCTACCTCGAGATCCACCCCGGCTCCAGAGGCTAAGGTGCGATCGGAGATGATGCCCTTCTCATTCAAGGCCTGCCAGATGTTTAGTATGTTGGCGTCTTGGGTAGAGTCCAGAGACTTGGACCACTTTATTTTCGGAACTATCAGCCGGCGGTCTTCCGGTCTTTCCACCCGTATGCGGTGCTCGAGCTGACTCTTCGGCCGCTCATAGAACTCATGCATTTTTGCGATGGGCTCGCAGAGCTTCCGAATCATCCACTCCTGCTCGAACATCTCCCGCATAGAGGCCAACCGCTGCAGCAAGGTCTGCAGACCAGCTACCGCCGAATTGTGGGTAGCCAGCCCATCACAAACTAAATATGTGTGATTGCCCTCAACTTCTAAGTTATATACGGGTTCAACGTTAGAAACTTCTTGCACCGACGTTATCGGTATGTACATATACTCTTCATCACGCCAAACCTTTGGACCAGACTCTTCATAAGTCTGGGTATGCAAAGCGACTGGTATTTTTAGACAGTCATCTTTCTGCAACTGTTCAGCCCTTACGGTATTGTGTCCTTCTGAAAGAGTATTTGTTGAATGTGCTATCCAGGCTGGGAACCGGTGGTTGTGCGTTACTCGGAATTTTCTTCCGCCCCAAGTACGGATCTCAAGTAGCTTTTCGGGGACTCCCTCACACCACATATTAGTAACTTTGGCCGGTTTACCAGTATGATCCAGGACCGAATCACCAACGGCTATACTCTCAATTGGTACCGGGGCCCCGTTCGCTAAATGGACTGGCGTACCGCGCTCAAAGCATGCAAAGCTCGTCTCCCCCATCAAAAAAGCTTTAGACACGCCCATGCCGAGTAGCTTGACCCGCTCTATGAAGTCCCATTCGCGCGAAATCAGCATAGCTTTATCAGAAACGCCCACGTATTCTACAGTCACCCAGGGGTGCGTTAGGATGGCTGCAAACGGGTCAGACTCTGCCAAACTAAACATCTCGGCCAGAGATTCCAAGTCAGAAGAAGAGGGCTTCCAACCGCCAGGGGTAGGGTCGCCAACCTTTATAAGCCGTACCGGTGCAGCATTTCGTTGGGAGATGGCCAGGGAGCAGTTCACTGTGAAGTCTTCATACATGTTCACCCGGAAGAGCCGAGTGTATATACTGGTACCGCGCACCTCCTGGGAAGTGTTGAGACGCGGTAGGAAAGTCGTATTTAGTGGTTCGAGCGGTACTTCGCGATTGCCGCGGAAAGCGTTCACCATGTCGCGCGGCAATATATCCACCACTCTGCGGACCCGTGGGTCTGCGGAGGCCAGCAGTCTTTTTATTTCGGGCGTAGCCTTCATCCACATCAATGGCTGGTCGAAGGCTAGACCGGTACCCACCACCCGTACATAGTCTGGGTTGTGGGAAACTACTTTTTGCCAGTACCCCTTGGTCGTATTGAACATCGCGTGGAGGATAAGCTCTCCAGTGATTAAATAATCCTTGGTAAACGGGGTAAATTTCGGTACCAAATTCAATGCGTTGAACATATCCTCGTATAGTTTGCGTATAGACCCGTCGTCGATACCTTCCAGCGTGAATTTCGACCACGGCAGCTCCGAGTACATATCGGTGGCTATAGCCACCGTGGCGTCACGCCTGTATATATCCCGCCAGATCGAATTGGCCATAGCTCGATCGCGCGGGAAGTAGAACTTGTCGGGTGTGGAATACCGGTAGTCGTAGAATAGGGGTGACTGGGATATGGACTGTGCCGGTGTAGAACCTAGCGTAGCAGCACCAGCATCCCCGCCTATCCAGGTACCGGTTTTCCGCATGGCCCCTTTTTTGGTCTGTGCAACACCACGAGACATCACCGCTAGGGTGGTGCCATCGGAGCCAGCCTTCATGATGAGTCCTGTCTTACGCTTGGCCAAATCCTACTCTTTTCGTTAGGCAATCTTCTTCTGTACAACCAAAGACACTTGAGCACCACGGTTCATGATGGCTTGAATGGTGGCCCCACGGGCTTGCTTCTCAGTGAAACCGTACTCGCGCAGCTTGAGCATGGTTTGCACCATAGGCCCTAGGAACTCCACGGTGCCATCCTCTTTTTGGAGTGAAAACATCTCAGCGATAGTATCGTAAAAAAGGTTCATTCCTCACCCTCCTCATTCTTCTTCAACAACCTCTTCCCGCGCGTCGTAATTTTTCTGCCACTCATCAAAAGCTGCGTCCAAATCGCTGTGAAAGCCCTTTAGAGCCTTCCTAGCTGTTCCAACAGCATTTGAGTACACCGGGGCGTGACCGTCTAGCATATCTAGAACTTGCTCCTGAATGTCATGCCCTAACTGTGACCACTTCTCAGCAAACGCTATAAGATCAGCTACATCCACGTCGTTGTCAAAAACAGCCGCCTCTTTCTTCATTTCAGTCCTCCTGGGAATGGCACCACGTTATCCTTATACTTTTTACGTACCACCCGCTTGCGGTACAGTACATAATTCGCTACCCGCTTGAACTCCTCGAGTGGGAAAGAAATTGAGTAGTCATCAAATTCTAGCACTACCACCGATGGAGTTGCACCCTTTACTTCCGGCACAAACACACAACACTCGCCCCGGTCCACAATTTTGGACGCCGAGGCGGTAATTGACTCCATCGCTTGGTAGCGCAAACGCATTACATCCTTCTCAAAACCTGCGCATAAAACTTCTTCAAAAAGTCCTTGAACTCGGCGGGGTTGTCAGCAACTTCCGAAGCCACAGAGGCTAATGCCTCATCACCCTCTGTCCACGCCGCTTCTGAAAGCTTCTCCAGGTACGTAAACGCTAAATCGGAGATCTCTACCATGTGCGCCTGCATATCAGAGAGCAGCTTATTGTAAGCTTTGTCGTCAAACAACGGGATGGTTAGGTCTTCAGTCATTTGGGGACCCCTCAAAACGTTATTGTTATTTCCCTAATTTTCTCAAGGATTTCCTCAATGGGCACGTCAATAGATTCCCAACCGAGACCACTCTTCATCAAAGCCGAACCTATCATCATTTCTATCTCACGTGTGCTGTCGTCTTCGAACAGCTCTCGCATAGCCTCTAGGTAGTCAGGGTCGGTAAAGTGTGCGACGATGGAATCAATGCGGGCCTGCACCTCCTTAGCGGAGAGAATGGGCACCAATTCGTAAGATTTAATTTCGTCCGTAGTCAGTGGGTGGTCATAAACCACCACCCCGTGCCTGAATTTTGGGTGTGGCTCCACCCTTGTATAACCTTTAGGCACAGTGGCATAACCCGCAGGCCTAAACTGCAGTCCATACCGGTACTCAGCTACCGCCCGCACTCGCATGTTATTTTACCCCGTAGTGTTTGCAGGCCAAGCGTACGCGCTCCGCAGAAGCCTTTTTGGTGTACTTTTGGTTGAACTCCCGCAAAGCATCTGTAGCTGTCTCCGCAGCCGGGAAGACCTTATCGTAGAGCTTCTTGGTGGTAACCTTGATTTTGTCCCAGATACCCGACAACCACTTGGTGAAGCTAAAGCCCTTGCGCGGCTTCAGTCTGTATGGGAACTTCGCGAAAGTGTGCTCCACTTGGCGCTCGATGATAGTGTTGCTGTCCTTGAACTGCTGCAGCGCCTGCATAACTCCCTGGGCTATGCGCGGGTGGTTGGTGACCAAGATTTGCTTCAGAGCCTCCAGCTCTTGTACCGCGTCCGGGGAAATCTGCTGCTCAACGATGGCCCGCTTGAACCCAGCGATTTGTCCTTCATAATCTCCGAACACGTATTGCTCAATGGCATCCATCTCCTGTCCCATACTGCCGATGGCCAGGAAGAGATTGCGCAGCTCCGATTGTTCCTCCGCGGAAAGCTCTCGCATCTGGTCCATTATGGGCTTCAGCTGCTCTTTGATGGCCGCCATTTGCTGACGCAGCTCTTCCTGCATGGCCTTTAGACCATCCAGGTTATTGATTATTTTGGACGTTAGCCGGTTGACCGACTCTACCTCACCAGCCTCCGGAGCCACTTCAGCCCAACCAGCCGGGGCTCCCTTTTCGCGATCTACGCGTTTATATGTCTCCTCGATGGCGGGCGTGACCTCAGGTACCGAAATGTCACCCTCCGGGATTTTGTACTCTTCAGCCAGGTGGAGCGTTTCTTGCGCCGCTTGGCGGTAGGCAAACGCTCGACGCAGCTCGTTGGTGGCCGGCAAGTCGATAAGACTGAGCGGCACCTGGTAAGTGTCCTCACCGGCAGAGACCAAAGCCACATCCTGATGGGCACGCACAAAACGGGCTGTCTGCCCAGCAGTGGTCTTTATAAACTGGCCGGGCAGTACATTTTTGAAGGGGCCAGCCAAAGTGTCTGTAGCGTACTCCTGAGTACGCTTTATAGCAGTCTGCACGACCGACTCTTCAAACTCCTGATCGATCAGGACTGCCTCTATTTCGTCCCAAGCCCAGCCCATCATCCAGTACGCCTGCGCGGTTTGGAAGGCTTTCTCCGCCACTTCTTCCTTCGTGTATACTACCGCCACCGGCTCAGGGTCTTTGGGGGTGAACTGAGCGAAGAATCGTTGCATACGTGCCTCGTCGAGGTCAGTGACGGCGATCTTCATACAACCTCCTCGAATCGCGCTATAACTTCTAGGGGGACGTCTTCTCGCATCGCCTTGATCCAGTCAGCCGAAAACACCGGAACAGACTTATACTTCGCTTTATCCGGTTGATTCTTATCTTTACCCCAAGCCACCTGCAAACCTTTATACCCGTTTGTAGTCGGCTCTAGTGCCAAAAACCAGCTATCGAAGGGCGAAAACCGCTTTCTGTAAAATTCCTGCTGGCCCAACACCTGCATTGTCGCACGGTAAGCAGAGCCCACATTAATGCCCAACTTTTTACAGGTACCACCAGGCAGTTCCAACACCGCTGCTGTATTTGGTTGAGAGAAGCGTTCCTTATTGCCAGGCTGCAGCGAGTGCACGATTTTGCCCACGGCAGAGTCCGGCATCAAAAAGAGTATGTCAATCGGAAACTGCACAGCCCCCATGTGGAAGGTGGCATGCGTCGGCGGATCGAAGGGGAAGTACATGCCCTCATTCGCGGCCAAACTCGAGAAAATCTCCAGGCCCACAGCCTTCTGAGACTGCGACTCCGCCGCATGGGCTACGAACTTATGGCCCTCGAGCACTACCCGGTAACGGACATTGGAGGCGAACGCACGAACGGCGTTCTGACGGATGTGGGCTTCGATAAGATCCATGTACTTCCCCTTCGCGCTTTACACATCCCGTAGGTATTCGAGCCTCAGCCACCTGTTTGGCTTCTTCCAACGAACGCGCTTCTGTGATGTGCGTCCATTCCCTCTGGTCTCGAGTCCGTACGCCTACACGGTAGCTCCCCTCAGGGTGTACACGGAAGTCGATGTCTATCCGGAATTTTATGCCGGTCAAAGGGAAACCCGCGGCCCCGATAAGCAAATAATCTCCTGACTCTGTCCATTTGATGGCTTCAGTAGCCTGCAACAATTGTACAGCCTTCTTGAGACTGGTCATACGTACTCCAGACCGCTTGTTCACCATCAAAGCGGCGAAAGAGGGGCGTTATTCGCCTCGAGGTAATCCTCAGCCACCTGTTTGGCTTCTTCCAACGAATAGACTTCTTCGATGTGCGACCACTCCCTTTGACCAACAGTCCGCACACCTACGCGGTATACATCAGTCCTCGGACCTCGTTGGCGGAGAAAATTTCGGATAGGCCGGTTGTCTATCCGGAATTCCATATCGTCCTCACCCACGGTCCCGATAAGGAAATAAGGGGTCTCCTCATCTTCTACCCAGGTAACGGCCCCAGCAGTCCGCAATAATTGCGTGGCCTTCTTGAGATTATTCATCTTCGTCCTCCTCCTCGTGTATGGCGGTAACCGCGAAATCGACCCAGGTCTCAATCATGTCTGGTCGAGCTGCCGAAAGAACCAGGTCAATTAGATCCTGCTTTTTGTATTGATGAAATATATCATCCATGACCGAAGCCACCAACTCCGGGTCCTCAGCGTGGCCGAGATCTTGCAACGCACGTTTCACTTTTTCTTTGTGATCTGGCCTCAAAGCGCTCTCCCTATGCTCGTTTTGTGCCTCGTGCATCCACGATGGCGCCAAAGCCTCTTTAGGAGCTTGCGAGTAATGCTCCTCTTTCGTCACCTGTATGAGTTCGGCGTTGTATACTATCAAGTACGTGACGTTTCCAACTTCATGCAGGTATCCGTCTATATCCAGAGCCACCATGGCCGCAATCCACTTGCGGGAGTCCTTACGGAAAAAGTCACTATATACAGACAGCGCTCCGTCTATGAAAGATTCCTCACCGTACATACCGAGCGCCATCTGCATGGCCTTATTGGGGTTCTCGTCGAAATTCGATAGTGCGTAGTACAGATCCTCTTTCGGTACTTCTTTAATTAGTTTCCGCAAGAACTGCCTGGACGCGGGGGTGCTGTCCGAAACGAAATTACCCTCTATCTGGGCAGTGTAAATATAACCAGTCGGGTAAGCATACCCTTTAGCCTGCTGGTAGTCGGAGGTCCAGTAAATGCCAGGACCGTGGGAATTAGGATCGCGGGTAGCATCCCGGTCCCATTTTTGGTCCGTGAAGGTGGTCCGTTTTACTGTGTCTCCGTGATACCAAAACATAGCTAGTAGTCCTGCTCCTACCTTCCAATCAGCTGTATTGCTTTCTTCTTTTTGGAAACCCCCTCTGCCCATCTAGTAGCTTCTTCCACTGATTTGAACCTCAAAGTCTTGGCAGCTTCTTCTTTACTCATACCCCCCATCACACCCGCCATCGCGTCTGGCATCAGTAGTGTCTCGATGGCTATCTTTTCTTGAAGGCTTAACCCGGTGCCTACCCCCATCAGCTGTATTGCTTTCTTCAGGTTGCTAGTCATCTTCTCTTTCTCCTTTGCAATCCACTCACTGGCCGCATTATATGATCTAAACCCAGTCTTTACAACACGCCACATTCCCAGCGTATGCACTTCAATCACAAAGTTTTTAGGTCCACCCACGCTACGGACGCTTCGGATTCGGTACTGTACCATCAAGACTCCTCCTCAGCACCATCTTCGGTGTCGTCCTCAGCGCCATCTTCGGTATCATCTACGTCATCCTCTTTATCTTCGAAATAAAAGACTTCACAAATTTCAGTCAGTATATTTTGTAGGATAGCGTCCTTGAACGCTTCTTCGCTAGGGGTGTCAGTGTGTTTGTGCGCACGGTTCCAGCCGAAGTCTATACCAGATTCGATAGCCCTATATAGTACTTCGTAGACTTTAACCTTCATGCTGCCCGCTACCTCTTGCACGGCTAGCCTTTCTAGAACACTTCCCTAACATTAGCGAATGTAAAACCACGTTCTTTCTCAAAGACATCCGATAAGCTCTCTAGCTCCGCAATAAGCTCTTCTTTATCTAGCTTCGCTCCACGAATTCTGTACGAGCCTTCGATTGTGGCTTTTAGGCGCTTGTTTGGTAGACGCTGCACGAAAACTTCCCAAACTATTGTTCCGTACTTACCATCCCAGTTGGGTAGAGGACCGTCTTCTATCTGTCCGATAACGTTTGCTTCAAAATTGAGAGTATAGTCAAAATAGTCACCAATCAGTTGTACTGCTTTCTTCAAACTGCTAGTCACCGGCGGTTTGGTGTGCGTATACTTTGGCTCTACCTCTGCAGCTAGCTTGTTGATGAAGGCAGCCAGATACTGTGCTATGGCTTCTGGCTTACCTGTCCTGCCCTTGAGGGTCTGATCAAACCTGCTCAGAATTTCCTTCAGCTTTACTTTCTCGACCGGAATAGAATGGTCTTTATGAAAACCATACATTACCCACATGGCGCGGTTGTTCTCACCTTCCGCCCCGCCGCCTGCTCCACCTACCCCTTTAGGCAGGTTTATAAAGTTCACGAAAATCTGGCCACTGTCGGCGCGGATCCGTATTTGTCGATCCCCGATACTGAGGAGGGACTCCAGCTTTTCTACAAACTGGTTGGCGCTAAGCATGTTATCACCTCTTGATCAGTTGTATTGCTTTCTTCAGACTGCCGGTCACTGGCGGTTTGGTAGTGGCCAGATTGGATTCTACCTCAGCAGCCCGTTCATTGATGAAAGTGGCCAGATATTGAGCGATAGCTTCTGGACTACCAGTCTTGCCCCTTAGGCGTGTCTTGAAAATGGGTAAGTCCCACCTCCAAACCGGCATTTCCTTAACCTGCACTGTATCAACTGGGACTTTTAGATCTGGATCAAAACCGTACACCCTAAACTCAACGTCATCAGATATACTAACCCCGTATAGATTTTCTACCCAATCCTGCGGAGGAGAGTAGTGCACTTTAACTATACTACCTGGAAGCTTCCCTGCAAACGGTAAGACGTTTGCAGGGACACTATCAGCGAAGATCCGTATTTGTCGACCCCCAACATTGATGAGGGACTTCAAATGGTCTACAAACTGGTTGGCGCTAAGCATGTTATCACCTCTTGATCAGTTGTATCGCCTTCTTCAGATTGCTAGCCACTGGCGGTTTGGTAGTGGCCAGATTGGACTCTACTTCAGCAGCTAGTTTGTTGATGAAATTGGCCAAATACTGCGCTACTGCTTCTGGCTTACCTGTCTTACCCCTTAGGCGTGTCTTGAAAATGGGGAATTCCCACTTCCAAACCGGCATTTCCTTAACCTGCACTGTGTCAACTGGGACTTTTAGATCTGGATCAAAACCGTACACCCTAAATTCAACGTCATCAGATATACTAACCCCGTATAGATTTTCTACCCAGTCTGTATTGGGGGGCGAGTATGCTACCTCAACAAAACTACCTGGAAGCTCTCCTGCATCCGGTACGAGGTATAAAGGATACCATCTACCTTGATATCCTGGAAAACTATCGGTCTTAATTCGTAGTTGTCGACCCCCAACATTGATGAGGGACTTCAGCTTTTCCGCAAATTGGTCGGCACTAAGCATCTTCCTCGCCTTCCTCTTTCTCTATAGATGAACCACCCTGTTCGCGAGCAGCGTCTAGCCATTCACTGGCCCACTGTTTCGCTTCTTTTTCAGTATCGAAGGGGGTGCCGTTATCGATGGCTTCCCAAGGGCCTGAACGGAAAAGTGTTTGCCTTACGCCGCGATATGTTGGTACTGTGCGCATTTCAACGCGGTATCCATTCTTACGCCCATCGACGCGGAAGTCAAAATCGTCGGACCAAAGTAAATTTTGTCCTTCAATGGGTGACGGAAAACCGACCCAAACTTCGTCCTCGACTTGGTTCCATTTGATGTAGGTTGCCCGCAAAACCACAGTACCCTGCATGCATAGAATAGCCTTCTTCAGATTACTAGTTACTGGCTGAGCGTGTCCTATCTCGTAAAGGCCTTGCGGCTCCAGCTCCCAATGCATCTTTGTATACGGCATTTTGTATCCATGCGGTTCATGGTCATCAGTCCAGGCAACGCCATGTCCTAAAATTTCCATGGCGATATAAAAACCGAATTCGTATGGATCTGTCCCCTCTGGGGCCACAAGCGGCCTTTTGTTTATACGCTCAGTTTCCTGGACCACAAGCTTGGCAGCGTCGTACGCCTCTGGTGGCGCATCAGGTGCTATCTTCATTAGGTCTTCACCGGGGTAAGTCCTACCAGCTTCTTCCTCTTGGCTGGCCCAAGCGTCAACGAAAAAGGTCCTGGCTATAGCGTCAACTATGGATTGATCTGCAGCCATTTTTTGCTCCGGTGTTCTACTATGCTTGGCACTAAGCATCTTCCTCTATGGTAATGTACTTACTGGCAGACTGATTCTCAGAGATAATTTTTGCAGCAACGGAAGCAGGAAGGGTAAAGACCATTCCGTCGAAGCTCTCGGTCAAAATCTCGTTCCACTCTTCGCCCCACTCTTCTTGAAGCTCCTTGACATACTTAGTGTCTTCCATCGCTTTGTATTCAAGGATTTCCCAGGCGTTCTCCAACGCTTTATTCTCGTGTTCATGCTCCTCAGCAACATAAATCGCCGCTCCGGGAGTATATCTACTGCCATCATGGATAATGGCGATGTGAATGTCAGGATCCTTATCAGGATACAAGGTAATTGACCCTTCCCCATCGAGCAGCGTTACTGCAGCCAGGTAACGCTTAAACTGGTTGGGGCTATCAGACGAAAACTTATCAGCCTTGTGCTTCATACCAGACTTCTTCCGCCAATCGCCACCACCAATCGTCTCCCCTCGCCTGTCCAAGATTTTCTGTGCAGCTGGTGTGATCTCGATGTTGGGAGAGGCAAAATACCTGGGATCTCCCACGCTGTCTACTTCCCAGTGGAAGCGATAATCCATATCGTCCGGAGAGCGGTTGAGGTTGTTGCCTTCAATCCTGTAAGTAGACCTGGTGCTCTTATCTATTTTGGTGATCTCCCAATCCGGACCTTCGTGGGGCACCACAGCTGCATACCTTTTTGGCTTTTGGGGGTGGACAGTTCCTTGCTCCAGAACCAGTGCGTAGTATGCCCCAGCCCAGGCCTTGGCTTCTTTTTCAGTGTCGAAGGGAACACCATCATCGATGGCTTCCCAGGGGCCAATTGTTCGCATATCTACGCGATAACCCTTCTCCCGACCGTCTACACGGAAGTCGATGTCATTTTTAGACACTGTACCTATGTACAGGTCGTGATCTACCTGATCCCACTTCACATACGCTGCCAACTTTATGTACCCGCGGTCGTCAACGAATTTCTTGCCCTTATCCACTACCGTAGCTGGCTTAATTTCATACCCGGCTCGGAGCAAAGCGTCAGTGGTTTTCTTCAAATTCCAACCCAAGTCCTTCATAATTTGGCCAACGTAGATTTGGGAGAGACCACCCGTATCTCGCATCAGCGCCAAATACTCCGCCACAGCCTGGACATCATTAGCGGCTTCTTCTTCAAAACCCTCTTCTTCATCTTCCCCCGTGTAGACGTACTCAAAGTGTGGGATTTTGTAACTGTGTGGTTCGTGATCGTCGGTCCAGGCTACTCCGTGTCCAAGAGCCTCCATGGCCAGATAGAAACCGAACTCTTCCGGGTCTCCACCAGCTGGAGTAGTGATTTCTTTGTTGCGATTAGCTGCCTTGATTTTTGACCACAGCATCTCAGCTGCTTTATGCGCATCCGGAGGAGTCTCCGGGGCCACGTCCATCAACTCCTGCCCAGGGTAAGTTCTACCAGCTTCCTCCTCATAGTCTGCCCAGGCTGTCACCCACAGGGCCCTGGCCATGGCGTCCTTGATGGACTGATTCACAGCCGTTTCTTTCCTGACTAGACCCGCTAGATCCGTTGGAGTAATCTCTACTAACTCCGAATGCGGGTCCAAAGCCTGGCTATTGTAGGAAATTGTTATTTCAGCGTCAGGGAACTCAGCCTGTATACGTCTCAACCCTTCTGCTGCGGTAATAGCGGTAACGTAATGGTATTTTATTTGCCGGTATGGAGGGCCGTGCTCGCCAGGTTCGTCTTCGTCCACAAGTTCTTCATCAAACGGGCTTGGTTCCTCTGACTCTGGTACTGGTATTACCACAATTTGGAAAAACTCCGTGTATTTCTTTGGTACCCAAGGCACCTCTTTATCAGCTTCTTTCGGCACAGCCAACAATTTCTTAGCCTTCTGCAAGTGTGCCAACCCGAGAGCAGGACCCTCTTCGAGTTCAACTGTTTCGCGGTACGGTTGAGTTTTCTTGACCATGGGGTCAGTCTCCTCTTTAGTGTGCCAGAGCTGGTCCCAGATACGCTTTATATCAGCAAACACTTTAGCGTCCCGGACCTTGTCGAGCCACTCCTTGATGTTGGACAGTTTTGGCTGCCAAGCCAGGATGGCGCGCTCCAGCTCCGACTGCTCCATAGCGAAGTCGGTAGCCTGTCCGCGCTTAGTGAGGTACGCCTTTGGGGTACTCTCTTCAATATAATCGAAAATCCACTGCTCGAATCGGCTAAAAGCATGGTGCTCAAAGACGATTTTGTCATTTTGCCAACTGGCCACGGTACCGTGGCCGTCAAAACCGACGGTCGCCAAGACTGTACCATCAGTCTCCAACCTGGGCGATGCATCTTCAGTCTTATCGATGAAGGCCTCAATGACTTTCTTGTCAGAACCTCGAAGAGCTGCTTTTTTCTGACTAGCCTTCATATTCAGGACATTGGGGTTGTTGAGATTTTTCTTGATGCGCTTTTTATACTGTTCAGAGATGTCACCTTTGGGGGGGTTGCGCTTCAGCGGGATCATGGAATTCATGATCCATGCATTCACTGCGCCCACAATTTCGCCCGACTGGTTCCAGCAAGCGTCTCGGTATTCGCTCTCGTATATGAACCCGCGGGCCTTTACGATATCCTCCAGCTTGATTATGACATCGTCTTTCAGTTGGGCTTTGATAGTAGTACCAGTTTCCACGCGAACCCCCTTAGACGCGAGACCAAGTGTGAAGGCGTCCCGCTCTAATTCCCCGAGTTTGGCCAAGATCCCCTCGTACCAGTCCGGGTCCAGAGTTTGGTTTTCGGTTTTCTGAAGCGCCAGAGACAGCGCGTCGTCCACAGTCATATTGAGGACCGTATTCAGATCCTCTGGCGACCGCATGGGGACATCTTGGGCTCGGACTCGCATAGTAGCTCCTAACGTCAGGCTTTACGAGATGCTTCCGAAAGGAGTTCGTTGAGGACACCAGGGGTGTCACCATCGAGCTGAAGGCTGGAGAAGAAGCCGTACAGAGCGTCTTCCATATCTGCCATCTCTTCCTGGTCGAATTTATGGCCCTTGATGTCAGTAACGAAGCTTTGCAGTACGTCTACCATGTTTTCCAGGATTTCAACACTGTTCTTCAAATCCTCCAGCAATAGAGCTTCAGTGCTGTCCTCCTGAGCTGTTTTGAGGGAAGCTGACTCTTTCTTTTCTGCCTTCTCTAACTTCCTCAGCCGCTCAATATAGTCATCCATGGACTCGCCCTCTTTGCGGGCCTCTTCCGGATCAGCAGCCTCGTACTTGGGTTCCTTATACTCTGGAAATTTCCTCACGGTTCCGTTGGTATCCTCTTGAGCCTTTTTGCTCTTTAGAGACGCCTCTGCTTCGAGATCCTCATCTTCTCCATAAAACTCCTTCAGGAATTCCCGCGCCTCTTCCTCAGTCTCAAACACCGTCCATTCTGTGCGGTCCATATACCCAGGCGCTGAAAGTCGAGCGCCCCACCAACCTTTTCGGATCTCAATGCCTACAGCCGTCTTGTTCTCAGTGAATTGTCCAAGTTCAGTGCCATCCAACGACGTTTTCCCCTCACCGAGGGCTTTCAGCTCCTCAACCTCCTCAGGATCCACCAAATCAGCCTCAACCCACTCAGTGCCGGCTGGGCCGTCCACTTCGATCCAATCGCCCTGCACGACCTGTTCTTGCATGAAGCTGTCCGCAGTCTTCTTCGCAGCCTTGGACTTATACGCCGCCATAGCGTCCTCCAGCTCTGCCCATATTTCCTCTGCCTCATCTTGAGTGGAGAAAACCTGAGCAGATATACCTTGGTTGTCCTTACCTACTATGGCCGCAGTGAAGGTCTTACCATCAACCTCTTGCGGCTCTTGGAATAACCACAGCCCGTACCAGCCAAAACCAGGCTGCTTAGCCTCGAGGTGCGGCTTTTGTTCCTTCAAGAGAGACTCCGCCCACTGACGGAGCGCGGAACTAAGAGCTTTCCGGCGGAAAGCGCTATTATTTCTCGCCAAAAAGCGGGGCTGAGGCTTGGTGGGCATAGCCCCCTGACTCCTTATTTCTTTCCGCTTGGACTCAGACAGCTCATTATACCAGATATCACCGATGGTCTTGCGGACCTGCTCCTCCGAATAATTGGGGCTGCTCTCGGATACTTCCTTGACCATCTTGTCCCACCATTTCTTCGGAGGTCGCTTGTCGTCAGGCATCAATTTTCTCCTGTGCACGAAGGATGGCTTTGATTATATTAGCCTTGGACCGATATTGTGTTGGAAGCCCCATCTTGTGCGCAATCTCTCGAAGCGACCCAAGATCCAATACTTGTAGTTGATCGGCATTC
>Ga0315297_10000469_pt1 | contig 23515 bp, 10 predicted proteins | sample YL17G15_0_MG_FD_203628 | JGI IMG/M metagenome (GOLD analysis project Ga0315297, IMG submission 203628) | Sediment microbial communities from Yellowstone Lake, YNP, Wyoming, USA - YL17G15_0 | ecosystem: Environmental > Aquatic > Freshwater > Lake > Sediment | place: USA: Wyoming | collected... | reverse complement strand
CGGTGCTCTATCGGCAGGAGGCGCCGGAGCGTGTTGGCGGTGACCTGTCCGCCGATACCGCCGCCGAGGATCACAACCGTCTGGGATGCCATGGCTCATGCCTCCTTCTTAAGATTGAGCGTGCTTCCTCCCGCGAGTGGCCTCCGACCCTGGAGGGAGTTCCACGGGCATACCCGCCGCCCGCCCAGACGCTCACCACGAGAGCAACCACAAGGCGCGAACGCGTTCTCGCGTTCACGAGCCTTCTCCTTTAACGGGTGCCTTGCCGTTTCGCGACTTCGCACGATCCCCCTCGAGAACGACGGCGCCGCTGTCGTCGAGCGTCAGGTCGAGGTGCTCGGCCAGGAAGTCCAGGCGGCGCTTCCAAAAATCGAGCACGTTGGGTTTTTGCGTGATGACGTGTCCCTCGCCCTCGTAGATGCGGTATTCGACCTCCTTACCCAGCCGCTGCAGAGCGACGAAGGTGGTGTCGGATGCGATCAGACGGCCGTCCTTTTCGCCCTGCCCGATGAGCAAGGGGGTTTCGACCTGATCGAACAGGAACAGCGGCGAGTTCTCGCGGTACCGCTCCGGGTACTGCCACGGTGTCCCGCCCATGTTGCCCTGTCCATGCTCGTAGTACCCCGTCGAGCTGCCGGCGCCCTCCGGGGACATCGGCAGGTAGTCGGCGAACAGGTCGGGGTTGAGGACGGCCGCGGTGATGATCGCCGCCTTGAAGCGAGTGGTCTGCGCGATGATCGACAGCGTGCAGTACGAGCCGTAACTCTGTCCCATGATCGCGAGACGGTCCGGATCCGCGTATCCCTGCTCGATGGTCGCGTTGACTCCGGGCATCACCGTTCGCATCAAGTCGGTCATCGTCCTCCCGGTTCTCAAAGGCGAATCGGGGTAGAACACGGCGTATCCACGGGTAGCAAGCACGTGCATGTTGAGCGCCGCCATGTCCCCCCAGAAACCGAAGCTGTTGAAGTACGACGCGGCGTTGGTCTCGCCGCCGTACACCCAGACCACGAGCGGCACGCGTTGGCCCAACCGATAGCGGGGCGGGAGGAGCAGGGTGCCCTTTAGCGGCTGTCCGTCCATGCCGTGCCATTCGATGATGCGCGGAACACCCAGCTCGTAGCGATCGAGCGACGTGTTGATGTGGGATACCTGGCGCGCTCGGCGGTCGGAGGTGTTGATGATCCACACGTCGCCGATTTGCTGTTGATCTTTCGCCACGAACGTGATCTCACCGGTGACGTCACTCGCGTCGAGGTTGAAGACACCGTAGTACCGCTTGCTCTCCTCGAGCGCCGCTTGCGTATTCCCCGTGACGAGGTCGATGCGGAATATTCCGGCCTTGTGCCCTCCACGCTCGCGCGCGGTCACCCACACTGTGCGACCGCCATCGTTCGACCAGATGGTTGGCAGCTCCGGCCGAGTGACGATCGCCCTCATTTCCCAGCCGGGGATGCTGCCGACCTTGGTACCGCGGCCGGATGCGGCATCGACTCGCCACAGCTCACCGTCGCCCAGCGCGTAGAGATGTTCCCCGCTTGCGTCCCACAGCGGCGGGTGTTCCCCCTCGCCCGGAGCGAAGCTCGGGACGCCCTTGTCCTTCAGGGTTTTCGCGGTCCCGTCGGTCACCGATACCAGGACGATCTCACCCTCCGTGACCTGGCCGCTGGCGATGTATGCGAGGTAGCGGCTGTCGGGTGACCAGCTCCACTCCATGCCGTAACCGAGGCGGATGTCCTTCGCGAGGGTCCGTGTCGTCCCGTTGGCCAGCTCGTGGACGGCCAGGTCGAAGTTGGGCTGCTGGCTGTTCGCCTCCCACCCCTTCAACACGGTGTATGCAACGTACTTCTCGTCCGGCGAGAAGGCGTAGAACCGCGGCTGTGTCTGCTCCGTGATGCGGGTGATCTTTCGGGTCCGGAGATCCAGGACGGCCAGGTCTGCAACAGCCCAGCGAACGTCCCCTTCGGTCTTGGGCTTAGCTTCAGCCGCCGTCTCCTTGCGGGCGCGCAGTACGAACACCGACGGCTGGCCGGGCGCCACAGCGGCGAAGCGGTTTGTTCCCTCCATGTCTCCCGCGAGCGCATTGGCCTGCTTGATCGTCATGCCGGCCGGGAGGACCTTGCAGAGCAATCGCTGGCTGTCGGACGTCCACCGCACGACCTCGAAGCCGAAGAATGGACGCGCGGTCACGTCAGGAAAGCGCTGCGCCTTCCCCGTGGCCTTGTCCCACACCCAGACACCCGCTTCACCGCCCTCATCGGAGTAGAAGGCCACGCGCTTGCCGTTGGGCGACCACACTGGCCCCCAGTTTGAGCTCTTGACGTCTCCCAGGCGAATCACCTCGCCGTTCGTCGTGTTGGTGAGCGTGGCCTGCATGCGTGAATCACCCTCGGCCAGCGGGAAGCCCGTCGCCGTGTACCGGTGCGATTCACGCGCAATGGTCTCGTCGAGCTCGACGGTGTGCGCCACCCACTGGCCATCCGGTGACAGATCGAACGACGATCGGGCGTTGTGGGTGCGGAGCGACGCAGCCACCTCAAGCGGGAGCGGCTCGCGAGCTGTGTGGGGCGCCTGCGCGAAGACCGGTGCGCCGGCCAGTCCAAAGAAGAGGACGATCGTGGCGGCCAAACCAGATGTAGCGAATCCCAGCGTCTTCCTTCTCATTGATCCTCCCTCGAACCGAGGTCACCCCTTCACCCGCGGGTCTGTTTGCCTGCTCCGGACCTCACCGAGCTGGTGGGTGGACCGGCCGTTCGCCACGTCGCGGACCCAGAGCTTCGGCGTTCCACCGCGTCCAGATTTCAGGGCTTCCCCATTGTGCCTCCGGTGGGCGGCGACATGTACTTTTCCAGCCAGTCGACCATCCGCTGCGTAGCGTCCACGGCATTCACAAGCGACCATGTCCCCGGCACGTGTCCCTCCCCGTCGTAGACCGCGAGCTGTGCCGTTCTCCCAAGCCTCTTCAGGGCGTTGAACATCTTCTCCGCGTCCCCCACCGGACAGGTTTCGTCTTTCTTGCCGTGGATGAGCAGCAGTGGCGTGTGAACCTTGTCGGCCTGGTAGTACGGTGAGTTTGCCAGGTACCGCCGCAAGTCGGCCCAGGGATGCGTGCCCATGCGCCCCTGACCTGTCTCCGACCACATGAAGCTCGACGTACTGCCACCCGGCCCCATGTGAGCGAACCCCCCCGCGAGATCGTATAGACCGTCCAACGCTATCGCAGCCCTGAAAAGGTTTGTCTGCGTGATCATCGCCGCCGTGCTGTAGCCGCCGTACGACTGGCCCATGATGGCTACCCGGGAACTGTCCACGTATCCGCGCTCCGCGGCCCGATAGACCTGGGCCAGAATCGCATCCCCCATCTCCTGGATCGGGTTACCTCCCTTGCCCTCGGGACCGAGCGGAACGTCCACCAGCAGCACCGCGTAGCCTCGCGTGGCAAAGACTTGAACAGGGATTGAGTTGGGCGCGCCACCGCCGTATTCCTGCGCAACGGTGGACATCTTCGATCCGGAATAGAAGTACACGATCGCCGGCAGACGTTCGCCTGACTTCTTGCCCGGAGGTAGGAAGACCGCCGTCTGCACCGGCATCAGGCGACCGTCAAAGCCCGGAACCTCAGAGGAGAAGATCTCCGTTGGGCCCACCGTCACACCTTCGAGCCGCGGCTCGATGTCTGTCAGCCGGTGCTTCGAGGCAAACTTCGGATCGAACGTGTAGAAGTCCGGAGGTGTGTCCAGCGACTCGAATCGGGCGACCATGCCTCCGCCTTCTGCCGCTCCCACGGGGTCGAACCGGCCGCGCCCTTTCCATAACGTCGCCGTCGCACCGCCTCGTGCGTCCACACTGATGATCGAGCGGTCACCCGTCGTCTCGTCGTTCACCACGATCGCGAACCGGCCGGGTTCGGGCTGCCACAGAGTGTCCCGGTCGGCCATGACCGGCGCTCCAACAGAGGAAAACGTTGTCGGCGCCGAGCCGTCCAGCGGAACGATTGCGAGGGCCTTCGGCGGCACGTAGTAATAGCTCTTTTCCCCTTCCGCCTCCTGCCCGACGAGGACGCCCTTGCCATCAGCCGTCACGGCGAGGGGCGTCTCTTCGAGGCTGCCGAGCGAGGCGCCGATCTGACGTGGAGCCGTGCCAGGCGTCGTGGCGTCGGCGATCCAGAGCTTCTTGTCCTTGAGGAAGACGATCTGCCTGGACCCCGGCAACCAGCGGTAGGTGTCCTCGAAGTAAGAGCGCTCCGAAACCTGGAGGTCCGCGGCGATCAGGACGGGCTTGCCGCCCGAGGCGGGGGCGACTGCGAGGTCGTAGTACGTCCCGGACGCGGCCTCCCCTTTCGTCTTGAAAACAGACAGGTACGAGACCCATTTGCCGTCCGGAGAGAGCCGGAGACAGCTCGGCCGTGGCTCCGTCTCGGCCGGCACAACGACCCTCACCTTTCCCGTCGCCACATCGATCGCGGCGAGTGCCGCGTTGTTCTCGCGAATGAAGTGGGCCATCAGGTAGTCCGGCGTCGAGGTGCCTCCGCCAGGCGCCGCCGCAGGCTCCAGACCGGTCGAGTAGACCGTGACCGCCGGCTTCTCGAGGGGTGCCTCCGAGGCCGCACCGGCCGCGGCGGGGGCCGCCGCAGGGGTCAGTGGCGCCCCTGGCGAGGCCTGCTCAGGCGGCCGCAGCGGGACGAAGAGGTCGCGGCCGTCCGCACTCCACTGGGCCTCGTCCCCCGGCCAGTGCTTCACCTTGACCGGAGCCTCGGCGACACGCCGCGACTGACCTTTCGCGACGTCGTAAACCCAAAGTTGGGGAGTCCCCCCGGCATCCGAGAAAAACGCGACCCGACGCCCGTCCGGTGAGGGCGAGGTTCTCCAGCAGTTCGCTTTCTCCGGACACATTCCGCGTGGTTGCCCGCCACGGGTGGAGACGACGAAGGCACGCAGCCCCACCATCTCAGGCGGTGTCCCACCTGGAAGGAAGCGAACCCCCTCGGCCAATTGGCTGTCGGGGCTTCGTACGGGGGGCGAATAGACGTCGTAGGTGAGGACGCTCCCGTCTCGACTCACGGCGGGGCGGTCCCAGAGTCGCACGGTCTTAGCCGAAAAGGCGAGGTCGAGGGGGAGAGCCGTCGAGCCTGTCCCCTGTTGTGCCGCGGCCGTGGCGACGAGGCTGATCCCAAGCAGGCCGAGGATCGTTTTCTTCCAAACCAGCGTTGTAAGCACTGTCGTCTCCTTTCCTTCCCCGTGTGACGGGGATGTGGTCCGGGCGCCGTGAGGGTCTTCACCGTCCCTGCGACGCCGACCCTCATGGCGCGTTCGAAACGTAGCCGGTCGCCTTCCATCCTATTGCCGGCGCGAGGTCCCGATTCCCCTTCCCGTGTCGTGCGCGTCTCCTATTCGGCTCCCTTCTTCGCGACGAAACCGGTGATGTCGGCGCCGACGTGGAAGCTCGTTTTCACCGCCGAGGCCGCCTTGAACCGCCAGAGAATCGCATCGGTGACCGCCTCTGGCTCGAGCGACTCAAGGTCGTGCAGCGCCTTCGAGTAATCGAACGTCGCGCCGACGCCGGTCTTGCCGTTGGTGGCGTTGAGGATAGTGGGGACGTCCACCTCCTCGTGTGCCTTGGCGCTGTACGGATGCACCAGCTCCTTGATCTCGACCTTGAACGGCGGGTAGAGGGTCTCCTTCGAGACGTTCTTCAGGCGCACCGGGAGCAACACCTCCTGAGTCTCCCGATCGTACTGAATGGGATCGAAAACGAGCGTCACCTTGTCCGAAAGTGACGCGGCGGTCTTCTCGGGAGCGGGCGTTGCGGGCTGGCTGTCGGTCCGGACGCGAATCGCGGAGGTGTAGAGCTGGTAGGTGCCGCTGCGGCCGTCGGTCCAGAAAGGATGAAAGATCCCGTCCGTGCCGGCCGTCATCCCGATGTAGTCCCCCCCGTTGGGCCAGCGCGACATGCCTGAGACGAAACTCGCTGTAACCAGACCCCGGTCTTGACTGACAAAAGGGCCGGGCCGGAGGTTGCCTGATCCGAACGGATTCGAGGTCGCGCTTGAAACCCGCGCCTTGGCGAGGAATGTTTCTCCGCCGTCGACCGATGCCGTGAAGGAGATCTCGAACCGGTCGCGGCTCGGAAAGCCCTCGGTGTCGTACCAGTAAACGCCCAGGACGCCGTCGGGGTTGACGGCGATCATCGGCTGGAACTGCGAGGCGTAGGCAGGCACCCCGGGATCCAGGGGTTTTGGCGTGCTCCACGTCGCCCCGCGGTCGCCAGACCAGCTGAGTACGAGCCGGTACCGATCGTTCTCGAGGTCCGTCCAGGCGGCGTAGATCCGGTCCCGGAACTTCCCTCCCGGATCGACTGCGAACACCGGGCCCGCCATCTGATCGACGCGGCCGCTCCCCTGGCTCTTGCGCATCGCCTTGACTCCCCCGAACGGGATCTCGGCGATTCGCCGGGGCGAGGAAAACGTGACGCCTCCGTCCGTGGAGAGCGAGAAGACGGCCTTCCTCGTAGATGCCTCCTTGTTGATGGCGTAGTTGGGGTACTCCAGCATCGGGATGAAGAGTGTTCCGTCCGAGAGCACGAGCAGGTTCTGAGCCGCGAGTCCGGTGTTGTTGCCTCGCGCCACCTCGACCGGGCCGATGAACGAACGCCCGTCGTCGGAGGACCGGAAGAGAACAACCCTCCGCTGCATCTGCAACGTCTCGAGCTCTTTGGAACCGGGCACATCCGTCTCGTCAGTGAGGTAGACGCGCCCCGCGAACGGGCCGAACGTGTGGTCGGTTACGAGCATCTCGTGGTCCCCGTTGCGGCTCAGGCAGAGCGCCTTGCTCCAGGTCTTCCCTCCATCCTCGGAGCGGTAGAAGTTCATCCCGTTCGAGAGGCCGACAAAATAGGCAGTGCCCGTGATGCCGAACCCCACCTGGGGGTCGCCGCCCCCGTGCTCCATCTCCTCAGGGAAGCTGACGTCGGTCCAGGTCGAGCCGCCATCGAATGACACGTAGGCCTTGTTGGCCGAGCCTCCGTCGGGGCGGACCATCACGATCGATCCGCCCAGAAGGTTCTTCGGGTCGGTCGGATTCGCGGCGATCATGGTTTCGCAATGCGCGATGTCGCCGTCACGGCTGACCAGAATGTTGGGCCCCACCACGATCCGGGGACTGGGGGTCTCGGCCCCAGCAGCGGCTGCCACGAAGGCCATGGCGAACACGCCGACGAGAAGTCGGCTGGTCGCACTGACACCCGAACGCCACGCTAGAAGATATTGTCCGAACATCTGAGCCTCCTTTCAGGCAAATCCTTACTTGCTTTCCTCAACCGATCCCTCGACCTTCAGCCGGATCGGCGGAATCTTCGCCGGGTCCTCGAACCTCAGGCGAATGACTACGGGACTGGTCAGTTCCCCGGGCTCGAGCACCGCCTGGTTGCCGAGCGCTCCCGCGAAGTCGAACACGGCGCCCACGCCAGTCTTCCCATTGGCAGCGTTGACGACGGTCGGCGCCGGGCTGTCGTCCTTCGGCACGTCGGGATCGTTGAACCCGAAGCCCGTGATCTCGAGGGTGAGTGGCGGGTAGATCGGTTCGTTCGAAACGTTCCGCAGCCGCACAGGAATTTCTGACTCTCGGGCCGCCCCGTCGTAGCGCGTGGGATCGAAGACGAACTCCACCCTCCCGCGCAACGATCTGGTCGTCCGCGGGGCGAGCTTGGGGGGTTCGGGTGGGGCAGCGGCCACAACTCCCGTGGCAGGCTTCTCGCCGGCCGGAACCTCAACGGAAACCTCCGCCGTGTAGGCCTGAAAGGTTCCGCTCCTAGCATCCGCCCACAAGGGATGAAAGACGCCGTCCCTATCCGCCGTCAGACCCAGGTAGTCGCCACCGCTCGGCCAACGGCTCACCGCGGAGATCAGGGAGAGGTGGATCTCCTCCTTGTGGTCGAAAACGAACGGGTCCAACCTCATGTTTCCTGCGCCACGAAAGCCGGAGGACGCGGAGGAGACGCGAACGGACGGAAGAAAAGTCCTCCCGCCGTCCACAGACGCCGCAAAGTACTCGTCGAATTGCGAGCCGTCTTTCGAGGCCCGGGTGTCGTACCAGGTCAAACCGACCACCCCGTCCTTGTTGACCGTGACGACCGTCTGGAACTGAATCGTCTCCTTCGGTACGCCACCGTCGACCAGAATCGGCTCCGACCAGTGCAGTCCCCGGTCCTCCGAGCGGGAGAAGAGGAGGTGCGGGCGACCGCGGCGGGAGTCCGACCATGCCATGTAGATGCGATCGCGGTACTCGTTCGAACCCACGTCCGCGGCAAAAGCCTCGATGCTGGCGGTGTCCCGCCAGCTCGGGTCGTCCAGGTTCAGCACGGCGGCCGGCGCCTCCCGCGGAGGCGTGAAGGTGACGCCGCCGTCGGTGGAAAGCATGAGCGACATCGGCCTCGTGATCGTCCCAGTCTTCTTCACCTTTTCCGGTTGGAACTCGTATTTCACGATCGGGATCACGACCGTTCCGTCGGAGAGAATCAGTACGGCGACCGCACCGACGCCGATCGTGCCACCCCCGTTTGTCACCTCGACGGGCCCGGTCCAGCTCCGGCCGTCGTCAGCGGAGCGGAAAAGGCCGACGCGATAGACCGGATAGCCGTAAAGCGCGGCAATGTAGACGCGCCCTGCGAACCTACCGGTCGTCGGATCCACCGCCATCTTCTCGAAGTCGTAGGAACACCCCAGGTCGGCGGGTTTCTGCTGCCACGTCCGACCCCCATCCTCCGAGCGCCACACGTACATGAACGCCCGCTGCTGAGACTTCTCGTCTCTTGCCATGGTGAGGGCACAGAACAGCGCCGTGCCCTGGGGTGTGAAGGCAACGTACGGATCGCCCCCTCCCCACTCGATCTGCTCGGGGAACTCCGAGGCGTGCCAGGTTGCCCCGCCGTCCAGTGTGGCGTAGGCACGGCAGGCGGTGCCGCCGTTGGGGCGCGTGTACGTAATCGCGCCGCCCAACAGGTTCTTCACGTTCTTCGGGTTGGCCGCGACGATCAGCTCGATGTGCGGGAAGTCCCCGTCGCGGGAAACCAGCACGTTCGGGCCGACGACGACCCTGGGCACGTCGGCCGCGGCAAGCGGCAACGCCGCTGCGGCAAGGAGCATCACCGAGCCAAGGGACCTGATTCTCGAGAGTCGCACCATGATCGCCTCCTCACGGTAGTTCTTCGACGATGCGAACGGTTCCGGCGCGGCGACCCATGCCGAAGCCGGGTTGTACCTGCTCGGTCTCAACTCGTCGGGACGCGGTCACTACGACTCATCAAGGATGATCAGTGTAGGCAACCCCACTTTCAGCTGTCAAGAGCCCCGATATGCCCTCCATCGGCAGAGGCAGGGCGAGACCGCTACCAGAGCGGCCTGCGGCCACGACGAGCCCGGTGCTAGCCGGGATTAGTACGATCACCACCGCAAGGAAGCCAATGAGGGTCCGCGGGGGCTCGCGTGTCGCAGGTACAGTGCGCTCCGGAAACACGGCAGGTAGGCCACGGCAATCACTTCGCACTGTTGCCCAGCATCCAGCCACAGCGATGGCTATCCTCTGGGATTGCCAGACTAGATCATGCCTCGCAGACTAAGCAGCAGCGTGCGGCCGGGAGCAGGGACTGACTTCGCGTCGGGGCTCGACGGGTACTCCCGATCGAGAAGGTTGCGGCCAACGAGCCGTACCTCGACCGCCGGGCTCACGCGGTAGCCGACACCGCCGTCGACAACCGCGTAACCGGGGACGACCAGTTCGCTTGGACCGGCTCGCTCGTCGCGTTGGTAGGCCGCAAGACGCGCAAACCATAACCAGTGCGAGACGAGCTCCTGTCGCAGCAACAGGAACCCGCCGCGGGGCGGCACGTCGTCGGTCGGCGTGCCGTCGTCGCGTACCTCTCCGCGCACGAGCTGCAGGCCGGTCTGGACGACCAACCCTGCGCCGAGGTCGAAGGCAGCCTCGAGCTCCGCGCCGGCCACCTCGGCCTGGCCACGGTTTCGAAAGAAGTAGTCGTCGCCCGAGCGGTACCGCTCGATGAGGTCGTCGATGCGGTAGAGGTAGCCGTAGAGCGCAAGTTGAGCGCGCCCGCGCGCGAAACGGAGTGCCGCGTCGAGCTGGCGACTGGTCTCGGCCACAAGGTCGGGGTTGCCGGTGATGAAGCCGCGGCCGGTGACGCCGCGGTAGAAACGGTCGGAGAGCAGCGGCTCGCGGAAGCCGCGGGCGACCTGGAGCGAGGCCTCGAGACCGCCGCCAAGGGGGATGGCCGCGGCGGCGAAACCTGAGAGCGCGGAGCTCGACCTGTGTTGGTTCCCGAAATAGCCGCCGGAGTTTTCGCTCGTCACCTGGTCTGCCCGGACGCCGGCGGAAAGCGACACCCCCTCGAGTCCCGTGAACACGCCGGCGAAGACACCAAGGTCATTTCGGCTGGCGTCGGCGATCGACACCTCCCGGCTGCGGCCGGTCTCACAGTACGGGTGGCCGAGCGAAAAACTAATCGTGTCGTTGACCGCGGAGAGACCGAGCCGTCCACTGCCGTCGAAACCCACGATAATCCGGCTTGACCCGAGCGCCCGTTCGGCCTCCACGCGCAGGCCCCAGTCGTCAGCTTCCACGTCGGCGCGGGTGATCTGTCGGGGCTTGGTCGCCGTGGGGACGACATCCCTGTCGGTGAGCAGCTGGTAACGGTCCCACGTGGCGGCGAACGATACCCGGGAGAACCCGATGGTCGGCCCTCGGTCGTACTGGATGCTCAAGCGGTGGGAGGTCTCTTCCGGGTAGAGCGTCCGGGTGACCGCGGAGTCGATGGCCGGCTTGCCAACATCCTGCGCAATATCCGTTCGCCAGAGGATGCGCAGCGCCCCGCCAGCCACCTCGTGCTGATAGCCGAGACGGGCGCTACGGCCCTCGCCGCCCGAGAGCGGCACCACGCCGGACGGGCTCTCGTAGTCGTCGAAGTGCCGACGGGAGAAGCCGGCGATCAGGCCACCCCCGAGAGCCGTGGCCGACACCTCGACGCCACCCGAGAGCTCGCCTGTGGCGTCAGCGGCGGCCAGGTAGTAGCGGACGCCCAACGGCTCGCCCGGGCCCGGAATGCGGGTGCGGATGCGGATGGTCCCGCCGAAGGCATCGGAGCCATAGGCAACCGACCCCGGCCCGCGCACAACCTCGACCTCATCGACCGTCGCCGGGTCGAGAAACGTGGCCGAGGGTCCGGCCCGCCGCTCCGCGCTCACCCGGCCCTCGTCGAGGAGAATCAGCGTGCGGCTCTGAGCGAGGCCGCGGAGCGAGGGAACAGCGGCAAGCCCGTCGCCGACCCGCCCGGCAGCGGGGATGTTCTCAAGTACCTCGTAGAGCTGCACGGGGGCGCGCTGGTCGAGGTCGGCGCGCCCGCTCAAGGTAAAGGCGGCCGCCGGCGGGAGCTCGATATCCGGTGCGCTCCCGCTGATCACCGTCACCTCCTCGGCGAAGACGGGCGCGATCCGCAGCTCAAGCAGCCCGGTCGGGAGGGCAGCCACATGGATCGGCCGCAGCGCGACTCCGTCGGGGCGGGAGATCAGCACGTCGAACGGAGGCGTGGGATCGCGGTCAAAGTGGAAGCGACCGTCGCCGTCGGTGACGGCGACACCGGGGCGGCCGAGGATCTGGACCCTGGCGCCCGCGTAAGGGACGCCTTTCGGGGACAGCACGACGCCGTCGAGCGCACCAAGTGGCGCGCCGACGAGTACAAGAATGAACCAAATGGCAAGTTGTCGTGAGTTCATGCTCCTCGCCCTTACCTTGCCGGAGGGGTCTGGGGAAAAGCGATCCTGCCCGCCCAGCGGCAACGCCACCGACCGCCACGAAACTAGGCCCTCAGACCGTCCGACCCCTCCTCTCGGGGAATCCTCACTTGCCCTCTTCCACCATCCCCTCAACCTTCAGGCGGATCGGCTGGGGCAGCGTCGGGTCCTCGAAGCGAAACTTCAGGACAACCGGCCCGGTCAGCGCGCCAGGCTCGAGCGACTCGAGGTTCCCGAGGGCCCCCGAGAAGTCGAAGATCGCGCCTTCGCCGTTCTTGCCGTTGGCCGCGTTCACCACCCACATTGGAGGATAGGGGTACTTGGGGATTTCTGGATCGTTAAGGTCGAACCCCAGGATTTCCAGTGTGATCGGCGGATAGATCGCCTGCTTCGAGACGTTCCTCAGGCGGACCGGGATCTCCGACTCCTTCGTGGTCCCGTCGAACCGCGTCGGGTCGAAGACGAGCTCGACGCGCGTGTCCAGGACCACCTTGGTCCGAGCCGCGGCCGGAGGCGTCTGTGGCGCTGCGGCCGGTGCAGCGGGGATGGCCCCTATCGCTGCGGGCTTCTCCTTGGGCGGCACGGCAACCGAGACGCTCGCGGTGTAGATCTGGAACGTCCCCGTCCGCGCGTCCGCCCAGAACGGATGGAAAACCCCTTCCTTGTCGGCCGCCAGCCCCATGTAGTCGCCTCCCCCGGGCCACCGGCTCCCGGCGGAGACCAGCGAAAGGACAGTGGTCTCCTTGTGCCGAAAGATCATGGCCCCCATGTTCATGTTGCCCGCCCCGAGCGGGGTCGAAGGTGCAGAGGAAACACGCACGGGCGACAGGAAGGACTTACCGCCATCAAGCGACGCCGTGAAGTACTCGTGGAACTGCGAGCCATCCTTCGAGTCGCGCGTGTCGTACCACGTGACGCCGACGACGCCGTCCTTGTTCACCGCGACGACCGGCTGCCCCTGCATCGCGTCCTTCGGGGTGCCAGGGTCCAGGAGCATCGGCTCGGACCAGTGCAGACCCCGGTCCCCGGAGTGGGAGAATAGAAGCCGAATGGGGCCGTAACGAAAGTCGGTCCATGCCACGTAGATCCGGTCGCGGTACTCCTTGGACTGCGTGTCCGCCGCGAACGCGGGGAACCCCGCGAACTTTCCCCCGACCTTGTCATCGAGGTTGTGCTCCATCGTGTGGATCTTGCGGGGCTTCCCGAACGACACGCCGCCGTCCTCGGAGAGGACCAGCCATGCGGTGCTCGAGCTCTTGCCGGTCATCTTGGCCTTGCCGGGCAGAAAATCGAAATCCGCGTAAGGAAGCACCAGCGTCCCGTCGGTGAGGACCAGGGGTTGGATGTCGTTTATCCCAATTGTGCCGCCGCCGTTGGCCGCCTCGACCGGCCCAATCCAGCTCCGCCCGTCGTCCTCCGAGCGGAAAACCCCGACCGTGTAGACGGGATAGCCGTAGAGGACTCCGATGTAGATCCGCCCGGCGTACTTGCCGGTTGTCTGGTCCACAGTCATCTGCTCGTGGTCGTACGAGCAGCCGAGGTTCATCGTCTTGCCCCAGCTCCTCCCGCCGTCCTCGGACCGCCACACGTGAAGGAAGGCGCGGGTCCGATCCTTCTCGTCCTTTCCGAACGTCAGCGCCGAGAAGATGCCCGTGCCCTGCGGCGTGAACGCAACGTACGGGTCGCCGCCGCCCCACTCCACCTGTTCGGCGAACTCGGACGGCCACCACGTCGTGCCTCCATCGGTGGTGGCGTAGGCACGGCAGGCCGTGCCTCCGTTCGGGCGTGTGTACGTGATCGCACCGCCCAAAAGGTTCTTCACGTTTTTCGGGTTGGCCGCGACGATCAGTTCGACGTGCGGGAAGTCCCCGTCGCGGGAGACAAGCATGTTGGGCCCGACCACCACGCGCGGCCCGGGTGTTTCGGTCGCAGCTACGGTCACCGATGCAACGATGGACAGGGCAAACAAGCAGGCCACTCTGTGCAGACTCATTTCATCCCCCTCGCTCGTCCGCTCACCGGACGAAGGTCCACTTCCACGGCCGCGCTGCGCCGCGAGCCTCAGCGGCCATCGACGGCCCCGGTTGTCTTCTCACCGAACCACAGGTCCGCGGCACCCAGAGGAACAGCTTGCTGTTGGCGCTGGTTGAACGGACCGACCCACGCAAAGACGTCGTGGCTCACAGCGACCAGACGACCGGCCAGCTGACGAGGCGGCGGCGGGAGAGTCGCGGCCCACGCATTCGCCTTCGCCATCCAGGCGGCTGAGACCTTCCGCTCCTCAGGCGGATCGGCAACGGCGACCGAACCAAAAATCGGATGCGTGAAGAAATCCAGGTACTGGTAGCTGACGGGCCCGCCAAACACCGAATAGCCGTCGACCACGATCACCCACCGCCCGGGCCTCGGGTTGGCGACGTCAATCTCGCCGTCAGGTCCAACATCTGCGGCCTTTGCGGCCGTCCCGCACGTCGGTTTCGGAGCCGGTGGCGCCTTGTTGCCCTTCTCGAGCTCGACAGCCTTCTCCTCGGGTGCCTTCTCCGGCTCCGTGCAGTCGAGCAGGTACACGTCGAGATCGGCACGGGTGTCGCTGACCCCGCTCATCCTTGCGAGAAGTGACGTGGCCCCCTTGGGCACCATGATCTCGTAGAGGTGCTGCTCGCCCTGTCCTATGGTCGCGCTCCTCCGGGTGGCGCTGCCCAACTCGACCGAGATGGCCGCGGCCGCGGCCTTGCCCAAACGGTTCTCGAGCGCAAGCGAGAGCGGCTGGGAGCTGTCGGCCTTGAGTGCCCCGGGTGCCGCCGGCTTCGCCGTCACGTCGATGCCCAGGATCGTCGCGGTGATCGTCACCGGCGTCGCCTTCAAGGGAACGGGCGTCTCGGGGTCGTACGTCCACTCGATCTTGCTGTCGACGTTGATCTCCCACACACCCGGCTGCGGGCGGGAAACCGAGCACGGCTTCGTAGCGGCCGCGGGCTCGTACGAGCAGGGGTAGAGCCCATCCTTGTCCGGACCGATGAGCGAGAGGCTGACGTTCGGCGCCGAGGCGGAGAACGTGAGTGCGGCGGTTCCCCGGGGCACGTCGACGAACACCCCGACGTCGCCCGGCCTCGGGGGGGTCATGTCCGCCTTCACCGAGTAGCCGTTATCGGCGGTGAAACGGTACGGAACGACGATCGCAGCGAGGACGCGCTGGGCGTGCCCCGGGATCGACGGGTGGTCGATCGAGAGGACCGCACTGTGAGCGCCTTCCTTCTTCGCCGTGACGGTGACGGGGACGCCGACCGGCGAGCCGAGCGGCAGGGTCACGGATTCCGCGCTGCTGAACGTGCCGTCGTTGCCCTGCCAGCTCAGGCTGAACGTCATCGGCTCGGCGGGACCGGAGGTGCGCGTCAACGTGATTGTCCTCTCGCGACGGTCGCCCACCGCCCACCCCTCACGCTCGTAAAGCCCGACGCCTTCGTCGGGCGTGAGCAGAAGGTGGCTCAGCCGCGTTCGAACCGGCGCGCGGCTCGTGATCGTGACCGGCTCGGCAGCCTGCAGCTTCTTGAGGAGTTCGTACGCAGCTCCCACCTGGATCAGCCCGTTCCCCTGCTCGTGGGCCGCCAGGCGAGGGATGTAGCGCGTGCTGCCTGTAATCGCCGCCTTGAGACGGGTGGCGTCGTAGGGGATACCGCTCTGCTTGGCCGCGCTGACGACGAGCGCGGTGGCTCCTGCGGCCATCGGCGTGGCCGTTGAGGTGCCGCCGTCGACCGAATAGCCGGGGGGGAGCTGATACAGCCCTTTGAACGAGCCGCCCTTGCGGTATCCGGGATCCGTGGACATCTGTCCGCTGGGTGCGATCAGGTCGGGCTTCAGCGCACCCGTGCCGCTGGGGCCATGCGAAAGCGCACCCCAGTGCAAGTTGTCATCGTTCTCGGGGACCAACCCCCAGTTCATGCGGTAGCTTTCCTTGTTCTGGTATCCGCCTACGCTCACGGCGCCCGGCGCCAGCCCGTCCTCGGCGACGAACCCGAATGCGGGCGAGTTGTCCCCCGGAACGAACAGGAGCTTGTGGTAGCGCTGGATAAGCCGCTGTGCCACCAAGCTCATCGGATGCGTCGCGTCCGCCAGAAGGTACGGCAGCGATGCGATCGCCACCGACTGCTCAAGGACGATGAGATCCACCAGGGGGTGCTTGAAAGCGGTGATGAGTCCTTCGATGAGCCCGTGTGCGTTGCTGACGCCGTAGAACACCGACACGAGCCGCGCGCCCGGGGCCACCCCCTGGAGCTGGCCGTTCGGAAGTTTGTTGCCGACGACTGAGCCCATGATTTCGGTCGCGTGCTGGTAGATGCCAACATTGATCGAGACAAACTTGTTCTTTTGATCTGTCTGTACCGCGAAGCCGATACAGTCACGGACGGGGGTCTTCGGATCGTCCTTGCCGAATATTCCGACATCCTGGTGCTTGATGTAGTCGGTCATCGCCTTCTCATCGGCGAAGCTGAGGTCGCGATTGGTGTCAACCCATACGTCATTTGTGGCCTCATCCCAGAGCACCCCGAACAACCCATCGTCGCCCTTCGGGTTGCCGTTGCGGTCGATGTCCTGGTCTATGTACGCCGCGTTCGACTCCATGTTGAAACGGCGCTCGCTGAAGAGGCCGATGCGGTAGGCTCCGTCACGTGGAACCGTGAACGTCTTTCCTTGAAAGCTTACCTTGCCGGCGTTCGAGGTCACGTTCTCCTGCATGTTGACCCACTGCGGGTTGATGTCGCCGTCGTCACGCGGATCGGTGACGTTGAGGTAATCGGCGATCTTCGGCACCGTCTTGCCATCGGCGGTGTATGCGGTTTGGAACTCGGGCAGGAGCAGGTCGAGATTGCCGTCGAGGAGCGCAATCGTCACGCCACGGCCATCCCAGGTCGGGTGCTTGGCGAGAAAGTCGGCCGCATCCAGGTCCCTGAGGGGGGTGTATGGATGCCGCAACGGATAGTCGCTCAGACGTGGGGGCCATTCCGTAACGCTTTGCGAGCCTTGTTCGGTTGTGGGGGCTTTCGCAGGAGTTTCCCTGGCAGAGGCCTGCCGATCGACGCCGAGCCGGTTAGGATAGCTGTCATCGTAATCCATGGCGACGGTCTCGATCTGTCCGAACTCGGCGAATTCCGTCGCCCGATCGGGTGAGATGCGCACCCTCAGGTACCCCACCTCGTCGTCCCGATAGCGCACGTCGCCACCGAGGCGGGCCGCCTGTTCGGCGACGGCAGCCGCTTCGCCCGGCTTGGCCACCACGAGCAACACCACGCTCTTTCTGCCCTGGGCACGAGCAATGGCAAGCGACTGCCGGCTGTCCTTGAACAGCGCCGGCCGCCGGCTGGCCGTGGGCGAGGGGGCCGACGAAGCCTGGGCGCCGCAAGGGTGTCCGGCCATACCCAATGACAGGGTCACGACGACACAAACGCAGGTCATGAGGGCCTTCCAGTGCATGAGTCCTCCCTTTCCGTGGGTCTTCCCGAACCGTCTCATCGGACACGCCTGGGACCACACTGAGCCGGTGTGCCTGTCCCGCGCAGGTTTTCCGGCCGGCACGCAGAGGTTCTTTCCGCCCCGCATCGCGCGCAGCTCATGCGGGAAATATTGAGATTCACCACTCATCACCGATGATCATCCACGATTCGCCTCATAATGCAACCGTGCAGGCGAGTCGTCAAGGAGCCCACTTCAGTAGCTCACCCGATTCGCGGACCCTCACGTCTCTTCCCGGTGATCGCCTGCGTACCGTAGGTACTCGAGTCGCTCGCCTAGCCGTCGCAGCGGGACGAAGGTCTCTTTCGCCCGCTCGACGAGGCGGAAAACACTAAGGTTCTCTTTCCTTTCTTGCTGACTCCCCAAGTGGGGCCTTCAAGAACTCGTCAAACCAGGCGTAGATCCGCTGCCACATGTCGCGGATGTTCGCAGGACCCTCGAGAACGTGCCCTTCCCCCCAGTAGCGGAGAAACTGGGCCCTCTTGTTCTGCCGGTAGAGGGACATGAAGAACTGCTCTCCCTGCTGCATCGCGACGTAGTCCATGTCCCCCTGAATGATCATGAGAGGCGTCTCGACGCGGTCCACGTAGAAGATCGGGCTGTTGCGGATGTACCGCCCGAAGTCCTTCCATGGGGGGTTGCCCAGGCGCTCCTGGCCGCTCTCGGCCAGAAACATGTAGAAGAGATCCTCTTGAGGGAAGGCGTCGTAGCGCTGCCGGGCATCGAACTGCGCGTAGAGGCTCGCGAGGTCGGACAGCCCGGCCAGCGCCACCGCGGCCTGGAAGCGCGTGGTCTGGGTAACGAGGCCGTAGGTGCTGAAACCCCCGTAGCTCTGGCCCATCACGCCCAGTCGCTTGGGATCGGCGATGCCGAGCTCGACGGCCTTGTCCACGGCGGGAAGGACACCCTTGGTCAGCTCCATGTATGGGTCGCTGGTTACCCCCTCTGCGCTCAGCGGCATGCTGGGCAGAAGGACGGCGTACCCGTGGGCGGCCAAGAGTTGCAGGTTCAAAGAAATCGCCTCGTTCAGGTTCGCAAGGATGGTGGGCTTTTCTCCTACGACCGAGCCCGCGTATACCCAGGTCACAAGCGGGTACTTCGTTCCCTCCCGATATCCGACCGGAAGGATGACCCAGGCCTTCAAGTCCTGACCGTCGAGGCCGCGGTATTCGATCTTCCGCGCCTTGCCCTCGGCGATACCGCGCAGGAAGGTGTTCGTCTCGACAACGCGAGTCGGTCCGGAGCCCGGGCGCGAGAGCCAGAGAAAGCTCCCATCCCGAGTTGCGGCCGTGAAGACCGCCGTTTCCCTGCTGGTGTCAAATTCGGCCAGGACGGAGTCGGGAACCGGTTTGGCGAAGGGATTTATCTTCCCGGAAGACGCATCAAAGGTATAGAGATCCTGCACCTGATCCTTCTGTACCCCAACGATGAACCGTGATGGACCGCCCTTCTCGAGTGTCGGCTCTTTGGGCCAGACGATGGAAGCAATCTTTGGTTCGAACTTGTCCGTAAGGTTTCGCGGGGAGGCTGCAGGACTCGCGTCGATTTGCCAGAGGTCCCCATCGGCGACACCCACGAAGGAGCCATCCGATCGGGGAAGCAGTGGGTTTGGAGCAGATTTCAAACCAGCCGTGATGTTGCGAGGCGCAGCACCCACGCCGGTGAGCCACCAATCGGGCCGGCCTTCCTCCTCCGGTTTGACTGCCGGCCTAGTGGATTTGGCAAGAACGAGGAGCTCCTGTCTTGACGACCAGACGAGCTTGGGCTGATCGTGCACGGCCGGGGTCGGATCGATCTCCTCACCGGAAACCGCCTCGCACTTCCCTGAGGGATCGCAGACCAGGACGCGCGGCGACGCCTGCGGAGATTTGACGAGGGAGGCCACCACGGCGAAGCGACTTCCGTCGGGCGACCACGTCAACGAACCCTGGAACACCTCCTGCACGCCTTCGACCTGAATGGCACTCGCCTCCCCGGAGACCCTTACGAGGTTGACGGCGAAGAGCTTGCCCTCGCGGGGGGGAAGAAGCCTCTTGGGATCGGGAAGCATTTGGTCCGACTGCGCGAGGAAAGCGAGATAACTCTTGTTGGGCGCCAAGCGGAGGTCGCGGAAGCTCGCCGCCCCGGCCGCGATCCTCTTCGCACCGGTAACCGCGTCCACCCTAAGCAGCTGGCTCTGCGGTCGCTTGGTAACGTCCACCGGCACGCCACTCTCGAGCACACTGACTGTGGTCTCGTCTCCCTTCCACGCCTTGGGCCATTCGCGCATCGCCTTCTCGCCCGCGCCAACCTCGATGGTCATCGAGAGCGGGCGTTCCCCTTCGGGAAGGACAGGGCAGAAGAGCTCGTGGTCGGAGACCCAGATGGCTCCCTTGTCGCCGAGATCCCAGGTGTCCACTCCCCGCTCGGTGAGGGGCTTCAGGCTTCCGGAAGACTCTTCCCAGACCCAGAGCCTCACGTTCCCCCCGCGCGTCGACAGCATTGCAAGCCGAGACCCTTCCGGCGACCAGACTGGCAACCAGAAACCGGAGCCATCCGAGGCGCCGTTGGTCAGGTTCTGCGGCTTTCCGCCACGTGCAGGCGCCAGCCAGATGTCCGCGCGGTCGTTCCCCCAGAGAAAGTCCCACTTGTGGTACGTGACGGTTTTGGCGCGCCTGACGACATAGGCGAGCCACGTCCCGTCCGGTGAGAACGCGACATCGCCCAATTCCTCCAGACGCAGGACATCGTCCGGTGCCATGGGCCGCTGTTGTGCCGATGCCTGGGCAAACGCAAGAAGTGTGAATAGCATGCCGCCAAACCAGAGAACGCAACGGCATTGCCGGAGAACTCTCATCGCCGTTCCTCCTTGGTCTCTCCCGAGACGGGCACATGCCTTCCGCCCGGTCGGCAACACCGAAACATCCATACTCCCGGAAAACGTCCGTGCCCGTGCGACCACCCGGGGGCCAGATCGTTCGGGCAGTTCCTTGCTCATGACTTTGTCTCCGCCTGCCACTTCCTCAACGTGCCGATCAGACCAAAGGCCCCAAGCCCTGTGAACGCGAGCGGGGGGAGGACGGGCGGAAGCTTGTGTTCCTTGGTGGCACCGCCGTGTTCTGCCACACGTTCCTCTTCGCTCTCGAACCGATCGGAAACGTGGAGGTACACGCCGACCGCCCCAACGACGAGTGCAGCAATGAAGCACCAATGAAGCAGTCTTATCCATGTCTCGTTCCAACGGGCCGAGGCGACGCCCGCAATGGCGAGCCCAACCACGCTGAACGCGACCGGGACCCACGCCAAAGGCTCGTCCTTGAATGCGTCGATGTGCTCGAGGAGCGTATCAACAAGGAGGAAGAGGAAACCCACGGTGCAGACAACCACGATCGCGCGGTTGATGGAGAGCGTGTTCGTCATGTCTTCTCCATGAGGCTGAGGACGCCATCATCGTGAGCCACTGCAGCCAGAGGTTAGCTCACGGGCAAGGCGTCCTCGCCGTTCACTCGCCGGTCGCGAGCTTTGCCTTCATCGCCGTCCAACGGGCGTACTGATCGTGCTTCCCCGGGTCGGGATCCGTTCTCCCGAGGAGCCAGAACGAGAACCAGTCGAGGTTTCGCTCCATTGAGGCCAGCCGGTGCTTGGGCTGCGAGTAGATGTGACCCTCATCCGGGTAGATGATGAGCTCGACAGGCTTGCCGAGCCGTCGCAGCGCGGTATAGAACTCGAGTGAATGAAGCATCTCCTGGGCCGCGGCTTCGATGAGCAGCGGTGCCGAGACGCGGTGTGCCTGGCGAACGGTTGAGAGGTCGTCGAAGCGCTTGTCATACTCCCCATAGGGTGAGCCGCCCATCGTCCCTTCGATGTAGTGCTGGAAGGGCTGGCCGGAAAGCCAGTACTCCCCGGGGTTGTTGGCCCCTCCGGACGAGGCGGACGCCGCGGCGAAGACCTTGTTGTGCGTGAGAGTCAGGTTCGTGAGCTCACTTCCATAACTCCAACCCATGATTCCCGTCCGCTTCGGATCGGCGATTCCCATCTGCGCCACCGCGTCCACGGCAGCCTCGATGCTGGCCAGAGCGTTGGTGTCCCGGTCGAAGGCGAATTGCTCGAAGTTGCCGTATCGCCAGCCATACTCCTTGGGCTGGTTCATCAGGAGAACCGCGAAGCCATTCGCGGCAAACACCTGCGCCGGGTAGCTCGCGATCCACTCGGCTTGCGTGATGAATTGGCCGCGAAAACCGTAGAGGATCACGAGGAACGGGTAACGGCTCCCCTCTCGAAACCCAATCGGCTTGATCAGGAAGCCGTTCGTTTCCCATCCGTACCTGTTCTTCCAGGTGATCCGCGAGACCTCTCCAAGGCGGATGCGGTCGAAAGCCGCGTTCACAGACGTGAGGGTCTTCACCGTCCCGACTTGCAGCCCAAGAACCCCGATCTCGGGGGCCTTCATCGGCCCCTGCACGATGCAGGAGGCCGTGGATTGGTCGGCGCTCAGCGAGAAGCCCGAGAGATGATCGTCGCCCCGCGAAACCTGAGCGATCTGCCCGCCGCTGGCAGGTACCTCGAACAGGGCGCTTCGCTCTCGGCTCTCCATCGCGAGAACCAGCCGCTGAGCGTCCTTGCTCCACCAGATTTGCGTCCCGTATGGGACCTCGACGTTGGGCGTCACCTCCAACGGCGGCTTGTCGTCCCCCAACCGGTGGACCAGAAGCGCGCCCCGAAAGCCGTCACGCGGTTTTCCCCGCGTTTCCACTTCCGAGAGAAAGGCGATGGACCGACCGTCGGCCGACCAGCTTGGTTCCCCCTGCCATGCGGACGTGCTCGGAAGCGGTACCAGCCCGCCTCTCTTCAGCGAGATCAGGCCAATGCCCGAGTTGAAAGCCACCGCAGCGTCCTTGGAGGTTGCTGCGGAAGTGTTGAACACGACCGCAATCTTCTCGCCATCGGGAGCCCAGGCGAGCTTGCTGATCGAAAAGCTCTCGAACGAGTAGATCGAGGGCTCCTGCTCCCAGAGCTTCTGGAAGGCCTTCTCCGCGACGCGGTAGAGCCACACGCGGGTGGGTTTCTTCACCCAGGAGCGGGTGACAAAATCCCAGAAGGGAAACATAAGGTTGTCGTTGTAAACGACGCCTTTCTCGGCGGCAGCCGTGGTCTCCGCTTCCTGGACCGGCTCGACGGAAACGAAGGCGAGAATGTTCCCGTCCGGGGACCACTCGAACTGGGTGATGGACTCCGGATGCGTGAACAACGTCGTCGGCTCTCCTCCATTCGGCAGCACCTTCCACACTCGGGAAAGTTTCCCCGCGTCCGAGAGGTACGTGATGGCATCGCTGCGCGGTGTCCAGCGGACGTTCGAGAACGACTTCGCGCGAAGAATGAGCTTCGGAGGCGCGCTCCCTGCGGTAGGGATGGCGTAGAGCGAGGAGTCGTAGCCGTTCGCGGCCAGGTCGGCATCCTTGACCGCGAACGCCACCGTGCGCCCGTCCGGTGAGATCTGCTGTTCCGTGATCTCTCGAACGGAGAGGATGTCCCGCAAAGTGATGGGGCGGATCGAAGCCTCTGAGGCGAGAGCCTTCGCCGGCGACCCGACAAGGAACAGCGGGAGGACCAGCAGGATGACGAAGCGCGTCGTCACACGCGGCTTCCCTCTATGGGCGCCTGTGCACGAGGCTCCGAGCAGTGATGTGCGAGACGACGGCATGGTCATGGTCCCTCCGAGTCAGCGGCCCAGAGATTTCAGCTGGCGGAAAAGAAAAGGGCGGGCGCGGCCGACGCCACGCCCGCCTGGGGGAGTGATGCGAAGGAGGAAGGCATCGTTCGGGTCAGGCGCTCGCCCCCTTCATTAGAACGCCACCCTGAAGCCCACGCGGAGCGTCCGTGGCGGTGCTGAGTCAGCGGACCACGGGGAGGCTTTGCCTGTGGAGCTCAGGGTCTTGCCTTGCTCGGCCGATTCCTTGGGGTAGGTGTCCTGAACGTTCGTGGAGAAATACGTGCTGACGCCGATCGACTCGTTCGTGGCGTTGAGGATGTCGAGGATTATGGAGGCGAGGGCGCCGCCACCGAGGCTGAAGTCCTTCTGGATGCGGAGGTCGAGGTTGGTGACCGAGGGCTGGCGCTGTGCGTCCTTGGGCTCGAGCAACACTTCGTAATAGTAGGGGTCGTTCGCACCCGGGATGGCATACTGGCTATTCACCATGCCCCAGGGTCGCCCCTGCACCCAGCGGAGGTTGGCGC
>Ga0315297_10000468_pt1 | contig 23535 bp, 19 predicted proteins | sample YL17G15_0_MG_FD_203628 | JGI IMG/M metagenome (GOLD analysis project Ga0315297, IMG submission 203628) | Sediment microbial communities from Yellowstone Lake, YNP, Wyoming, USA - YL17G15_0 | ecosystem: Environmental > Aquatic > Freshwater > Lake > Sediment | place: USA: Wyoming | collected... | reverse complement strand
TGGATTCCGGCTTCCTCCTTTCGTGGGGACAAGTTTACCCCTGCGGAAGCAGGGGCGGGAATGACAGTTCCAGGATTATTATAAAGCCGTTATTGAGACACAACACTAGTTGGATAAGATCCTTCGCTTCGCTCAGGACGACCCGAGGGATCGCCTCATTTCGGAAAAACGGAAACTACCGGACGATCTCTTTCGTATATTCCGGCTCGACGTTCTCGAAGAACAGCCCCTGGAATTGCCCGGCGGCCAGAGTCGGAAAGGTGAGCTCGACAGCGTATTCAGTTTCCGCTTTCAAATTCGAAACGTCCACGTAAAATCCCAGGAACGTTCGTTTCGGAGAATGCCCGTAGATGCTGTTATAGGCCTTCTTCATCTCGACCGCCCGGCCGTCGATCTTCATCGCCACCGTCATGGCCTCGTCGGGCTCGGCGATCTGGACATAGAGAAGAAGCCGGTGGGAACCGATCCATGGGGCCAACAGATCGTCCTCGGTATAGGGCACGGGCCAGGACTCCTTCCTATTGTTAAGCTGGGTGAAGACCCGCGCCGGAATCTTGAAGCTCGCGTTCACGGTCCCGCCTTTAAACTGAGGATCGTAGGCCCAGAGCGGATGGCACTGCCCGAACGCCTCGCCGGCGAATTTGACCTTGGCCGTGACTCCGTTTTGGCCCTGATCAAAGGCTTGTGCCATTCCGTTGAGGCTCAACGATGAGACTTTGGCACCGCCCGGCAGAAGGACGATGAGGTCCTTGTCCATTCCGATCTCACCCTTCACGTCCGAAAGGATCAGCGCCCCGTTCCTTAAGCTCGCCTTTCCGTCGGCATTGAACAGCATCGGCTGGACGGCGGTCTTCGGCGCCGGGACGATCTCCAACACGACGGCCGAAGCCCCGGCCATCGGCAGGGCGACCGCGTCTCCATGGTCCCAAAGTCCCACCCCGCTCTTCCCGATCAGCTTTCCTGCCTCGGGAGAGAGTTCCTTGAGCATGAACGATGCGCCCCTGGTCAAACCAATCGAGGCGTCCAGATTGAACTGGGCGCTCATCGCCCGGTAATTCGGATTGAAAAGAAAGACGAAACCGCGGTCGCCCACGCACGCCGCCGTCCCATCCACGTATCCGATCCGGGGCTGGCCGATGATGGGCTTCACCCGTTTCAGCACGGCCGCGTTCTTATCCGTCCAGTCGAGCCAGCCGCGAAACCACGTCTTGTCCGCCTCGGAGAGGGCCTTGAACTCGTCCGTGTCGCGCGCGGGGATGAAATCCACGACGTGGTTGAACGGGGCCGTGGCGATGGACGACAGCAATGAATATCTCCAGCCGAGCACGTCCCAGTCCCGCGGCCGGAAGCGGTCGCGGCGCATGACCTTCTGGGCGTCGCTGCGCTCGGTCTGGTGGGTGATGTAGCCGGGCATGATCTCCGGCGGACAGAACCTTTCCATGCGGTACTTCCAGGCGGCGAACCGCTGGCGGTCGGCCGAGACGCGGTCCGTGTGGAGGTCCGGAAAGGCCGTGAAGCTCTCGGGCTGCTCGTCGGTCAAGGTCGGGTGCGGATAGGAACCGGCGAGCCACGTCCACGGGCCGAAGTTCATGTATTGTTGGCGGCCGTCGATGACGACGTCGGGAACCCGCCGGCGGAGCGTTTCCAGGATGCGGCGACAGCCGAACCACTGGGCGTACTTGCTCGTGGCCTTCGGGTCCTCGTAAGCGATCCACCAGTGGTCGAAGGAGAACCCTCCGGCGCCCGTCTTTTTCACGAACGAGACGAGCTTGTCCACCCACCAGTCTTGGAAGCCGCGCAGCCCCGTGTCCGCGCCCGAGTATCCGCCGATCTTGTCGCCGGCCCACTTCGTCCACTCGGGGTCCTGCTTGAAGGCCAGCGAGGGATAGGAATAGACCATGAACTTGATGCCTTTGGACTTCGCATAATCGAGCATCTTCTGGAGCGAGGCCGGCACGGGGTCCTTGGCCGGGTCCCATTCTCCCTTGCGGATCTTCTGCCCCATGGCGAACCAGAGCAGGTTCTCCCAGCCCCAGGCGTCGGCGTTCTCCTTCAGGCTCGACAGTTCGCTGTTGGCCGGCGTGAAGAGCGTGTATTGGCATCCCAGTTCGACGGCCCGGTCGATGATCCGCCTGTATTCCGCCCAGCCGTCCGGCGAAGCGACGTCGATCTGGTAGTCGTTCTCGCACCACGGCACGTGGACCCGGATGCTTTTCTTCGGGTCGACGAGGAGAAAGGACCGGACGCATTCGACCAGGGCGTCTGCCTCGGCCATGTCGATCGTGGGGTTGGAGCCGAGGAGCTTTTCGTATTCGGGGACGAACTTCCATTCGACGACGGACTTGGCCAGGACGCGCGTCCCGCTGAGATCGGTGAGCCCGAGGCAGACCCGGTCGGTGACGAACGGACCGTAGGCCGGTTTCCAATCCATATCCGGGACATAGGAAGAGAAAAGGGCGCCGGCGGAGAGCCTCCAGACGTTGTAAGGATTTTGGTAGAGGAGGAAGAGGCTGAAGTCGGGTGTCCGCGCCTGCGGACCGGGGTCCTTCGAGAAGCGGAGGATGATCCCGAACCGGCCGTCCGAGAGCGGAAGCTGTTCCCGGACGGGCCGGGTCATCTTGGCCGTGAAGGCGTCGACCTCGTTGACCCGGAAATCGGCGGGCTGGACGGGCTCGATGAAGAGTTGCTTACTGAGAAAGGCCCAGCCGGCCTTCAATTCATAGACGACCTTGATCTTGTATCTGGGCGAGGCATAAAGGAAGGTCAGCCGTTCTTTTTCGTTCTTGACCTCCGCCGAGGAAAGGAGCGCGCCATCGATCTTCTCCTTATCGATCTTGACGGCAAAACTCTCATCCGCGAATCGGACCGCGTTGCCCGTTCGCGCGTCGACGAGCGCAACCAGGCTCCGGCCGTCGAATTCGGCGCGGAAAAACTCGTTGGACAGCCGGAATTGTTCAGGCGCGCCGGCCGCGGTACGGACCGGGAGCGCCGTGAATACGGCTATCCCAAGTAGAATCAACATGCTTTTTGTTATCTTTCGCATGGCGTCCCTTCCTTATCTTCGATGCGGAGTTCATTATATGGACAATAAATCGCAAGCTCAAGCCGCGGACGGGATATTAATGATCTGAGTTGTGCCGATCTCAGTAGGCTTTTCCCCTCGGGACAACGGCCAGCACTCCGATCCGATTGTGCTCCGTATCGAATTCGACGATGAGCCGATATTCCCCGACTCGGAGTCTATGAAATCCCCTGAGTTTTCCCTCCAACGGCCGAACATCCTTATGCCGAAGGGGATTTTCGGACTCGCCCAATTCCTCCAACCGAACCAGAATGCGAGACGTGATCGATTTCTCCAATCGTTGAAGATCCTTCAAAGAAGAGCGCGAAAGCTCAACGCTCCAGTTTTTTTCTCGCATTTTTCAAAGAGATGGATTTCCCTTCATGGAATTCCCGAGATGATGCTCTGACTTGCTCGTATAGGTCCGGGATGGCCAGAAGTTCGAGCGTCTCTTTGTGGCGATCGACGAAATCGTCGATCAGATCCACGAGGATATCGTTCATCTTTCTATTCTCCAAACTGGCGATGGCTTTAAGAATATTTTTTTTGTCTTCGGGAATCCGGATGGTTGCAGTCTCCATAAGCGCTCTCCTTCATTAGTAGATTAAGAGATTAAGCGCTTTTTGTCAATATCGATTTAACATCTATTCTTTTTTTGCTTCTCATTTAGAAAGACGCTCGAAGGCTGAATTCCGTCTCATGTCAAATATTATTCGCCATAAGGAGGGATCGAATTTTGCGGAAACAACTCAAGCTCGCCCCCGACGCCGCGAACGGCGTCGACGTACGGCTGATAGTATCCAGCCCTCGTTTCCCGACCGACGATAAGAATTCGCGGTTTCATCGGTATTTTCTTATTGGCTAAATCTTATATCACTTGATATTTCAAAATAAAGGTGCTATCCTCATTCTAGTTCTACGATAGAACTAACATCGCATATTTTGGTTTTATCATAGAACCAGAGGACAAATGAAAGCCCAAGAAATCCTAGGACGTTTGGAAACGATTCAAAAGAGACTTCTGGTCTATCGACCGGAAATTCTCCGGCCTTTTTTTAAATCGATCAAGCCATCAGGTCGAGCCGTGATATTGACAGGCGCCCGGGGAACGGGAAAAACGACATTCCTTCTCAGCCGTCTCGGTGACGGCCATTTCCTTTATTTCTCCGCCGACAATCCCATCACGTCGGGATATTCTCTATATGATCTCATAGAAGCCGCGTTCATGCAGGGTTACGAGGGAGTATTCATCGATGAAGTTCACTACGCGGCCGCTTGGGCAAAGGATCTCAAAGCCGCCTATGATGCCTTTCCGGCAAAAACCATTTGGGCCTCCGATAGCAGCAGTTTAGCGCTTCGTGGAGGAATCGAAGACCTTTCCCGCCGATTTCTGTTCATGCGACTGCCGCTGCTTTCCTTTCGGGAATTCGTGGCGTTGACCACGGGCGAGGTATATCCCGCTTTGAATGCTTTCGAGGCAGGCGACGAGGCGGCGAGAATCCTGAAAAAAACGAACGTGCTGAAGCTGTTTAAGGATTATCTCGACCATGGATTCAGGCCGATATTCCTCGAGAATTTATCGACATATGCCCAAAGAATCATGGCCATGATCGAAAAAGCCCTCTCGGCCGATATCCCCTTCCTCGTTCCTCAGCTCTCCGATAACAACCTCCGTTTCATGAACGCCGTCATCGGATATCTGGCCGTATCCAAAATTCCGACGTTGGCCGTTTCTTCTCTAAGCAACCAATGGGGATTGGGCAAAGAGAAGCTTTACCATCTTCTAGAGGCGATGGAATCCGCCGGCGTCGTCCGTATTTTAAGGATTAAAAGCGACCAGCGAGTCCATACGGTCGGAAGAAAAATATTTCTCTATGAACCATCAGTCTATGCATATTTCGGCGGCGACCTGGGGACGATGCGGGAGGCTTTCGTCACGGGGTCGGCCTTGGAAACGGGCCGGAAAGTCTTCGCTTCTATGGACGAAAAGCGCGGCGATCTGATTGTCGATGATCGTTTCATCGAGGTCGGCGGCAAATCCAAAGCCAAAAAAGGGGCGGATTTTGTCGTGAGGGACGATCTCGATCTCCCCGTCGGCAAGGCCATCCCGATGTGGGTCTGGGGGTTTGAGTATTAGTTCTTTGCCGTCAATTCTCCGTAATTCATAGACATCACGAAATTCCTCATATTCATTGGTTGGCATACCAGACGACATATTCCCGCACGGGCCAATAATTCGGATCATTCTTGGAAATGACCTCGAGGTCCGCCAGCGGGACCCAGCCTTTTCTTCTTCCTTCTTTGACCCGCATATGAATCCCATTCCGCGGCTCTACATCGGGGCCCATTCCTATGACTTCCATGGTATGGCCGAGCCGAAAGGGTTCACGGTCGGCGATATCGGTAAAATAAGCATCATCTTCATCCTCGGTTCTCTTTGCCATGAAAGGAAATGACAAATTCGTATTCAACCAAGGGATCCAATTTCTTCTCTCCCAAATTTGAAACTTGCGATCATGCGCAGCTTCACTTAGAGGCAAGTTGCCGTCTTCGGTCTCAACCAAATCCCATGAGGCGTCATATGTTAACTTGCTTTTATTAGTTCGAGAGTCTCGCGTCTTCGTCATATTTGCTCTTTGAAATAGAGGTAATCCACGCGCTTCGGAGCTTTACGGACAAAACCCTTGCCGAGGGGAACGATGCGCCCATCCGTGATCGAGCGCTGTTCGGCGATCGAATGGGGTTCTCGATCCCACCCGGCGTTCTGCAGCAGTGGAACGACATATTTACGGCAGGTGTCGGCTTCGTTGGACATGATGAATTGCGAAACTTCCCCTATGGCTTTGTATTGCAGTTTCCCAAGAGATTGAAATATATCGCCACCTGACGGGATAAGTCAAGAAAAGGAGCGGAATCTCTGGAAAGCGGGCTTTATTTCCGGCCTTCCAGAACCCTAAGCAGTTTAGCCGTGGTGAAAACGGGAAGCCCAATTTTTTCCAAATGATGGTCATTGGACCAAAGGGGAAGTCCGAGAGCCCTGGCCAGGGCCAGCACATGGGCGTCCTCCGGATCGCGCTCTTTCAGGTCTTTCACTGCTTTTTTATAATACCGCGCATATCGAGTGGGGGTGTACTTAATAATGGGAAGAATTCGCCATTGAAGTTGAACCAGATCCATGGGGAGCTTGTATTTTTCGGCCATCATGGGCAGATATTCCTCGACTTCTCTTGCATTGAATTCGGCGACATGAACCCGGAGAACGAATTCCGAGAAAATCTTATTTGCCGCTTTCCCAATGACGGCGGAAAGCAAAACATTAGCGTCCGCGACGACTTCTTCTGGAGCCACGGAAATCCTCTAGGATGTCTTTTTCCGATACGCCGTGCAGATCGAGAAGCTTGGATAAGTGAAGACCCAGAGCCTTAGCGATCTCCCGGCGCCAATCGTCCGGAAGGCGATCCGGATCTTCCAGCGGGACAAAGACACCCGAGACCTTTCCGTGTCTCATCACAAAAAACGGTTCTTTTCCGCCGAAATAGTCGGCGCTTCTTTCTCGGATCTCGCGAATTCCGGCCATTTTCATGACGGTCACCTCTCATCCTTAGTTTAGGATAGAATTATTATTATGTCAACATTTGTGGACACATTTCTCATCCGCATTTCATTTTTGACATCGATTTACGGCGATGATAATCTAGGAAAGCATTGGCGACGCGAGTTGCCCCGCTATCAAAACAATTGAGAGAAAAGATCTAACATATGGCCATCAAAGATCTGATCGAGCATTCATCGAAGAGGCGAGAGTTCCTGAAGACGTTTGCCGTCGGGACGGCGGCGGCGTTCACCTCGATCGCTCCCCCGTCGTCCCGGCCGGACGCGCAACCTCAGGCGCCCCCGCCCGATAAGATCCGCAAGAACGACATGGTCTACCGCCGCCTGGGGCGGACCGGCCTCTATATTTCCGAGATCTCCCTGGGCGGCAGTCCCCTGCCGGACGAGAGGCTCCTCTTCCAGCTCGTCGAGCGCGGCATCAACTACATCGACACGTCGGACAGCTACGAGAACGGGAATTGCGAGCGCAAGGTCGGACGGCTGTTCAAGGCCGTCGGCCGGGACAAGATCCATATCCATGCCCGCTTCCATCTCGAGGGTCCATGGACGGAAGCGAGCCTCATCGCCTCGGTCGAGGGAAGCCTGAGGCGCCTCGGGACCGAGCAGGTCGAGATCCTGGGCATCCACGGCGTGGAGAAGCCCGAACTCCTGACCGACGCGCGGATCCTCGGCGCGTTCGAAAAGCTAAAAGGCAAGTATCGGTTCCGGGGACTGACTTGTCACGTCAACCAGCACGCCGTCATCCCGAAGGCGGTCGAGAGCGGCCTCTACGACATGGTCCAGATCGGCTACAACGTCTTCGACATCCAGGAGACCGAGAAGGAGATCAAAACCTATAGCGATTACTTGGGCGAAAGCGGCCTTCGCAAGCTCATCGAGCTCGCCCGGAGCCGCGATGTCGGCGTGACGGCGATGAAAGTCCTCAAAATCGGCGGCCGGCGCCAGGACTTGGCCGCATATAATAAAGGAGGACCGTCGCTCTATCCGGCCATGCTGAAATGGGCGCTCGAAAACGAAAAGCTGTCCGCCGCTGTGACCGAGATCTTGAACGAGGAGGAGATGAAAGAGGACCTCGGAGCCGTCGGCCTCCCGCTTGCGCCGGCGGAGCGCCGGATGCTGCACGCCCATGTCTCCGCGAACGCCGGCTCCTATTGCCATTCCTGCGGCCTTTGCCAGTTGGCATGCTCCGCGGGGATCCGGGCGGCCGATATCTCGCGCTGTCTCACCTATCACGAGAGTTATGGAAAACGAGCGCGCGCCCGGGCGGAATTCGCCGGTCTCCGCCCGGCCATCGCGGCCTGCCAGGACTGCGGCGCCTGCGAACGGGCCTGCCCCTACGGCCTCCCTGTGCGGATGCGGACGCGCCGGGCGGAAGAGTTGCTCGCGTGATTGATCCTGTCGTAGTAATCCCCCCCTTACCCCCCTTTAGAAAAGGGGGGGATTTGTCACGCCGCTTCGCTCAGGATGACAAAATGAAAGCGAGGTTATTTAAGAACCGGGGGGCCTGGCTGGGCCAAGGTTGACGAAAACGCCGGTTTGGCATAAATTGAGGGCGACCGAGCCCATCACCAAGGAGGACGGCCCCATGCCCGATAAAAAAACTTCGGCCAAAGCGAAAGCCATCGACAAGACCATCCAGATCGTCATCGCCGGTGGGGGCGGATTCATCGGCGGATCGCTGGCCCGCTATTTTCACGACAAGGGATTCACCCGCATCCGGGCCATCGACAAGAAGCCCTTATCCGAATGGTACCAGTGGGTGCCGGGCGTCGAATGCCTGTGCCTGGACCTGAGCAAGGAAAAGAACTGCCGGCGGGCCGTGGAAGGCGCCGGCGAGATCTATCAGCTCGCCGCCGACATGGGCGGCATGGGCTTCATCGAGCGGTTCCGGATCGAGTGCCTGCGCAGCGTCCTCGTCAACACCCACATGATCGAGTCCGCCTATAAGGCGGGATGCGAGCGCTATTTTTACTCGTCCTCGGCCTGCGTCTATAACACCGACCTCCAGAAGGATCCCAACGTCCGCGCCCTCAAAGAGACCGACGCTTACCCGGCTATGTCCGAGCGCGGCTACGGCTGGGAAAAGCTCATCTCTGAAATGCTCTGCCAGGAATACTGGGCGGAGCGCGGCATGAAGACCTTCATCGCCCGCTTCCACAACGTCTACGGACCGTGGGGCACTTGGGACGGCGGGCGGGAGAAGGCGCCGGCCGCCCTCTGCCGAAAAGTCATCGCGGCCAAGGACCTGGGGCACAAGGAGCTCCCGATCTGGGGCGACGGGACGCAGACGCGGAGCTTCATGTACATCGACGACTGCGTCAAGGGCATCGATAGGATCACCCATTTCGACGGCCTGATCGCCACGCCCATCAACCTGGGCACGAGCGAGCTCATCTCGGTCGCCGACCTGGTCAGCCTCGTCGAGGACATCGCCGGGGTGAAGTTCAAACGGAAATACGACCCGACCGCGCCGAAAGGCGTCGCCGGCCGCAACAGCGACAACACCATGATCAAGCGCATCCTCGGCTGGGAGCCGAACACTCCGCTGCGCGTCGGCATGCGGAAGACCTACGCCTGGATCGAGCAGCAGTACTTCGCCCGCAAGGCGGGACAGCGGACGGTCGACTGATAATCCCTCCAAGCCCAGCTTTAGAAAAGTGTGGCGGGATTTTCCTAATGAGATCCCTCGAAAGATTCGGGACGGCTCTTTGAGTCGGATTGCCGCGACCGGCCGCGCCATGACAGAAAAGAATTTGATGCAACTCCGGTGATCCCCAATATATTCGATGACGACGGCGACGTTCAGATCTACGGGACCGGCGTTCTGGGCGGCAAAGGCGCGGGCCTGATCAAGATCCGGGAATGCCGGCTGTCGCGGGCTCTCAAGCTGAAGACCCGCATTCTGACCACCTCGTACTACGACCGATATCTGGAGCGCGGCGGCGACTTCGCCCGCGAGGACCTCGAAACGTTCGGCGCGATTTTGCGCGACCTCGAAGGGATGCCCATCAGCATCCGCTCCTCGGCGACGAACGAGGCCGGATTCGGCGAAGAAGGGGCTGGGTCCGTTCGTTCGGGCGAGAACCGGTCCTTCATGCTGCCCAATAACCACGCCCAGCCGGACCGCCGCTTCGTCCAATTCAAGCAGGCTGTCCGCTTCATCTATGAAGATTTCCGTCAAAAACAATCCCCGGGGAGCCGGGAAAAGATGGCCATCGTAGTCAACCCCATCCCGGGGATCCACGAAGAGACCCTGGCCGGTCCGGTCTATTTCCCCCTGGTATCGGGCGTGGCGAATTCTTATTTCCCCTACGCCTTGAAAACACAGGACCCCAATGAAGGATTCGCCCGGATCGCCTTCGGCCACGGCTACGCCACGGTCTTCGATGAGTTCCCCGTGATCTCGATGGCCACCATCAAGAATCCCCTCCCCCTCAAAATGATGGGACCGCCGCAGCGCTTTTTCTACGCCGTGGACATGACCCGGAACGAGGACCTCGCCGGCGAGGAGCTGGAGACGATGAAACAGATCCACGTCCGGTTCGCCTCCCGGCGCGTCACGGAAGGACCGGGATGGGACAAGGACGCCGTCACCTTCACTCCCCTGGTCGAGGAAGACCGCTTCGGATTCCGGCAAGGTCTTCTCAACCTCATGGAGGCCATCCGGGCCCAGGCCTCGAATCACTTCCAGATCGAGTTCGTCTTCAACATCGTTCCCTCCGGCGGCGGGACGCCGGCCGGAATTTTCCATATTGTCCAGCTCACGCGCCTGCCGGAACTGACTTTCGAGCCGGTCCATTTTCCGGACCCGCCCGGCCGCTCGTTTATTTCGCTAAAAAACTTCCAGGGCCACGGAACGAAAGCGGGCATCCGGCAGGCCCTGGTCGTCTCGCCGTTCCTATACACAAAGGACCGCCGGCGGGACGTCAGAAACGGGATCGCCGCGTTCAACCAAATCCAGCGGGAAAAAGGTGAGCCGTACATCATGATCGTTCCCGGACGGCTGGGGAGTTCCAACAAAGATTGGGGGATCCAGGTCGAATACAGAGACATCGACAAGGCCGCCGCTATTTTTGAATACGGGGTCGACGTGGCCGGGCGGCCCGAGCCCCTCAAAGAGCCCGAACAGCCGGCCACGGGCGGAATCTACGGCAGCCATTTTCTCTACATGATCCAAGGCGGATATGACGAGGATCAAAAGAGATTGAAAACACGGATATACGGCACCCAGGGAACCCATTTCCTGACGAACCTGGTCAGCCAGAACGTCATCTACGGCTTCCTCTCTCCTCTCGAGGACCGGGTCGATCCCTGGTTCTTCCGGCCGGCCGCGGACGGGAGCCTTGTCCATCTCCTGGAGTTTCCAAAGCCGGTCACCGTCCATGCGGATTCGACGCTCCATAGATGCGTGGTCGAATCGGAGGGCGAATGAGTCATAAGCCGCCGCGCGGCGCCTCTGCCGGTTCGGCGCCGGCCGCCCGCGCCGCGACCGCCTATGACCCGAGGATCATCAATCCAGTGCGTTTCTCCCGGGCGGTCATTTTTGCCGCGGACGAGGACGTCCGCGCCGCCGGCGATGAGCTCGCCGAAGGCATGCCCTGGACGAAGGTTGAGGTGGCTACGGACCCGCTGTCCCTGGACCGCTGCGCCGCCGACCAGGCCGCGGCCTTTGTTTTCGACGACACAGGCCTGATCGTGGCCGATACAGACCGCCTTCGAAGCCCGGATGAGGACCGTGTTTTCATCCTGCTCTCGGGCAACGAGGTCATTCACCGGACCCCTCCGTCCATCATGAAAGATCGGTATCCTTATACGGCCAAAGCGGACCTCATCTTCGCCGTCGACCGAGACGAATTCATTCCCCGGCGGATCATCACCCCCGCCGTGCGCAGCGCCGAAGACCTGCTCAACATCCGGAAATATGCGAAGGAGCGGCGGTTCATCTTCCTCATCGTGGACGACGAGCCGCTCTGGTTCTCCCAGTTCCTTCCGGTCCTCTACGGCATCATCGGCCAGCGGGCCGACGTGATGATCGCCCGGACCTACGAAGAAGCCCTGCGGTTCCTCTTCGGCGTGGACGATGAATCGGGGATCGACCGGGCCCGATTTCTATCTCGAGGCCACGGCGACGACGTTATCGGGCTGATCGCGGACCTTTATTTTCCCAAGGGCGGGGACATGGACTCCCCCGTCGGGCGGGACCTGATCGAGATCGTCAAGACGTATTATCCGCGCATCCCGGTCATCGTCGCCTCGAGGGCCAAGGAGGCTCAAGGCTTGAAGGACCGGGCCCTCATTCTGCCCAAAGGCGATCCCGGAAGCCTGGAGACCCTCAAAGATTACATTCACGATTTCACGGGCATGGGCGACCTTGTGATCCACAACCCCGACGGGAGCGAATCGCACCGCCTGCGGGACATTATCCAACTGCGCGACCTCCTGGTCGAGGCAGGCCAGGATTCGAAGCGGGCCGCGGCGCTTCGAAAGACCCTGGAGCTATACGCCGAGAAGGATGCTTTTTCGACCTGGTTTTACATGCACGGCTTCCGAACGCTGGGGGATATCCTCCGTCCGCGGCAGGACCGGGACTTTGAGCTCGTCAACGAGCTCCGGAAGTTCATCGACGAGGAACTGGCCCGCATTCGTTCCACACCGCTCGTCATCGAGGAGGAGCGGATCTTCGATCTCCGCGATCTCCTGAGGGTCCTCAAGCGCGTCGATCCCCAGCGGATCCAGCCGCTCTCGGACAACGACGTGTTCTCGACGTGGCTGGACTGCAAAGCCTATCCGGAGCTGGCCGAAGAGTTTCGTCCCATCCACGGGAGCGGAGAGCGATTGCGCGAGGATTTGGCCGGCGCCGTGGAGAAATGGATCACGATCTATCGGGCCCGGGGCAAACCGGTCTGAGAAAATTCTTAGGCCTCGAAGCGTCATATAAATCGGATCCTATCGAAATCCCTTTTCAAAACGACATTTCGCTTGAACAGAGAATGTGATTACATTATAATTACGCCGGCAAGGACGACCGGCATGAAAACACATCTCATTTCGATCGGAAACTCGCGCGGCATCCGCATTCCTAAAGCCATTTTGGAGCAGTGCCGCATCGAGAAGGATATCGAGCTTGAACTGAAAGAGGGGGCTATCCTCATCAGGCCGATCAAGAAAAAGTCGAGAGCGGGATGGGCCCGCGCTTTTCAGGCCATGCGGGCGCACGGAGACGACCGCTTGTTCATCGACGACGGCTTGGATCCGGACCTCCTAGACTGGGAATGGTGATGAGACAGTATGACATTTTCATCGTCGATCTCGACCCGACCGTCGGCCATGAACTCAAGAAATCACGGCCTTGCGTTCTCCTCTCCCCCGATGAGATGAACCTGAACATTGCCACCGTCATCATCGCTCCGATGACGACGAAAACTCATCCCTATCCCACGCGCGTTCCCCTCGAATTCCAGGGGAAAAGCGGCTGGATCGTGCTCGACCAGATCCGCACCGTGGACAAATCACGCCTGATCAAGAAAATCGGAGAGCTGAAACCGGGCACGATCAAGAAAGTCAAAGCCGTCATTGAAGAAATGCTGGTGGATTAGAACCGGCGGCAAATTGATCCCTCCATATCCCGGCGGAAGCTTTACAAAGACAGTCTCAAAAATCATCCATGTGTCTTAAAACAAGGACATAACAGACTGAATCTAAATCAGTTCCTACCTGGCTTGAACAGCTAATCGATGGCATGATACTTGCTGCGTTCGGAGGAGGAGGATTATGAGCGTTTGACGGGTTTTCTCCCAGAGACTAGAATAACCGTGAAAATTCGCCGATGAAAAAAGCCTTCCCTTTCCTTCTTATCATCGCTGCGGCACTCCTCTTCAGTCCCTCGGTCCATGGAATCTCCGAACCGCAGGAAGCGGTTCGGCTCCAAAAGCCGCTCGAACACCAGGTCGTCGTGACCCTGAAGCTCATCCAGGTCTATGTAACGGATAAGAAAGGCGCTCCTGTTCAGGACCTTAAAAAAGAGGATTTCGTCGTCTTCGACAACGGCCGGGAGATGACGCTGACCGAGTTCGAAAAGCACATCCTCGAGGCCGCGGCCCGGACGCCGAAACCGCAGCCGTCCGAGGAGAGGATCGCCCCCACTCCCCTGCCCCCCGCCGACCGGGTCACGGTCATGAGCCGCAAGTTCTTCCTTTTCTTCGACTTCGCCTTCAACAACCAGCGCGGCGTCAATAAGGCCCAGGAAGCGGCCCTCCACTTCCTCGACACGGAGATCCTGCCCGGCGACGAGGTCGGATTGCTGTCCTATTCGACGGTCAAGGGTCTGTCCATCCATGAATATCTGACGACCGACCATAAAAAACTCCGCGAGGCCGTGGCAAATATGAACGCCAAAGGCCTCTCCGGCCGGGCCGACGACGTCGAACAGGAATATTGGCGGCTGATGACCCAGGAAACAATCCCCCAGGAGCTGTCCAGGGACGTCTTCGTCCAAAGGCAGGATGCCAAGAGTCAGGCCCGAGCGTTCATGATCAAGCTGACGGAAATGGCCAAGGCTTTCCGCTACATTCCCGGCCATAAGAATCTCCTCCTTTTCTCGACGGGCATCGCCAGCTCGCTCATCTACGGCAACCAGGCGGGAACGCCCCAGGGCACGGGCGGCGTCTCGGACCGGTCGAAATTAGAGCTCCCGGACTTCGTCCTCCGCACGCAATATGAGGAAATGTACAAGGAGCTGAGCGCGGCCAATTGCTCGATTTTCGCCTTCGACAGCCGCGAGTCGGCCAAAGTGCCGACGCTTTTCGATTACGACGAGCAGACCTTCGGCTCCAGGGAGAGCCGCGACATCTTTACTAAAGGCGGCGTCCAGCAGAACACCAACATGATCCTCAAGGACGAGAACGTCACCGGGCTTTACGCGCTGACCAAGCTGTCCAAGGAAACGGGCGGCAAGTACTACGGGAACATCAACGAATACGAACGGAATATGGACCAGCTCCAGAACCTGACCGGTTCCTATTACATCCTCGGTTACTCCATCGGCGAGCAGTGGGACGGCCGCTTCCACGAGATCAAGGTCGAGGTGAAGCGCAAGGGCTGCGAGGTCCGGGCCCAATCGGGCTATTACAACCCGAAGCCATTCGCCGAATATTCCGACCTCGAGAAACAGCTTCACTTGTTCGACCTGGCCCTCTCGGACCGGCCCTTGCTCCAAACGCCCCTGACATTTTCGCTGAGCGCGCTCTCCTTCGCGGCCGGCGAAGCGGGCCGCCTGGAGATGATCTCCAAGATCCCCCCCAGCGTCCTGGAAAAATTCTCGGGCAAGAAAGTCGAGCTCATCTCCCTCGTCCTCGATGAGAACGAGAATCTGGCCGGCCTTCAGAGGATGGAGGCCGATCTGACAAAATACAGAGGCATGGACGTTTTCTGCGCGTCGGGAACGGCCTTGGCGCCCGGAAATTACAAGTGCCGGTTCGTCGTTCGGGATCTCGAGAACGGAACGGGCGCCGTGGCCTCGGGCCGCGCCTTCATTCCCCAAAAAGCGACTTTGGGTCTGAGCCTGCATTCGCCCCTCCTGCTAGTCCCGGGGAGCAACTTCCTCTATCTCGAGCCGGGAGGAAAGAAGGCCGACTCGGCGGCCTGGAAAGAGGCTTATCCCTACGACCGGGCCCTCTATTCGCCCGTCCCCGGCGAGGTCCCCGCGGGAACGCCCAAAGTCTTCGCCGTTGTCCCCTGCTCCGCCGCCGGGATCGTCCAGCCCGAAATCACCCTCAGCGCCGACCTTATCGATTCGGGCTCGGCGCGGAGGTTCCGTTTACCGGGCTATGTCTTGGACAAAACGCCGAAAAACGGCGCGGAGATCTTTTTCCTCGAATTGTCGCTGGCCGGCGTCCCGCCCGGGAAATACACCCTCTATCTCCGCGCCGATGAGGCGGGGACGAAGTCCGTTTCCTACTCGCAGACGTCTTTGATCATCAAATAAGATGAGCGCGTTCGATGGAGTGAGCTTGTCATTGCGAGCCTCTTGGCGTGGCAATCCGACTCGAAGAGTCGTCCCGAGTCTTTCGAGGGATCTCATCAAGCTAGGCCGAGGGAATATGAGCTCCTTCGCTTCGCTCAGGACGACCCGTTGGGTCGGGTCGCCACATCGCTTCGCTCCTCGCGATGACATGATGGCCATTGAGCTAAAGATGAAACGTTCGGTCCCAATCCCGGCTGCGGCAGGATTTCTTATCTATACCTTATTAGCCTCCTCCGTCCCGGCCCAGCAACAGGCGGCCCCTCCCCAGAAGCCCCTCCAACACGAAGTCACTGTCACCCTTAAGCTTATCCAGGTGTATGTCACGGACAAGAAAGGAAATCCCGCCCGCGACTTGGAGAAATCCGATTTCATCATTTACGACAACGATAAGCCCCGGATCATCACGGAATTCGAGAAACACTTTTTGTTCCTGCCCGAAGCGAAGCTCGCCGAAACCAAGCCCGCCTTGGCCCGGGACATCTCGTCGCTCATGAACCGCAAGTTCATCTTCGTCATCGATTTCGACAGCAATGACCTCGAAGGGATCGCGAAAGCGCGGAAGGCCGCCCTTCATTTCCTGGATAGCCAGGTCCAGCCGGGGGACGAGATCGCTCTCTTTTCCGTCACCTTCCCCACGGGCCTGACCCTTCATGAATACCTGACCGCCGACCATCGGAAGATCCGGACGGCGCTCGACAAAACATTGGGAATCCCGGGCACCGGAGGGGGCTGGGATTCGTTCGCCTCGCGCGGACACAGCCTCATGGGGATGGAAGCTCTGGACGAGCGGAGCACCGTCGGCTTATCACACCAATCGCGTACCCAGAGTCAACAATTTACATCGGGACTGACGAATCTGGCCAAGGCCTTTCGTCATATCCCGGGACAAAAGAACATCATCCTTTTTTCCAGAGGTTTCGGCGTGCTTCCTTTGAATCCAAAGAATCCCGTCACTCCCCAGGAAAGGGAGTTCCTTGAAATGGGTCAGGAGCTGTCCTCGGCCAACAGCCCGGTCTATTCCGTCGATACAACGGCCGGCATGGCCAAAGTCGGCGCAGGCGTCCATCCAGAGCCCAGACTGGAGTTTCTTTCCCGGTTGACCGGGGGGAAATATTACAAAACCGTGGATACTTTTTCCCAGATCGCCGAGGACATCCAGAACTCCACCAGCAACTACTACGTCCTCGGCTACTCCATCGAGTCTTCCTGGGACGGTAAATTCCACGACATCAAGGTCGAGGTGAAAAGAGAGGGATATAAAGTCTACGCCCAAAGAGGCTATTTCAATCCGCTCCCTTTTAACAAGCTGTCCCCCGCCGAAAAGCATCTCCACCTCCTGGACCTCGCCCTGGGAGAGAAATCCTATTTCGAGCAGCACCTGAACTTCCCCATGATCGCCCTTCCTTTCTCCGACGATAAAGATTTCAACACCATCCTTCTTTCCGAGATTCCGGTCCGGCGCATCCGGGACGAGATCGGGAGCAAGACCGAATTCATCAGCCTGATCTTCGACGAGGACAAATCCATCGCCGACAGCAAGAGAGTGGAGATCGACTGGGCCGCCCAGCGAGGTGACGCAATCTGCCAATATTCAGTCGTGACCCTGCCGCCGGGCCGATACGACGCCCGGATCGTCATCCGGAATCTGGAAACCGGAAAAGCGGCGGTCGGCGCCTGTTCCATCGAGATCGCGGAGAAGGGGCCTCCAGGACTGAAGGTCTTTCCTCCTCTTCTCCTCGCCGACGGCCGAGACATCCAATATCTCAACATCGCCGGCCAGGGAAAGGCGCAGACCGGAGCGGATGTTTTACTCAACCGGATCTATCCCTTTCCGACCAAAGGATTCGTTCCCCTGGCCGGCGAGCTCAAACAAGGGACACCAACGTTTTATGCGGTGCTCAGAGCGGCGAATAGCCCGACCGCAGCGTCCGATCTCCAGATCTCGGCCTGGCTGGCAGCGGAGGGGCAGATTGAGAAACTCCCGATGGAGGTCGGGCTGTTGAGCGCTCAAAAACAGGAAGGGGCTCAAATTCTTTTTCTGGAGTTCAAGGTCCCCGAGCTTCGGCCCGGCCGGTATTCGCTTCATCTCCTGGCCGAGGATCCGGCTGCGAAATTGAGTTCGGAAACGAAGTCTGAACTTAACATAACCATAAAATAAAATGAAACGAATAAATTTCGTCTTGGCCGGAGCCGGTTTTTTACTATCGGCTCTGTTTGCCGCTTCGATCCCGGCCCATCAACAAGCACCTCCGCCTCAAAAGCCCCTCCAGCACGAGGTCGCCGTCACCCTCAAGCTCATCCAGGTGTATGTCACGGATAAGGACGGAAAGCCCATCCTCGATCTGACCAAGGATGATTTCATCGTCACCGACGACGGCAAACCGCAGATCCTGACGGAATTCGAGAAGCACATCTTTTCTCTGCCCTCGCCTGAAGCGCCGGCCGGGGAAAAGTTGGCCGCGACGCCGCTCCCGGCCACATCCTATCTCCTCAACCGGAAAGTCATCCTTTTCTTCGATTTCGGTCACTCCAGCCCTCAGGGCGTCATCAAAGCGCGTGAGGCAGCTCTCCATTTCCTCGACATGGGCCTGATGCCGACGGATCAAGTCGCCATGGTCTCTTACGCCCTTTTCACCCGGCTTAAGGTCCACGAGTGGCTGACGACCGAGCAGGACAAGGTCCGCAAGCTTGTCGAGAGGATCGGCCTGCGCGACTCGCTCGGGTTCGTCGAAGATTCGGTGGACGCTTATCAACAAGGGCTCGATGCCGGCGGCATCAGGGATGTCACAGACGGAGGTGCGGGCGTCAAAAACGATCCCAACAGCGGCGGCGGAGGCTCATCCCAAGCCACCCAATCCGACGCCCGCTTTCAAGCGCGGAACTATATCAGCCGCCTGACTTCCCTGGCCCGAGCCCTGCGCTATGAACCCGGGCAGAAGATCATCGTCCTTTTTTCGAGCGGGATCCCGGGAAGCCTTTTTTATAACATGGAGCCTCCGATCGCAGCGAAACGGGACATGAACACCGACCTCCGCCTCGCCTACGAAGAGCTCTGCGCTCAACTGGCCACCTCGAACGCCGTGGTCTATCCCATCGATATGGCCCCACCGTCGGCGGCGTCGGAAAGCCGGATGGGCCCGGCGACCCTGATGAAAATGGCCTCCGTGACGGGCGGCCGCTACATGGGCAACGTCAACAACTACCCCGAGCACTTCAAAAAGCTCCAGACGCTGACCGCCTATTATTACGTCCTGGGCTATTCCATCGACGAGCGATGGGACGGCAAGTACCGCAAGATCAAGGTCAGCGTCCAGCGGCCCGGCTGTGAGGTCCACACCCAGGCTGGATATTTCAACCCGAAATCGTTCCCCGATTACACGGTTGTCGAGAAGCGAATACATCTCGTCGACCTGGCGCTGTCCGAGAATCCGCTCGGCCAAGTGCCGCTCCGCTTCCCGATGGTCGCCCAGGCGAGTTCATCGGACAAAGAGGACAGCCTCTGTCTGGCCGCGGAGATTCCGGTGGCGAAAATCCGGGAGCGCGCCGGGAAAAAGGCTGAGATCAGCTGCCTCGTCTTCGACGATCGGGACGAGGTCGTATCCGAACAGAACAGCGAGGAGGACTTCGCCGCTTGGTCGGATGAGACCGCCTTTGTCTTTTCCCGGGCCTCCGCGCCGCCCGGCCGCTACCGCTGCCGGATTATCGTCCGCAATTTGGAAACGGGGGCCGCGGCGGTCGCGGCCGCGACGACCGTCGTGCCCTTAAAAAAGGAAAAGGGGCTCCAGATCTACCCGCCCCTGTTTCTCAAGCCTGACCGCGGCGGCCATTATCTGAAAGGGCTCCTGCCCAAAGCTTCGTTCGGTCAGACCCCGGCGGATGTGATCGCGGAGACATTCCTGTTCGACACGCTCCAATATGTGCCTCAATTGGAAAAGACGCTCAAAAAGAATTCCGAAGCCTGGGCGTCCGTCCGCTGCGCCTTCGCCGGCGGGCAGACCGACGAGATTAAGCTTTCCGCTTTTTTATACGATAAGCAGACGCGAGAGCAGATCCCTGTTCCCCTGACGATCGTCGTTAAAAGGGACGGGGCCGGGATGAAAAGCTATTTTCTCAATTTCAAGATCCCCGAGGTGGAAGCGGACGAATATCGATTCTGCCTCGTCGCCGAGGATCCGGCCACCGGCGAGATGTCCATGGAGGTGGCGGACTTCATCATTGAATGAGGGCAACAACTTGCGGTGTATTGGCACAAAACGAGGTTGCTGGTCATTGCGAGCGACCGAAGGGAGCGTGGCAATCGTAATCCCCCCACACCCCCCTTTACTAAAGGGGGGAGAAGGGGGGATTAGCCACGTCGCTTCTCTCCTCGCGATGACAACGTGATTGTGGTGGCGTCATCCTGAGCGAAGCGAAGGATCTCACCGGAGGGAGGACCTATGAGGGCTAAAAACGGGCATTCAAAAAAAATCATTATATTCTTAGCGATGATCGGACCGTTCATGTCCGCTTCCTCTCCGGCCCGCGATCCGCAGACCTCAACGAACGCGCTAACAGTCAAGGCTGCGGACCTGGAGACGATCCTTATTAAAACGGCGGAATACTGCAAAAAACTCGAAGGCGTGGCCTTCGATTTCGTCTGCCGGGAGGAGATCTCGGAAAAAATCGATCCGTCGCTCGAAGTCAGCACGCCCATGGTTCCGAATTGGGCCTGGACGAGCCTTACCCAGAAAGTCTATATCACGGGAAAGCCCGCCGACATCAAAAATTCGTATATCTATGATTACCAGTGCGTCCGCGCCGAGCGGAAGGTCCGCGAGGTCCGCAGGCTTCTCGAGGAGAACAAGAAGAAAAAGGACGAGCCGGACGCCAAGCTCAAAACCATGGTCTTCGTCTTTGGAAATGTCATGCAGGGGCCGGTGGGGCTGTTCGGCGAGCGCGTCCAGATCCTCTATGACTACAAGATCAGCGGCCAGGACAAGATCGGGAAGCGGCCGGTCGTCATCGTCGACAGCGAGCCGCGCGCTCCGGATTCAGAGGCGAAGAACCTCTACGGCAAGGCCTGGATCGACGCCGACACCTGCGACATCCTGAAGATCGAATGGAGCGAGAAGCGGGTCGGGAACTACGACATCTTCGAAAAGCGGGGCGAGAAATTCAACCGCAAGCCCCGCATCACCCTGCGCACGGAATTCAGCGTCGAAAAGAACGGGATCCGCTTCCCGAGCAAGCTCAGTCTCGAAGAAGCCTACCTCACCGAGCGCGGCCGGGTCTTCGTCCGGTCCGAGACGAACGTCGCCTACAAGGACTTCAAGTTCTTTTCCGTCGAGGTCGAGGTCAAGTAACCCTCCCCGGGAATTCTATTTCCATGGGAGCCGGACGGAAGGGACGGAGAATCGCTCGGTTCGCAAGAACCGAGGCGGTCATATTTTTTTAAAGAAAATAAGCTGGGCCGGAAAGGGTTCTTGATAAAATATTTTTTGGACTAGTTCAAAACGTCCCGAATTGTTAATCTGCTGGGCCTCGTTGAGCAGAACATCCTGGCTTTCGGCTTCTTGTCTCACGAAAAGAATGATCATGTCGATCTCTTTTTCGGCCATCATGTTTTGGAACGCCGTTCGAGCCTCGCGTTCGTTGTCGAAATCCTTGAAAACAGCCTTATAGTTTTTCTGCCGGTAATGGCTGATCTGGAGTTCCAACTCGATAAGCGGGCCCAGATTTGCGTCCTGAATGCCTGAGATGAAAATTTTGGGTGAGTCTCTGGTCATCTCTAAAACAGGATCGATGAGGGACCGGAAGATCTCGGGATAGTGGGATCCGCGTGCCCAGGGCTGGTCGAGGGCCCTCTGGATGGGCAGGGGAGTCAGAAAAATCATGATCAGCGTCGTCGAGACAAGGGAGACGGCCAGGACATTTTTGATTTTTCGGGACATTCGGCCCAGAAGAGATTCTAAGGCCCAGGCCGAACTCACCCACAGGGCGGGCACAAAGGTGATAAGAAATCGGCTCTCTTTGAAGTTAAAAAAGAAGCTCAGATAGATCAGCCCCGCCGCGAAATAGACGATCAGCCAACGTATCCCTAAGGGCGCGGATCGAAATTTGAATAGGACAAATCCCAAAAGAAGCAAAACCAGGATTCCCACCGGAACAAACAGCGAATAGTCCTCGGCGATGGAACGAAAGTAATAACTGATCCGGCCAAAAGAAAACTCAGACTTCGCCCTTTTCCCCGCCTCGATATTTTTGATGATCGCTTTGATTTTATCAGGCAGGGCCAAGAAAAGGATGATGGGCAGGGCTCCCCAGAGGAGAAGCTCTCTCTGGCCGAACTCGAGAGTACGCTTGATCTGAGACCAGTGTCTTTTAAGCCTGATGAGAAATAGGAGCGCGATATATTGATAAAGATACATCAGCGGATTATAAATGTCCGACAGGGAAAATCGGATCTTTCCCCAATGGACGCGGACTCCTCCGGTCAAAGCGACCCAGAGAACAAGTAGAATCATGAGATACGCTGGGAAAAGAACCGGCTTGAGAAAGGCGCGGAGCCGGACACGGGACATGAGCGATCGGAGGGCGTCCCGACTCCTCTGAAGTTCAAGAAAAACGAGAATCATCCCGGCGAAAATTCCGTAGCTGTATTTCAGCGTCCACAGGCCAAAACAGAGGACCGCACATATTTTGTAGAAAGCGGCTGAGCGGTAACGACCGCCCCGAAAATAAAAGCCGAGGACTAGACCCGTGAGGGCGATCCCGATAATTTCCGTCATGACCCGTGTGGCGCTTCCTAATAAGAATGGACTCGTTATGGCCAGCGAAAAAAGCACCGAAAATCCCAAAATCTTATCCTCGATTCTTCCCGCGGAGAGGTTCTCATATAAAAAAAGAAGAGAGAAAATCGCAAGGGGATATGCGATAAAACTGGGAAGGACAAAAGCGAATAAAGAAGGCCCAAAGATGAGACAAAATGGAAAAATGAGCAAAGGATGCAAAGGCGGCCACCAGTTGAGCTTAAAGATATGCAGGATAAATGAGCCCATTTGGAGATGAGAGAATTCTTTAGCCAGCTGGACCGCTGTATTGGCCCGGGCAGCCTGATCCCACGTAATCAGGTCGGCCTCTGGAATGGCTAAAAAGGTCTTGGCCAGACGCACGATCAACAGCGTCGAAATGAGGATGCCGACGAGATAAAAGCATCGGATTAAGAAAGGGGACCGCGGATCGGAGGGGCGACCGGAAATTTTATTTTCGCGGCCCGGGTTGAGTGGACCTTTATCCACCGATTTTTCCTCGTCCCATTGTCAGGGATGATAAATCGTAACAAGAATCGATGTCAAATCGAACTAAAAATGGGGAAAGGCGGGCTGGAGTTCATGGCCGCTTTATTTGTAAGAGCCAGACGGCCATTTCGCCGGCGCCGCGGTTGGCCCAGGCGTAGTACGGGACGACATTCTAATTGGGAGACGCAATGCCCAATTCCCTAATTCTGGCCATTCCCAGCGCTCCTGGAAATAAGGGGCTCTCTTCCATTTTGTGTGGGTTCGAATCAGAGGGGGAGAAGATCCGGGACCGGCCTTGCTCCCGACTCGGGTTTTTAACGCCATTTCCTCCCCGTCCTTCTCGGCGGCTCAGAACTCGCTTCCCGGCTTCTTAATTACGGGGGGAAGCCGGGAAGCTCAAACAAGCTTCGCCGGCCGATCTCTTCCGGATCGGCTGCCCTCGAAGGACGGCTCGGAAAGGCTAATCGTCATGACCTCCGGTCACCCGCAACGGATGAAAATAGCCATTTTTTTGAACGCGATATATCGGCATATGGCTATTTTCAAGGTAAACCCTCCATGGT
>Ga0315297_10000467_pt1 | contig 23538 bp, 24 predicted proteins | sample YL17G15_0_MG_FD_203628 | JGI IMG/M metagenome (GOLD analysis project Ga0315297, IMG submission 203628) | Sediment microbial communities from Yellowstone Lake, YNP, Wyoming, USA - YL17G15_0 | ecosystem: Environmental > Aquatic > Freshwater > Lake > Sediment | place: USA: Wyoming | collected... | reverse complement strand
CGAGACGAGGATCCGCTCCCGGGATATATCCACATCACCAGATTCCGGCTCGATGTAACCCGCGAGAGAAACCCGGAGCGGCTCCAAAGGTGGAGGCTCAATCTGGGTTATAACTGGCTGTTCCGAACTTTGCCCCTGTTCTGCCTTGTAGCCTCCCGGGACCATGGTGACCAGCGCGGACGGACCAGGCAAGTCTCCCTCAGCCATTATTTTTCCGCCGCAGACCTGGCTGATGAATTTGCCTTCAGCGGTAAAACTTCGGCAGGAACTAACCAACGGCAATCCCAATATAATCGAAAGTGAGCCGGCCAGGTCTGTGCCAATGGAGGTACTGCCGAATATAACCAGGCGGGGCGAGTCTTTCTTGATAATATCAGCGAGTACTTTTACGTAAGCATCTGATGTGAATTCAACCAGCGCAGGATGGTCACAATATAAGACCTTGCTGGCAGCGAGACCCTGACCAGCGCCACCAGGTGGATTTCCAACCAACCCTTGTGAATTGTGACCCAGCAGGACAGCGACAACACTTCCCCCCCAACCCCGGGCGAGTTCGCGGGCGCCGGCCAACATTACAAAGGAAATTTCTGCGACCTGCCCGCGGAGATGCTCGATGACGACATAAATATCCTGGCTCATGATATTTCTCCTCTCAGAGCACGCCCAGATCTTTGAAAATGCCAACCAGCTTGGTGGCAACTTCGTCAGGGCTGCCAGTAAGCATGGCAGCCCGCTGCCCAGCCTCAGGCTGGAACATACGACCGATGGATGGTCCACCTGCCGGATCCAGACCTGATGCAGTCCGCTCCTCGATGGTGAATGTTTTCATTATTTGCCGGACTTTGCTGACAGCCACATACCGTGGAGGTTGTTCTGCAGCCTGGATTCCTAATACAGCGGGCAACATCACATCCATTTCGGCAATCAATCCACCGGGGTATTCCTTCCGAACCCTGGATTTTCCATCGGAAATGGAGACGCCCGAGATATAGCCGACATAAGGGGCTTCCAGGCAGCCTGCCAATAATGGACCAAGGGAGCCATCCAAATCGTTGTTCGCCTGTACACCGGTGAGCACCAGGTCGGGTTGAAGTTCCTTGACAACAGTTGTGAACGCACGAGCAAGGGCATGATTGTTTGAGCCTGAGAAATCAGCCTTGACTTTAATCAACCGATCCGCGCCTTTGGCGGCGGCGGTGAAGAGCACATCATCCAGGCCTTCAATATCCGGGGCAACAATGGTCACCTGGCCTCCGCTGCGCTCCTTAAGGAGAATACCCTGTTCGATGGCATGATCGTCGAATTCGTTGATAATCAGTCGCAACCACGCCGTATCCAAAGCGACACCGCTGCTGTCTATAGTAAGTTCTTCGACAAGATCGGGAACCAGCTTTACCAGAATTACGATATTCATGGGCAGCCTCCCTATAAATCCATCGCCTCGACCAATAGTTCGGCAATATCTCTAACCTTGAGCTGTTCAGCGCCCTGGACAGTCTTGGCTGCGTCCTCAAATCGCGGGGTTTCGTAAGGACAGGCAACCGCCAGGATATCCGCCTTTGAAGCAAGGGCTTCACCCACACGCCATTCAGACAAGCGGACATGAGCTTTTTCCCATTGGAACCCGTCCAGCCACATCCCGCCACCTCCGCCACCGCAGCACAGGCTGTTCTTGTGGTGGTGAGACATTTCCACCAATTCCAATCCGGGAATGGCTTGAAGGATTGCGCGCGGCTGGTCATAGATCCCATTGGCGCGGCCCAAATAGCATGGGTCGTGATAGGCGACCCTGTTTTTTACTTCTTTCTTCAACAATGGCTTGAGCTGGTCAATCTTATCTGCAAGGAATTCCGTGTAATGACGTATCGGATACGAAATATCCAAACCGGGGTATTCGTTTTTTATGGCATTATAGGCGTGAGGATCTGTGGTGATGATTTCATTAAATTCGTATTTGTTGAATGCCATCCCATTTTTTTCGGCAAGCATTTCGAATAACCCGCGTTCCCCGGCCAAGCGCTGTGAATCTCCATCGCTGGATTCCTCAGGACCGAGGATTCCAAAATCCACCCCCAGGGCGTTCAGTACTTTGGTCAATGCTTTCGTAATCTGCTGAACACGGGGGTGGTAGGATGGATAATCACCCACGAACCATAACAAGTCCACCTTTTTTCTAATCTTCCCCAATATTTTGACTTCCGGAACGATCCCCGCAGCCCAATCCGCCCGCTTGCGAGGCGATTCACCTTGTGGATTGCCATACCGTTGGGAGTTCTCCAACGCACTCTGGAGTTCGGAGGGAACGTTGCCCGCTAGGATCAATTCTTCCTTGGTACGTGCCATCAGACCGGGTGTCAGCGGGATCTGGGCCGGGCACACCGCGGTGCAGGCATAACAGGAAACGCACATCCAGACGGTATCCGTGTCTAATACTTTCTGAAACCTGTCCGCACGCAGGTGGGCGATCATCCTGCTCGGGGGATGGACCATGAGGTAGCCGAAGGGGCAAATCCCGCTGCAATCACCACATTGCAAGCAGAGTCTCAACCTTTCCCCATCCGGGGTGGCTTCGAGAACCTGGTCGTAAAACGAACGCTCTACGGCAACATTGGCGGGCATGGATCACCTCTCTCCACGCCTGGTAAGAGCTGCTATCCGGTCAATTGAAATCATCGCTTCGCTCCACCACGAGAATTATTCCCGGACCGAAAGGAAAATTCGGCCTGGGTTGATATATGAATGTAGTATGTTTTCATCAGCAGTTATATACCAGTGGGGGAAGTCATCCGTTTTTGTGACAATACTCACAATACAATTTATGCGATTTGAGCCCGACAAATTCGAGTATAATCTGCCCGAATTCTGACCAGGAGAATAAGCGATGAACTTCGCCATGTGGAAAAAAGCGTTAACGGTGATCCCCAATGTTTCGAAGGGTGAATGGGACAAACTTGATATAATTTCAAAATGGTTGATCAGCACGCGTGCCGCGGTGCTGGTTATGACCTTGCTTTCAGCTGTACTTGCCGGGCTTTTTGCCTGGCATGATGGATACAAGTTGAACTTGCTGGCATGGTTCATCCTGGCCCTGGGATTGGTCCTGGCACACGCGGCAAATAATATTTTCAATGATTACACCGACTACACGCGGGGAGTAGATAAAGACAATTATTATCGAACGATGTATGGTCCCCAACCCGTGGCGGATGGCCTGCTTACCAAGAGCCAGCACCTGTTCTACTTTGCGGTCACCGGGCTACTGGCAGTGGCATGCGGGATCTACCTTGTGTTCATCAGCGGGGGAGGTCTTACCTGGATCCTGCTGGCGCTGGGTGCCTTCTTTGTTTTGTTTTACACCTGGCCGTTAAAGTATATAGCGATGGGAGAGGCGGCAGTTCTGATTGTCTGGGGTCCGTTGATGGTCGGGGGAGGCTATTACGTATTGACCCACGCCTGGTCGTGGAACGTGGTTTGGGCCAGTACCCCGTATGTCCTGGGGGTGACCACGGTAATTTTCGGCAAACATATTGATAAACTGCTGATCGATAAAGCCAAGAGGATCTTCACCCTCCCTGTGCTAATTGGCGAAAAAGCAGCCCGATACGCTGTCTTAACGATGATGGCAATGCCCTATCTCCTGGTGGCAGCCCTCATAATTACCCGATATTTTACTCCGGTGCTTTTATTGGTGTTGGTGGCTGTTCCCACCTTCATTAAGATGTATCCCCAGTTCTTGAAACCAAAACCGGAGACACGCCCGGAGGGGTTCCCAGATGGGCAGGGCGGTTGGCCGCTTTATTTTGCCTCGCAAGCGTTCGTAAACAACCGCGCCTTCGGGGTCTGGTTCATGCTGGCGATGATCCTGGATGTGATCATCCGCGTAGCCTTTCCTTCCTTTTGGGCCAGGTAACCTGCGCGGTATGGGGTAGACAGCAGCCCGATTCCAACAAACCAATCCGACCGATGGGTGATCAAATGCCTCCTGTTCGCGGGATGTGGATCGCATTACTTACACAACTCATTGGTGTTACATAAACACCTGGTATAAAGGTGGTTCAATCAGTCCCGGCCAAGGACATGGTCTTTCATGAACATCAGACCCTCGCCATGGGCTAATGCATTTGTTAAGATTGGTGTATAATGCAAATCATCTTTTTCAACCCATCTAATTCATGAATAATGAATAACTCCACGCTCCTGCTCATAGAGGGTAAGCACGCAGATCATCCCGTCTTCGCTACAGCTCTCCGGGATAAAGGGTTTATTGTTGAACTGGCCTCCAGTGGCAGTGTGGCCCTTGCGCGACTGGCTGACGGGCTTGTCCCGGAACTGGTAGTTGTCAACGCGGCTACGCTGCGCAGCAGCGGAAAACGTATCTGCCGGTCACTACGCGAAAAAGCAGCCGGGCTGCCCGTCCTGCTCATCCTGGATGAAGACCGTGAAGTTAAAAAAATGGATGCCGACGCCATCCTTCTGCTGCCCTTCACTGCGCAGAAATTAATTAACCGCATTAAACGGCTGCTGCCAGGCGATGGCAAGAACAGCATTCATGCCGGTCCGATAAGGCTGGATATTGAAAAGCGAATGGTGCGCTGCTCGGGAAAACAAGCCCGCCTTACCCCCCGACTGGTGTTTTTGCTTAAAGCCTTGATAGATCGCCAGGGCGAAGTTATCGAACGAAAAGCCCTTTTTTCGAAAGTGTGGGAAACGAATTACACTGACGACACCCGGACGCTGGATGTACACATATCCTGGCTGCGGCAGGCAATCGAGGCAGAACCGGAAGCGCCACAATATTTAAAAACCATCAGGGGGGTTGGGTACCGACTTGACGTTTGATTGAATTTGGGATCCGTCAACGGTGACTGCCCGAACACAGACATTTGTCAGTGTCACGGGCATTTTTATTTCAAGGGGGATCTCAGCAGAGCGGTTCGGTCGACTGGCTTGGGATACACTGCGGAAGATTTTTCCATCCCAATTTGGATCGACTTCCCAATAATCGAGCGGCGCGGGATTTTTTATAGATATGACCCGGTTTGATATTTTAATCCCCAGGTCCTTTTCACAAACTGGAATTAATAATGCGTTTTCGTAAAAAAAGGACATTGGGGAAGATAATGCCGCAGCCAGCCGTTTACGGGTGGTATGGATCGCGCGCCAGGAAACATCCCCGGAAAGGAAACGGCGATTATAACGGGCTGCAGTAAGAGGAAATGTCCCGGAGCCGCAAAAAAAATCCGCAACCAGATCACCTATATTTGAAGAGGCAAGTAGAACCCGTTCAAGCAGAGCTTCGGGTTTCTGAGTCGGGTACCCCGTGCGTTCAGAATGTAATCGCGCCACCACCGGGAAGTACCACCAATCTTCAGGGACTTTTCCGCGTTCCAAATTGGGAACCTTACCAAAACCAGCCTTGGAAGAAGAGGCAAACGTTTTTATCGTGTTTGGGTGATATGGTTCGCGGATCGCATCAACATTGAAGGTGTAGGTGACCCCCTTTGTATAGACCAGGATGACATCATGCTTGCGGTTAAAAGCTGTCTTGATGGGGGAGGGTCCGTGATAAGTCCAGATGATCTCATTCAGGAAATGGTCCCGTCCGAATATTTCATCCAGCAGGAGACGTGCGTAAGCATCTGCATGCCAATCCAGGTGCAGGTACAGGGTTCCGCGGGGAGCAAGGAGGCGGTGCATTAATAAAAGCCGAGGGTACAAAAAATCCAGATATGCATCCGGGTTTTCCCAATTATCCGCATACCCTTCGGTCTTCTGCCATTCCTGCGGGCGCCGCGAGTCTTCGCCGCGACCAATCCGGGCGGGGTAACGCTTGTTCGTAAAAAATGGGGGATCGGCGTAAATCAAATCCACTTGATTTTCATATTCATTGAGCAGGGAGGCCATGACCCGCAGATTATCTCCCAGGAAAAGGGAGTTACCCGGGACCGCATCCGGGTATCCGGACCCCTGCGGGTACATCACGGATTCAAGGGTCAAATCTGCATGTTCGAACCCGGTTATTGATTTTGAAGACCAGTTGAGGGTGGGCATTCTAATAATGTATGTCTACAGCAGTACCATAACCCCTGACATCCAGGGTCTGCTTGTTAATTTCATCGAAAGCGGCGGAAGGCATGCTCCAGCGGAAGAGCCATTTGGCGTCCTCGTTACGCATGTTCACGCAGCCGTGGCTCATGGGGAGACCGAAATTGTCATGCCAATACGTACCATGGAAGGCATGGCCTTTATCCGTGAAGAAACTGCACCAGGGAACGCCAGCGAGCACGTTTTCCTCGTCCGTGGCGAACCGGTCAGTGGCATGCATTTTCCTCGAGGGCAGTTTAACCAGGATATTGAAGCGACCCGGGGGTGAGTCATACAGCCCCATCAACCCGGTTGAGACATCAGCAGTTAAAACTGGCTGATCATTTTCATAACACGTCAGCGTCTGGTTATGCAAGGTGACTTCGATATGTTTCTTTCCCGGAGGGACTCCCGGGGAAAGAGGGGTAATCTCATCGGGAGGAATGGGACGTAATTGAGCGGTGGGGATGAAATAGCTGCTCTCATCCGATTCATCCTGAAGACGATACCAGGGATTTCCGTCCGGACCAGCCTCAATACCGGTGATCCAATGGATGGCAGTGTAATACGTGCGATACTTGGTGGTAGTCCAGCCATCCCACTTGTTGTAGCGGTACGGTTGGGCATAGGGGACGGTAAGTTCAGCCAAACTCTTGGTATCCGGGACACTGGTCATGACTGGATTGTAATGAATGCGCACCTTTTGCAACCGTTCCCTGTGCATATACCCGCCAAATACCCGGTACCAGACCGGGTTGTAAACCGGGGTTTTTGCCTGCGCTGTTTCATAAACGTGCACCAGGTCATCGCGAACCCAGGTTCCAACGATCCGGCTCTTATCATCAGGTTCCTTGTAAACGCTGACGGAACCCTTTGCCACTCGAACCAGTTCAATATCTTCAAATCCAGTAAATTCCGGCAGGAAAGAAGTGAAGGCCAAACCGGTCAGTGCCAAGCCACCCAATTTGAGAAAATCCCGCCGAGTGAGCGATTTCATAGAAGCGAATTGTACCTGAAAACGTCGGAGTTGGATTTAAAAAAAACCTCCGGGAGTATTTCATCCCGGAAGTTAGAGTTACCAGGTTTTTTTTACCCTGCTTCTGCGGGAACCGGCACCATGTCCTTGAGAATGTAATTGGTTATCGAAATCGTATGGGTGCAAACGCCGCGTGAGCGGAAATAATCACAGTCACAATCCCATTTGTTGTCCGCGTATTTAACAACGTGAGAATTGTTCTCGCCGTCTATTTTTACAGTGAAAGATTCAAAGTGAAAGCGGTGAGGTTCTTGAGCATAACGCTTGGCCTTATCAATCTTGCCGATCATACCAGAGTCCATGTTCAATCTCCTTGTCTGGAAGATAGATAAAGGCACGCGAAATATCTGCGTGCCTTTCAAGAAACCAACTGGAATTTTGACGAAAACACTCGCATAGGCGGGAACTCTGCAACCAGTATAGTGCGAATTCAAAATAAAGTCAACTGTCGTCCGCCATTTTTACCAGATTGTATGGCAGGAGTTAATCAAGCGTAGGGAAAACGTTAATCCGTCCCGGGTGACGGCAGCAAATGTTCGTCTCCGTTATAGGCTGGCAGCTGCCGCCATTTCAGGACGATCAACGCCGCCCCGAGGATACAGCCGATGCCTCCTGAAATGATGGCGAAAGGGACTCCGAAAAGGCTGGCGACGATCCCGGATTCCACTTCCCCCAACTGGGGTCCCCCCTGGAAGAATATCTGGTTGACCGAAACCATGCGCCCCCGCATGTGGTCGGGGGTGTTCAACTGGCGGATGGTATTGCGGATGATTGTGCTGACCGCGTCTGCTGCGCCCATCAGGATCAAAGCCAGCATGGCGAAGGAAAATGCACCCGCTGCGCCGAAGGCCACGGTGGACAATCCAAAAATAACCACTGCGATCAGAAAGATTAGTCCCTGTTTATTTATATTTCGAACCTGCGACACCACAACCCCTGCGGCAACCGACCCGATTGCCTGTGCGGAGGACAACCAACCATAACCGATCTCATTGACTTTAAGTATGTCCTTGGCCACGATGGGCATCATGGTGTTGGCAGACGCAAAGAATGTAGCTACAAAATCCATTAACATCGTGGAGAGGATGATCGGCTTGGAAAAGATGAACCGGATGCCATCCAATGCAGCACTCAAGCGGACACCGGACCTCTTGGTATCCTGGGATACAGGGCCAATCAGCACCAGGGCCAGGATCACCGCCAGGAATGAGACGGCATTAATAAAATATGTATAGCCCTGGCCCAACGTAACAATAACGATGCCGCTAAGCGCAGGCCCGACTATCGAACCGGTATTCATTGCAATGGAAGACATGCTGAACGCACTCGGTAAATCATCCGCAGAGACAATATTAGGGATCATTGCCTGGCGGGCGGGACCATCGAAAGCCACCGCAGCCGCCTGAACCGCGGTCAACAAATATATGTACAAGATTGTGATATGACCGGTAAAGGTCAGGATCGCCAAAGCCAGGGCTGTCAGGGCCATGACAGTTTGAGTGACAAATAGAATGCGGCGGCGGTTGAGGGTATCTGCGACCGGTCCACCCAGGAAGGAAAAAACTATGACCGGTAATATGCGTGCAAGCCCAATTCCCCCCAGGGCCAAAGGTTGGGGTTGACCGGTAAGAATGCGGATATGCCAAAAGATGGCAGAGATCTGCATTTGGGATCCGGCAATGGAAATGACCAGTCCCAACCACAGGGAGAGATATCTTTTATTCCGCAGCGCTGCGGGAATGGTTAACTTCAAGAATAATCCTTTTAAAGCAAAAGGTTTGAGGCCAAATCATACCCCAAACCTTAGGGTGTAATAGTTGACCAGATCATGTTCCCCAGTCACGCAGATAGAGAAAATCGTATCCGACCGTGCGGTTGCTGAGCTTGGCAATTGGCGGAAGGAGGCGTTTGAACTGGCTTTTGCGAATGCGTTCCATTACTTGGCGCACAAATTTCTCGTCAAAACCGGCTTCCACACATTCCTCGGGACGACTGCGCTGGTCAACGAGGAGATACAGCAATTTATCCACTTCTTCATAGGTGAATCCGAGTTCGCCCTCATCAGTTTGTCCGACCCACAGGTCAGCCGAGGGAGGTTTGGTAATGATCGCCTCGGAGACGCCCAAGGCACGGGCAAGCTGCCGGACCTGGGTTTTGTAAAGATCACCTATGGGATTAATGGCACAAGCAGAATCGCCATACAGTGTCGTGTATCCCAACAGGATTTCGGTCTTGTTACCTGTACCAATCACGAGTCCCTGAAATACTTCCGACTGGTCATAGGCAACGATCATCCTGGCGCGCGCCATGATATTCCCCTTGCGCACCCCGGACATGCCTGGGTCAAGGGATACAAGCGGGTCTGTCATATCAGTGATGGGAATGGTGAGCGAGGGACAGCCAACCTGGTCGATGAGCATTTGGGCATGTTCGAGAGAATCAGCGGATGAAGTTTTATAAGGCAACCGGAGGGCCATTACGTTCTGAGGTCCAAGCGCTTCAGCCGCGAGCACCAGGGAAACGGCCGAGTCAACCCCGCCGGAGAGGTTTAAAACCGCCCGGGAAAAACCAACCCGGGTTATTTCCGAGCGGATAAATTCCGTCAAGATTTTACGGACGGGCACGGGATCAATTGAAAGGTTAGTGTCCATGCAGGATCCTATCCAATTCACGCACCAGCAGGTCCGGGCGTTCATCCCTTAACAGGGGGAGACGGGTACGCGTACTGCGCAAAAGGTCCAAATCAATTTCAGTTTTAATCAGGGCTTCTTCATAATATGGAGCCTGGGCGACCAATTTTCCATTCGGGTCGAAAACCGTGGAACCGCCAAAGAAGTTGATCCCATCCTCGAAACCGCACCGGTTGGCGTGAGCGACGAATACGGTGAAAAGGCTGGCATAAGCCCGATCGATACTCTCCACCCAGGCGGATGATTCAAGTTTGACTCCACCGTTCAACCCGCGCCCCGGTTCAGCGGAAACAAATAAAAGCAAATCTGCACCATCCTGCCAAAGAATGTAAGGCGGCGAGACATGCCAGAAATCCTCGCAGATGAGCATACCGAAGCGACCGAACCGGGTATCGAAAGCGCGGACGGAATCTCCATGAGCGATGAAACGACCCTCATCAAACAATCCGTAGGTCGGCAAATAAACCTTATGATGCACATGCAGGACCTTTTTCTGCGATAGATAGGCCGAGGCAATAAAGAATCGATGACGGGAATCTTCATCCACAAAACCAACCACCAGGTCGATATCACGGCTGGCTTCGATAAGAAGTTTAAAAATCGGATCACTCGAATTTGGCTGACAGCAGACGGCTGGAACGAGATCCTGGAGCACGTACCCGGTGAGGGAAAGTTCAGGGAAAACCAGCAGGTCCATGCCGTCCTGTACCGCCTGCCTGGTGACAGCAAGATGCTTTTCCAGGTTTGCCGGGAGGTTTCCGAGCCTGGTGTTGATCTGGGCAAGAGCGAGGTTGAATTTCATATCAGCAAAAAAAAAAGGACAAACTTGATTATACTTGACCCCGTGAAAAATAATAAAAGGTTTCTTCGCTGGCTTCCGGGCATTGGGATAATGGTGGTAATTTTTGGATTGTCCTCCATCCCATCTAGAGAATTGCCCAATTTTGGATGGTTGGATTTCATAATTAAAAAAGGAGCCCACATGCTGGGCTATGGTTTCCTGGCAGCAGCTTACTGGTATGGGATGCGGTTCGACAACTCACGTTGGTGGCTGGCGCTTGTACTTGCCGTGGTCTATGCGATCACGGATGAGTTCCACCAGTCCTTTGTGCCGGGACGACACCCAAGTTGGGTGGATGCCCTGGTTATAGATGGGGGCGGGGCAGTATTATCGCTGCTGGCAGTTTCCGGGATAAGAAAAAGGATGCGTTAGTAACGCATCCAATGATAAATCCGCCCATCCATCGGTACCATATGGACTATATTCAAAAACGACCGAGAAGATAATTAGAGCGGCTGAAAAGCCCCTTACTCAAACTCGATCTCCAATTCTTCATCCGCACCCCACTCTTCCAATTTTTCAATCTGGATGTCACTGAACAAGCTTTCCTGCTGGGCGGAAACGCGGTAGCGCTTGACCAACTCAAGCAGAGCCAGGAAGGTGACCACCACCTCCAAGCGGGTGGGCTTTTTTCCAAGCAAGCTGTTGAAGGTGGCAGCACGGCTCTTCCCGAGACGCGTGGCGATCAGGGTAATTTTCTCGCGAATTGTGATGCGCGGAGCGGATATGACCGTTGCCAGGGCCTGTTTCTCGGCCTCTTCCGCAAATATATCTTCCGCCGCCTTCATCAGGTCAGCCAGGGTGATATCCGAAAGGTCAAGCCGGCTTTCGGCCTTGGGAAGCGCGGCGACCCGCAAATAGGAACGCAAGTGACGGGATTCACGGTCATCCAGCCATTCGGACACTTCCTTAAACCGCTTGTATATTCGCAGTTGATTCGCCAATGCCTCCCCCAGATCTTCCTCACCACCTTTATGCGCCGGGGGCCTGGGCAGTAATGCCTCTGACTTGATCTGTAATAACTTGGCTGCCACAACCAGGAAGGCTGAAATTTCACCTGCAGGGACCTGCATCTGGTGGATATGGGTCAGGTACTGGTCAGTCACCAGCGCCAGGGACACTGTGGTAATGTCCAGGTCGGCATGCTCGATGAGCTGCAATAACAAATCAAGCGGTCCCTCGTAAACAGGGATCGTGACGGTATAGCCTCCGGGCTGGTGGGGAAGTTGGGTGGGTTCCAGGTTTGGTTCCATGAACAGGCGGGATTATAACATTTCCTCTTACAGGGACTATGTCCTTGGGCGAAGATGCCCCCCGGGGATGATGCGTGAAATTTCATTAGCCGGGGTACGAAGCGGTATAATCGCTGACTATGGTAAATAGAATATACCTGGATTACGCTGCCACCACCCCCGTTGATCAACGAGTGATGGATGCAATGCTTCCGTATTATGCCGAATCATTTGGCAACCCGTCCTCGGTGCATCAATTTGGGCAGAAGGCTGAGGCGGCTGTCGAGTCCGCCCGCGAGACCGTGGCAGACCTGCTAAATTGCCGGGCAGGTGAAATCGTTTTCACCTCCTGCGGTTCAGAATCTGACAACCTCGCCCTGCGAGGGACGGCGCTGGCAATGCGTGAAAAAACGGGGGCGAATTGGATCCTTACCAGTCGCGCGGAACATCATGCCGTCAGCAAAACCGTGGAGCAATTGGAAAAACTTTTTGGCTTCCAAGTTGAATGGCTGGAGGTCGATGATAATGGAATGGTGATCCCTGAAACCATTGAAAACGCAGTGTGCAAAGATACGGCTATTGTCTCCGTGATGTATGCCAACAACGAAATCGGCACGATCAATCCTATCCCTGAAATTGCTTCGATCTGCCATGCTCACCAGGTTCCTTTTCACACGGATGCCGTCCAGGCAGCTGCCTACCTGCCCTTGGATAATTCATCCCTGGATGTGGATTTAATGTCACTTGGGGCGCACAAGTTTTACGGACCAAAAGGGGTTGGGGCGTTATTCGTTCGCAACGGCACAACCATCTTTCCCATCCAGACGGGGGGAGGGCAGGAATCCGGTCTCAGGGCGGGGACACAAAATGTCCCATATATTGTCGGTTTTGCAGAAGCCCTCCGGTTGACTGTTAAAGAACAGGAAACCCGCATTGCCCATGTCCGCCCATTACGGGATCGGATCATCGGAACCATCCTTGAAGAAATTCCAGATTCCTGCCTGAGCGGTCACCCGTCCAGCCGATTACCGAATCACAGTTCTTTTGCCTTTAAAGACGTGGATGGCAACTTGCTCCTGACCTTGCTGGACGCAGCCGGCTTTGCATGCTCATCCGGTTCCGCCTGCAAGACGGGCAATCCCGAACCAAGCGAAGTTATGACTGCCATCGGTTTATCGCGCGAATGGGGATTGGGATCATTACGGGTCACACTGGGCGTCGGAACAACCCCCGCGCATGTGGACGCCTTTCTAACTGCGCTTCCTGACCTGGTCAAGAAAGCCAGGTCATTAAAATAATATGGGCAACAAAGTTGTCATCGCCATGTCAGGGGGGGTGGATTCATCCGTTGCCGCGGCGCTGCTCAAACAGCAGGGTTACGATGTGACCGGCATGATGCTGCGCCTGTGGAGTGAAACCGGCAGGGAGGAATCCAACCGCTGCTGTACACCTGACTCGATGGCGCTGGCACGCCGCGTTGCAGTCCATCTGGATATCCCCTTCTACGTTGTGGATGCAAAAGAGCTTTTTCGTTCGACCGTGGTTCAATCCTTCCTGGATGGTTATTCCCAGGGTGTGACCCCCAATCCTTGCGTGGTCTGCAACCGACTGATCAAATGGGATTTTCTGCTCCACCATGCGCTTGCCTTGGGAGCCGATTTTCTTGCCACCGGGCACTACGCCAGAAAGTGGGAATTACAAGATGGTGGATGGCAACTATTACGTTCCAACGACCGTTCGAAGGACCAGTCTTATGTATTGCATGTTTTGACGCAGGAAAAACTGGCAAAGGCCCTCTTTCCGGTGGGGGAATATCCCAAATCGGAAATCCGTACATTAGCCAGGGACTTTGACCTGCCCATTTATGATAAATCTGATAGCCAGGATTTGTGTTTCCTTGCCGGGGAGGATTACCGTGAATTCCTGAGGCGAAATGCAGTGGAGGCCGCCCATCCGGGTTTGATAATGACTCGAGGAGGGGAAACTCTTGGTGACCACCAGGGGCTTGCATATTACACCATAGGGCAGCGCAAAGGGTTGGGCGTCCAATCTTCCAGACCTCTTTATGTGCTGTCAAAAGAAATCGCGACCAATACGCTTATCGTTGGCAGCGAGGATGAGTTGGGATCAAGGGAAATGACGGTCAAGGATGTCAACTGGATTTCCGGGGAAGCGCCTGGAGGAAACTTCCGGGCAACGGTCAAGACGCGCTATACGGCAAAAGAGGCCTGGGGGGAGGTTATTCCGGGAGGTTCATCATCCAGGGAAGGGCCATTCACCAATCTGATCGTCCGATTTGATTTGCCTCAACGGGATATCACCCCGGGGCAGTCTGCAGTATTTTATTGTGAGGATGTTGTGCTTGGCGGTGGAACGATCAATTAATCTGCGCATAGCCAGTTTATGATATACTAATCGAAATCGAGAAAAGAATGACTTTGCCCGGGATCGTTTTTGGAATTGTCCTTTCGACAGTGTACGGCACTGCTTTCCATATCTGGAAAGACGGCAGCATAAACCGGTTAATCCTTTTTGTCATCCTGTCCTGGCTGGGATTCTGGATCGGGCATTTCATTGGCGGGGCTATCCAATGGACCTTCGCAGCAGCCGGACCAGTCAATACCGGGATTGCAACCCTGGGCAGCCTGGCATTCCTGTTTGTAGGGGAGTGGCTCAGCCGGGTCGAAATTACGAATAAAAATGCAACCCGATAAAATGACCCACAGTCATTGACTGATGGCTGATTTTTAATGCAGTTTCACCCGGAACGGGCAACCCGTCAATTGCCTGGCGATCCAATCATAAAAAAATTCCTCCCCGCCGTGGGGAGGAATTTTTAGGTTCAATTATGAGTTTACAGGGGTTTTACATGAGCTGCCTGCAGACCCTTGGGTCCCTGTTCGACTTCGAACTCGACCGCCTGGCCTTCCTGAAGGGTGCGGAACCCATCAGACTCGATGGCGCTGTAATGGACGAAAACATCCGGTCCACCTTCGCGTGCGAGGAAGCCGTAGCCCTTCGACGCATTGAACCATTTGACCGTACCGGTCACACGCTCTGCCATATTACTATATCTCCTTACTTGAACAAAAAAGAATAGGATAGAGGTGTTTGGTATTCAGTGCGGTCGTGGTCCGGTAACGATGTTTGCTTAAAAAATACCGACCCATGTGGATTGCTCTTGGGCCGGCTTCCTGCGATTCCAGCACGAACACTTACCACCTACAAAATACATTTTAATTGGCGGGTTGGAATTCGTCAAGACTTTCGTGATAAGATTAATTGCCAAAACTCAAAGGATAATCCCATGAATCCAAGAATTGAATCCTTCCTTTCGGCCCGGTTGCATCTCTCCCCCCAGCTTGCCGGAGACCGGATTTATTTTATCAGCAATCTGTCAGGACGCCTGAGCCTGTACGCCATGTATTACGGCGGATCCATGCCGGAACCTCTCCTTCCGCCTGATATTGCACTACAAAACCCGCTGTTGTTGGAAAATGAATATTTATTCCACGTTTTTCCCCTGCTTGATAGAATTCTCATTATGATCGAGCACGACGGGGATGAAAATTATCAACCCATGTACATCCCCATCTCCGGAGGGTTTCCCGAACCGGCTTTTGACCACACCCTTGGAAATTACCGTGTCCATTTATGTGATTGCGACATTGAAAAAAACCTGGTCTATTTAAATGCTGAGAGAAAAGACAAGAGCATCTGGGAGACGTATCGCGGTGACCTGAGAACGAATAAACTTACCAAACTGGTTGAATCTGAGTGGGGCGCCTTTCCTTCCAGCCCGGATGAGGACCACAGCCGGATAATGCTGGGGGATGGGTATTCTGCGGGGGACATCGTTTTATGGATGCTGAAGGCTGGGAAGAAAAGCCTGCTGTTCGGAAAACCGATCGAAGAACGGAAGGCAGGAGAGAAAACGGCACCCAACGGGCTGGGATCTTCAGTTTGGACTCCTTCCGGGACCGGGGTACTGGTAACAAGTGCCATATTCGATGATAAATACAGCCTTGGCGTAATCGAACTTTCCAAGCCGGGAGAGATCCAGCCGGTCCAACTGGCAGGTGCCCAACACAGCGGCTCGGGCGAGATGACCCACATCTCTCGCTTGAAAGGTAATCATTACACCATCGGTTTTAATATTGATGGTTGTTCATGGGAGTACGAAGGCGTCTACAACGAAGACAAGCATTCCATGTCGCTCAAGCATGTTCTTGTAGGGCAAGGCGACCTGGCGGATGGAAAATTGGAAAGTATTTCCTATGATAAAAAAAGTGACCGCCATGTCCTTTCGTTTTCCACTGCCACCAGTCCCACTCAGATTTACACCGTGGAAGGCAAAGACCGGCAGACCATAGTCATGCACACCGAGGAGCGCATCCTGGGAATCTCAGAAAACCAGCTTTCGAAAGGGGAAGATGCCTCATTCGTCTCCCACGACGGGATGCGAGTGTCAGCCCGCCTGTACCTGCCGGCAGATAATCTTGGTTATATAGGTCCCAGACCCCTGGTGTACTATGTCCATGGGGGACCACAGAGCCAGGAACGCCCAGATTTTGCTTGGTTCTCCATGCCACTGATCCAATACCTTACCTTGCTTGGGTTCGGCGTATTTGTGCCCAATGTGCGCGGCTCAACTGGCTATGGATTAAGTTATATGAAGCTCGTCGACCAGGACTGGGGCGGTCAGGATCGGCTCGATCATGTGCATGCAATGACCAAGGTGCTGCCAAACGATAAACGGTTGGATATAAAGCGTTCGGCTGTGATGGGACGTTCTTATGGGGGATACATGACTCTGACCCTGGCGGCAAGGCACCCTCCCTTGTGGCTTGCGGCGTGTGACATGTTTGGACCCTACGATCTGATTGGCTTTTCCGGACGAGTCCCCGAAACTTGGAAGCCTTTCCTCAAGATAAGCCTCGGTGACCCGAACACTGCGGATGGACGTGCTTTCCTGGTCGAGCGTTCCCCCAAAATTTATCTCGATAACCTGGCATGCCCGATGCTGGTCATACAAGGCCGCAACGATCCGCGCGTGGTTGCTGTGGAGTCTGTGGAGCTGGTGGACGACTTAAAGAAAAAAGGGAAGGATATCAGCCTGCTGCTGTTTGAAGATGAAGGTCACGACGTGCTCAAACATGCCAACCGGGTAACCTGCTACAATGCCATTGCGGATTTCTTTGTGAAGACATTAATGCCATGAGAGATGTGAAGAATTAAACTTGAAAGAAGGCTGAAAAGAAATCAACCAGAATCATTGGACTGATATTGGTAATTGGCTGTGAAAGGAAAATATGCCCTGGAATTTAAACACCACCCATGCCGCGGCGGGTGACCTGGCTCTGCTGGTTGGGCTGCGGCACAAGCATTTCATCTTCCCGCTGATCCTGGGCGGGACATTTCATACCCATCGGGGAATCCTTAACCACGATGATCTGATAGGCAAGCCCTGGGGTTCCCAGGTCTTCAGCCACCAGGGTTCACCGTTTTTCATGTTGCAGCCATCTCTGGCTGATCTGCTGGTTGATCTCAAACGCAGCACGCAGATCATGTATCCGAAGGATATTGGCTTTATCCTCACCAGCATGTCCATCGGACCGGGACAAACCGTCCTCGAAGCCGGGACCGGATCCGGATCCATGACGGTTGCGCTGGCGTATGTGGTCGGTTCCGAGGGGCGGGTTGTCAGCTATGAAAAGCGCCCGGAGTTTCAAAACCTGGCACGCAAGAACCTGGAGCGGCTGGGGCTGGAATCGCGGGTGAAGTTCAAACTGGGCGATATCGCAGAAGGCATTGCCGAGACCAATGTGGATGCCTGTTTCCTTGACTTGCCCAACCCGTGGGACTATACCCGGCAGGTGAGAATGGCCCTGAAACCGGGTGGATTTTTCTGCAACCTGGTGCCAACCTTCAACCAGGTGGAGAGATTGTTATACGTCATGCGGCGTGAGAATTTTGCGTTCGTGGAGGTGTGTGAACTGTTACTGCGCTACTATAAACCTGAACCAACCCGCCTGCGCCCCACAGACCGGATGGTGGCACACACCGGGTACCTGACGTTTGGCCGGCGGATCGAACCAAGCGATGACGAGCGCGCAAGGGATTTGTTGAAAGAGCAAGAAGGGGATATAGAGGTGGTACAAACTGAGTGATGCCCGGGTATTGTGAAACCCATCCACCGATATAGGCGCGCAATCATATTAATAAAGGAGGCAGCATGTTCCGACGTCGCGGAGTAATTCGACCTTTTGGACGTCCCAATTTCGCAGGTATCCCTCCCGCCCTCCGGAGGGCCACCGAATTGATGGCAGCAGGTGATTACACCGGCGCAGCCGAGGGGTTTGAAGGCTTGGCACAGGGGGCAGTCGCCCGAAATGGCCCTCGTGCGCCATTCCTGTTGATCCAGGCGGGGCGGATGCGCATCCTCGCCGGACAGGTTCCAGTTGGAATGACCCATTTGCAGCAGGGACTGGGCTTGTTCCGTTCGCGAGGTCAATGGCAGCGCTACCGAAATTGGAGCCTCAGGATCGAGGCGGAATTATCCCAGGGCGGCCTGACCGATCAGGTAAGGCAAATCGAAGCCGATCTGAAAACAAACCTGCCAGCCGGTTTCATCTCCCCTGCTGAACAAGGAAAAGCCAAGCATTACCTGCCCACCAACTGCCCAGGCTGCGGAGGCCCGCTGCATGCAGATGAGGTCGAATGGACCGATGAAATCACCGCGGAGTGTCAGTACTGCGGCAGCGCAGTGCGGGCGGAAAGTTCGTCCGGTTAATTTATTTCCGCGAGCTGGAATGAACCCATCGTTAAGATTGACAGAAGATTATATATCCCGCCGGTTGAAAGAGACATATCAACCCGGTGTATTTGCTTCCAACGATGGGAATGTTGAAATGTTTCCTGGAGAGCAATTAAAATGTGCCGCGGTGCTGCTGCCCCTTGCCTGGTGGGAAGATGAATGGCACCTTGTTTTTACCCGCCGCACCGAGACGGTTGAAACCCACAAGGGACAGGTTTCCTTCCCAGGGGGAGGCTGCGATGAAGATGAATCCATCCCCGAGCAGACCGCGTTGCGCGAGGCTGAAGAGGAGATTGGTTTGAAACCGGGGGATGTGCACCTGCTGGGACGGCTGAACGAGGTTGTGACCATCACCCGGTACCGGGTCACCCCGGTTGCTGGAGTAATGCCGTGGCCTTACCCGGTCAGCCCGGAACGGGCAGAAGTGGAACGGGTTTTTACCATCCCGCTCCTATGGCTGGCTGATTCCGACCATTGGAATGAGGCCTCTGTCACACCTGTGAGAAACATGCCCCCGTTTCGGATGATCACATACAACCAATATGACGGTGAAACCTTATGGGGAGTCAGCGCAAAGATCACCCATAATTTTTTAGCGGTGTTGGGAGTGCTGGACAAGAAGGGGAAGACCGATCTTCAACATGAATAGAACTATGGCTTACGCATGGGTTGACGGATTACCGTGCGAAGTTTTTCCGGGGCAGATCGGCGGGGGTCACCCAAATAGATCTCGTGGTGTTTCCCAAAGCGAATGTACCCACTTTCTTCTATATGCTTGTGCATACGGGCGATCGTCGGACCCTCGTCAGCATAAGGCCCGAAATAAAGAATTTGAACCGCCAACCCTTCGTGAAAATGCTCCAGTCGCAACTTGGAAAGGGCAGGTTGCTCCTTTTTCTTTAAGGCTTCGCTGACTGCCTGGGAAAGCAAATCTGGGGTTACGATTTCCGGCTGCATGATCATCATCGTCCATTTCCAGTCATCCTTGCGAGCCACGGAAAATTCGCGCATATCGTCCATCCACCACAATCCCTCTGAAGCCATGACAGGGTAATCCACTCCCAACTTCTTTTTGATCGAAAATTTTAACGTATATGCTGCTGTGTAAAGCGCCTGCAGAGATTCGGCGTACTGTTTGGAGATGTTGGGATTACCCTTTCCATCGATCATGATGAAATTCATCGCGGGAACGTCCACAACAGAGAAATCCCTTGCAGACGGCTCGTACAGGTATTTCAAGGTTTTCTTCAACTCGAGTTTTTCCATGCTTTCCTCCAAGGTTAATGATACACCCACCGGTGAACGAAGAGTCAAGGGGAAAGAGGCACGGATCCAGTAACCACGTATCGGAGGAAAGGAGGATGGGGGACCAGGATTTTGGCGATTCGCAGCAGAACCTGAAAAAAAAGCAGGGACACGATGTTCCGCGTCCCTGCCTGTTTTTCGATCAAGCGATGATCACTTCTTCTCTTCGCCCTTGCCTTTGCTTTCAGCTTCTGCTTCTTCTTTCTTACCCTTCTCGATAATTTCCGGTTCAGCAGTCTCTTCGACCACTGCAGCCTCCGGGGTAACAACCTCGACCACCTCTTCCTTGGCGGGCGGCACGGCCAGGACGATCATCTCATCGGGCGTATTCAGTACCTGCACTTTATCGGAAAGGATGATATCACGAACGTGGATGCCATCCCCGATTTTTATGAGAGTTGAAATATCCACGACGATCTTCTCCGGAAGATCCTGCGGGAAGGCTTCAACCTCAAGTTCGCTCAAGCCGTTGATCAGCATGGCGTTAAAGTCCTTTACCGCCGGCGAATTCCCGGTGAGCACGATACCCACGTTTGCCCGGGTCTTCTCTGTTAATGAAACGACCATGAAGTCCACATGGATAAGATTACGCTTGATATAGTTCAATTGTTTCTCGCGCACCAATGTGGGATATTCTTTTCCATCAACTTCGATATTGATCAGACTCGAGGATGACAATCGACCCAGCACGCGACCGGCCTCCCGGCCTTCAAGCGATATGATGAGGGGTTCGACGTTGTGTCCGTAAATAACAGCTGGCAGAATCCCTGAGCGCCGCAGGGCGCGAACATGCCGTCCCGTTGCAGTGCGGGGGGTTGCTTTTAATACCACCTTCTCCATCTTTACCTTCCTTGAGCGCCTCTCACCCCCAGGTCGCAGCCAGGGCTTTTACTAAAATAGAAATGGTCAAAGCCACCACAACCAGGGATTACCTTCGCTCTTGAATGAAATGACTCAGCGATGCTGGATATTAACCGGCCTGTGCCGGAAGTGGGCGAAATTATACACGCCCTGCCTTGATTTGACAAGCGGACACCTGCCTGCAACGGTTATAATTCTGCCAATGCCTAAATATCTATACTTCACCGTTTTCGTCTCCGGGATGACTTCGATGGCGGCTGAATTTGGAGCCTCACGCCTGCTGGGCAATGTATTCGGAACCAGCAACCCGGTATGGGCGGTAATCATCGGGTTGATCCTGGTCTACCTGACTGCAGGATACTTTCTCGGTGGACGTTGGGCTGACCGGTCCCCTCAACTAAAAACGATGTACGCCATCCTTGCCTGGGGTGCATTCACGCTTGGCATCGTGCCGTACATTGCCAACCCGGTCCTGCGTGCGGCGGCAAATGCCTTTGATGCCCTGCAAATTGGCATCCTCGCCGGGGCATTTGCAGGCGTGCTGGTGCTGTTCACGGTCCCGGTGACTCTATTCGGGATGATCTCGCCGTTCGCCATACGGCTTTCCATGAATGATGCAGGTAGAGCGGGGAACATCTCGGGGACTATTTACGGGATTTCCACCATCGGCTCCTTCATCGGGACATTTTTACCCACCCTGGTGTTAATCCCCACCATCGGCACCACCCGCACCTTTCTGGTATTCAGCCTGGCACTGCTCTTTGTGGCTCTTGCGGGTCTTGGAGCGAGCGGTGGTCGAAGGGCGGTTCTTCCATACTTTTTAATGGTCGTTGTCCTGGCGCTGCTCGCATTCCTTGCTGGCAGGGGTGCCATCAAGAAGTCAAACGGACAGATTTTCGAAACCGAGTCTGCATATAATTACATCCAGGTTATTGAATTGAGTGGTACCCGTTATCTGAGGTTGAATGAGGGACAAGGCATCCACTCGGAGTACAACCCGCAAACGCTGGAATATGGTGGTCCATGGCAGCAGTTCCTGGTGGGACCCTTCTTTTATACCAAGCGCCAACCAGGGGATGTGAATCGAATCGCGATCGTGGGGTTGGCAGCGGGGACGACCGCCCGGCAGGCTGCAGCGGTTTTCCCAAACGTGGTCATTGATGGATTTGAGATCGATCCGAAGATCGTTGATGTAGGGCAAAGATATTTTGATATGAACATGCCCAATCTGAATGTGATCGTTCAAGACGGGCGCTGGGGGTTGGAAAACAGCCCGGAAAAATATGATTTGATCTGCCTGGATGCGTACCGTCCCCCCTACATCCCGCCGCACCTGACGACGCAGGAATTCTTCCGGATCGCTGCAGAACACCTCGTCCCGAAAGGGGTCGTGGTGATCAATGTGGGTCGCGCTCCGGGCGACCGCCGGCTTATTGATGGATTGGCATCAACCCTGGGAACAATTTTTCCCTCCATATTTGTTATGGATATCCCCAATACCTACAACTCGATGATATATGCCACACTCCAGGATACCCAGTCGATCAATCTGGAGCAGAATCTTTTTTATCTTTCAACCCGCACAGATGTGAACGCACTGTTGATTAACTCCATGAAAATCACCCTGGATAATCTTCAACTGGCACCTCAACATACCGTTGTTTTTACGGACGACAGGTCCCCGATCGAGTGGATCACCAATTCCATGATATTGAATTTTTTCCTGCAGGGAGAAATGGAGACCACACAATGAGGATTTTACAAAAAGTAATGGCGTGGGCGGCAACCCTCCTGCTTCCCCTGGCATTGACCTTCCTCGGAGTGCGGCTATTATTGACACATGCTTTTCCAGAGATTGAGTACCGGTTGCCGGGATTTCCCAAGGACGGTTATGGATTTAACCTGCAGGAGCGGTTGCATTGGTCAAAGATTTCCATTGATTATTTGCTAAACGATGCAGATATTTCCTTTCTGGGGAACCTGCGTTTCCCTGATGGTACCCCGCTGTTCAACGAACGTGAGCTGAGTCACATGCATGATGTAAAGAAAGTTGTCCAGCCGGTATTATGGATTGGGTATGGAATCTGGTTATTCATGTTGGGACTTGGAGCTTGGGCGCGTTACGGCGGGTGGTGGCAGGAATACGTATACGCTATCCGGCGCGGCGGTTGGCTGACCGCTGCATTGGTGGTATTGATTGGGGTTTTTGGAGCAATCAGTTTCTGGCAATTCTTTACACTTTTCCATGCCCTGTTTTTCAGCGGTGACTCCTGGCAGTTCCTTTTCTCCGATACACTCATCCGCTTGTTTCCCCTGCGTTTTTGGCAGGATGCCTTCCTGTTTTCCGGCAGTCTGGATCTTCTAGGCGGGTTGGCGCTGGGAGTCAGCTTGAGACGGAAACGGAAGTAAGGGGTTATTACAGGTGATATAATTCTTCATCCTCGAGGAGTAAAGATGACCGAATATCATTCCACTGGAAAGACCACTCTCACCCCGGAAGTACTGTTGACCATCGCCCGCATGGCAGCCCTTGAAGTTAAAGGCGTCAAGCACATGGCACCGGTCAAAGGCGGGGTAAACAGCCTATTCAGGCGTGGAAATGATGGTGTGCGGATAGTGGTGGAGGACAGCATTGCTTTGATAGACCTTTACCTGGTACTGAATAATGATGT
>Ga0315297_10000466_pt1 | contig 23558 bp, 12 predicted proteins | sample YL17G15_0_MG_FD_203628 | JGI IMG/M metagenome (GOLD analysis project Ga0315297, IMG submission 203628) | Sediment microbial communities from Yellowstone Lake, YNP, Wyoming, USA - YL17G15_0 | ecosystem: Environmental > Aquatic > Freshwater > Lake > Sediment | place: USA: Wyoming | collected... | reverse complement strand
CAATCGGCTGAACGCCGATTCCCTGCTGCCCGAGTCGGATCGTTTCACCCGAAGCAATATCGACCGGATCCAGACCGATCCGACGTCGGACAGTTCCTACGGCCAGGTCCCGCGCGGGAAGACGCGGCCTGTTTACGACAAGATTCCGCCGCTCATGAGATCGGGTCTGTTCGGGCCGGTCCGGGTGATCTCGCCCAAGGACTCCTCGATCCATCCTTAAGCTCCGAGGAGAACGGGCGGAACGCGCCACGGGCGGGAGGAGAAGGTGAAGGTGAAGGACAAGGAGGAGTCAGAATGCCCATGAGAAAGAAAGTGGAAGCCGGTCGTTCTTTGAGCGTCCTGTGTCGGTGCGCGGTCTTCATCATCGTGTTGATTCCCTTCCAAAGCGCCTTCGGACAGCCCAAGCCCGAGATCGTGCGGTTCGAGCCGTTCATCTGGCCGTCGGCAGCGCCCGCCGATTGCCCGTTCGAGAGGTCCAAGGCGCTGACGGGGATCCGCTTCCTGGGCATCAAGAGCGGCTTCCGCTATGCGGACACCTGGTATCCCTCGTGGGCCGCCGACGATAAGCTTTACTCGCCCTGGACGGACGGCCGGTGTTGGCGGCTCGACGGATCCCTGGAGTCGAGCGACTCGGGCAAAGGGAAAGGCGAATTCGCGGAGACCGGCCAGGCCGTCATCGAAGGGAGCGATCCCCTGGATCTCAAGGTCTTCAGCTTGGGGATCCGCCTCGCCTCGGCCCTCCCCTACCGCGGCCGCTACCCGTGCGGAAGCCTGGTCCATAAAGGGGTCTGGTATTACGGGACGTACTGCCTCGATCCCGCCGGCAGCGCAGCCTACGGGCCGATCACCGTGAACTGGCCCTGGCTGGGTCCGTTCGTCGGATTCCGCGTCTCCACCGACCTTGGCCTGACCTGGAAGGAAACTTCCCACACGCCGGCCAAGCCCCTGTTCGGCGAGACGGGAATCAACGGGTACCCGGTCAAGATCGGATCGCCGCACTTCGTCGATTTCGGCAAGGACATGCAGCACTCACCGGACGGCAAGGCGTATCTCGTCGCCCACGGGGCCAATCCGGCGGACCCCCATTGGCGCTTCTGGAACGCGAGCTGGATCACGGGCGACGAGATCTATCTCCTCAGGGTGACGCCCACTCCCGAGAACATCAATGATCCGTCGAAATACGAGTTCGCCGCCGGCCGCGACGCGCGGGGGAATCCCGTCTGGACGAGCGATTTCGGCAAGATCGCGCCGATCCTCGAATGGAACAACGCCATGGGCTGCGTCACGGTGACGTACGACGCGCCGCTCAAGAAATTCCTTATGTTCGTAACCGACGGAGGCAACACCTGCGCCCGGATGAACACCTATCTCCTCGAATCGGACGCCCTGACGGGCCCTTGGCGCCTCGTGACATATATGAAAGACTTCGGCGAACAGGCTTATTTCGTCAATGCGCCCACCAAGTTCATCAGCGCCGATGGCCGGACGATTTGGCTTCTCTACTCGACGAATTTCGCGGCCGACTGGAACGGCCAGAAGATCGGCGTCAACCCGCCGGGCGGGCACTACGGGCTGGTGCTTCAGAAGATCGAGCTCCTCGGGCCGCGGTGAACGAGAGGGCGAAAGGAAGGCCAAGGATGAAACCCGTTCGATGGGTCCTGCTGACCGTCCTGTTGTCGGCCGCAACGCTCGGGCTGGCGGCCGCGGATGGGTCGCCTACGAGGGCAGAGGACGGCCCGCGGCTGCTGGGCAATCGGTTTCTCACCTTTGCTACGGTCGTACGGGTGCGCCAGATCGAGAAAAGCCGCGACAAGGCCGAAGGCCCGGATGAGTCCGGCGTCCACACGCCGGCCGAGGCGAGGCTGTTCCGGGAGACGATCGCCCGCGCCTGGCCCGGAGCGAAGATCACCTGGGCCTTCAGCTGGCTGGCGTTGAACGATCAACGGCCGGATTACCGTTCCTTGAGGGACCTTACGGTCTCCTATCACAGGCAGTACGGCGACGAGGTCACCTTCATTCCGGGCGGCTTCTTTGCAAACATGTACAACACCCGCGAACAGGTGAACCGCGACCTACACGATGGGCTGCGTCTGGTGTCGCAGATGGTGGGCGGCGGATATCGCCCCCGCTCGGTGATTGCCGGCTTCCTTGCCGCGGACAACTTGCGTTACCTGGCCGAGGAGGAGAACATCCATGTCTGCCAGGGCAACATCTGGAGTCAACACGCCATCGACAACGGCGACGGCGACGGTTCGATCTCTTACCCCTATTATCCTTCGAGGGAGCACTTTCTCAAGCCGGCCCAGGGCCGGGAGGATCGGATCGACTGCGTCAACCTCGACGGCTGGACGTGCGATTTCCTCACTGCCCGCCGCGCCGGCCAATCGGGCGGATTCAGAAGCCGCTCGGGCGTCGGGCCGATCGAGACCCTCCTGGCCCACGGAACGGAAAAGGGCCTGGAGGAAATGCTGGCCACGACGGCGGCCCATTTCGACGACGGGTTCAAGCTGAACAATTTCGCCTGGGTGACCTGCATCTGGGAGCTCGTCCTCGTCGAGGGACGCCGGATCTACGGCTACCAGGGACGCAACGGCATGGACGGCCTGGAGCGCTGGCTGAGCGAGATCCGCCGGCGCTGGCCGGAGGCGAAAGCGATCACGCACGGCGAGTTCGGGCTACTCTGGCGCGAGCGGTTCAAGGACAACGCGAGCCTGGACTACCGGTTCGTCCAGCGGGGCACGGGATTCCCGGGATCGGAGCCGGACAAGCGGATCCGGTGGTTCATGAACAAGGATTTCCGCCTGGCCCTGCTGGGCGACGCGGACAAAGAAGGTCCCGAGAAGGTGATCGACTTCACCCGCTACGACCTGCCGGCGCGGGAGCCGCAAGATCCAAAGCCGGACGAACACGTCCGCAACTGGAGCCTGATGAACCGGCTGAACCAGAAGGGGCTTCGCCCGGTCGACCAACCCGTGCCGTTCTCGCAGCTGACCGCGGAAGAGCGGGAGATCATCCTGCGGAGGGTTCCGGAGCTGGGGCGGAGCGCCGCAAAATGAAGGTGATGGATCCGCCCCTCGCGCCGGAATAGGACGCCGAGCACCGCTTTCATTCCTCTTCGGTGGTGCCGGTCAGGGCGGCACCAGTGGGCCTTCTTGGGAGACGTGCGATGCGTCGCACGGACCTCGCCTTGCCGCCATAGCTCTCCGAGTTGCTTCACGAACTGCTCGAGACTCTCCTGGCCCGGGCCCAGCTTGTTGTTCTCGCGTGAAGATAGCGCGGCCAAGGCTTCTTGGCGTTCCCAGATCCGATGCAACAGGGCGACAGGATTAAAAGCTCGCCTTTGTTGCTCCAGTTTCTCCTTCACCTCGGGCGGGACGGAGACCCGCTCAGAACGGCGCGCGCCTCACGATCTTGAAGACGCAGGCGTAGGCGCACGGCCTCGTCGGGGGCGTCTCGATCGTCATCCCCTCTTTGGTCATCTCCCATTTCAGGGGCCGGCCGTCGCCGAGCATACTGACCGAGACGATCTCGGAGGGGTACAGGCCGTTCCAGAAGTTCCGCCCCGGATCGGGGCCGCCGGCCAGGCTCTTGATGAGGATCCTCTCGCCGGGCCAGCCGAGCGCCGTGGCGTAGAGGACGTCGCCCTTGGCCGTGAAGCGGATATCCTGGGCCTTGTAGCGGAGGTTGTCCCGCTCGTTGAACGCCCCCCCGCTATCGAGCTTGGTCGGGCCCTCGCCGGCGACGATCCAGGGCCTGGTGCCATAAACGGCCTCGCCGTTCACCTCGAGCCACCGGCCCATCCCGAGCAGAATCTGCCGGGCCTCTTCGGGGATCGTACCGTCCGGCTTCGGGCCGACGTTGAGGAGGAGGTAGCCGTTCTTGCTGATCCGGTCCATGAGGTTGTGGATGAGGTTCTCCGTCGTCTTGAAGCCCGCCCCCCGGACATAGCCCCACGCCCCCTGGTTGTCCACCGAGGAATCCGTGATCCACTCGTGGTAGGTCATCTCCCGCTCCTGCCCGAGCTCGAGGTCGTTGATCCCGACGCCGACCGGCAGATCGTGGTCCTTGTAGCTGACCACGACGTCCCGGCCCTCCGCGGCCGCCGCGTTGAAGAAGTGGGCGAGGAGATCCCTTTTATAGGTCTCCGGAACGAAGCCCAGGCCGAAGTCGAACCAGAGGAAATCGGGCCGGTACGTGTCGACGACTTCCCGGACCTTGGCCGCCCACCGGTCAAGAAAGGCCTTGTCGGGCTGGGCGCCCTTCTCGTGGACCGGCCCATAGAGGCCGGAATAGCGCGGGTCGCCGCAGTCGTAGCGCTTGTCCCAGACCGGGAAGAAGTACCAGTTCTCGGCGTGGTGGAAGGCGGTGACGAACTTCAGCCCGGCCTTCTTGATCGCCACCGAAAGTTCGCCGACAATGTCCCGCTTGGGCCCCATCTTGGCCGCGTTCCAATCCGAATAAACCGTGTTCCACATCGAGAATCCGTCGTGGTGCTCGGCCACGGGGCCGGCGAAGCGGGCGCCCGCCCTGCGGAAGAGGTCCGCCCACTCGGCGGCATCGAACTTGGCCCCGGTGAACATCGGGATGAAGTCCTTGTAGCCGAATTTCTCGAGCGGCCCGTAGGTCGCTTCGTGGTAGGCCCGCTCCGGCGAGTTCGGGTTCATATAGATATTGTGGGAATACCAGGTGCCGTTCGGCCCGACCGCCGGAACGGCGTAGACGCCCCAGTGGGTGTAGATGCCGAACTTCCCGTCGCGCAGCCACTGCGGCGTGGGATTCCTGCTGAGGGATTCCCACGTCGGGACGAACCGCTGGCGGGCCGCCGCGCCCGCCTGGCCGTCCGGGCCCGCGGGCCGGCCGATCAGGCCGGCGCCGGCGGCGCAAAGCAGGATCAGAGCGAAGGCCGGGATCGATCGCGGATTCATCATGTCAATTCTCCTTTCTTTCACCTGCGGCCGGGCCGCCGGCCGACCGGCGGGCGGCGCGCCGGATGGTCACCGGCCCGAACAGCCCGGCGGGGATCGGCTCCTGTGGCTTCAGGATCATATTGGTCCGCGCAGCGGACTTATGGGCCGAGTCCAACAGGTCTCCCATGAGGCGGTTGTGCCAGAGGTTGGTGACTTTGACTTCGAGAACGTTCCGGCCGGGTTTCAGCAAGCCAGAAACGTCGGCCTGATAAGGCTCCTTCCAAAGGATGCCCAGGCTCCGCCCGTTGAGCACCACCTCCGCGACCTCCCGCAGCGACCCGAAGTCCAGGAGGACGCCTTGGCCTTCCCCGGCCGGTAGTCGGTCGAATTCGAATTCCGCCGTATAGCTCGCCGTCCCGGAGAAAAAACGGATGCCCGGATCTTCCGCTTTGGTCCAACTGATCAGGCTGTTCCAGAGGACGGATGCCGGCGCGCCCCATCCCGGGGGGAAACGGACCGTCCAAGGTCCGGCGATGATGACGGCCGGCTGGGATTCCGCCTTCAGGGGCGCCGGGGAGAGAAAGGCCGCCGGCGTCGGAGTCTCGCGAAAGACGACGAAGACGGAGCCGTAGGCCGGGAGCTCCAACGCCAGCCGGCAGCCACCCTGGACCCGGACGAACGTCCGGCAAGGGACGATCCTCCCCGTATCGGCATACCAGAACTCCGGCGTCCTGTTCTCACCCGCCCGGAAAACCGCATCAAAGACCTCCTTCGCCGCGGCGCTGTTGGAGACGAAGTAGATGTCTTCGCGGCCGGTGGCGCGATGGATGAAATCGATGTGCTGGTCGGCGTTGGCGATGCCGAGCGCCTGGAAGTCGGGCCCGCGCCCTAGCCCGCGAAGGATATCGTTCAGAGCGATTCCCCAGACGATCCGGCCTTTTCCGTAGCGATGTTCTTTGACCGCGGCGCCGTCGCAGGGGCCCCAAATCCGCTCCGCCAAGGATTTGACCTCGTCGTCGCACGCGGGATATCCGGCCAAACCCGGAGCCCGAACGGGCTTCCGGCCGACGACCGTGGCCCCGGCTTCGACCAGTTCGCCGAGCTTCCTGAGGAACTCGAGAGGCATGTCCTCCCTGTCCGGCAGGACGAGCAGGGCATAGCTCAATCCATCGGGGAGAACGACCCGCCCGGCCGAGACTTGCATCCGTTTCAGGATGACCTCGGAGTCGACGTAATCATAATCGTACCCCCGGTCCAAGGAGGAGGTCTGGATCGGCCTGGATTTGCCGCAGTGCAGGCAGTCCGTCTCGGGATAGATCGGCGCGATGTCCGGATCGATCCGGCGCGCCGGGACGAGGTTCGGCGCCTGCTCGCCGTAGTAGAAGCCGACATCGGCGACGAAGAGGCCCTGTTGGAGAAGATAATCGCAGCGGGCCATGTATTCGATCAACGGGCCGGCCTGGCCCCACCAAGTGGCGTTGACGTTGAAATGCTCGCCGGCGTGATAGACGAATCCCGGCCGGCCCGCGGCCGGCGGATTGTGGGCGAAGGTGTGGAACGTGGGATGATTCAGTCCGGCGCACAGGGCGATGTCGAACCGCCTCTTGTATTCCGCCGGCCCTTCCTGCCAGTTCCGCCAGCCCGTCAGGGCCTCGGCATCGACGATCCTCCGGCCATAGGTGTGCGCGGCGCTGGCGGCTTCCTTGACCACCCAGAACCGCTGGTGGTTCCAGAACTCCCCCATCGGGATATCGACCGAGCCCAGCGCCTTCAGGGGGTCCACCCGGGCCGAACCCCCGTGCCCGGCCTCGGCCAGGAGACGCACTCCTCTCTTATTCAGCAGGTCCCGGACCGTGCGGAAATGGTTGTCGATGATCAGGTCGCTGACGGTCTTGCGGTAATCGTAGAGGAAGCGCGCCGCGATCCCGGGGTCCAGCGCCGAGGGATCGAATAACGCGGGCAGATAAGGGACGGGGTCGTAGCCGTGCCGCGCCCGAAAAGCTCCGACGAAATCGTCCGTCCAATCGACCGCTTCGGCGACCTCATAGCTGTCGAGCATGAAGGTCTTCAGCGCGTCGAGGCTTTTTCGGGCGCTCAAGAGCCGGTCGAGGATATGCGACATGTCGACCGTAGCTGCCTCGCGGCTCAGGTGGTCGATGATCAAGCCGTTGGAATTGGGGCTCGGGCATTCGAGCATCTGTCCCGTGTTGCTGGCGACGAACCGCATGATCCGCCATCCCCCGGCCGGCGCGTCCCAGTCCAAACGGCCCTGCGAGTCCATGCGCTCCGAGATGTCGACCGCGGGGCCGCCCGGGGGGGCGGCCAGTACGGCGACGTCCTTCCAGCGGGCGGTCACGCCCTCGGGCAGGGGGATCGTCACCCGCAAGCGCCCCGGGTTTGTCACAGGCACCTGCCGGCATAACAGCCTTTGGCTGGCGTTCTCAGGCTTGACCCACGAGCCTCCCGCGTTCCAGCTGCTCGAGGCGAACAGGCCGAGCTCGAGGCCGAGGCGGTTCGCCTGGTCGATGGCGTGGGAGATGCTGGCCACCGATTCCGGGCCGAGAAAGGCCGGCCCGGCCGGGATGATCTTTTTCGGGTCGCGGAGGCTGCCGACGTCCCAGATGATGGCCCCGCCCAGCCCCTTGGCTTTCAACTCCTCCAGCTCGCGGGTCAATTGATCCCGGTCGACGAAGCCGTTGAGCCACGCCCAGAGGACGCTCGGCCGGGCCGAGAGAGGGGGGTCGAAGAACGACCTTTCCGAGAGCTTGTCCCCGTCCGGCGCGGGCCGGGATCCGGTCGAGGCCCCCGGCCCGCAAGCACCGAAGACCAGAATGGCCGCGCCGAGGAGCGCGGGATGGATCTTCCGCGACGTTTTCATATTCATCCTCCACGTCTTTCCTTCGTCGGGCCGACGCGGAGCGGGACCTCGGCGAAGACGGGCTTCGGCGTTATGAGGCGATGATCAATTCCTCAGCAATTCGATCTTCTGGAAGGTCAGGCCATAGTGGCCGCCGGGCGGGTTCACCGGATGCGGCTTTTGGTCCTGATCGAGCGAGAAATTCCCCGAATAGAGCAGCCACATCGTCACCCCGTCGTCGCCGATGAATTTCGAGGGGATGTTCACGAAATAGGCCTGCGTTCCGAACTCTTTCATGTAGGTGATGATCTTCCAATCGCCGTCGAGCCGGTCCGCTTCGAGCAGATACGTGTCCATCCGCGACACCGTGTTGCCTCCGTCGGTGACGCACATGAGATATTTTTTGAGCACAGGGTTGTAAGTCGCGGTGACGCAGCCCATGTTGTTGTCCCATTCGAGCAGCGGTTTGATTTTTTCGAAATCGCCCGTCCAAACGGGCTTGCCGTCCTTGTCTTTGCCGCCGTAGAATTCGTAGGCCGACGGATCGTTGATGGTCTTGATGCCCGGCGTGACCCTCAACAGATAAATTTGGTCCCCGGTGATCCAACTGTCGTTCCACATCCGCCAGTTCTTGGACGTCGTCTCGGGGTCTGCGCCATGCGCCACCAGGTAGGCCTTGCCGTCGGGCGAATGCTTCATGTTCTTTCCGAAATCAACGAAATGGGGCGCGCCGATCTTGACGGGGTAGCCCCACATTCCCGTTTCCCCGAAAAGCGGTTTGGCCGGGGTGTGGGGTGGAGGCGTCCAGGTATGGCCGTAATCGGTCGAGTGTCTGAAGCCGACGAACGGCCCGATCCACGGCCAGTTGAGGCGCGTTTTCCCGTAGTGCACTCCGTCCCCCGGCCCGAGGCAGTAGGTGCCGTAATACCACACGCCGTCATAGACGAGCGAGCCGCAGGGGTAGCGCCCGGCGTAGGGCGAGGCAGGCGAGCTTTTGTCGAGCCCGATGCTGTAAGCGATGAGATCGAGGGGGTCGTCTCCGATGATGACGCCCTGACCCGTGGTGATATGCACGGGATCGACCCACGATTGCGACCAGTCGATGTAGCCGTCGAGGCGTTTGGTTTTTCCATCCGTCCAGGGCGAATACAGGATGCCGTTTTCGGCCCAGCTCGGATACCATGTGTCGCCGTACCGGAAACCGCTTTTCACGCCGAGAAACCGGATGGCATGGAACGCCCCGGAGCGTTTAAAAGGGCAGTCCGGAGGAATCTCGCTCGGCCAGGTGAAAGGACTGAACCTGGCGATTTCCGGTTTCAGGTCGGCGGTCTGCGGCGCGGCGCCTGTCGAGTGAGCGACAAGCAGGACAATGGAGAGGGCGGCAAGGAACATGTGTTCGGCGGTGGCGCGCATGAGGGATTTGATAAAATGAGGATATCTCCGCCCCGGGCGGAAGTCAATCCCATGGATCCCGGCTGTCCCGGGGCGGCCCTCGCGGATCACGGCCATCATCGACGAGTACGCCAGGGAAAGCTTATTGCTCCACGTGGCCCGGAGGATCCGGTCCGGGGACGTACTGGTCCATCCGGAAGCCCCTGGAAAAATGGCTCTATCGAGTCGTTCATCGGCAAGATGCGTGATGAACTTCTGAACGCCGCGGTGGAGACGAAGCATAAGTGTTTGTGGAGACCTGGCGAAAGGGCTACAATCGCGTTAGGCCGCACAGTTCGTTGGGATAAAAACCGCCGGCGCTGGAGGCCTATGGGGTCGGAAAACTCGATTAAGGGCTGGCCCGATGTGAGGAGGCAGGTCACGCTGCGACATCCGGCTAGCCATAGATCGAGGCGAACTCAAATCGCTCGCCGGCAAGGATGAGAATGAAGGTCATGAAATTGGACCAAGCGATGACAAGAAATCGCGCCTCTTTGAAACCCTTCGGGACATGGCTGTCCGTGATGGCCTGTGCCGTTGTCGTGGGCGTCATGGTGTCGGCCAACCCTTTCTCGGCGGACGTCACAAGCGATTTTGTCAACCCACCCCTCAAGTTCAGGGCCAGGCCGCTTTGGTTTTGGAACAATACCGCCGTGACCGCTGCCGAAGTCACGGCGCAGTTGCAGGCCTGTCGCGACCGGGGCGGGTACGGCGGTCTGGCCCCGCTGCCGTTCGGGGCCAAGTTCACGCCCCAGTATCTCAGTGAGGACTATTACACCCTGTATGGGGCGGCAGTGGCGAAGGCCCGGCAGTTGGGGATGTTCTTGACGATCTATGACGAATACGGTTTTCCCAGCGGCAGCGGCGGCGCCAACGTGGGCGACGGCATCCCGCGCTTCAAGAACCAGTATCCCGAGGCCACGTTGAAACGGCTCGATAAACACGAAGAGAATGTCACCGGTCCGGCTGCGTATTCCAGGCCGCTTCCCGCCGGCACGTTGATGAGCATCGTGGCGATGAACACCACGACCAAAGAACGAGTGGACCTGACCGCCAAGGCGAACAGCGGCGCGATCTCGTGGAACGTTCCGGATGGCGCATGGAACATCATGACCTTTGTGTGTGTGCCGGATGGAGATCCGAACGTGGATTACCTCGAACCGGCGAGCGTCGCCAAGTTCATCGGCATGGTCTATCAGCCGTATTACGACAGATTCGCGATGGATTTCGGCAAGACCATTGCCGGCGCGTTTTACGATGAACCCACCATGTACCGGGGGCAAGGCCGCTTATGGACGGACAAGTTCAATGAGAAATTCCAAGCCGCCCACGGCTTCAATCCAGCTCCGTACTACCCGGCGCTGTGGTACGACATCGGGCCGGAGACGCAGGCGGCTCGGAACTATTTGTTTGGCTTCCGGACCGAGCTGTACGCCACCGGTTATATGAAAACCGTTCAGGACTGGTGCACGGCCCACGGCCGCATCCCGTTGCTTGGGCATCAGGACCAGGAAAACGTCAAGAACCCTGTCGGCGTTTCCGGCGATCTCATGAAATGTTACAAGCATCAGGACGTGCCGGGCGTTGACAAGATCGGCTGGGAGAATGATCCCGAAGCCTATTACAAGATCGTCAGTTCCGCGGCCCACAACTGGGACAAAGCCCAGGCTATGTCCGAGACGTATGGCGCCATGGGCAATCTGAGCTGGGACCGGCTCTACGCGATCGTGATGGAACAATACGCCAAGGGGATCAACAACATCATTCCCCACGGCGTCTGGTATAACCTCGGCGACGTCACCTATCTGCCCGAGCTGTCCGATCGCAATCCCCTCTATAGGGAGGGGCTGGCCGCATACAACACCTATGTCGGCCGGCTCAATGTCCTGTTGCAGGATACCGGCCGGCACGTGGCCGATATCGCCGTGCTCTATCCGATCGCCACGCTGCAAGCGGGCTACCATTTCGATGGTCCGCTGAGTCCCTATGTCGGCGGGGTGAACATCCCGGAAGTCGATTACGTTACCCTCGGCGAACTCCTGGCCGCCAAGGTGTGCCGCGATTTCACTTTTCTCCACCCCGAAGTTCTCGATGAACGGTGCTCGCTCAAGGGCGATCGCCTCGCCCTGAACAATAAGATCAACCACGAAGAGTACCGCGTGCTGATCCTGCCCGGGCATCGCACGATCCGCTGGAGCAATTTGAAGAAGATCAAACAATTCTACGACAACGGCGGCCAGGTGATTGCCACCGGCCAACTGCCGTCCAAGTCAGCCGAGTTCGGCCACGATGCCGATGTGGTGCGAACGATCCAGACGATGTTCCCCAAGGTCCCGCCGCAGGTCCTCGCCACCGCGTCCACCGAATGGCGCGAGACCGGCGCCTACGAAGCCGCCAAAGCCATCGACGGCGCACCCGATACCCGCTGGGCGCCATCGGATGAACAAGCCAAGGACTGGTGGCTCGAAGTGGATTTTGGGACCGATCAAACCTTTGATTCGACCCGGATCACAGAGGCGTTCGATCGGGTGACGGCCTACAGCATCCAGTACTGGAACGGCGCCGCTTGGACGGACTGCGCCACCGGCAGCACGATCGGCGCCAACAAGGTGGACACATTCGACCCGGTGACCGCCTCGCGGGTCCGGCTCGCCATTGGCCGCGTCTCTTCGGGCAAGCCGTCCATCGCCGAGTTTGAAGTGCACCTGAATGACGGTCCCAATCTGGCTCACGGCGATTCCCTGATCGTCCAATCCGGCAGGAATGGCGCGTCGGCCATCTACCTCAACTCACCCAACGAAACAAATCTGCGCCAGGCGCTCGACCGCGCCCTCAAGGTGTATGACGTGAGCATCGAGAGCCGTGAGAAGCTGCGCTATTTTCACCGGGTGCAGGGCAGTAAAAACGTTTACTTTTTCGTGAACCTCGGCGAAAAGCCCGCCGATGCCGATGTCCGGCTGCGGGGGAAGATGAAACCGGAATCCTGGGATCCCCACACCGGCAAGGTGACCGTGCCGGAATACTCGTACGCGGTTGAAGCAGGCCAGGCCGTGACGAAGGTCAAGCTGAGCCTTGACCGGGTCCGTTCCATCTTTGTCGTCGGGCGGTGACGCGAGTCAAGTGGATGGGCCTTCTCCGCGGTTTCCGTTGAAGGATACTAAACGAAAAGAGACGTTACCATCCAGAAGAACTTTAAATGATGGATTTTCAATCCAAAGGAGGCAGATCGATGCCCATTCGCCGGGCGTCGGCGTTCACGACGTCCATCAGGGCCGTGAGCCGGTCGTTCGCCAGCGGTTCCACGGTGTGGGAGCTCAAGATCTTTGCGACTTCCAGGCGCGCCCGGTCCCAAGCGCTCTTTTTCCCGCGATCGACCCAGGTATCATAGACATCGCGGTCGACCACGGGACCGGTCAGATAGACCTCTTTACGGAACCACCGCAGCGTCTCCGCCGATGTCAGGAAATGGTCCCCCGCGTAAATATCCCCGTAGAGATCGCCGGCCAGCCGGTCTTCCCGGGCCTCGACGCCCCTGACCATGCGGAGAGCCATGCCGCAGATCTCGTTATCGAACACGAGCTTCTCCAGGCTCTGACAGCTCTCGAAATCCAGCATGCCCGGGCCGGAGATGATGTTCGCCCCCGCGAGAGCCGCGACGAGCGCCCCCATGCCCGTCTCCAAACCCGCCTGGCCGTCGACGATCTTGGCGTCGGAGAGTCCCATGTAGGAATGGGTGGGAAGCCCCAGGTGCTTCCCGACCTGGACATGAGCGGCGTTGAGCATCATGGTCTCCACGGCTCCCATGGGAGGCGTTCCCGTCCTCATATCGAACGCCGCGGGAGACCCTCCGAAGATGAGGGGCGACCCCGGATGGGCCAGCTGGTGAATGACGATGCCGCTCAGGTTTTCGGCCGTCAGCTGCACCAACGCTCCGGCCAGAGTGACCGGGGCGGTGGCCCCCGTCAGAGGCATCGAGATCAGCGCGGCGGGGATCCCCGCCCGGGAGGCGTCAATGAGGTTCTGGCAGGTCAGGTTGCTCCATTTCAAGGGCGGCGAGGGACAGCAATCAAAGATCGCCAGGGGTTTCTCTCTCAGCGCCCGTTCGCTCCCCCGGACGGCCACCAGCATATCTTTCATGATCTTGAAGCTTTCCACGGCAAAGGTGCCGGTGATGATCGGCTTCGTGCAGAACCGCAGCCCGATGTAGAGCCGATACCTGTCCTGCATGGCTTCGGGCACGTCCATGGAGATCATCTCCGTGCTCTGCGCGGCGATGTTCGTAAGGGCATCCGTCAAGATCGCGAAACGGACGAGATCCCTGGTCACCGGCTTCCGTTCTTCCCTTGTCTCCGGATCCAGGATCTTCAAAGCCCCGGAGCCCGGATCGAAGTGGACCGCGTCCCCTTCCAGGGCCATCGTGAGAGCGCCGCCGCGGTCATACACGTGGATCGCATGGGGCACGGTCTTGAGCGACGCTTCAACGAGGCTCGGCTTGAAGGAGACGATCCGATCCCGGCAGGGACATCCCGCGTCCGCCAGGAGGCGCATCGCTTCGTCGTTCTCGATGAGGACGCCCGTCTTTTCCAGGACGTCCACGGCTTCCGAAACGACCCGATCGAGGAACGGCCGGGACAGCAGGTCGAGCTTTGGCCTCTTAGTCTCCAGCATTGTCTCCTCCTTCAAGCCTATCGATCACTCTTTATCGGGCCTATCCGACGGCCCGACGCGGAGCATCGCCTCCGAGAACACGGGTTTGGGGGTCACGAGCCGGAGGACGGCCTGGGCGCCGTCCGCGCCGTCGCCGAACATCATGACCCGGAACTCCACGGTCTTGCCCTTCCACGCCCGGTCGATGGGGAGGCGGAAGGTCATGCCGGCGAGCTTCGGCGCGCCGGAGTTCCACTCGAAGTTGTGATAAGGATAGCTCGGCGCGCGGTGGCGGGGCACGACGGCCCGGCCGTCGACGAGGGCCACGACGTAGACGCCGTCGACCGGATCGAACTTCGCCGGGCCGGCCGTCACCGCTACGGCGTACTCCCGGCCGGGCGCGTCCTCGGCCGGGACGTGGACCGCGGTCAGGACGCGGCGGGGTGCGGGCGTCTCGCCCAGGAAATTCGTGGCCTTCCAGCCGCTGCGGCCGAGGAGCTTGCCGGCGCCATCGTAGCCGACGATCTCCGCGACGCCGAAGTTGCGCCCCCGGATCCGGACGTAGCGGCAGGGGCCCCCGGCGAGCGGGACGGAGATCGCGACGGGCGCCTTATCGCCCGCGTCGACGTCGAAGACCCGGATCGTCTGGCCCCGCTGCTTGAGCTCGGCGGAAAAGGGGATGCCGTCCGCGGCGGCGAGGCTCAACCCGCCGGCCCGGGCCCACGTCGTCAGGTCGGACGACGTCTCGACGGCCTCGAGGACGGCGGCGTCCGTCCGCCGCACGACCCGGAGCTCGATCTTCGCCAGGTCGGTCGGCTTCCCCAGATCGATCCGCCAGAGGGATGTCTCGCCGCGGTAGGCGGCCGGGCTGCCGGTGAAGGGGCTGCGCCGGGGGAAGCCGTCGCTCCAACGGGTCTCGGGATCGCCGTCGAAGGCGTTGCGGTAGGTCCCCTCGGCGGCCACGACCTTGTCCCACATGTAGGCCCGGCAGGCCTCGATCTCGACCAAGTTCGACGGCGCGCGCTTCAGCCGCTCCATCTCCCGGATCTCGAGCGCGTCGTCGTCGAGGGTGAACTTCGCCAGCTCCGCAAGGCGCGCCCCGTCCGCAGCGGCGGCGGGATCGTCCCGGAACTCGGCCAGGCGGGCGAAGGACGGGCCGGCCGAGGCCGCGCCGGGGAAGGTGATGCGCCACGGCGTCTCCCCCGCCGGAACGGACAACCCGGCCGCCGTCCGGACCGGCCGGTCCCCGAAGTTGAGGAACGCCACGTCGGCCTTCCGCCCCGGCGTTCCCAGCAGCTTGAGGCCGAATCTCCCGTCGCCGGGCCCGGGGACGATCTCGTACGGGACGCCGGCCACGAGGGGCTCCGCCGGGGGCGCCGTATCGATTTGGATAAGCCGGAGGCTGAAGGGGTCCAAGTCGACCGAGAGCGTCCCGCCGAACGCGGCCCCGTCGCCCGCCCGCTTCATCAGCATCTCGACGGGATGGCGCTGCCTGACGGTCAGCGGCGCACCGGGCGCGGCCGAGAGGCCGATCGACGCGTCGAGGGGGATCGTCTTGACCGCCGGCTCCCAGGACATGTTGCGCACAAGCACCAGGGACGATTGGCCGTCTCCGTGGGCGATGTCGCCGCCGGGCAGGGGGAACGACGCCTTGAGCAGCGGCTCGAGCTGCTTGTGGAGCTGGATCAGCCGGGCGAGGCGGGGATAGTCCGCGTCGCCGAGGAAGAAGAAGGTCCCGTACATCTCGGGCGAGAGCACGGACGCGCGGCCGAACGCCTGCGTCACCAAGTCGTCCTCCCACTTCTCGAGGCAGCTGTTGAAGCAGATGCCGTGGTCCTCGAACTGCCGGAAGGGCGTCTTGAAGAATTCCGAGGAGAGCTCCCGGCCGATGGAGCAGTCCCGGTTGTAGAGGTTCGCCGTCCGGTTGGCGATGTGGACGTCGATGTAGGTCTCCTGGCCGCGCCAGAGAAGGCAGTCCGTGATCGTCAGCATGTAGGGCGAGTTGTTGATCCGGTGGTTGATCGCCACGAACTTCGGGTCGATCCGCCGGGCCTCGGCCAGGGCGTCGGCCAGGCTCTGGTACTTCTTTTCGAGGACGTATTTGTCCTTGTGGTCGAGGGCCGAGACGACGGTGTCCATCTTGAACAGGCCGACGTTGAAATCCTTGACCCACGAGATGAGCTGCCCGCGGCGGGCGGCCATCTCCTCAGGCGTTTCGCCGAAGCCGTCCGGCCCGAGCCAGAGCCCGAGCCGCATCCCGAGCGCCCTTGACGCGGCGGCGATCGGCCCCAGCCCGGACGGGAACCGGGACAGGAAATTGGACTTGAACTGCGGGTAGTAGGTCCCCTGCGACTCCACCAGTCCGGCGTCGGAGTTGTAGATGTCGAACTGCAGGCCGTAGAGGTCCTTGAGCCGCCGCAAAGCGGCGAAGTTGGCCAGCACCTCGGACTCCCGCGGGCCGGAGTTGTCGTGGCAGAGCCAGTCGAAGTAGAAGGTCGCGAAGTCCACGCGATTGGCCCGGATGTCCTGGATGTAGCGGCCGAAGGTCTGCTCGATCCGCCCCGGCTCCGAAACGCCGAAGCCGATGGTCTTGCTCGTCCAGGACCCGCCGGGCGGGACCGACGCCGCGGGGAAATGCGTGAGTGCGAGGCGGCCGCCGCGGGCCGCCGCGTCGGCGATCGGCCACTCCAGGCCCCAAAACAGCTGGCCGTCCAGGAAGACGGGATTCTCGATCTTCGCCGGCAGCGGGACGCCCTCCAACGCGACCGCATCGACGGTGGCGTCCCGGACGACGACGGGATCGGGGCGCGCGTTGGCGACGGTCAGATGCTTGCGGACATACGCAGCGCCGGCCGGAAGGACGTATTCGACCTCGACGCTCAGGCCCGCCCAGGGGCCCTTCCCCGCATAAAGGATCCTCAGGGTATCGGGCGATGAACGGGCCGCCGGCTTCGGGACGAAATCCGCGCCGGTCACGGTGGCGGTCCGTCCCGCCGCCTCGAGGACGAGCTCGAACGCCGCGGCGGCGGCGTCGTAGGTCTTGCCGCTCAGCTTGTTGGTCAGGCGCAGGCGGTCCGGGCCCGCGATCTCCACGGCCAGGCTGCGGTTCTCCAGCCCGGGCCCGGCCGGCGGCGGCGCGGCCGGGGGCGTGGGCCGCGCGGCGAAGGTCCAGACCGCCAGGGCCAGCAGGACAGGGATGGACGGGATGCGGGACGACGTCATGGGCACCTCCGCGCGCGCGAGCGATCCGTTCGGCCCGGCTCACTCACGGCGGATTTCGAGCTCGACCGGCTTGTAGCCGCCCTTGGCCTTGAAATAGAGAATCAGGATGAGGAAGCAGACGAACATGATGGCCGGGAAGACGGCCACGGTCATCAGGGCGCCCTTTTTGGCCACGGCCGTCACGTCGGCGACCGCTTGCTTCTCCTCCGGCGCGAGCTCCGCGAGCTTGGCCTGGTCGAGGGTCTTGTAGCTGCCGAAGACGCTCGACTTCTCGGCCGCGGCGACCTTGGCGTGGATCGCCGGCTGGTTGGCCAACAGGTCGCGGTCGATCTGCCGGTCCTGGATGTTGCCCAGGAACACGGCGCCCAGAACGCCCACGCTCAGCATCCCCATGCCCCCGATGGCGTTGATGGTCAGCGCCCCGCCCTTCGGGAACCTCTCAGCGGCCACGCCCAGCATGGTCGGCCAGAAGAAGGATTTGCCGAAGGCGTAGACCGTCGCGGCGATAAAGATCAGGAGGCCGGACGCCTTGGACAGGAAGACCAGCCCGAGGACGGCCACGGCGCTGCCGGCCGCGAGCAGGCCCAGGGGCGAGATCTTGTGGATGATCGGCCCGGCCATGAACCGGAGGAGCATCATGATGAAGGCGGTGTAGATCAGGACCCAGCCCGGGGCGAGGCCCATCTTGCCCATGACCGGGGTCACGAGGTCCGTGATCCAGCTGTCCGTGCCCAGCTCGGTGGTCGCCAGGGGGAGCATGATCAGAATGAGGAAGAACAGGAGCGGCTGGCCGAGCTTGCGGACGTAGAGGCCGTAGCCGACGATCAGGGCCGCGGCGACGCCGATCTTGAGCCCGAGCGACCACTGGAAGATGCGGCCGATCTCGGCGATCATGATGGCCACGACGACGATCGCCCCGAGGATGCCCGTCTCCTGGAGCATGCTCTTGTAGGACACGCCCGCCTTGACCCGCTCCTGGACGGGGAATTTGGTCTTGAGCAGGAGGGCGCCGTAGATCGCGGCGGGGATGAGCAGGAGGCCGACCTTCCACCGCCAATCGAGGGAGGGCATCAGGATGAGGATCAGCAATCCGCCCAGGACCATGCCGCCGGGCCAGCCGGCGTGGAGGATGTTCAGCCAGCGCGTCTTGTCCTTCGAGTAGGCGGTCGCCACGACCGGGTTGATGACGGCCTCGACCGTCCCGTTGCCCAGGGCCAGGATGAACGTCCCCCAGTAGAGCATCGGGTAACCGGTGGCGAATATCGTGACGAACGTGGCCGCCACGTGGCAGACGAAGCCGAAAGCCAGCGCCCGCCCGTAGCCGATGCGGTCGATGACCAGGCTGAAGAGGATGATGCTCAAAGCGAAGGGCCAGAGGCCGACGCCCAGGATCTCGCCCTTCTGGGTCTCGCTGAGGTTGAAATGGACGCCCAGCTCGCCGATGATGTTCGCCCGGATGATGAACCCGAACGACGTGGCGATCAGGGCCAGGAAGCAGGTGACGAACAGGGTCTTGGACACCTTCTCCGCCGGAGCGGGGACCCCGGCGCTCAGAACCGTCTCAGCCATGACTCTCCTCCTTTGTCCGGATTGATGGGACCTATTTTATCTTAAAATCTCGATCGAAGTCTTGCCCTCCGATTCGACGTTCAGCCAGAGGACGATGCTGCTCCCCTCGAGCCGCCGCACCTCGCCGAGCGTATAGTCGCGCCCCTTGCGCAGCGTCCGCCCGTCGACGGCGATCCCCTTGAATCCCGCGCGGGCATTCTTCAGCACGACGATGGGCCGGACGAGCGGCGATTCGGCCGACGCCTCCCAGGTCCAGCCCAGCGGCCCGGCGCCCGCGGCCGCGGCGTCGAAGACGAAGGCCTTCTCCGGCGTGTCGAAGCCGGCGAATTTCGCGCCGCCCTTCACGGAAGCGACCGCGGCCGGCCGGATCCAGGCCCGGCCGAGGCGGACGAGGTCGGCGATCGGCTTGTCCGTCATGCCGTAGAGGCCGGCCCACCAGCTGCGGTTGGCCTCGCTGTGGAGGACCGGGTCGGAGATCGGGAAGCCCAGGAAATGGGTCGGCCGATCGCCGGCCTGGACCCGGCGGCCGTCGCAGTTCGGCTCACCGACGGGCCAGTGGTTGCATGAGCCCCAGCTAGACAGGTTGGCGATGTCCCGGTCGTTCAGGTAGCTCATCCGGTTGCCCGGCTCGAAGACGATGAACGGGTCGTACTTCGAGGTCAGGTTGTGGCGCTGGATGTTGGGCTTCTCCGGGAGCGTCTTGGTCGTCTTGGCCGGCGGGTTGGGGATGTAGGAGAGGGTCTGGGTCTCGCCTTTCAGGTTGGCGATGGTGACCCAGTCTTTTTCGATGACGTCGCCCTGCTTCTGGCCCGGATCGGTCAGGGGCAGGGACTCCTGGAACTGGCGGGGCAGGCCGAGCGCGTCCGTGTTCCAGGACACCTTCCGGACGGCCGTCGCGTCGGGATAGATATAGTAGTACTCGTCGACCCAGACGCCCCAGCCCGTCTTCTCGTTCACCTGCCAGAAGTGGTTGAAGGCGCTGACCGGCGCGTAGCGCCAGTGGACGACGACGCGGGAGGGCGTGTTCTCGATGATCCGCACGTGCGAATACAGGCACTTGGGATCCTCCATGTGCTCGAAGCAGCCCTCCTTGTTGTCCCAGGCCTCGACGCTCTGGTCGGCCATCCACAGCCCCGTCTCGCTGATCCAGGCCGGGCTGTAGCGCGTCCCCCGCCAGAAGACCACCTTCACCGGCGAGCCGGCGAAGGTCACCACAATGTCCGGATCCTCGCCGACCGGCCAGAGCGCGTCCCACTCCGGGTAATAGGCCAGCTTGGTGTAGAACGCGCCGAACTCCTTCCCGCCCGGCGGGCCCGTCGGCATCTTCCGGACGGGAATGTCGGGCTCGGCCAGCTTGCCCAGGCCGTCGACGTAGGCCCGGAGCCGTTCGCCGGAGAGGGCGCCGTCGAAGACGCGCACCTCGTCCAGGATCCCGTCGACCGTGTACCAGAACGGCAGCGTCCCGTGGTCCCCGATCTGGTTCGAGGGCTTGACCGCGGCGCAGTTCTGCCCGACGCGCAGGCTCATGTCCTTCGCCTGCTTGAACGCCTTCTTCACGGCCAGCGTCCCCGCGGGCTTCCCGTCGAGATAGAGAGTGATGCCTTCGCCCTCCTTGACGACGGCGGCGATGTGCGTCCACTTGCGCAGGGGCAGGACGAAGTCTTCCGAGACGCAGCGATACGGCTCGTCGTTGATCGTCAGCTCCATCATGAACTGGCCCCGGGTCCCCACGCCGAAATAGAAGCCATTGACGCCGTCCTTCGTCTGGGTGACGACGGGCGCCCAGTTCCAGGGATAGGCGGCCTGGGCGACCCAGGCGTCGACGGTGAAGCTCCCGCCGATCGCCGGGACCAGCTTGGCCGGTCGCTCGAGGCAGAACGTGTAGCCGTCGAGCCGGATCGCCTTGCCGGCCGCTCCGGGCACGGCGGTGAACTTACCGCTGATCTCGTCCTTGATGTTGCCCGCGGCGTCGAGCGCTGAGGTCGGTTCCGGAGCGTCGAAATTCCAATGCATGAGGAGAGCCGGTTCCCCCGACTTCGGGCCGGCCTGGACGCCCCGGGCGGAAGAGGCCCCCGGGGAAACGATAACCGCGAGCAGCGCCGCCGGGAGGAGGATCGATAACGGGGAGGCAAGAGCTCGGGGGAAAAGCTTCATGGTCTTTTTCTCCTTGTTTATTTCTTGCTGTAACTAAGATATAATAAAAATATAAATTATGGAAGAGTATATTCTCCTTTGGCCGTTCCGAGCGGCGAAGGGGATCTTCCTCGGCCACGGAGGCAAAGTATGAGACAAGCCATCATGAACCGCCCCGGCGCAATCGAGTTCCGGGACGTCCCCGCGCCCGTCCCCGGGAAGGGCCAGGTGCTCATCCGCGTCCGCCGCATCGGCGTCTGCGGCTCGGACGTCCACGTGCAGCACGGCAAGCACCCCTTCACGCCCTACCCCGTCGTCCAGGGCCACGAGTTCTCGGGCGTCATCGAAAAGGTCGGGCGGGGCGTCGCGAAATGGAAGCCCGGTCTGAAGGTCACCGCCACGCCGCAGGAGGTCTGCGGCCGGTGCGCCCCCTGCCGCCGGGGCGACTACCACATCTGCGACGTGCTGAAGGTGAGGGGCTTCCAGGCGCCCGGCTGCGCCCAGGACTGGTTCGTGACCGAGGCGGACAAGATCGTCCCCCTCCCCGCCTCGTTCACCTTCGAGCAGGGCGCACTGGTCGAGCCCGTCGCGGTCGCCGTGCACTCGACCGCCCGGGCGGGCCGCCTGACCGGACGGCGCGTGGCGGTCCTCGGCGCCGGCCCGATCGGGAACCTCGTCGGCCAGGTGGCGCGCGCCCAGGGCGCGAAGGTCCTGATCACGGACGTCAGCGACTATCGCCTCGAAGTCGCGGCGGCCTGCGGCCTGAAAGTCGTGTCGCACGCCGCGCGCGAGCCGCTGGCCCGCGCCGCGGACCGGGCGTTCGGCAAAGCGGGCTTCGATGTCGCCTTCGAGTGCGCGGGCGTCGAAGCGGCGCTCGACGCCGCCGTGAGCGCCGTCGCCAAGGGCGGGACGATCGTCGCCGTCGGCGTCTACGGCGAGCTCCCGCGGGTCAACATGGGCTTCGTCCAGGACCGGGAGCTGAACCTGATCGGGACGCTCATGTACCAGTACAACGACTTCGTCAAGGCCGTGCGGATGATGAAGAGCGGCGCGGTCGCGACCGGGCCGCTCGATTCCCGGCATTTCCCCTTCGAAAAATACCCCGAAGCCTACGCCTTCATCGACGCGCAGGCCGACAAGAGCATGAAGGTCTTCATCGACCTGTGACGGGAGAACGGGACCGGATATGAACGCGCGGCCGCTCGTCGTCGGGATCGGGGAGATTCTGTGGGATCTCCTGCCCTCCGGGAGACAGATGGGCGGAGCGCCGGCCAATTTCGCCTTCCACGCGCGGGCCCTGGGCGCGGCGAGCGCCATCGTCAGCGCCGTGGGCGACGACGAGCCGGGGCGGGCGATCCTCGCGGAGCTCGACCGTCGGGGGCTCGACTGCAGCGGGATCGCGACCGTGCCTACGGCTCTCACAGGGCACGTCGCGGTCGAGCTGGATGCCGCGGGCGTCCCGCGCTACGAGATCCGGGAAGGCGTCGCCTGGGACGCAATCCCCTGGACGCCGCGGGCCGCCGAGCTGGCCGCGGATGCGGACGCCGTATGCTACGGGACGTTGGCCCAGCGGTCCGATTCCTCTCGCCGGACGATCGACGCCTTCCTGGCCGCCACGCGGCCGGACTGCCTGCGCGTCCTCGACCTCAATCTCCGCCAGGCCTACTACGGCCGGGAGCTCGTCCGCGGCCTGCTCGCCCGGTCGACCGTCCTGAAGCTGAACGACGACGAGCTGCGGGCGATCGCCGGGATGTTCTCGCTTCCCGGATCGGAGGCCGAGATTCTCGAAGGCCTCATGTCGGCCTTTCCCCTAGCCATGATCGCGCTGACGAAGTGCGCGGCGGGGAGCCTGCTCTACGGGCCGGGCCGCGCGGCGCGCCACCCCGGCGTTCCCGTCGAGGCCGTCGACACCGTCGGGGCCGGCGACGCGTTCACGGCGGCCCTCGTCGTGGGCCTGTTGAAGGGGAAGAGCTGGGCGAACATCGGCGAGACGGCGAACCGCCTCGCGAGTCATGTCTGTACCCGGCAGGGTGCTTGGCCGGACGCGCCGGCCGATATCACCGCCTGGGGCTCGGAATGAGTCGAGCCCGAAGGAGCCATCATAGATGAAGCCTTTCACGTATTTCCAGCCGACCGAGATCCGCTTCGGCGCGGGTCGCGCGGCCGACGCCGGGGAAGCGGCCGCCCGCTTCGGACGGCGCTGCCTGATCGTCACGGTGCCGGTCTTTCCGGCTTTGGCCTCCGCCCTCGAAAAGGTCCGGGAGTCCCTCCGGGCCGCGGGCCTGGCCGTCGCCCATTTCGACGGGGTCTCTCCCAATCCCACGACGGACGTGGTCTCGGCCGGGGCGCGCCTGGCGCGCGAGTTCCGGGCCGACGTCGTCCTGGGCTTGGGTGGAGGCTCGAGCATGGACGCCGCCAAGGCCGTCGCGGTGGAAGCGACCCACGAGGGGACCTGCTGGGACTATCTCTTCTTCAAGCCCACCCAGCCCACGGAGAAGACGCTGCCCGTGGTGGCCGTGACGACGACGTCGGGGACCGGGTCCCAGGTCACCCAGGTGGCCGTCGTCACGAATCCGGGGGAGAAGAACAAGTCCGCCCTGTTCCACCCCCGGCTCTATCCCCGGGTCGCCCTCGTCGACCCGAAGCTCGTGGTCTCGGCTCCCCCCCACGTCACCGCGACGACCGGATTCGACGTCCTGGCCCACGCCTTCGAGAGCTACATCAACCCGGGCGGCTCCCCGTACACCGACCTGCTGGCCCTCGAGGCGTTGCGGCTCGTGGCCGGCCGCCTC
>Ga0315297_10000465_pt1 | contig 23599 bp, 18 predicted proteins | sample YL17G15_0_MG_FD_203628 | JGI IMG/M metagenome (GOLD analysis project Ga0315297, IMG submission 203628) | Sediment microbial communities from Yellowstone Lake, YNP, Wyoming, USA - YL17G15_0 | ecosystem: Environmental > Aquatic > Freshwater > Lake > Sediment | place: USA: Wyoming | collected... | reverse complement strand
AGATTGTAGTAGAGTCTTTTTTGAGTCGGATTATTTTTGCAGGAGGCAAAAACTGAGTACACTCTACCATGTTGTTTACTTTGTATCTATCCAATCCATCAAGAACAACTTCACAGTGTAGTCTAGCGGAAATATCACTAATTTGAATAGAGCTTTTATTTGATACAATAATTGGCCTTCGTGTGATATCTAAAGAGTTTACTGAAATTATTTCAAATACGCCAGAGTCTTGAAACAACATTGGACCACCTGCAGACATTGAGTATGCCGAAGAACCAATTGGTGTGGATACAATAATTCCATCGCTGTTATCGTGCCATACTTCCTCATCATTTACACGTAGTGTGTGCTCCATGAGCATTGCGCTCTTTGATGAAAACACTGCAACATCGTTTAGCACAGGATATACATTTTTTCCGTCAATTTTCACTCCTAGTCTTGGAACTTCCTCTACTGTGTAATTTTGTTTTTTCAGTATTCTTACATATGATGAAAATTCTCTAAGATCTACCTGAGCTAAAAATCCACTAGATTCACCCTCACTTATTCCTAAAACAGGGGTTGTTGAATCAAAAGATCTGTGAAAATAATTCCTAACTCCCTTATCACCACCCAGTACCAAAATACAATCAGCTTGTTTTGCTTTTGATTTTACAGTAATTACAAATGATTCAATTTCAGCATCATCTAAAATTTTTTTTATTGTCTTTGCCGCAGAGTCTGTTGTACCAGAACCATAGATTCCTATTTGCACAGTGAAATAAAACTAGGAGTACAATAAAAGGATAAAGTGCTAAATGCTTCTATATTTTACCAGATTATAAAAATAAGAAGCATTAGTCTCAATTGCATTCTTGTGAGGTATTTTTAGCAGTCCCACTTGTTTTGAGTCAAGTGCAGCCTGTGCAGCACCACCTGCAAAACATAATGCCCAAAGAAAGTCTTTTTCTTTTAGCATGGTACAACAAAATGTTGCACAAAAAATATCTCCAATACCAGTAGTATCATAAACTTCTTTGTTTGGTAATATTATAGAATAAATTTTGTCTTTTACTAGTAATGATACTTCAGTTTTGTTTGTAAAAATTACATGTTCCACGCCTTTTTTCTGCAGTGCCATCATCATCTCATCATAAGAGCCACTAACCATTCTCTGAGACTCTTCAGGATTAACCTTGATTGCATTTACACCAGACAAATCAAGTTCAGTGTTTTCTAGAATTACATTTTTGTCTGAATCAACTCGTCTCAAAAACCCTTGAGGATCAACTAGAGTAAAACTAGAGTCTTTTTTTATTTTAGCAAATGTGTCAGCAGAAATTTCATGAAATATTGGTGAGACCAAAGACCCATCAGCGTTTATTGTAGTGTATTTGATTGGGTCACATTCGTGCAATAGTTTGAGGGTTCTATCTGAACCTGTAATATCTATTGCAAATCGAGTTGTTAATTTCTCAGATAATGCGTTTTCAAAATTAATTTTATTTTGAGTTAGATATTGCATCGGAAAGTCTTTACCAAATTTTGTGTAGAGACTCACATCAAATTTGAATTGTCTTGCAGTCAGCCCGCCATAGCAGGCAGCGCCTCCAATTTGTTCATGACTTGTACCGTCAATAGTAATTGTATCAATTGCACAGTGTGAAAATAATGCCAGTTTCATTGATTAGAATTTAAAATGATATCGATTTAGTTTTTTGCATTGTGTTTTTCAAAACATTCCTGGCACATTATATTTCCCTTTAATATCACCAAATCCACATTTGATCTAAAGCAAACATGGCACAAACCACGCATATCTATCAATGAGAAATATTTGAACTATCATTAAAACATAATTGAATTTTAAGCAAAAAACAGGAATGGTGCCATAGAATTTTCTTAATAATACGCAATAATATCGATTAAAATTTCCATTCTTATTTGTCAGAAATTATGCCAAAAGAGGTCAAGAATCCAATGCCTACAAAAGAATCCAATGCCTACAAAAGAATCCAATGCCTACAAAAGAATCCAATACAAATAAGATACAATTCTCACCTGGTTGTTCAAATGATAAAACAAGTTTCCATATATGATGACAATTCCATAGTTATTATGGCAAAAATATGTAGTTGCAGTTTATGTGAATCTATAGATCATAATAAAAATAAAATAGATTCAGAGTTTGATTCAAATTAAAAATTTTGTGTTAAGAATTTAGGCATGAAAAGAGTTTAGAGTTTTTTATTCAGGATAATCTATCGAGTTTTTTATCTAATGCCTCAACTTGTTTTGTCAAGTCTTTGACCACCTTATCTAATGCTTCAGTTTTTTTATCTTCTGATTTTCCTTTTCCATTTGCCCAATCAAGCATTGCGTCTAATATTGCCATAACTTGTAAGGCATTATCAGTAAGATCTTTAATGTTTAGATATTTTTTCATTTTTGTATCTTTAGGATAAATTACAAGGTCACCATTTTTGTAAATTAGATATTGTTGGGATACTATGGCATTTCTAAAATCTACTAAAAATAACCCCCTAATGGAATTTTTCAATTTTTCAGAATATTGCATTTTATTACAAATTTTGGTTATCATTTGATTTAGTGTTGTATTTTCATCAAAACCGCCCTTAAGCTTTGTTGGATTGATTATAATTTTTAGAAATTTCTTAATCACCTCTAAATGAGAATCGATATAAGATAATTCTGAAAAAATTAGAAAAACAGCCATTTCATCATGATTTGTTTGAAATGTATCTAATTTACTTACAAGTTCATAGATTGAATTAGAAAATGCTTTTTCAAATTCTATAAAATTTTGAAAAAATTCTTCATCATGATATTCTTTGTTAAACTGAACTAATCCATGGGCTTCAAAATCATCTAAAATTACAAAAGTAGCTTTGTAGTTTGGATCATTACTCACAAATTTTAGGCATAAATAATGAACTTAAGGATTTAGGAATAGAGTTTAGAAAAATAAAAACATGATATTTTAAAGAATAAATTTTTGATATTTTTCCATGAGTCACACTCATAGTGGCTCTGCAACATTATGCAATTTGTCTATATGTTTGGATAGTTCTTCATTATTTTCAAATATTGAGTTACAATAGGACATTTACTTTGTTTTGCCATAATTTATTTCAAATTTTGTGTAACTTGAGCATTATCTAACTACACGATTTAATTATAATTTTAAAAATTATGTATAAATTGCCAAAATTTGCTTCCATGCCAAATATTTTTACTTTCTAAATCAGATATTTGAAGAGAATTGAATTATTTTTGTAATTAAATATAAAATTAAAAATAGTAAAAATGGTGAAAATTTACTGTTTTAGAAATTAGACTGATCAGTCTTAATCTTTCTTACAGTGTTTAATGTGCTTGTATGGATATACATCGGATTTACATTTTTTATCTTTTTTGTCTTTTTTGTCTTTTGTGTCTTTTGTGTCTTTTGTGTCTTCACCAACTGCAAATGCGTCTAGTGCAGGAATGATTGTAACAGAAGATATTAGCAATACAATAGTTAAAGCTGCCAATATAATGGATAATCCATTTTTAGCTTTGTCCTGTGTCATTATCTGATCCGTTGAGATTCAATTATTTATAGATTGTGCAGAATTGTGTGTAATATTATATTATGACATTAATTAAAACCCTGATTATAAGAATATTTCAAATGTTAAAAATTGTTAATTGAATTTATCATTTACACTTGTAGAGGTCATTGCCCTATTGATTCATATCATTTTTTATCATATTGGGTTTTGATTTTTTTATTACCAATAACCGACTAAATTTTTCTTTTAGATAACTAATTTCTTTAGGATCAACGGTCCCTTCTTTTTCTAATGCCGATTTTATTTTCTCTAGTCGTTTATAATTTCCAATTTCAAACTCTTGCAATTTACCAATTATATCAATAGTCCATTGTAATTTTTTGTCGGCATCGATTTGTTGCAGTATGGCATATTTTTCTTTCAAATAGTCAATCTCACTTTGGCTTATACTTTCATCGTCTTCTAATGCAGCATTTATTTTCTCCAGTTGCTCGTAATTCCCAATTTCTTCTTCTTCTAGTCTTTTGATAAATTCTATCGTCCATTGAATTTGATCTTGATGATTAATTTCTTGCTTTAATTTTTCATGTCTAATATCAAGAAAATTGATTTCATTTTCTGTAACTTGTATTTTTTCCTGCAATGGTTTTATGACATCCATTTCAGAATCATTTAATTTAGATGTGTCATATATTTGAGAATCTTGTTGTTTAGATTCTTTTGATTTTTCCAGTATCTCAATATTTTTTAATTTAGATCGACGTAATTTGTTTAGTGATTGCAGGGTCTCATTGGCTTTTCTTTTTTCATCTGCAATTTTTTCTAACAGCAGAGATTTTTTTTGCAAGTATTTTTTGTCACTTTGATATAGTGTACCTCCGCCCTCTAAAATTTTTTGTATATATTCGAGTCTGCCAGCATCTGCTATTGATGTGTTTTTTAATTGTCGAACTATTTCTAGTGCCCAGATATTTGACTCATCAGTCATATGCCCTTCCATTGATCATCAAGATCTTGTAATTCTTTTTTATCAGTATCTGATTTGTCTTTATCTGTTTTGGACAAAATTTGTTTTTTTGAGGCACGTGATCTCGCTACAAGTTCAATTATTATGATGCTGGCCAAAATTAAAACAAAAACACCGACAATTACAAGCAATGTTTGATCTGGATTTAATGCGTCTGAATCTGCAGTTATAGGACTGCTTGCTTTTGATTGATTTACATTTGCAGTAAGAGTAGCATTAAGATTTAATCGATTTAGTGTATCAGTGTCATTTGGATTAATAGAAAGAACACGATTATAGTACAATTGCGCTTCCTCAGTTTTGCCAAGTGTATCCAATGCTAGTGCCTTGTTGTATAGTGTATCCGTATCATTTGGAACAAGTGTCAAAACCTTATCATAATATGATATAGCTTCCTCAGTTTTGCCAAGTGTATACAATGCTAGTGCCTTGTTGTATAGTGTATCCGTATCATTTGGAACAAGTGTCAAAACCTTATCATAATACGATATAGCTTCCTCAGTTTTGCCAAGTGTATCCAATGCTAGTGCCTTGTTGTATAGTGTATCCGTATCATTTGGAACAAGTGTCAAAACCTTATCATAATATGATATAGCTTCCTCAGTTTTGCCAAGTGTATCCAATGCTAATCCTTTGTCAAATAATATGTCAGGATCATTGGGGCTAATTTCAAGTGCCTTATCATAATATGATATTGCCCCTTCAAAATTTTCTTGATCAACAAGGTCTGCACTACGGTTAAAGTACTCATCCAACAAAGCAATCTGCTCTTCAGTCAAATTTTCATTTGTGGATTGTGCATGTGCATTGATATATGCAGGATATAGCAAAACAGTAATTAAAAACAAAATCAAATAATAGGGTTTCATTTAAAAATCATATAATTATCCTGTTCAAAAGCTTTCACTTTTAGAAGAGAATCACACTAGAGATTACGCATGATTTTAGCTAGTTAAAATCAAGTTAAAATTAGATACAGTTTCAATAGAGACTGCCAAAAGCCATATACAGATAGATGCTACCATTAGTGGTCCATGTACTTTTTTAATTATAAAAGTCAATGCGATTGCTGCCGGAATTTGAAATGGAATATTGTAAAGTACTCTGGATAAGATTGTTTCACCACCAAAAAATAAAGGGATAACTGCAATAGATAAAAAAACAAGTATGAAAATACTGGATAGTTTATACACGTTTGAACGAATTATCCAAAATACCCCTAGTGCAAGAATGATAAAGTTGCCATAATATCCACCTCCATAATGATGCACTGTTTCAATCAAGTTGGTCCAAAAGTAATCTAATTGTACAAAGCCTATGCCGCCACTAGCAATACTAAAATCCCGTTCTACACCGCCAGAAACTCCAGTAATGTAAGACCTGATCAAGTCAACTACAATCGAAGAAAAAATAACCAAGAAAAGTAAATGAATGCTTTTTCTCTGAAAGAAATTCATTTTATACAAAATGCCAAGAAATATCCCCATGCACAAAATCAATATTGTCCAAGTATACACATGACTAAACAATAACAGTATGACAAATGTAAAAAACATTGTAATGTTTTTTTTATTTGGGGTTTTTAGAAATCTGATTAGAAATACAAATGAGATATACCCAAATATCAAAGCAAGCCAGTTTGCATAAATTCCAGAATAGATTCCATTGATGGTGTGAAATGAAACTACTGTTAAAAATGAGGCAAGAAGTGAGGCGATATCATTTGATGTGAGTTCACGAGTCAGGAAAAAAATGGATAAAACAAGTATTGGCGCAAGTATGAGCGGTATGTGATCTATTATTGAAAAAATATCACCAGGTATTATTTTTGCCACAGTATAGAAAAATATTGTCGCAAGTGGCCTGTCCCCGGATGTTTTTATAACAAATACCTCTTTGATGAATTCTTCAGCATTGTTTACTTGGAACAATTTGTTTAGCACTTTCACATATGCTATAGTGTCAGAGCCTACCTGAGGATTATTATTGTCAATAATTGGCTGGTGAGGAACTAGTACCAACATTACGGATAAAAACATAAAAAGTAAGAGATAGAGAATTTTAGTCTTTGATTTTATTATATGGTTATCGTTTATGTCGATTCCATTTCTGTACTTTAATGTTGCAAATGATAATTTTTTTAGCAGTAATTTTGCAGGAGAAAAAATAATTAGAAAAGACATTAGAAAAGGAGAAAAGATAGATAATAATATGAAAATATCATAGGCAAAATTATGAGCAAATATTGACTTTGTCTGTACGGAATAAAGCACCATAAATGAAAATAATATAGAGACAAAACCAAGTAAAATGCCAAATATTGCAAAATAATTTCTAGATAAATCCGTAGAAACATTTAGGATTTTCTTTGATGCAAATTTATTGTAAGCCAAAAATGATATAATGGTAGGTAGTGTCACCAAAGATATTGCATCTGTAAAATTTGTGCCAACTAAAATACCCACAGATACAATTCCAGCAAATATTGCACTAAATATAATTCTTAATTTTCCAACAACACACAAAGCCAACCACATAATTGTTCCAAGTAAAAGAATAGCATGATCAATGTTTTTCTCAATTACATACACATCAAATGTGGAATCTGATGTCACACGATTTTCAAGTTGAAATACATCTACTTGAAAATATGAAGATGTGGAAAAAGGATAAAAAAAGGATAAAAGAACAAACAAAATTGATGTGATTATTAATAGAGTTATATCAACATCAAAACTAAATCGAAGAGGTACATCATTGTTGTTAGACTCCACACTTTATTATGTAAATATCTGATTATAAATGCCATATAATCAAAATAACAAAGTGTGGTTAGCCAACATCTAACTCATATTAGTCATCTGTATTTTCAGTCTATCTGTAAGTATTAATAACAATAAGATTTTGGATATATGACATTTACTGTGTGCGTATTGTAATACAAAAGTATCACATGATAGATATACTATTTTCAAAATAGGAACTAACAAATATGGAAAAAATAGAACGTTTTTCTTTTTTGAAAATACTATTCACAGTTTTAACAATAGCTGAATTATTTTCGTTATTAACTTTATGGTTAATAGATTCAGAAATAAAATACCCGCTTTTTGTCATTGAAACTATTTCAATAATAATTATTTTTATCATATTGAATAATTATAATTTTAAGTTTACCCGAAAAGTCAACATAATAAAATATATTCCAAAAGGCATATTTTTAGATATTGGATTAATTTATTCAGCAAGTATTTTAATCATATTAAATATTTTTCAAGTAAAAGAAACTTTTATTCAACTTCCATTAGCATTTATTTCTACTTCAATTTTATCAGGTTATACGATCTTAAATATTTGCAAGATGCGGAAGTATTTTTCTAAACTTGAGATAACCATTTTATCTTTTTTGATCAGTTTTGCATTCACTGGATTTTCTTCACTGGCATTTTTATGGATGGATGAATTTTCAAGAAGTCTTATCATCCCATCTTTGTTTATTGTTTTAGGAATATTCTCCATGGTTAGACATGTAAGAGATAGAAATATTCCAATCTTCAAAACATACTCACTATCTAAAAACATTGATGTCATAGCTATAGGATTCTCATTAATTTTCTACTTAATACTGATCTATTATTTTTATCCCAGTTTTACCGAAATAAATACAGATATTTCTCGACATGATAGGTGGTCTACTGTACTTTCTAGAACTCCAGATCTGTATAGTGGATTTAATTATATCCTCTTTCATGCATTTGATTCTTCACTTAATGTTCTTTCTGGATTTCCAGACAAGGCGTATTTTCAAAGCATTCAAATAATTTTAAACCTCTTTTTACCACTAACAATCTATGCATTTGCAAAAAGATTTTTTGCAGACATAGACAAAAGAATACCTGCAATTTCAGTAATTTTTTACACAATTCTAAGTAGTTTTCTGTTTATAGATTTTATACGGTTAAAGCTTTTGGATAATCAAATCACAGATTATCAGATACTTTCAGAATCTATGAATCACACATTTAATGACCCAATTAATTTCCTACAGCCATTTCCATGGTTTGGACCACAATCAGTGGCAGTCATGATGTTTATTATGATATTTCCATTATTACGAACTCAAAATATTCCCAAGTTAAAATTTGTTTTTTTTACAAGTATTTTATTATTAGCAATGTATCTTACTCATGGGGTAGAATCTATACTTATTATTATTTTAATTACATTCTATGCATTTCTCTCAAAAACCAAATCACTACGTTTGGATGATTTTCTTTTATCATCAATAATATCTGTTGGTTCTGCAATTACAATTTCTTTATTTGTATCATTTTTGTGGCCTTCTGCTTTGAAGAATCCAGGAATTAATATTCAAACATTTTTACCTCTAATTGGAATTCTATCGATTGTTTGTGTTTCAATATTTTGGCGAAAAAAAATATTACATCATATTAATTTTTATATTAAATTTATCAATTACAAAAAATTTTATCCAGTGTTATGCGGAATAATAATTTCTTGTTATCTCTTTGGTTTTTTAACATGGGCAATTAGCAATGACATCAATTCCGCTTCTTTTATGGAAACAGGAGTAGTACCATGGTTTGCGTATCCTCTCATGTTAGGAATAGTTGGGCTTCTTGCGCTTCTTACTATACGATACCTAGGAGTGATTTTACCAAATAGCAGTGTAAGCATTCTTCTGATATCAATCTCTCTAATGTTCATACTAGGTAAGGTACTTTCTTTTGTGAATCTTAACTTCATGATAACTCAATTGGGCGAGAAAAGAATGATCATATATGTTCTTATTTTTTCTGCAGTGCTTGCTCCAATACCATTAGTAAAATTAATGAGTCATCTACGTCCATCAAGAAAATTTTTCACAAATGTTGCGTATTCTGTTTTAATTTCACTAATAGTAATTTCAGGTTTTTCTTCATTAGCTCTCAAGTCTGAATTTTGGTTTAATCATAGTAGAGCAAATCTTTTAAATGATGCAGATACACAAAGTATCAAGTTTCTAAAAGAAATATTTCAAAAAGAACCTAATGTTTTTACAATTAGCCCTTCCTCCTCTTATGCTGTTCTTGATTTTGCTGCTCCTCCATACCAGTTTTATCCTGCTGAAATGCCTATGTTTTCAAAAAATCCCGACATACCTCTCCTTTCTTTAAGTGCTCATCATTTACCACATGCCTACATAGTAATGCGTCACAGTGATTTAAACAAATTAAATATTCAAGATAGTTGGCTTACCCAACATCTTCTTCCATTACTTCCGGTTGTTTTTTCAAACAAAGGTGTTACCATTTATAATGCCTCACATGTAACATATCCTAACTCTAATTCAGAAACAACTTTGATAATACCTACGGATCCTAAAATAAGTTCACAAAATTCTTGGTTATACGCATACGATATAATTTCACAAGGAGATATGAATTATACAGTCATGTATGATAATGATCGTAATGCACTTAAAAGCAAGAATGTGATATTAAGTTTTGATCCACCTACTAACAATACTCTTGAAGTTAATTATAAATTTCCAAATTCTAATGACTGGAGAATTATTTCAGGTAACTGGAATTACCTAAATGATGGTCTCCATGGAGGAGATACCTCAAACAATCCATCAAGAATCATATTAAGTCCAAGTATTTCAGAAAATTTTACGATAAACACTTCATTTATGATTAATAAAATAACTCCAGATACATCTAGTTATATTTCAGTCATTTATTCTTGGAAAGATCCTGATAATTATAAGGCGGCAGTAATCAACATTCTTAATGAAAATGTTTATGTTTCTTTTGTAACTGTAAACGAAGGAAATGAATATAGGAATCCAAAATGGCCTGGGAATATAACTAATTTGAAGTTAAATCATGATACTCTCTTTAACATGACTTTATCTACTAGAACAAATTCTACGGACCTAATTTTAAACAATAAGGAATTACTGCATGAAGAACAATCTAATACTTATGGATACATAGGACTAGGTTATGGTAGGATCAGAGATGTCGTATTTGACCATTTTCAAATTACGCAATTTGATCAGTTGAATATACGTCCACCTTCGGACTATATTTCGTACGTACAATCTGGGGGAAATCTAATCATTTTAAATACAAATGGTTATGGAACTTTTGCTGATTCTTTATTCAACTTAAATTCAACGTTGTTAGAAACAAACAAAATAATAACAAACTCAGGTAAAGAACTCCTTTTAGATTCAGCATCAAATCAAATATCTGTTTCTTCAAAAAATATTATTCCGATTGCTTTCTATAATTCACCTATTGGAAAATCTTCAGTCTTCTTTGCAGAAGAATCTATTGGTATTGGACAAATAAAATATTTGAACATATATCCAATAATCATAAATCTCAAAGAAAATAAAACACGTATGCAAGAATCTTACAAAATATTTGGAGATATTCTTGACTTAGTAGAATTAAAATTAAAATCAAACGAATCATACCAACCAAACATTAGAGACATGAAAGTCAATTTCAAAGATATAACTGGAATTGGCAACATAATGATAAATACAACATCATTAGTTTTTCCAGAAGGTCCAAGGCTCAGAGAGATAACAATCAAAGAAAATCACATGGATGTGACAATTGCAAATGTCACTAAATTGAAATTAGATGGATATAGTCATGTTATTTTGTATGGAGATTATATTTCTCTTAAAGATGGAAAGGGTTTGTATGGAAACATTAGAGGCAATTTGACAAATATGTTCTTTAAAGATAATGCAATAGTAGAGGTTATAACGGATAATAATTTGTATCATTTTGATAATGTTACAGACATAAGCATTAGAAATAATGAGTTGTTACAGGTATATGCAAGGCAACCGAGCTTAAACATGCAAGGCAACATCACTATAAGCTATCCAAAGGGTTCAGAACTTATTAAAAAAATAGGTTCAACAGCAACCGAGATTAACGTTTTAGGTAATGTCACTTTAACACTATTCATGTCTGATTCTTATAGTTACGGTAATGATATAGTCATTAATGGATCTATTGAAAGAACTCCTATACGAACTTATTTTGACGAAATTGGATACCTTTCAAAACCATTCTTACAATTTGATCTGAAGTCTTTTCCTCTTTTTTTAATTCCATTTTTAATCATACCATTTTTTATAGCAGTCATTTTTATGTTACCTGCCACAAGGAATCACATCAACAGAACCTCTGCCAATTAGCAAATCACATGAAAATAAAGGGTGGGATTCAGGAAGAATCTTCGTCATAGTTAGAATATTTTCAGTTATATCTTGACCAATAATTAGACCTGAAAAGTTTCGGTATATTTTCCATACCTCTTCAACATTCCCATTTGTATTTCTAATAGCAATAGGATTAAATTCTACTATTGCCCGCCACCAATCACACTTTGAAAGCAGTGTAAATGCACTTCTAAGTACATCAAGCTCAAAAGTTTCCACATCAATTTTTAGAATTAACGATTTTGGATTTATCCTGAATTCATTTAACACAAGTGAATCTAATCTAACACTCCTCACTTCTGTGCTATGAGTTTGTCCCTTTTGCCCCAAAAAGACTTTTGCTGCTGACATCTCTTTAGATAGAGATGCAGATCCACTATATTGTGGATTAAAATGGAAAGGTAGCATACCTTCTTTATCCGAGATAGCTGCATGAACAATTGAGATATTTTGATAATCTTCAAAGCTAGTGTTTAAACAATTCACTATACTCGGATTAGGTTCTATTGAGATTGTAGGAATTCCAAAACTTGCAATAGCCAAGGTAAATTCACCATAATTTGCTCCAACATCAATGCAAAGAGTGGGTTTAAGTTTAGCTAAAGTTATCCATGTTTTAATTATTTCCTTTTGAGTTCCTCTTGTTTGAGAAATCCAATATGCGCGATAATCAGCTGACCTAACACATAGTTTCCCCAAATCAAGACGAACCCATCGGGTTGTGCCAAATCTTATCTTTGAATATAATCTCCATACAAAAAAACTAGTTACAGAAAATGATTGAGGAAAAATTCTATAAACCATATAAACTCTTAAACGAAGTATTGGGTGTTTTTCTCTTGGCCATAACTTATTCACAAGTTGTGAATAAATTTCCATGATCAACAACGAGTTCCCTAATATTTAAAATATTTTACTGTCAGTCATGGTGCCATTTTGTATCCAAGCTTAATTATGAGGTTAAATTCAAACATAGTAAAGGTGCAAAAAATTTAGTAAAGTAAATGTTGGAAGAGGGACAATATATCTATTTGTTGAAACTCTCACTTCGTTGTTCATGGGATATGTATTTTGGTTTGTTCTCACTAGGATTACTACATCTGAAATTGTTGGCAGTTCAGCTGCTGTTATTTCGTTTGCAACTATTTTTACTACGATTGCATCTATTGGAGTTCCATCCGGGGTTCAACGCTTTTTAGGTAAGAGTTTTTCTGAACAAAAACTACAAGATGCCAAAGTTTTCGTAAAGGCTTCCTTGCTTCTTACTACTATAGGCACTGTAGCATGTGTGATTATATTTTACAGTATCACATACATGATGCCAGATATTTTCAGGGTTGATTTTATCCTGATTATTGTTGTCATTGTATTTCTTGCTTCATCTGTTACATCAATTCTATTTCGTTCAATAATAATTTCTTCACTAAATACAAAAATGTTACCAATAGTAGTGATAATTTCTTCCATGATCAAATTTGCATTGGCAATCATTCTAGTTTCAATTGGTTTAGATGAAGTAGGTGTTGTTATTGGTGCGACAATGCTTCCAGTTCTGACATCACTTCTCTTAGCTATTAATATAATACTAATTTTCAAGCAATCAAAAGATAAATCAAGTGTTAGTTTTACACGATCACTGAAAAATATTTTAATTTCAAGTACAGTAAGCTGGGTTCCTGCTGTAATTATCATGTTTGGTTCTCAATTAGGAACAGTAATTGTATTCGGTTCTAAAGGAGCGAGTCAAGCTGGTATTTATTTCATTTCTTTTTCAATAGCATCTGCAGTTTGGGCAGTAATGTCAATTTTAACAACAATTGCATATCCAACACTTAGTGCAATGAATGATGGAAGGAAAAAATTTACGTGGAGAGTAATAAAATTGAGCCTAATTATTGCAATTCCTGTTTCATCGTGGTCAGTCTTTTATTCAAAAGAAATAATGCAAATTTTTGGTCAAGATTATCTTTTTGGAGCATCTACACTTGAAATTTTTTTATTACCAACATTAGCTATTGGAGTAACAAGTGGAATCAATACACTAGCATATGCATATGGAAATTATAGACAAGTGTTGGTAATAGGTCTTGCATCTAGTATTCCACGTACTTTACTATATTTTGCCTTAGTCCCAATTTATGGGATAACAGGAGCGGCCATTGGATTTAGCGTGGGGTCAATCACTGGCTTTATTACATCAATAGTTATTGCCAATAAAATAGGAATACAATTATTTTGGAAAAATATTATATTTATACTTTTGATACCACACGGGCTTGCATTCATTTTTAATTTTGCTGAAATAAATTACCTCATTAGCTTTGTGATTATATTAGCTGTATCCTATTTCCTTTATATCAGACTTGGAATTATAAGTAGAGATGATTTACAAGATTATTTAACAATTATGCCAGATTTCATTAAAAATCCCATATTAAAAATTCTTAAAACAATTGATAAGAGATCAAAGAATTTTTAAATGTTAAATAGAATTAACTTAAAGTTAAGAAAATATTTACTAATTTTTTCTATTTGGAATTTTTTTAAATATCCCTACAAGAAACCCAAATCCATAACAAAAATGCTCTATCATATAAATCGGAATTGCCAAAAGATATTTTATGTTTTTTCGCCTGAATGCGAGATGAATTGAGGAAATTAAAAGTATAATAAAATACACCAACAGTCCAAATAAAATTACAACATCTAGTAAGGGGTAGAAGAACATCAGTGGAATAAACAAAATAAGAGAAATACTCATGATGAGTGGAAGGAGATACAATATTTTGAATGAGTTATGATTCTTTTTTACAGCAAATGCAGCCCACATTCCATATATCATCATACGTTTTGAGAATGATTTAAGGGAGTTATACTTTCGATAATAATATCCTTTGGCATTCCTACAAGTCATTAGCTTATACCCAGCTCTTCTTATTCTAGAATTAAGTTCTAGATCATTACCTCGTGTGAATCTTTCATCAGCTAGTCCTACACTTTCCAATACTTCTTTTCTATACACACCCCAGTTTATTGTATCTACAAAGGTAATAACATCATTGGATTCACGTGAAGTATGACTTAAAATGCTACTTTCCACATCAGCGATAATTTTTGCAAATGGTTTTTCGTCTTCAGGTTGAACATAGATTCCACCTATTCCTGCAACTTCATTTGGTGCGAAATCTAATTCTTTGACTAATGTAGACAAATAATGATCATCTAACAATACATGGCCTGTAGTGTAATGCACATATTTCCCATTAGAGTTTCTAATACCTATATTCCATCCAGTTGGTTGAATCTTTCCTGGATTATCAAGAATTCTAATAAGACCGGGATATTTGATTTGATATTGATGTAGAATGTTACGTGTTCTATCTTCAGACATGCCATCTACCACTATTATCTCATATTTTTCACGTGGAAAATTCTGATTTACTATAGAGTCTAACGTTTTGTGAATATGATATTCCTCATTTCTAACCGGAATTACTATTGAAACTTTTATGCCTAAACTATCGTTATCATGTTTTGATCCACTCATAATATATCACATTGCCATTTGAAAACGATATTAAAAATATTATGTTGTGGTTTAATTACATACACATGAAATTAATTCTTATTATCAGACTTTAGACATACAGAAAGAAATGACGAAATTAAAAATATTGACCGTTACCCCATTTTTTCTACCTGATGTAGGCGGTCTTTCCACGCACGTTCAAAGTATCAATGCCAATTTGATCAAAGAAGGAAATGATGTCACCATTATTGCACCAAAGCACTTGGGCATCAAAATTAAGGAACAAAATAAAATATTTAGCAAAATTTACAAAATGGATTCAATTTATCTGCCAGGATGGCCATATCCCACTTTACGTAGTATGAGTATTCCAATAGATCTGGGTTCAAAAATAAAATCAGTAATACGAAATGGTAATTATGACATTATTCATATTCACGGTCATCATTTCCCAACTTCATGGATTGCGATAAACGCTGCTCATAGATACGGTGTTACATCAGTATTAACAATGCATGGTATGTATGCACTGAATCCAAATGTACTTGGAGGAAAATCAATTATTGAAAATGGACTTAACAAATATGTATTTACTAAAATTCTATCAAAAACCAATGGAATCATAGGATTAACAGAACACATCACAGATTATGCAAAACAATTAGGTAAAGACTCAACAAAATATTTTACCATTCCAAATGGAATCAATACAGAACTTTTTAAAAAAAATCTCAGCAAGAAAATGGAATACAGAAAAAAGTACAATGTAGATCAAAATAGAAAAGTAGTTCTTTTTTGTGGTCGTTTTGAGAAGGGTAAAGGAATCATAGAATTTGCAGAGGCGGCAAAGAGAATAGTCAAAAAAAGTGAAAGTGAGGTTGTAATAGTTGGAAGAGGGGCATTAGGTCCTCAAGTAAAATCAATTATTGGCAATTCTGAACACATACATTTGTTTGATTGGCAACCACAAGAACAAATTCATGAATTATACATAGCGTCAGATGTTTTTATTCTTCCCTCTAGATTCGAAGCCCTTCCTTTGACGATAATCGAGGCTATGAATGCGGGGTTACATGTAGTTTACACTCTAGTGGGAGGAGTATCAGAAATATTAGAGGGCTATTCTGCAAAAACTATACTCTCAAAGATTTCAATTGATGAAATTGAGAATATTGTTTTAAAAGTAATTGAAAATTTTGAAATTCCAAACAACATAAAAGAATTACTTGGCTATGCTCAAAAATTTGATTGGGGTAATGTAAGTATCGATACAGCCAAGGCATATGCAGAATGCATTAATGAAAAATATAATGTACATAATAGACACATACAATAATCATCCATTGTCATATCATAATAGTTAGAAAAAATTTTCTTGACTCAATTTCAAATGCATCCAATAGATAGATACTGAATTCCCAGTGCATCTGCCTCTTTTTTTGGAAATATTCTTTTTGTATCTACAATTATTGGATTACTCTTCATGCTTTTTTTGATTTGTTTTAAATCCAACTGGCGAAATTCATGATGATCAGTCACTACTATTATTGCATCTGAAGAAGACATCGCATCATATACATTTGAGACAGATTGTCCTCCAAAAGTTTCCTTGCTGTTTGGATCATAGACAAGCACATTGTATCCCAGTTTAACTAGTTGTGATATGATCTGCTTTGCAGGAGAAAGCCTAACATCAGTAATATCAGCCTTGTATGTCACTCCAAGAATCAAAATTGTAGATTCAGAATTCTTATTTTGTTTTTTTAATGCATTTGCAACAATCTCAGCCACGTGATATGGCATACTGTCATTTATTTTCCTTGATTCTAAAATCAAAGGAGATTCAATATGGTGCATTCCTTGTGGGTTTAGCAAGAGATAAGGGTCTTTTGGGAGACATGGACCGCCGACTCCAGGTCCGGGTTGCAGTAATTTTACCCTTGGATGAGAGTTGCAAACTTTGATTAGTTCTGCCACATCAATTCCATAGTGCTCGCAAATGCGGCTGACTTCATTTGCAAACGCTATATTGACATCTCTAAATGTATTTTCAACTAGCTTGGAAATCTCTGCGACTTGAACCTTTGTTAGATATATCTGAGATTTCACTATCTTTTCATACAACTTTTCAGCAAGAGTGCCAGATTCTTCATCGACATGCCCGATTATTCTTGGGGTGGTTTGAATCTCTGTCAAGGCCTGACCTGGCGCCAATCTTTCAGGAACAAAGGCGGCCCAGAAATCTTTTCCCAGTTTATTTTTCTTTTCTAGTATTTGCAATACTAGACCTGAAAACGTTCCTGGAGGAATGGAGCTTTCAATTATTATTAATTTGCCAGAAAGGGAAAAATCTGAGATACTATTGCATACATTTTCAAGGACAGAAAGATCAGGCTTTATGCTTTCAGTGAGTGGTGTTGGAACACAAACTATTACCACAGATGAGTCATTGATTGCTTGCAAAAGATCATCGGTAGCATGAAATTTTTTATTTCGTATGCACTCTGTCAATAGATTACCCATGTTTTTTTCCTCAAAGGATGATTTTCCAAGATTCAGATTTGCTATCAGTGTTTTATTGACATCATATCCTATTACGTTAAATCCCTCCTTTGAGAAAGTCAGCGCAGTTGGCAACCCTACTTGCCCAAGACCGATAACACAGACTACAGCATCTTGTTTTGAAATTTTTTGAAGAAGATCAGTGTGTGTCATGGTTTATTCACTTTTAATTCTAGTTATATAATGTATATTTTAATGAATTACTGTCCATAAAAAACAACACAACTAGTTTAGAATCTAGAGTCTGACTTGAAATTATAATTTTTCAAAATTTTAACAATCTTTTCACCGGCATGACCATTTCCATAAGGACTGGTTTTGGAGGGAATAGAAGAATCAGACATGTTTTTTTTGATTGCACATAGTATCTTATTTGAATTCAGGCCCAATAATTCAGAGAATCCAGATTCAACAGCTTCTGGCCGGTCTGTCTTTTTTCTTATTACCAGGACTTTTTTGCGCAATTGTGGAGATGTAGCTTCTTCTTGCAGCCCGCCTGAATCACTGATTATGAATCTGCATTTTTTCATCAGATACAGCATGTCAAAATACCCTACAGGAGGAAGCATGTGGATATTTTTGGCATTTGCAATTTTGTCATATAGTCCAAACTTTACAAAATTCTTTTTTGTTCGCGGATGAACTGGAAATATTATATTTACATTGGATTTTAGTAATGCGTTAATTATAGAAGAAAGATTTTCTTTGCTATCCACGTTGCTGCCCCGGTGTAGAGTGGTCAGTACAAAATCATCAAACTTTAAAGAGATGTCAGTTTTTTTTTCTACATTTTTTATGTTTTGCTCTACTGAATCAATTGCAGTATTTCCAGTTACAAATATTTTACCATGAACGTTTTCATTTTCTAGATTTTTTTTGGTTTGATTTGTTGGTGCAAAAAGAATTTCAGAGATGTGATCAACTTCTATTCTGTTATGCTCTTCAGGCATTGCCCAATCATAACTCCTAATACCAGATTCTACGTGGTTTACAGGAATTCCAGATTTTAATGCAGTGATTGCTGCTGCAAAAGTGGTATTGGTATCGCCATGTACCATTACGGTGTCAGGATCTACTGAGGCAATTATTTTTGCCAATTTTAGAATTATCTCTCCAGTCTGTGTAGCTCTGTCAGTTGTAGTATTTTGTACTTTATTGAGATTAATTTTATAATCTGGTTTTGGTAATCCAAGCTCGTCAAAAAACTTTAAACTCATATTATAATCATAATGCTGTCCAGTCAAAATTAATGTGGTTTTTCTTCTGTCTAGTTTTTTAATTATTGGTGCAATTTTTATTATTTCTGGCCTGGTACCTATGACTATAATTATTTTCATATTGAGTCTCCTACAGTAAATCTATCTTTTAAGAGATCTCTGTATGGCAAATAAAACTATAGACATCATTACCAATACTAGACCAATCACAATAGAGCCCAATGCAATTAGCGTTGAAGGTATTGAAAAATATCTAGTATCATTAAAAATTGCAATAACTACAATTGAATACACAACACCAATAACAAAAAAAACAAGTCCTGGAATTCCAAGAAATTTCAATGGTCTTCTAAGAGCAACGTACTCAAGAAGTGAGCCAAAAATATCAGCACTGTGAGATACAGGATTTTTTGTAGATGTCTTTCCTCCAGTATTGTAAATAACTGTAATTTTTTCCTCAGATATGTGGAGATTCTTTTTTACTGCATCAATTAAAATTTCTGAATCAACACCAAAACCAGATGTAGAAAAACTAATTGAGTCGATTGCTTTTTTAGAATATGCGCGAAACCCACTTTGTGTATCTCTGAATGGAAGGTTTGCTGTAAGTTTAGTGATTTTATCAAAAAATTTATTTCCAAATTTTCTATATGATGGCATTTCAGCCTTATCATCGAATCTATAACCGATGACAATTTCTGTTGTCTTGTCCAAAATTGGTTGTATCATTTTTGGGATCTCTTCGGGTAAAAATTGACCGTCGCCGTCTATAGTTACCATTACATCCAGGGGTAACTCTTTTGTGTATTCGAAAAGTGTGTGCAGTGCCACGCCTTTTCCTTTGTTTGTTAAATGTTGTATTACAATAGCACCAGCTTTTTCAGCCTCTACTAAAGTAAAATCAGTAGAGCCGTCATCACAAACAACAACCTTATCTGCATATTTGAGACATCTCTCTACTACGTCATGGATTGTTCGCTCTACATTGTATGCTGGAATGCACACTACCACGTGATTACTGTATGTGCCCAAATTCTCCAAATCTACCATCTTTAGAATATTTGCCGGAACACGCATTACCACGTGATTACTGTATGTATTATTAATGTCAGCCATAATTACCAAAAATGCAATTTAATTAATAGATAAACGGGTGTTATTAGAAAAGATGACACAATAGATCTTAAGTATATATAAAATTTAGAACAATTCTGGCCACAAGAGGAATCGATTTAACAGAATATGACTACCCTTCTAATGAATGCTTAACTGCAGATAATTCTAGGAACATAGAAAAAACAACGAATAATAGAATTGTGTCATGCTTTTTTTGTAAAACACAAATGGAAATTGAAGAAGCAACTGTGATTTTTAATTCCAAATGGTTTCATAACTCTTGTTGGAAAAAATCTAGCAAATACAAAATTTAGAAAATCGTGAAAGTGTTGAATTACGATATTAAAGGCATGGCTGGTTTTTGATTTTGTTTCATATAAGGCGTCTTTTGACTTATACAAGAATATAAAGAGGCAAATTAGATTATTTTCATGCCACTTAAGCGTGCAAGTAGAGGACGTACTAAAGGAGGAAAGGGATCATCAGGCACCATACAATGCACAAACTGTGGTTGTACAGTACCAAAAGACAAAGCAAAAAAAGTTACCTCTCGATTAAATCTAGTAGAACATACTTTGGCTAAAGAACTACGTGCTCAAGGAGCATACATTGCATCACCCATGGTATTAAAGTGGTATTGTATTTCATGTGCAATTCACTTTAAGATTCTAAAAATTAGATCTGCAGACAGCAGACGAGATCGTGGAAAACTCCGTTAGCATTATTGTGAGTTTATAATTTAGCCATATTGCCACAATCATAATAAAATAAAAATCATTTATGAATTAATCTAATCATTTCAGATGTATGTCATAAAATTATTGTTAATTTTTTGCCTAGCTCAGATCGTGAAACAGTGAATCATTTTGTACGTCAATCAATGCTCTATTATTCTTCATTACTAGGCAATTTAGTAATCTCTTCAATATAAAAAAACGTTAGTTAATTTGAAATTTTATTAAGCAAAATTAGTCATAGAAAAACTTTATTCAAATAGTAACTACTCTGTTTTTTCTTTGATATTTTTAGCAGTGATAATCATTCTTTGAACCAATGTAATTCCTGCAATTACTACTACAATAATTACTGCTGGCTCCATATATCCAATTATTCCAATAATTGCAATCACCAGTAAACGCTCGGCTCTCTCCCCAATACCAACTCCCTGTAGCTTTATGTTTAATGCATCTGATTTTGCTCGGGCATAACTTACTAGTAATGACAAAGTAATTGCAAGCATTACAAGATATGGTTCGGCATATCCACCAACTAACAGTCCCAAAAATATTGCAACTTCGGCAATTTTATCAAACATTGAATCAAGATACGAGCCCTTCTGAGAGGTTTTGCCAGTTGCTCTTGCCACTTGCCCATCCACCATATCAAAAAATCCAGATACAAGCAATAGAATTCCACCAATAATCAATCCAAATTCAATGCCCAGTCCATAGACTAGTGCAGACGCAAGGGCAAATACAAGGCCTACCCAAGTCCAAAAGTTTGCCGATAGACCTGTTGATGCAAATGCTTTTCCAATCTTTTCAAGTGTGGGTTGAAGTATACCCCTAAGATTATTTAACATGTAATTTTTCCAGTTGGATTTAATAAAGTGACTTTGGCGTCATTAACAAATTCATATTGTAAAAGCATCAAGATACAACTCATTGAAAATAGTTTAATCGAGATAAATTCATAGCAATCAAGGTAGACATTATCTTTGCTGCAATTGATGCAGTGGCTCCATTATCATATTGGGGATTTAGTTCCACAATATCGACCCCAGTTACTTTTTTGTTTTCAAGTGAATAAATCAAATCAAAGAGTTCACGAGAAGTCATACCTGCAGCTTCAGGATTTCCAACCCCTGGTGCATATGCAGGATCCAATACATCAAGATCAAAACTAGCATACATGGAATCAAACGAAGATGCAAATTCCTTTAAAAGTTGTGGGCCTAATCCTTCTCGCACTTGTCTATCAGAGATTGTTTTGATGTGGTGTTCTTTTAGAAATTCTAACTCTTCTTTAACAAATGCTCGAGCACCAACATGCAAGATATTATCTGCACCTCTTTTTTCTACAATTCTTCTAAGATATGCAGCATGACTTAGTTTGACGTTTGCATATTCATCACGCAGATCATAATGAGCATCAAATACAACATAGCCAGTTTCTTTTGGAAAACTCATGTATGTGCCATATGTTATAGAGTGCTCACCACCTAAAATGAATAGTTGCCTTTTCTTTGCAACTAGTTCTTTTGTAATTTTGCCAACCATGTCAATCATTTCACTTGCCAAAACAGTATGAGTGGTATTTCCTAAATCTTCAATGTTTACAGTTTCCAGATCAATGCCGAATTGAGGATGAAATATCTCAATATTGTTAAATGCGTCACGAATTACATCAGGTCCAAATCTGCATCCAGGCTTGTAAGAGTGTGTAGAATCAAACGGAATTCCAAAAACAGTTGCCACGGGTTCAGAATCACCACTGGAAGAGGTGATCATTGGGTTTCTATTCATGTATAAATCCAGAAAACTCATTTTTACACCATTAATTGAGGCCTGTGTGAGAGGTACTTTGGAAGGTTTAATCCAGTAAATGGCTTATTCTTTGTTTGCTCACTTATCTCATTAATAAAATCATCAAATATCAATTCTCTAACATCTCCTGTTTGTCTATCTCGAATACTTAGATTTTTCGAATTTGCTTCTTTTTCTCCAATTACAAGGGTATAACGAATCCAATCTTTTTCTGCATCTCTGATTCTTTTTCCGATGCTTTCATTTCTGTCATCAATGTCAACTCGAATGTTATTAGATGATAGTTTATCAGCCAAAGTATCACATATGCCAGCAAACTCTTCTTTTAGTGGAATTACGCGCACTTGTGTTGGTGCAAGCCATAGTGGGAATTGTGGTTTTCGTCCTTCCCTGATATCTTGTGCTGCCTTTTCTAATAGAACATAAATTATTCTCTCAATTGCACCGCTAGGAGAATTGTGTAAAATTATAGGATGTTTACGAATATTGTGTTCATCTACAAATTCAATTCCATAACGATTTCCATTTTCAACATCTATTTGATCAGTGGAAAGCGCAGATGCTTTTCCCATATTATCGATAAAGTTAAACTCCCATTTCAAAACAAAATAAAAGAATTTTTCTTTCCACATTTCAACTAGTACAGGTCTACCATGTTTCTTGACTAGTTCTTCAATTGAAGACTTGTTTTCATTATAGAAATCCTCTGTAAATCGAATTGCCATTTCATAATCAGAATCTTCAATGCCAAGTTCTTTTAGAACATCACGGGACAAGTCAAATCTAACGTTGA